>Ga0187769_10001829_pt1 | contig 12286 bp, 9 predicted proteins | sample 0116_SJ02_MP02_1_FD_133140 | JGI IMG/M metagenome (GOLD analysis project Ga0187769, IMG submission 133140) | Tropical peat soil microbial communities from peatlands in Department of Meta, Colombia - 0116_SJ02_MP02_10_MG | ecosystem: Environmental > Terrestrial > Soil > Wetlands > Peat | place... | reverse complement strand
TGCTATAAGAGAGCCAGCAGATGGGGTAACGCGCGTGTTTACTACCCAGAAAGTGATCGCAGCAAGTTTCTTCTTCCTATTGTTCGCCGTTGCGGTCGCCGCTCAGGACGATCCCTGCCTGCGGCGCACTGTGGCCATCAACGTTTTCGATCTGGATGGCAAGCTCGTGACCGGCCTCACGCCGAAAGATTTTCGCGCCGAGCTGAAAGGGAAACCTGTTTCCATTCTCTCCGTCGATCTCGACCAAAGACCACATCGCCTGGTCGTGGTTCTGGACGCTAGTGCGAGCATGTTTGACGGTGAGAAACAATGGGACCTGGCAAGGTCTTTGGCAGAGGCGGCGGTTGCGGCCTCCCCGGCCCGGTTCCAGGCCGGACTTATAGTTTTTAACGATGCCGTGAGGATAAGGATTCCGATACAGAGCGACCCCGGACCTGCACTTCAGGCCCTGGTGGATCTCCCCCAGCGCCCGCTGGGGCACGACGCTAGAGTTGGCCGGCACACCTCGCTCTGGGACGCTCTGCTCGCAGCCACGGAAATGCTCGCCCCTCCCCGCTTTGGCGACGCAATTTACGTGGTGACCGACGGAGCCGATAACCAGAGCAAGGCAAGTATCAAATCGCTTCGGCGCACGCTGCATGCACAGGGTATCAGGGTCTTCAGCGCGTGGTTTGGGTACGACGTCATCGTCGAGCCCATGCTCGCGGACGTCCTCGGCGTAAACGATTTCATCAATCTCGTGGCGGAATCGGGCGGCTTGTTGGCCCGCATACCTCCGCGGCTCCGGCTGGGTCTGGCAGTGCCGAAGTATTCGCAGCTCGGGCCGGAGCTGCAGGCGGAGATCAGAGTGCAGACGCAAGAGATTCTCGACGCGGTGCAGTTCCCCTACCGGCTGGCCGCCGCTCTGCCCGCGCCGCTTGCGCACTTGGAAAAGTGGAAGCTCTACTTGCCGCGCCCGCAACGCGGGCAGCCAGGTTGGTTGCTCTCCTACCCTGCGCAGATGGAATCCTGCTCCGCCACAGTTGTTCTCGCCAACTAGGAAAGCCACCTTTCGTTCGCGCGCTAGTTCCCAACTTCATGAGATATTCTGCGAGGCGCGGGTGCGCCGCACACCACATAGATGAAGCAGCTCATCGTCAACGGAGATGATTTTGGGATAGCGCCGGGGGTGAACCGCGCCATTGTGCATGCGCACCGCGAGGGCATCCTCTGCAGCACAACTATGCTGGCCAATGGCGGTGCGTTTGACGAGGCGGTGGCCGCCGCGAAAGAGAATCCTCGCCTGGGCGTCGGCGTGCACCTCAACCTGACGCAGGGCCGCCCGCTTAGTGATCCCCGTACCCTCGGCGCCTTGCTCAACGCGGGGGGAGAATTTCTCGGCCACGCCGAGCCGCTCTATTTCCGCATGCTCCTGGGGCGCGTCCCGGAAAGCGCCGTCGAGCAGGAGTTCCGCGCGCAAATCGAGCGCGTGCGCGATGCCGGCCTCCATCCCACGCATCTCGACGGCCACCAGCACGTGCACATGTGGCCTCCCGTTTTCCATGTCACCGCGCGCCTGGCGGCAGAATATGGCCTGGCCGGGGTACGCTGCGCCCGCGAGCGCCGCGTGGATTTCCACGGCCTGTGGACCCGCAATACCGGTTTTCGCGGTACAATCCTCCAGCAGGCGGGCGTGGGACTGGGACTCGCGTTTCTCTCCGTGACTTCGCGAGGCGCTCTCGCCGAGGCCGGCGTGGCCACCCCGGATTACTTTTACGGCGTTTCCGCTACCGGCTTTTTGAACCGCGGCGCGCTCGAGGATATCCTGCGGGATGTGCCCGAGGGCGTGAGCGAGCTGATGGCCCACCCCGGCTACGTGGATGCCGCGCTCAGAAACGTGGAGACGCGGCTCGTCGAGCAGCGCGAGGCAGAGCTTGACGCGCTCACCTGGCCCGGCGCGCGCATCCTGGCCGCCGAGTTGGGCATCCAATTGGTTACTTACCGGGCGCTCGATGAGCGAACCCGAAGTGAGCGGGGAGTGCGCTGAGCAGTAAGCCGCACGAGAACGGCAAACAGAAATCCATGAACCGTAAAGACGAACGCCTGCGCTGCTCCATCGTCGTTCCGTTTTTCAACGAGCAGGAAAATATCCTGCCGCTCTACATGCGCATCGTCGAGGTGATGGATCCGCTCGGCGAGCCCTATGAAATGATTTTTGTGGACGACGGCAGCCGCGACCAGACTTTCCGCGTCCTCACCGACATTTTCGAAAACGACGGCCGCGTGCATGCCCTCCGCCTGCGCCGGAATTTCGGCCAGACCGCGGCGCTCAAAGCCGGCTTCGATTTTGCCCAGGGCGATGTCATCGTTTCCATGGACGGCGACCAGCAGCACGACCCCGCGGACATCCCCGCGCTGCTCGAGAAAATCCGCGAGGGGTTTGATATCGCCAGCGGATGGCGCGCCGAACGCCAGGACCACTGGCTCACCCGCCAGCTTCCCAGCCGCGTGGCCAACTGGATGATGGCCAAACTTTCCGGCGTGCCCCTGCACGACTTCGGCACCACCTTCAAGGCCTACCGCCGCGAGGTCATCCAGCAGGTGCAGCTCTACGGAGAGCTGCATCGGTTCATCCCCGCGCTCGCGAAAATCACCGGCGCCACCATCGCCGAGGTGCCTATCCGCGATTGCGGCCGCGCCGCCGGCAAATCCAACTACAACCTGTCGCGCACGCTGCGCGTCTTTTTCGACCTGATCAGCGTCAAGTTCTTGCTCGACTATCTCACGCGCCCCCTGCACTTCTTCGGACAATTGGGGCTCGCCGCATTCGCCGGGGGCGCGGGCATCGCCTGCTTCCTGATTTACGAAAAGCTGGCGCGCCACGCCCACGTCATGGTCGAGCACGGGCCGCTGATGCTCACCGGAATGTTTCTGCTGGTCAGCGCCTTCCAGTTCCTGTCGCTCGGCCTGCTGGGCGAGCTGCTCTCGCGCACCTACTACGAATCGCAGAACAAGCCCATTTACAACGTGCGCGAGCTGCGCAGCCGGCGCGAAGCCGTCGAATCCGCCGGCGGGCGTGACGCCGGCCCCTGGCAGAATTAGTCTTTTCGTTTTCTCTTTGTCTTTTCCCTTCTGCGTACTCTGTGTCTCTGCGTTTGTCTGCTGTCCTCTGCGTTCCTCTGTCCTCTCTGCGCCTCTGCCCTATCTTTTTCTTGCTCTTCTCCGGTTTGCGATGGCGTCCGCCGCACGCGCCACCGCCGCCATCTCCGCCACGTCGTGCACCCGCACGATGTGCGCCCCGCCCAGTATCGCCGCGACGACGGTAGCCGCCGTTCCCCAGATTCGTCCCGGATCCCTCCCACCCCGCGCCAGCGCCCCCAAAAACGATTTTCTCGACGTTCCCACCAGCAGAGGAAATCCCAGCCGCGCCAGCTCCTCGAGCCGTGCCAGAAGCTCGCAGTTTTGTTCCACGCTCTTCCCAAAGCCGATGCCTGGATCCAGCACGATGCGCGTCCGGGCAATTCCCGCGCGATGCGCTCTTCCCAGGGCCTCGCGCAGGCCCGCGCTCACGTCCCTCAGGACGTCGCGGGCGAACGGCCGCTTCTGCATGGTCTTCGGCCGCCCGCGCATGTGCACGAGCACCAGCGCCGCGCGCGCTTGGCGCACTACCGCTCCGAGCGCCGGATCCGCCCGGAGCCCGGAAACGTCATTCACGATCTCCGCCCCCGCGCCGAGCGCCGCCCGCGCTACGGCGGCTTTCTGTGTGTCAATGGAAATAGGAGTGCGCAGGCGCCCGCCTAGCCGCTCCAGCAGCGGCAGCACTCGCGCGAGTTCCGTTTCCGCGGAAACGGGATCCGCGCCGGGCCGCGTTGACTCCCCTCCTACGTCAAGGATGTCTGCCCCTTCGGCCTCCATTTCGAGCGCCCGTCGCACGGCCAAGTCCGTGTCCACGTATTGGCCGCCATCCGAAAAACTGTCCGGGGTCACGTTTAGCACGCCCATCACCAGCGTGCGCTCACCCAAGGCAAGCGTGCGCGACGCCAGCTTCAGCAGGTATTTCCGTCGGGCGTGCACCCCGCCATTAAATCACAGGGATGGGCCATGAGCGCCGGGGCGCGCAATTCATCATGGGAAGACTTCCAAGTAGGTTGGCTGCGGAATCCCGGCCAAGGCGGCGCTTCACAACGCGCGGGGCGGTGCCTCCCCGGTAAGCATTTGGAGGTAATCCATCTCTTCGAAAACTTCCGGCTCGGCGATGCGGTCCAGAAACTGGCGCACGCGCGGATGCGTGCTGTGCATCATCTCGTCCTTGGTTCCCTGGGCCTCGATGTTGCCTTTGTTCACCAGCAGCATGCGATCCGCAATCAAAAACGCGCTGGCCAGCTCGTGGGTCACCACGATGATGGTCATGCGGAACGCTTTCTGCAGCTTGAGAATCAGGTTGTCGATCCCCGCGGCGATGATGGGATCGAGACCTGCCGATGGCTCGTCGAAAAACAGGATTTCCGGGTCCATGGCCATGGCCCGGGCCACCGCGGCACGCTTTTTCATCCCCCCGCTCAATTGCGAGGGCATGTAGTTCTCAAACCCCGCCAGGCCCACCTGCTCGAGCTTCAGCCGCATGATGATCTGAATGGTGGACTCTTCGAGCTGGGTGTGCTCGCGCAGCGGCAGGGCCACGTTTTCTCCCACGGTCATGGAGCCGAAGAGCGCACCGCCCTGAAACGACAACCCCATCTTCTTGCGCATGTCATCCAGCTCCGCTTCGTCCATGTCCGCGATGTTCTTGCCGCGAATCCAGATTTCGCCCGCGCTGGGGCGCTGTAAGCCCACCAGCGTGCGCAGCAGCGTGCTCTTGCCGGAGCCCGAGCCGCCCAGGATCACCATGGTTTCGCCCTTGCGCACATCAAAGCTGATGCCGTGCAGAATCTCGCGCTCGCCATAGCGCACGCGCAGATCGCGGACGGAAAGGACGATCTCGTCTAAGGGAGGCGCGCTCATCGTCCCAGCACGTAGAACAGGGCGGTGAAAATCAGGTCCACAATCACCACCAGGAAGATGGACATGACTACGGCGGCGGTGGTCGAGCGGCCCACCTGTTCCGCCCCCGCGCCGGTCTCGAATCCCTCGTAGCAGCCCACCGCGGTGATCACCGCGCCGAACATCACGCTCTTGATCAGCCCGGTGACGATATCGCGGATGAGCAGCGCGTCCAGTGTGGCCCGGATGTAACCGCCAAAGGTGAAGCTGGCTACCGTCACCCCGAACACCGAACCGCCCAGCACGCCCATCAAATCCGCCCAGGTGGTCAGGCAGGGCAGCATCAGGATCATGGCCAGGAATTTCGGCGTGACCAGAAAATTCACCGGGTTCAGCGCCATGGTGGTGAGCGCGTCGATTTCCTCGGTCACTTTCATGGTGCCGATCTCCGCAGCAAACGCGGAGCCGGAGCGCCCAATCACTACCACCGCGGTCATCAGCGGTCCAAGTTCGCGGGTCATGGAGATGCCCACGGCGCTGGCCACGTACTGCAGCGCTCCGAATTTGCGCAGCTCATAGGCGCCCTGCAGCGCCAGGATCAACCCCATGAAAAACGTGATGACGGAAAGGATGGGCAGCGCCTCCACGCCCACGGCCATGCCCTGATGGATAGCCCGGCCCCAGCGAATCACCTGGCCACGGAAGGGGGCAATCAGCGTGAAGTAGGCGGCACGGCCGGAAAGGCGCGCCAAGCCCCCGACGTAAGCCAAACCATCAATCGTGTTGCGTCCAACGGCTTCGAGAAAGGCCATGGCTCGCGCGCCCGCGGCGGGACTACTGCGCCTTCAGCGCTTCCTCCTCGCTCCCGTACACCTCGAACACGCGGATCAGCCGGGAAAGCTCCAGTACCTCGCGGGCCGCAGGGCTCAGGCCATAGAGCATGAACCGGCTGGAAAGCGTGCGCGAGACCTTCAGGCCCTCGACCAGCGAAGCCACCCCGGAGCTATCGATATAACGCACCCCGGATAAGTTGATGATCACCCGCGGGCTCCTTTTTTCCTTCAGCTCCTCGAGGATGACCTTACGCACCTCCGGCGAATTGTAAAGATCGATGTCACCCTTTACATCCACCACGATGCTCGTACCGCTTTGTCGGATCGCAATCTGCATCGGTCATTCTCCTGCCACAGTCTTGGACCCCTTCTTTTTGAAGAGGAGCAGCTCGTTGCGCCCTTCGAGGGGCGAATACTGCGTCGTGTCCATGATTTCGCGGATCATGTGCAGCCCCAGACCCCCGGGGCGCACGTCTTCGAGCGCCCGCCCGCTCATTTCCTCCTGCTTCACGCCCTTCCCGTGGTCGGTCAGCAACACTTCCAAGCCCCCGTCGCGCTCGGCGAGCCGCACCTCCACCGGCTGATCGTGGCGGTTCTGGTAGGCGTGCCGAATCACATTGGTCAGCGCCTCGTGCACCGCCAGCGTGATCCACCGGCACTCTTCTTCATCGAATCCCACCAGAGAAGCGAACCGTTCGATGGCCCCGCGCACCACTCCCAGATACCGCGGGTCGCTGGGGAATTTGAGCTTGACGGCGTCCTCCATCAGGCTGGGCGATTCTCCTTGAGAGCGCTCGGAGCCGTTGCGCGGCCCCCCGCCGGTTCAAATCGGCCTTTCTGCCAGAGATTCAACGGCAATGCAACCGCTTTGTGATTCCGCACCCGCCTCCGAGCACTGCCCGTCTTCAGCCGGGCGGGCCCGGTACCCGCTGAGAGGGAGGCGCGTGCCCCAGCCCCGCCTGGCGTGGCCGGCGCTACTCGCGCTCCTCGATGGGCGCGTATTCGCGCCGGGCCGGACCCAGAAATAATTGCCGCGGCCGCGCAATCTTTTGTTCGGGGTCCCCCAGCAGCTCCTGCCAGTGTGCCAGCCACCCCGCCGTGCGCGGGATGGCAAAGAGCACGGGAAACATCGCAGTGGGAAATCCCATCGCCTGGTAGATGAGGCCGGAATAAAAATCCACGTTGGGATAGAGCTTGCGCTTGATGAAGTACTCGTCTTCCAGCGCGATGCGCTCGCACTCCAGGGCAATATCCAGCAGCGGATTGCGGCCCAGCACGTCGAACACCTGATAGGCGGCCTGCTTGATGATCTTGGCGCGCGGATCGTAATTCTTGTAAATCCGATGCCCGAACCCCATGAGTTTGGCTTCGCCTTTTTCCACTCGCTTGATGAACGCGGGAACATTGGCCACCGATCCGATTTCCGTGAGCATGCGCACCACTTCTTCATTGGCCCCGCCGTGCAGCGGGCCGTACAGCGCAGCCGTTGCCGCGGCCGTCGCGCAATACGGGTCCACGTGGGAACTGCCCACGTTGCGCATCGCGCTGGCCGAGCAGTTCTGCTCGTGGTCCGCGTGCAAAATGAACAGCAGGTCCAGCGCGCGCTCTAGCGTCGGATTGGGCTGGAATTTTGCCTCCGTGGTCTTGAACAGCATGTTCAGGAAATTCCCAGGATAGCTCAGGTCGTTGTCCGGATATGCGTAAGGCATTCCCAGGCTATGCCGGTAGGCAAACGCCGCCAGCGTGGGCATCTTTCCGATCAGCCGGTACGTCTGCTTCTGCCGCGAGAGCGGGTTGAAGATGTCCTTGGCGTCTGGATAAAACGTGGAAAGCGCCGCGACCGTGGACACCAGCATGCCCATGGGGTGTGCGTCGTAATGGAAGCCGTCCAGGAATTTCTTGATGCTTTCGTGGATGAAGGTGTGATGCGTGATGTGCCAGGTCCATTCCTCGAGTTGCTTGCGCGTGGGCAGCTCCCCGTGCAGGATCAGGTACGCGGTCTCCAGAAACGTGCTTCGCTCGGCCAGCTCCTCAATCGGGTAGCCGCGGTATTCCAGAATGCCCTTGTCGCCGTCAATAAACGTAATGCGGCTGATGCACGCCGCCGTGTTGGTGGACGCCGGGTCATAGGACATCAGGCCGAAATCCTCCGGCCCAGTGCGGATCTGGCGCAGATCCCCGGCGCGGATGGCCCCGTGCTCAATAGCCAGTTCGTATTGCTTCCCCGTGCGGTTGTCGGTAACCGTGAGCGAGTCTTTACGTGCGGTCTGGGCTGGCGCTCCCCCCAGCCCGGTGAGCGGTTTGACGGGATTCATGACTGGCTCCATCTTCTCCAGCGAAGAGAGGGGAGACGCTCCGCGCCCGCCCCTGGCTTCCCCGGCCAGCATTATATACAAATGCGCTCAGCCAAGGGTCTGTGTCAGCGCTCACATAGGGAAGTCTGAGGTCTCCGCGCCTGCCTTGGTGCGCTGTCGGTGCGCTCGCCCAGCCCAGCACTACCCTTCCGTGGAATCGCTCCGAGAATGACGCAAGGTTCCGTGCCGCAGGGCCCGTTCTTTCATAAACGCAAAGAACACGGGCACCAGAATGAGCACGTGGATGGTGGACGTGATCATCCCCCCCACGATGGGCGCGGCGATGGGCTTCATGACGTCACTGCCCACGCCGGTTTCCCTGAGGATCGGAATCAGGCTGGCCAGCACAGCGGTGACCGTCATCAACTTTGGACGCAGACGCTGCACGGCCCCCTCAATGGCCGCCGCTTCGATATCTTCATGCCGGATGGGCTGGCCCGAGAGGAGCCGCTTATCCAGCGATTCGTGCAGGTACACCACCATCACCACGCCGGTTTCCACCGCGATCCCGAATAGCGCGATATAGCCAACCCACACGGCCACGCTGAAGTTGTAGCCGAGCCAGTATTGGAGGAGCAGGCCGCCGGTCATGGCATACAGCGTGGGGAAAATCAGCACCGCCGCTTCGCTCACCGAATGAAATACCATGTAGAGGAGCAGGAAGATCACGAAGAAAACCACCGGCAGAATGATTTTCAACCGCTCCTTGGCCCGCAGTTCGAATTCATATTCCCCGGACCATCGGTAGGAATAACCCGCAGGCAGGCGCAGCTTTTCGCTCAAGAGCTGCTCGGCCCGGCGGACGAATCCGCCGTAGTCTTTCGTGCCCAGATTTAGATAGACGTAGCCGGTGAGCAGCCCGTCTTCATCGCGGATCATCGCCGGACCACGCGAGAAATACACCTTGGCCACTTCGCCCAACGGAATCTGCGCTCCCGTGGGGGTAGCAATCACCGCGCGCCGCAACCCTTCCAAGTTGTCGCGGAAGTCGCGGCTGTAACGGATGTTGATGGGGTAGCGCTCGCGCTGTTCCACGTTTTCCGCGATGTTCTCCCCGCCGATCCCGGAGGTGACCGTGTGCTGCACGTCCGCAACGGTCAGGCCGTAGCGGGCGGCTTCCGGGCGGTCGACTTCCACATTGACGTAGAAGCCATCGGCCACGCGCTCGGAGAAGGCCGATTGCAGGTCCGGAATGGCGGAAAGAATCTGCTGCACTTGCGCCCCTACGGCCTGAATGCCTTCCAGTGTGGGGCCCTGGACCTTCAAACCCACGGGAGTTTTGATGCCGGTCAGCTCCATGTCCAGACGGTTCTCGACGGGCATCGTCCAGGTGTTGGTCAGGCCGGGGAACTGGAGCTTCTGATCCATTTCGCGGATCAGTTTTTCGTAGGTCATGCCGGGGCGCCACTGCTCGCGGGGCTTCAGCATCACCGTGGTGTCATACATATCCAGCGGAGAATTGTCTGTGGGACTGTCGGAACGGCCCACGTACCCGAGCACGCTTTCTACCTCCGGAAACGAGCGCAGGATGCGGTCCTGCTCCTGGAGCAATTGTGCCGCTTGGGTAACGGAAATGCCCGGAAGCGAGGTGGGCATGTACAGCGTGGAGCCCTCATAGAGTGGAGGCATAAACTGGCTGCCGATCTTCCATGCGAGCGGCGCGGTAACCGCCAGAAAGACCAGGTTCAGCAGCAGGGTTGTCTTACGGTAGCGAAGACAAAGCCGCAAAACAGGCAGGTAGAGGGCCTGCGTGACCCGCGAAACGGGGTTCGCGGATTCTGGGCGCAGGCGCCCGCGCAGAAACAGCGGCATCAGCACCGGCACAAGGGTGACCGCGAGGAGAGAAGAGAAACCCACGGCCAGCGTCTTGGTCCAGGCGAGCGGCCGGAACATCCGGCCCTCCTGGGCCTCCAGGAGGAATACCGGCAGGAACGAAACGACAATGATGAGCAGCGAAAAGAAAATCGCCGGGCCCACTTGCTCGGCCGCCGCCATGAGTACCCGGCGCCGCTCCGTTGCCCCCAGCGCGATGCGCCCTCCGGCTTGGAGCACTTGCGGATGTTCGGAAAGGTGCCGGTAACCGTTTTCGACCATAACGATGGCCGCATCCACGAGAACGCCGATGGCCAGCGCCAGCCCGCCCAGCGACATGATGTTGGTGCTGACTCCCAGATAGCTCATGGGGATAAATGACGCGAGAACGGCGATGGGCAGCGTGAGGATGGGGATGAGCGCGGAACGAAAATGAAAAAGGAAGATAATCGTAACCAGGCTGACGATCACCGCCTCTTCCAGCAAATCCCGCTGCAGTGTCTGGATGGACTCGTGAATCAGCCCGGAGCGGTCGTAGCCGGAGACGATTTCCACCCCGGGAGGAAGCGACCGCCGGATTTCCTCCAGCTTTTTCTTTACACCGTCGATGACGTTCAGGGCGTTCATACCGAAGCGCATGACCACAATCCCTCCCGGCGCTTCGCCTTCGCCGTTCCACTCGGATACCCCCTCGCGGATATCGGGGCCAAACGTGACCGTGCCCAGATCGCGCAGCAGAACGGGTACGCCGTTTTTCGTGGCCACGGGGCTGCTGGCCAGGTCTTCGGGCGAGCGCAGGTAGCCGAGCCCCCGGACCATGAATTGTGCGCCGCCGAATTCCAGCACGCGCCCGCCGACTTCATTGCTGCTGTCGCGCACGCGGTCCATCACCGTCGAGAGAGGAATGTTGTGGGCCCGCAGCCGGTTGGGGTCCAGGTTTACCTGATACTGCCGCACGAAACCGCCCATGGAGGCGACTTCGGCGACTCCCGGTACCGTTTCGAGCTGGTAGCGGACATACCAGTCCTGGAGACTTCGCAAGTCAGCCAGCGAGTGCTGATGCGTGCGGTCCAGAATCGCATATTGATACACCCAGCCCGCGCCGGTGGCGTCCGGGCCGAGCATGGGGGAAACGTTTTTCGGCAGGGAGCCCTGCAACTGCTGGAGGTATTCGAGCACGCGCGAGCGCGCCCAGTAGAGGTCCGTGCCATCCTCAAAAACCACAAAGATGTACGAATCTCCGAACATCGTCTGCGCCCTCACTGCTTTCACGTGCGGTGCCGCCAGCATCCGTGTCACGATGGGATAGGTGACCTGGTCCTCGATAATGCTGGGCGGCTCGCCCTCCCATGGAATGTGGACGATCACTTGCACATCGGAAATGTCGGGAAGTGCGTCCAGGGGCACGTGGCCCAGGGACCAGATCCCGGCCAGCACCAGCAGAAGCGTAGCCGTAAAGACCAGAAAGCGATTCCGCGTGCACCAGTCCATCAGCCGGGCAATCATGGCTACATCCCCCCTTCCGCATTCATGCTGAACTGCTTCGTGGCCAGCACCGCGCCGTTTTTCGTTGCGGTAATAGTGACCTGCCAGGTGCCGCCGCTCCCGAGCGTCACCGGGCTTTCGTAGACTCCTCCGCCCTTTTCCGTAAGCTGCGAGGCAATGTTCATGGCGGCCATGCCCATGGCGGGCATCGCGGCCATGAAGCTGCGCACATTTACCTGCGCACCGAGGATCGGTGAGCCGTCCGCCGCCGCCAGCTTCACCCGGTACACGTTGGAACCTTTGTGCGGGGTCGGCGGCTCCGTGGAAAACTCCACCTTCACTCCCGCCTGCGCGCCGGGGGCGTTCATGGCCGCTGCGGCGCCTGCGCCCGGGGGCGGCGGGACAAAAGAGCCCATCGCGGCCTGGAGCTCGCTCTCGGAATCCACCAGGAAATTCGCGGAGGTGATGATTCGCTCGCCCGCTTGCAGACCGTCGAGCACCATGTAATCGTCACCCGCCTGGGCCCCGAGCCGGACTTCCCGAGGCTCGAGCGAACCGCCGCCGTGGTCCACAAACACGATGGCGCGCGTGCCGGTTTGAAGCACTCCGGAGGTGGGGATGGAGAGATGCGGGCCCAAGGCTACGTTGATGGAAATATTCACGTACATCCCGGGCTTCAGCGTCAGACCGGAATTGGCAAAAACCAGCCGCACGCGCGCGGTGCGCGTGGTCATATCCAACTGCGGCCAGATGTAGTCCACGCGGCCCGCAAAGGTCTTCCCGGGCAGCGCGTCTGTGGTGATGCTAGCCGCATCACCGGTGTGCACCTGGGAAAGATCGTTT
>Ga0187769_10001827_pt1 | contig 12292 bp, 17 predicted proteins | sample 0116_SJ02_MP02_1_FD_133140 | JGI IMG/M metagenome (GOLD analysis project Ga0187769, IMG submission 133140) | Tropical peat soil microbial communities from peatlands in Department of Meta, Colombia - 0116_SJ02_MP02_10_MG | ecosystem: Environmental > Terrestrial > Soil > Wetlands > Peat | place... | reverse complement strand
CTTTCAATCGCGACGCGGGTGCATTGGTCGGAAAGGCGATTCAAACCGTTCGAGGAATCGAGCCTAAACTGCTTGAGGGCCTCGAGGAGACGCGGACCACACTCCGCGCCCTCACGCAAAGCTCAACGAACGAGACTCAGGAGAGAACTTCGGGGGCGTGGTCGCGCGCCGCCGGCCCGAAGCCTAGGGTTGTGTCACGTCGCGAGCGACGGGAGACCTGTCCCGGGCGCATGCACGCAGGTGAACGATGGGTCCATAACGGGGTTCGCAATCCAATCCGTGCTCAGTCCAACTACTTGAGCGGAAATCGCGGATGGAAGCGGCCGAAGTCAATTCGCTGGGTGGCCCTTCATTATGACCTCGGGAACCCGGGACGAGAGAAGTGCTCCGCAGGTGGAGGGAGGAAGCGACCGAGATCGCTCTGAGGCTGTCGACCACACAATCGCTCCGGACGAGCTCCGCGAGTCCGCCCGACGTACCCTCCAATTCGGGCGAGGAGTTCTTCGGCGTCGATGGGCAGCATACTACGCGGCATGGGGGTTGGCCGTCACTTGCTACTTTCTTCTGCCCGATTTGCTGGGTGGTCCCTCCATTCCTCTCGTCACTCCGCTTGAGGGAACCGCACTCTTTGTGGGACTCCTGCTCGGCGTAACACTGGGGGCGCTCACGGTCTCACTTGTCGTATTTGGACTGGCGGAGCGCACCTTCGCGCTTCGTCTAGCAACGTATCGATCAAATCCCTTCCGGAGTCGGGATCGAGTCTTCCGGTATGCCATCGTCGCGGCGCTCGTGCTGGGCGTGGTCATCCTCTCGACCCGGTCCACTTTCGCCGCGCTCCTCGCGGTGGATGCGACCCTCGTCGTGCTGACCCTGTTTCTGATTCGTCACCTGGGGCGAGCCTTTCATCCGGTTCCCATCGAGGGCTGGGCGGCCTCAACCTCCTTTTTCCTGGCCGCCGCCGCTTCCTGTGTCTCCCTGCTCGCCTTCGGGTCCGAGACGGCTCACATGTGGGCCTGGTTGGGCGGTATCCTCGTGTGGTTCGGGTGTGCCGCGTACGCCCGATTCGGTCCCGTCGGGAATGAGGTGACGACGTGATGGCTCCACCCTCGTCGGGTGCGGCCACGGAATCGCTCGCCGGTCTCGGTGAACAGTTCGCCCAGGAGGAACTTCGAAGCTCGGCGCGGGTGCTCATCATGCTCTCTCTGGGCGTGAATCATCGGTTAGGATTCACGGCGTTGCTCGTGCTCACCCACTGCGGCAAGGGGAGCCTGAATTACCACCTCAAACAACTCGAAGGCGCGGGACTCATCCGGATGTCGACGGTGTTCACGTTCGGCGGCCCCAGAGTCGTGGCGGACATCACCGAGAAGGGCCAGGTGCGATACCGCGGACTCATCGAAGAGCTTCGGAGGCTGCCGGTCTCCGAGAGCACGGCTGTCGGCGTGCCAAGCTGAACCACGCTACGGACGAGTTCAGCCACTGAACTCCCTTCCCGTAACATGTCCCACCGAGTGTATACCCGAAATCATGTTCGCACTGGCGCGCGAGATCCAGAAGCGGAGAGACCGGGCGAAGTCCACGAATGACTCCGAACGGGCGCCGGCCACCGACACGCCGCATGAGCCCCAGCGAGTCGACCTCGCGCCGGGGGCGAGCGTCGTCGAGGTCTCTCACCTGAGGAAGTGCTACGGCCCTCTCGCCGCAGTGGACGACCTCAGCTTTTCCGTTCACGCCGGAGAGATCTTCTCGTTCTTGGGTCCCAACGGGGCCGGCAAGACGACCACGGTGGAGATACTCGAAGGACTGCGCGACCGGACAGGAGGGGAGGTACGAGTCCTCGGTGCCGACCCATGGACCGACTTGGAGCACATCAAACGCCATGTGGGTGTGGTCCCGCAGGACTTCCACTTCTTCCCCAAGCTGACGCCCCGGGAGGCGCTCGATCTGTATGCACGGCTCTTCGGAGTTCGAGCCGACACAGAGGGGCTTCTCGAGCGAGTTGACCTGACCGACAAAGCGAACGACCGATACGACACTCTTTCGGGCGGCCAGAAACAAAAACTCGGAGTCGCGCTTGCGCTCGTGAACGACCCCGAAATCTGCTTCCTCGATGAGCCTACGACGGGGTTGGATCCGCGAGCGCGTCGAGCGATCTGGCAGGTCATTCGGAGTCTCCGGAACGATGGGCGTACGGTGTTTCTCACCACCCACTACCTGGACGAAGCTCAACAACTCTCGGACCGGATCGCGATCATCAACCGGGGACGATTGGTGGTGAGCGGATCCCCGACCGATTTGATCGCCCGGTTCGGACGACCCGAGCGCATCCGAATTCACGGGAACGGGCAGCTCGCCGACCAGTTGAAACAGCTCGGACTCCCGGTCGACGTGCACGATGGGACCATCGAGGTTGTCTTGAGGACGCGGGCGGACGCCACTCCGGTATTGCAGCTCCTTGCATCCGAGCGCTTCCCGTGGGATAGCTTCTCGACCGCGACCGACAGCCTGGAGGATGTCTTCATCCAGCTCGTCGGACGGGTTGAGGAAGGATCCGTTGCTCCGGCCCCCCAAGGGGAGGTCGCCGCATGAAGCTCCAACGGTCGATGGCCTACTTCCCGGCATTCGCCCGAGGGATCCTGCGCAACCCGCTCGGGATCTTCATGGCCCTGATTTTCCCGGTAATCCTGATCCTGATCTTCGGAGCCGTGTTTTCGGTCAACGGGACCTCCCAAGTGCCGTTGACCGTCCAGAACCTTGACCACAACTCCGCGGCGAGCCAGCAGTTCCTGGCGGGTCTGAACTCCTCGGGGTTCGTGTCACTAAGTTTCGTCGCACCGGACGTGGGGAACCTGTCTGGGTATCTCACCACTCACGAGCTTTCCTCGGGATTGGTGATCCCCTCGGGCTTCGGAGCCGGTCTCGCCAACCGAACTCCCGTGAGCGTGCTGGTGTACACCAATCCGGCGTCGGGGAGCGAAGCGGGCATCGTTGAGGGCGCTGTCCAGGGAGTTGCGAACGGGATGAACCTGCGAGTGGCGGGAGGCTCCACGATCGTTTCCACCGACAACCTGCACGTCGGGAGCCACCCGTACCAGACCATCGACTATCTCGTGCCGGGTCTCATCGGGTTCTCGATCCTGGTGAGCCCGATGTTCTCGATGGTCAACCTTAGCTCGGCGTGGAAGCGCGACAAGCTGTTCCGCCAGCTTTCGCTCACCCCTCTCACACGCACGGAATGGCTCGTGGCTGCGCTATTCTGGTACGTCCTGCTCGCGTTGATTTCCGCGACGCTACTCGTCACGATTGGTCAGTCGGTCTTCGGAGCGGAGGTGACCATCACCCTCGGAACGCTACCGTTCCTGATTCTCGGCCCGATGCTCTTCGTTTCCATCGGGCTCCTGGTCGGCAGCGTCGCGAAGGCCCCGGAGACGGCGGGCGTCATCGGGAACGTGATCACTTTTCCGATGATGTTCCTCTCTGGGACGTTCTTCCCGATTTCGATGTTCCCCTCTTGGCTCGTGCCCGTGGCTCGTTGCCTTCCGCTCTACTACATCGTCGATGGGCTCAACGCGACCATGATCTACAACGATGTCGCCTCCATGCTCTTCGACCTGGCCGTCGTGATGGCCCTGGTCGTCGGACTGGTGCTGGCCGCGACGCACGTGTTCACGTGGAGGGAGGAGCGGGGGAGGCCCTTTGCTCGCGGAGGAGCACCCCATGGTGGTACCCGAGGCGTCTAAACCAGCTGAGGGTACGGTGAGCGAACCCGCCGCAGCGCCGACCGGGGGGTCTCTCTCGCCGGCCGACGTCAAGGTCGGCATCGGATCCATATCCGACGTCGTTTTCGGGCTCGCCCTCTCGATCGGATCGCTGATTCTAGTCGCGAGAACGCCCCAGGACGGTTACGCGCTGGTCCAAGGGATCTACTACTTCGGATTCAGCTTCCTCATCGTCATTCTGATCTGGTTCAGCTTTCGAAGGATCGTCGTGGTCCTGCCGTACGAGACGCCGTCGACCCTTTCGGTCAACGTAGCCCTCCTGTTCTGTGTCGCCCTAGAGCCGTTCTTGTTCTATGTGATGGTGACAACCACTTCGCTGGGCAACGAGGCCTCGACGGCGTTCGCCATCGACCTGGGCGCGGGGATGTTTCTTCTCTCCGCTTTGGGGTATCTTCTTCTGCGGGAAGAATCGAACGGTTCCATCCGTCGGTTTTCTCCCGAGGTACTCGGCCGGCAGAGGCGTTCCAACACACTCCACCTCCTGGTCGGGAGCATCTACCTTCTCTCGGCACTGCCCCTGTTCTGGAGCATCGCGATCGTTGGCAGCTCGGCCCGGTACGACTTGTGGTACTTTGCGCTCGTCTGGGCCTTCGCGGTACAAGCGCGCTGGGTTGCGGCCCCACGAGCGCGGTCTGCTGCCGGGATAACCAACGCCTCCGCGTCCTCCTCAAGACTCGTACGAGCCGAGGCGAGGTGAGAGGGCTATGGATCTCGTCCCCTCGAGTCCTGACACATCACGGTCCACCGACTCAGTCGCGGTCGCTGGGTTAGCGTGACGAGAAGAAGAACATGTGCGGAACAGATTGGCATAAGGGAAACGACGAAACCACGACTCGCGGAACTCCTGACGACAGACCACCGGTGCGGACGTCTGTAGTGGCCTTGCTCGCGCTGGTGGGCATCGCGGTAGTGATCGGAGCAGTCGACCTCCTGCTGCAGGGACAGACACCCTCCGTAGCGGCTGCCGTTGCTTCGTGGGGCTGGGTCGTCGGTGTGGTTCTTGTGATTCTGGCGATCGTGATTATCTTCGGGGTGATCCGAGTGGTCTTCCGGGGTGTCGGAGTGAACACCGAGCATTCCCGGGAGCGGCGGGCCCGACGACGGGGACTCTACGACGAACATCAGTATCGAGATCCCGCGGTGGATATCGCTCGAGCTAGGTACGCGCGTGGCGAGATCAACCAGGATCAGCTGGACCAGACGCTTCGCCAACTGGGGAAGAGTTCCTAGACACTTCTGAGGTGTCTATGATTCACGACCACCGAGTGAAAGAAGATACTGGAAGCGCGGCCTTGATTCCGGACCAGGAGTGGCGGCGCGATTTGACCCGTCTCGCTGATTCCGTCCGGTATCCCAGTTGGTATCCTTGGTATCTCAGGGGTGTTGAAGGTCGAGCTAAGGCAGCTCGGACCTGACGAGCTCGAAGAGGACCTGTTGCCCGAGGGTCCGCCGTGGTGGAGCCTCCTGGCAGCTGGTCTTGAACCCCCGAGGGGTATTTGCACCCCCGGGGGTTCAACTCCGCGCTCTGAGGGTGCAGGGTCGAAACCGGTCAGAACTGTTCGCGCGACCGGGGCACGCCCGAGGGTTTATCTGCAATTGTGCCACTATTGCGCTTGATGGCGATTACCGACCCGCCCACGACGATCACGATCCGTTCGAGCACCCGTCAACTGCTCGAGTCAATGAAGCGCCCGGGCGAGACCTACGATGCTCTCATCCAGGAGCTTGCTGAGGAGTACTACCCTCCGCGAGTGATCGCCGAGCTCAAACGGCGGGTGGATGACATTCGCGCTGGTCGGGTGAAGGGTGTGCCGGCGGACGAGATGCGCGAGAGGCTCGGGATTTGAGCCTGTACTCGGTCGAATACGATCCCCGCACCGAGGCCGAGCTGCGAAGGTTACCGGTCCAGCTTCGACGGCGAATCGATCAGCAACTGGAGTTCCTGCGCGCGGCCCCCTTTCGCTCGCACCCCGGCGTTACGGTGAAAGCGACCGGCGGGGTGCTCGGAGTCTGGCATTTCCACGTCACAAAGGACATCCGAGTTCACTACACGACCATCGGGCCGGTTCTCTGGGTCGTCATGGTCGAACGAAGCACGGGGGTTACTCGGAAGTCGGTCCGGGAACTCCGCAAGCGGACATAGCGGCCCCGCGCCCGCCCGACCCGTGCTCCCGATTTCACCGAGATCTCTTGCGTACGCCGGATTGGTAGTCGGCGGGTCCAAATCGAGCTCCCAAGGCCGCCGCGCTGTGCAGTTCGGTGCGATGCTTCGCGACCCCGAAGCGGGCCCGAGCTTCGGCGAGCCGGCGGAAGAGTTGACAGTGGGGTGCCCACTGGGGGATGAAATGAGGCTCAGCTTGGAAACGCGTAGATGAACCCTCTGGGGGTTCAAATCGAAATGTCGGAGGGGGTCTTCGAACCCCCGGGGGGTTCAAATCCGCAATCTCGAGGGTTCGGTTCCGATGGAATGTGCCTGCGGGTAGCCAATTCTATTAATACCATGGATCATCTATGGAATCCATATCCCATGGCCGTCGACGACCCTCTCACGAGCATCTCGGTGCACTCGTCCACCCTTCGCCTGCTTCAGCACTACAAAGCCGAGAGCAAGACCTACGAGGAGGTCATTCTCCGGTTCATCGAGCTGTATCCGCCTCGTTCCTTTCTTGAGGAGATGGCCCGTCGTGCGAAGGAACGTGTCGTTCCCGCCGAGGCCGTCTACCGGCAGGCCGGGATCTAGTGTTGGTTCGCTCGGTCGGGTACCGCGAATCGGCGGTTGTTGAATTCCAGGTTCTCCCCAAAGCGGAGCAACGTCGGTTGAAGGATGCGCTCCAGCGACTCGCCGACTCGTTTCCCAAGATTCCTCCGGACCTCGATGTGGAGCGGATTCGGGGGACCGAAACGCTCTGGCGGTTGGCGTTCGGCAACTATCGCTGCGTGTTTCGACTCGAAAAGGATCGTCTGGTCGTCTTCACGGTGGGCGCTCGGACGGGGTTCTACCAACGCTTCGGAGAGAGCTGAATCACTTTTCTTGGCGGGCAGGGCCCGACCCATGAACCGTCGTGACGGGGGTCCAAATCCAAGTCTCGGAGGGAGGTTGCCGGAATTGGCCAAACTCCCGACGGCACGCCGCACCTAGGAATTGACACGCTCGAGCACGAGCAACGCCCGCAGTGTGACCAGCTTGCTCGGGGCGCCAGCCTTCTCGAGCGCGAACGGTCTCGGTCGACTCTCGGGGTGCTGACGGTACCAGCGCTCGTACCTGGCTTCACCCTCCGGGTTGTCAGGATGGACCGCATCCATACGCCATCGCCCGTCCGAACGGCGTTTCTTCATCAACAGTTCGAGAGCGAACTTGAGCCTGGGGTCGTCCCCGTAGCCGAGCGAGGTCAGGAGGTCGAGACCCACCAGAACGTCGTAGTAGTAATGGACCGGATAATGGAACCGGTACCAGGGATCGTACCGTGTTCCTTGCCGGTGCAGCTCCCGCTCGAGATAGAACTCCGCGCCGCGCTCAATGCACCGTTGCATGGAGGCGGTCCGCTTCGACCGAGGGAAGGCGGCGAGGGCACCCAACGCCTTCCACGAGGAGTCGATGTTGCGACCTTTCCCGGGCGTTCCCATACAGGCCCAACCCCCCCGAGGGTCGGCGGTCTTGACGATCCACTCGAGTCCTTCGCGGACGCGCGGGTCGTCAGCGTAGCCGAACTGAATCATCGCTCTTGCGGACATTCCGACCACACAGAGGTGTAGGAACCCTGGAAGGTGTTTTCCCGGTTCCCTTCGCTGAACGGGTTTGGTGCGGGTCCAGACCTCCACCGATTCTCGGATCGCAGGGAGATCTCGCGTGAGTCCCAGGTCCGCAAGGACGAGCATCTTCCAGTACGTCGAGACGTACCTGGGGCGGAAGTGGTTCTCCCCGGACACCCACCATCCGGCGGGGTTCCGCTCTGCTAGGATTTCCGCGGCCCAACCGACTCCGGGGATTCTCGCTCGCGTCTCCCGGACCTCGGAGTCGTTCTGAGATCGACCGAGCAGTTCCGTCAATGTGCGGTAGCGGATTGAGGGCTGGTTGTCCTGGAGGAGCCAGGCGAGAACACTCTTTGACGTCATTTAACCCCCTGAAGTCCCGCAGAGCTTCAATTCCTACGGTGGCCGAAGATGTGTCTGAGGGGGCCGCGGAACCCCGGGGGGTTCAAATCCAACGCTGGGGTCGCGCGTGCGCCGTACTCGTGACTCTTCAAGTGATAGGCGGATGTCGAGCCCGTCAACAGCCCGTATTCGCAATCACACTACGAACGCGTTGGTGGATAGGGAACCTGAAGCCAATTGGGTAGTGGCAACTCTCACGCGAGATCAAGGACCAGCCGGTGCTTTTGGTCCGGTGCCACAAGTACTTCCTGACCGCTTCGGAGCTTCAAGTAACGAGCCAGCGGAGACGGGATTCGGACCACGAGGGAGTTGCCCGATCGGGCCACCTTCACTTTCGAAGCCAGTCCCCAAAGGCCAATCTCCCGGGCTCGAGCTTGGATTTTGTCCACGCTTTCGGCGGTGAAGAAAACCTCGTCACAACCATCGCATACCTCCGCGTCGTAGGATCCAAGATCGACCCCGAACATTTCCTCGCGAACGCGCTTGAGTCGCAGATTCCCACGACTGCAGACCGGACACTTCTCCACCATGCTACCACCTTGGTTTCACTGTGATGACAAAAATGTCACCGTCTCGGATGACGTAGACCACCTCGAAATAGCGGTAGGCCGAAACGATCCGATCTGCCTGCCTCGTCTTCGAACCCGATCGTATCGCAGTCTCCACCTCATTCCGTGTGATTCCCCGCAGGACCATTCTCTGTACGGCATGGCGACTGTAGAGGACCCGTGGGGTCATCTATTACATGTATTACAGGAATTATATTAAGGACTTCGGGGACGAGACTCCTAGCCAACCGGTATCCGTGCGGCAACCACCTGGTCAGAGGACCCCCCAGGCTGTTCAAATCTGGAGGGGAGCGTTGCTGAATCCTTCGAATCCCCTACCTGACGGCAGTATGGCGACTGGAGCTTCTCGGCGGGGGAATCTCTCCTTCCGCAACCCCTCGCCAGAGGGCATGCCAACGGACGAGATGCCCCTTTCTCATCGGTAGATTGGCGCGGGTGCGACCCTTGTCTGTTTACCCAATGCGGGCATTCTTCGCCGCACCACACCCACCCGAGAAATCCACGCCCGCCGACTGACCGCGGAGACCCACCGCCCGACAACCCGACAGGGGCGACCCGCGCGCCCCGAGAGTGCTCCCGAGGGCGCAGGGAAGGACGTGTCCAAGAATGGCCGACAGAATGACGCCGATTGCCGGTCGGACGGGGCGATGGTCAAGGCAAGACGCTGATCTTGCCCGAGCGACCCATCGAGATTTGGAGCTTCCCTCGGAAGTCCTTGACCCACCCATCTGTGATGCGGACTTTCTGGCCGACACTGAAGCGTTTGATGTCATCTCCCCACAGGGTGAGCGTGATCGTCCCGGTCTCGTCTTGTAATGTGGCGTCAGCAACCTGAGAGGCACCCCGCGATGTGGTCACGTCTCGGACCGCGGAGATGGCGGTGATGGTGGCGTCGATCGTCGCGTTCTGGTTCGCTTGAATGGAGGCAATCCCGGACATGACGAAGAAGGCCAGACAGGTGGGAATTTAACGGTCTCCCCTCGATTCCACTGCCGGCCCCGACTTGGCGCCAGACCCCGGTACGCCGGGAAACCTACCCCTTTGCAAAGGGGGTGCTCGGCGGGACTCTGCAAAGAAGTTCATGCCGGGGCCACGCCTGGAACGAATCTTCCGATTCTCTACCAAAGACCAGACAGTATCAACGTAAGGCGGCCGAGGCTCCCGGGCGAGGATTCCCCCTATCGCACAACCCCCTCGCTAGAAATCGGTGCGAGCGGTCGACCCGAGCGTTCGGTAACGAACTTCGAGCAGTTGACCAAATCTGTCACCTTTCGCCTACCCGAACCAGGACGACCGACCTCCCTTCAGTTTGTTTCCCCTGTCTTGCCAAGTCATCCAAATGCATCGGGATGCGGGGCCTGAAGTAGTCCCTGCACCTACAGACATGACATGCCGAAAAAGGGCGGGAAGGGGAAGAAGAAGAAGCGATAGCGGCCGACCCCGGCCGTTCTCGTTCCTTGCCGAGGGGATTGCTTGCGCGGACCTATCACCCCACTCACGTGAGTGGGGGATGTCCGCGGATTCCCGCCGGCGACAGCCATTCTGCCCTCTCATCGGCGGGAGATTACGGCCAACCATGACCCTGCCCCCGCAGCAGCATCATTCACGCGACCAGTTCCGCAGGTTCGCCTACCGGGTCCGCCGCGCGTCAGTACCCTGCGTCCGATGTGGCGGGACGGGGCGGATCACACGCGTCGGCCGCAAAGAGATTTGTCCGATCTGTCACGGTCGGGGCAGGAAGCCATCGGCCTGAAGCCCTCCGCCGAAACGGATCGGGTTGTGGAGAGAGAGCGCAGGCCACCCCCAAGGAGCGTTTCGAGCGACGAGGGTGGCCGTGCCCTCACGATGCTCGCTGGGCCGGTGGTCTCCGTACGAGCATCATGAAGGGCACCCGCGGCCGCGCTCCAGGAGCGGAATCACGCGACCGCCGAACGCTCTACTGACTGCCGACCAGAGACGTGATGGGATACCATCCCCCTACCCGAGAGGTTGTCATGGTCAAGATACGGATCGAGAACGTTGTGGCCTCAAGCTCGCTGGCCGATGTACTCGACCTACAGTCGATTGCCTTCGGGCTTAATGGCGCCGAATACGAGCCCGACCAGTTTCCCGGCGTTATCTACCGACTCAAGCAGCCGAAGACCGCGATCCTACTGTTCCACTCGGGCAAGCTCGTCTGCACCGGCGCCAAGAGTATGCGGGAAGTGGAAACCTCGATTGCCACCGTCGCCCAGCAGATTAGAAAGCTCGGGCAGCGAATCAAGACGCGCCCGAAAATCGAGGTGCAGAACATCGTCGCGAGCTCGGACCTGGAATCGGAGATCAACCTCAACGCGGTCGCCGTCACCTTGGGGCTCGATCGCGTCGAGTACGAACCCGAACAGTTCCCCGGCCTTGTCTGCCGAATTGACGAGCCGAGGGTTGTAGTGCTCCTGTTCGGCAGCGGCAAGCTCGTCATCACCGGAGCCCGCAAGCCGTCAGATCTCGATGTGGCCGTCATGAGGATCACGAAGGAGTTACAGGATGCGGACCTCTTGCGCAGGGAGCGGGGGCGGACGGATTCGGCGCCCACCCGGCCGTTCCGTGGTTCCGGGTAGTCTACTGCGGTTCCCGTTTCCGTCTCGCCGGGTCCTGCCTCACCTCCGAAACTCCCCCGACGCCAACGGCACTTGCCGTGTGGTCGTCCCCCAATCTCCCCCCTGTGATTTCCTTGTGTCCGCTGGGTTCGCTCGCCAGCTCCGAAGGACCGAGTCGCTGGGTCAACCGAGAGACGGTACAAGGCTCAGGACGGCGGTTCGACCCCCCGGTCCCGGTGTCCGGAAATCCTCAGTCACTTCGGACCCTCATCTACTCCCGGCGTCTCGCTCAAATGCCTACGATGATGAGCAGAACTGTGATCCTCGCATCGGAGTGAGAAAGTGAAGACTATCAAACAGAGCTATCCGAGAAGAAGGGAGATGCTGGCCACGCCATTCGAGCCATTGTCCGATGACGAGTTTCGGCAATTGGTTGCGAGCGGGTTGGCGATTCCGGGGCAGCAGGGGACGGGGCTGTTCGTCGCGAAGTGGAGGGATGGACCCGGACTGGACGTGGAAGCGTTCTTGGTCGCGCTGCATGCCCAGGGGTCCAAGTTGGTGGTCCGGAGGTTCAAGTCGGACGTCAATATCCGTGTGGTTCGAAGCAAGCGATCGGGCGCCAAGGAAGGTCGGTCGGGGACCCCTTCGCGAAAGACATCCACCTGAGGCCCCGCCTCCGCAAGCCCGTGGCTTCGACCGTCAAGCCGAAGGGAGAACACCCCATCATGTTCTTCGCCGCCCTCTTTCTTACCGGCCTCGCAGTCGCCGCGGCAGTCCTCCTCGTACGCCGAGTTCGGAGGCGCCCCCTGATGCGGAAGGAGACGATGTTGTGAACGCCCAACCGGACGCCGGGCATTCCTTCGGGCCTCCCGACCCCGCGGGACGGCGGATATGCTGTCTCTGCGGATCCTCGGTCGGCCCGGAGACGGCCGTGGCCGGGAGGTGCGCCGAGCGCGAGCGGATCCAGGCCGCGGTGCGACGCTCGTTCGACTCAGGCACGGGGTACGACGGCGCGACCGGAAAGCGAGTGGCATAGACGGCGGGCGCGTTCAACGGCTGACCGCGAGGAGCGCACGGGCCGCGGGCAGCTCGGAACGATGGCATGTCACGATAGAAGCCCCAACCCGTTCCGGATGAGAGTTCAGATCCCAAGGGGGTTCGGGCATCGAATGTCGGAGGGGGGATTTGCACCCTCCGGGGGTTCAAATCCGCTCCT
>Ga0187769_10001826_pt1 | contig 12294 bp, 12 predicted proteins | sample 0116_SJ02_MP02_1_FD_133140 | JGI IMG/M metagenome (GOLD analysis project Ga0187769, IMG submission 133140) | Tropical peat soil microbial communities from peatlands in Department of Meta, Colombia - 0116_SJ02_MP02_10_MG | ecosystem: Environmental > Terrestrial > Soil > Wetlands > Peat | place... | reverse complement strand
CCGATTGTATAAGCGCCGCCTTAAGTCGGAGTGTAGCGCAGTCTGGTAGCGCACCTCGTTCGGGACGAGGGGGTCGCAGGTTCAAATCCTGCCACTCCGACCAACACTTAGATCAAACAAACCGCATTTGGCCGCAGCTTCGCGGTGACGCTTGGGCGCGCGGGCGGGCCGGTTAAAGACATGAGCGGCCGTGTTTTGCCGTGACGCGCCAGCGCTGCTTATTAGCCTCACCCGGCCGCGATATCAGCGCTTCGGTGCGGAAGCCGCGCGCCGTCGCACTTCGCCAGCCTTCGGTACTCGCTGGGGAGCAAACCAAAGGCCGCCCGGAAGCTGCGGCTGAAATGGGTCATGTCGGAAAAGCCCCAGCCATAGGCGATTTCGCTTATTGCTCGAGTGGCGTGCGAGGGGTCTTGCAGCGCGCGTCGGCATCGCTCAAGACGCCGCGCGCGGATGAGACGTATGATTGAGGTGCCCGCCTCGGCGATTACGGCGTTGGCGTATCGCACGCTCACGCCCGCCGCACCGGCTACGGTATCAGAGTCGAGCATCGGGTCGGTCAGTCGCGCTTCGATCTCTGCACGCACGTTGACGAGAACGAGCGCGCGCGCCGACGACACCCGCGGCGTGCTCCGATCCATCGCCTTGGCGAGCGACACCGCGATCAAATCGAGCGCCTGATCCCTGACGATATCTGCAGTCGCGGGATCCAAGGCGTCCGTGTGCGTCGCCAGCATCTCCAGAAACGCCGATGTCAAAGCGTGCTCGGGCGCCGTGGGCTTGATCGAAACGGCCATCATCTGGTGCGTTTTGCCGACACGGGCTTCCAACTCACGGCGCGGAACCTTGAGGATTAGCCTCGCGCCCTTCGGATGGTTTGCCGATGCCGGCCGCCGCGGATCAACTAATGTGATATCGCCCGTTTCCAGCAACACCTCACGGCCGGCTTGTTCAAGAAGCGTGGTTCCGGCTCTTTGTCGAACGACCAAAAGCTCATCGGGGTTGAATGGCCGACATGGCGTCGCGTCGCACGACAATACATCGCCGACGAATTCTCAAAACTGACAAGAGAGATGTCACCGACCGCCCCACCTTCAAGCTCTCCTCGGAAGCCTTCTCGGCTTTCGGGTATGCAATCGTGCTCGATGATCTTTTTACACCGCACTTCATGCCAGTAGTCAAAACTATCGCGTGAATGAACGTCGGCCGTCGAAAAGAACTTCTTCAACGCCTCCTCCTGCCTGCGCCGCCGGACGACCCGAATATGCTGTCCGGACGACCCGACTATACCGTTCTCGCTCGCTTAGGGGTCATGTTCGTTTCTCCCGAGGTCGTGTTCGTTTCTCCCGGGAATGTCTCACGGTTGGACATTGGTCGTTCCGAGGCGGCCGATGAATCGTGCTTATTCGACCGATTCCTCCATCGCGAACTTGCCGCAATATGCGAGGCGTGCCTCCCGCCGCCTCTGGCCTCAGGGCGGGCACGCCGATGAAGCCGGCTTGATGGCGTAGCCGGAGACGCGACGATGGTCGATACGACGCGTGACCAGTTGCGAAATGAGAATGACCGGTTGCGCAACCTTGTTGTTCAGTTGAGCAGCATAATTCTCGACGTGGCTGAGCAACAGGTAAGGCCGAAGCCCCACAGCGAAACATCATTATCATCGGGGTCACTGTCGCCGGTTGACATCGCTCCAACGCCTGCGTGACCTCGCGATGCTCTACACGCGCTTGAGCCGCGAGAATGACGACAGCGGAGCCGCAGACCGGCTGGAAGGCCTCAGTGCCGAACTGGCGGATGCAGCGGAGCGCATTGGAGCCATCTTTGCCATTCAAGGAGATGGCGAAGCTTGAGCGGCCGGATGGCCGGCAAGCTGTTAAACTCCGCCGACGCGCCCAAAATTTTGAGCTATAGTCCGGCGCCCTGCGGTGGCGCCGCCGGGCAGAACCGAATTTGCAAATGACGATGATCCTCACCTTCCTGCGCCATGGCTCCAATATCTGGCTCGCGCTCGCCCTTGCGGCGCTCGTCGCCGGATTCGTCGCCGGCGTTTTCCCATTCTCGCTGTTCTGGGCCGTGATCGGCGCGCTGACGTTCTACGTCAGCGAATACGGCTTCCACCGCTTCGGCTTCCACGCCGAGCCGTCGCGCTTTGCCTTCGTGCGCAAATTGCAGCACCGGCTGCATTACGATCATCATTCCGAGCCGGAGCGGCTCGACCTCTTGTTCCTGCCGGTCTGGTTCCTCGTGCCCAACCTCGCGATTACGGCGCTCGGCTACGCGCTCATCTTCGGCTGGGCGACCGTCGCCCCGGCGATGTTCGGCGTGACGCTCGCCATCTTCCACTACGAGTGGGTGCACTACGTCGCCCACATCCCCTACCAGCCGTGCACGCGCCTCGGCCGCTGGATCAAGCAATATCACCTGCGCCATCACTTCATCAGCGAGAAGTTCTGGTTCGGCGTGAGCAATCCGTCGATGGATTTCGTCGGCGGCACCTACAAACCCGCCCGCGAGGTCGAGCGCAGCGGCACGACGCGCAAGCTCTACGGCTAGAGCGGGATGAATTTAGGCTGATTCACCACCTCGTCATTGCGAGGAGCGAAGCGACGAAGCAATCCATAAAAGGGCAACGCTGCTTCTGGATTGCTTCGCGGAGCCTGTCATCGGGCCGGCCACTTCGGGCCGGACCCGTTGGCTCGCAATGACGATGCAGATTGCGCAATCTAAAATCATCATGCTTTAGGCGAAAACGCCGGGGCGCTCAGGCATGCGCGCTCTGCCAGGTGAGCGAGTCGGCTGCGAGATTGCCGTGCGGAATTTTTGGAATGCCGAGTTTCTCGGCGAGCGCGTCGGGATCGGGAGCAGCAGTCAGCATCGCCCGCGCCAGGTTCCAGGCGGCCTTGGCGGTGCCGCCGATGACCTTCTGGCCGATGGCGATTGCGCCACATAGCGCCGCACGATGGCCTCGAACGCCTCGGGCTCGGCGCCGCCGATCTCGAGCACCGTGCCGGTCGGCGCGCCGACGCCGAACGAGCCGCGCTGATAGTCGAGCAGAAAATAATAAAGCTGCACCATGATGAAATCGGACAGGCCGATCGATCTCGCGAATTTCAGGAACAGCGCGATCGGCGCGTTCTGGTAGCGGACCTTGCGGCCAAGCACCTTGCCGAAGGTCGCGGCGATCTCCTGCGGCGACAATAGCTTCGGCCCGGTCGGCCGGAACGTCTTGCCGACATAGGGCGCGGGATCGGTGAGCGCGCCGACGATCACCCGGGCGATGTCTTCGTTCGAGGGCGGCGCGTTGAGCCCTTCGCCCAACGGCAGCGCCATCAGCCCGAACTGCGCGATCGGCTCGAGCGCGGCCATGTAGTTGTCGGCGAACCAGCCGGGATTGATGGTGACGACGCCGGGACCTGACGCCCAGGCGAAGATCCGTCCGGCCAGATATTTCTCGCGGGCGTGAATCGACAAATGGGTGCGGTCGACGAGCCACTGGCTGAGCACGACCAGCGCTTCGAGCTTCGCCTCCTGCGCCGCATCGGCGAAGATCGCCGCCCGCCGCAGCGCGCCGGGCTCGAGCGGCGGGCAGAAATAGGCGCGCCCAACGCCGCGCATCACTTCGCGCACATCGAGGGGATCCTCGAGCGAGCCGACCACGATCTCCGCGCCGGCGCGCTTTAGCGCCTCGCTGCGGCCGTCGGCTCGGTGCACCAAGGCGCGCACCGGGTAGCCCTTCTCGATCAGCATCCGCGCGCTCGGCGCGCCGGTCTTGCCGGTGGCGCCGGTCACCAGAATCTTCGGCTTTGCCATCTTGCCGTCTCCGTTGTTGCCGTCGCCCTTTGCCGCCACCATCTTTGTTGTAGCAGTCGATACAACATGGCTTAAGCCAGTGCAGGGCGCAAGTCAACAAGCTGTATCGGACGCTACAGGATTGTGATAAAGGCGCCGAAACAAGAGCGGCAAGAACGGGATATGAGCGGCAAGAAGCAGTTCGACTATGACGGCGCGGTCGACCGCGCGACCCGCCTGTTCTGGGCCAAAGGCTATTCCAACACCTCGCTGCGCGGGCTGCTCCGCGTCATGAAGATCGGCGAGGGCTCGTTCTACAACAGCTTCAAGAGCAAGCAGCACCTCTACCTGATCTGTCTCAAGCACTACCACGAGCGGGTGACGCGGCGGCGCTGGCAGGTGTTCGCGGCCGAGCCCTCGGTGCGCCAGGCGGTGCGCCGGTTCTTTGCCGCGGTGCTCGACGACCTCGACGATCCGAAGGTGCCGAATATCTGCCTGATGGCGGCGAGCCTGTCGAGCGACGTGCTGAGCGCACGCGATCTCAAGAACCACGTCCTGGCGGAGATGCGTACTTTGCAGGACGTGCTGGTCAAGCGGCTCGAGGCCGCCAAGGCGGCGGGCGAGCTGCCGCGCGACGTCAACGCCGTCATCGCCGCCGAAGTCATCGTCACCTATCTGCAGGGGTTTTATCGCGTCATCCGCGTCCTCCATGATCGCGCCGACATGGAACGGCAGATCGAGACCCTGCTGAGCGGATTGCGGCTCTAGGCCCGGACGTTCCCCACGGCCAAGACCGCAAGCTTTGCCACGGCCGCCGTGACGCTCTAAATTCACGACGGGCTGCATCGTCAGCGGGAGGAGCACATGGCCGAAAGCACGGAGGTTGTCGTCGTCGGCGCCGGTCCCGCGGGGCTCGCCGTCGGCGCCTGCCTGAAACACGCGGGCCTTGATTTCATCATCCTGGAAAAGGAACGCGAGGTCGCCTCGTCGTGGCGCCGCCACTACGAGCGGCTGCATCTGCACACCGTCAAGCAGTTCTCCTCGCTGCCGTTCCTGCCGTTCCCCAGCGACTATCCGCGCTACGTGCCGCGCGATCTCTTTATCCGCTATCTCGACGGCTATGCCGCGCATTTTGGCCTCAAGCCGCGCTTCGGCGTGACCGTGCGCGCGATCCGGCGCGAGGGCGGTCAATGGCTTGTCGAGAGCACCTCGTCTTCGATCCGCGCCGCCAACGTCGTGATCGCGGCGGGCTACAACACCGAGCCGTCGATGCCCGCGGTTGCCGGGCTCGACAAATTCAAGGGCAAGGTCATCCACAGCGCGCAATATGCCAACGCCAAGCCGTTTTCCGGACAATCGGTGCTGGTGATCGGCATGGGCAATACCGGCGCCGAGATCGCGCTCGATCTCGCCGAATCAGGCGCGCGGCCGACGATCTCGCTGCGCAACGGCGTCCACATCGTGCCGCGCGACCTGTTCGGCATTCCGATCCAACTAGTGGCGATGGTCGCGACCAAGGTGCTGCCGGGGGGCGCCAACGACCGACTGTTCCCGATCATCCTCGACGCCGCGCTCGGCGACCTCACCAAATACGGCATCAAGCGGCCGCCGCAGGGACTGCTGCAACAGGTCCGCGAGGCCGCCAAGATTCCGGTGCTCGACGTCGGCACGGTGCGGAAAATCGCCGAGGGCGCGATCAAGATCGCGCCCGGCCTGTCGGTCGTCACCGAGAACGGCGCCATCTTTACCGGCGGCGGCAGAGGCGAGTTCGACGCCATCATCTTTGCCACCGGGTATCACGCCAATTATCGAAGCTTCATCGCCGCGGAGGCGGCGAACGCCGAGCCGGGGCTCTATTTCGTCGGCTACCGCAATTCGGTAACCGGGCTGCTGCGGCAAATCTCGATTGAGGCGACGGCCGCGGCCGACGACATTGCCCGCCGGCGTGCCGCACCGGCCGCGGCAGCGTGAGCAAAGGCCGGCGAGGCGCGCCGCTCTCGAGCGGCGGCGCGGCAAAATCCGCGCCATTGCTGCAATGCGAAAGGCAAGTCTTTACGAACCAAGTCTTCAAGTCTTTACGAACCAAGTCTTTACGAACTCAGAGTTCGTAAAGACTTGTTAGCTATATTGCCGCGCGCCTTTCGCGGAGCTTCGTGTTCGCCGTGCCGATCCCTCCCGCCTTCGAGGTCCGCCTCGCGATCTATGGCGTTACCGCCGCGATGGACGCAGACCGGCGCGAGATCTGGGGACTGATCGACCGCGAATTCGACGCTATGATGAGGCGCCACATCGCCCGCGTGATCGAGTGCGCGCCCGCCTACGCCGACAATTTCAGAAAACATCACGACGCGTTTCTGGCGGCCTACCGCACCTACACCGCCAAGCTCTTTCTCAATCCGTTCGACGAGCAATGGGCGGCCGACGCCGAAGCGCGGGCCAAATTCGAGATCGACCACCAGATCGACATGCGCTCGCGCGGGATCATTTCGCGCTCGATCCTCTCGGGCATGTTCGAGGCGGTCGCGCGCCGCTATCGCTTCACCGGCCGCAAGGTCGCGCGGCTCTGCGACGTCGCCCAGCGGGTGCTCTTGCTCGACACTGCCAACGCCATCGCCTGCCACATCAACCAGGCGGCGCAAGACGCCAAGGTGCGCAGCGACGAGCTCCTGACCGCCGTCACCGAATTCGGCGGCGCCGTTACCGACGTTCGCACCGCGATCGCGGTCGCGGTCAAGTCGCTGGAAGAGACCTCGCGCCGGCTCACCTCGGTCGCCGACGCCGCCGCGACCCAAGCCCGCACCGCCTCGAGCATAGCCGACGATACCGCAAGCGGCGTCGAAGGCACGGCAACCGCGACCAACGAGCTCCTGACCGCGATCGCCGAAATCCGCTGGCGCGCCACTAAGAGCGCTGAGATGGCGCACCATTCATTTTCCCACGCCGAGGCCACCACGGCGACGATCCGCTCGCTGTCGCAGGCGGTTGACAAGATCGGCTCGGTGGTCGGGCTCATTTCCGACATTGCGGCGCAGACCAACCTCCTCGCGCTCAACGCCACGATCGAAGCGGCGCGCGCCGGCGAGGCCGGCCGCGGCTTCTCGGTGGTCGCCTCCGAGGTCAAGTCGCTCGCCACCCAAACCGCCAAGGCGACCGAGGAGATCGGCCGCCAGATCGCGCTGATCCAGGAGGCGACGCGGCGCGCCGTCGAGGGCATCGAGGGCACCGGGGAGACCATCGCCGGCATCGCCGGGATCGCGGAAGAGGTGGCAAGCTCGGTCGATCGCCAGGCGGCGGCGACCGACGGCATCGCCGGGACCGCCAGTCGCGCCGCCGCCAACGCCAAGACCGTGGCTGAGGCGCTCAAGACCGTGGCCGACGCGGTGCGCCAGACCCAGGCCGATGCCGCCGCGGTGCTCGATTTGTCGCGCAATTTGACCGGCCGCACCACCGACCTCGAAGCCGGCATGGACACGCTGTTCGCCGCCGCCGGCCAGGCCGGGACCAAGGACTTCGCGATGCTCAAATAGAAGCGGCCGTTCACCGCAATTTTCGGGTGAGCGCAGTCCGCTCGCCGAGCGTGTCGCGGATATAGATCAGGTTCACTGCTGCGAAGATCACGACCACGATCGGCGCCGCAAAAATGATTGCGACCGCGCCGAACAGATAGGTGATCGACACGATGCCGAGCAGCATCACCGCCGGCGGGATCAGCACCATGCGCCGCTGAACGAGCGGCGCCACCAGGTTGCTTTCGACCTGATGAATGACGAGGTAGGCGAGCGCCGTCCACAGCGTCGCCTCCGGGCTTTTGGTGATCGCGACCAGCAGTGCCGGAATGGCGGCGAGGAGCGGCCCGAGATAGGGGATGAACTCGCCGACGCCGGCGATCAAGCCGAGCGCGAACGACGACGGTACGCCGATGATCCAGACCGCGAAGGTCGAGAGCACCCCGATCAGCACCATTTCGAAGAGCTGGCCGAGAAGCCAGAGCCGCAGCGCCTCGCCGACGCCGTCGATGATCGCGGCGGCGTGGGCGTGCGCGAGGCGGAAACAGCCAGATCAGGCCGTCGCGGTACAGCCGTGGCTGGGCCGCCAGATACGCGGCGCTGATCACCATGATCACCAGCGCCTCGAGGAAATTGCTGCTGAGCTTCAGGAAACCGGAGAGGATGCCGGTCACCGAAACGTCGGAGCCGGCGGCATGGCTGATGAGGAAATTGCCGAAATCCGAATCCTTGAGCCAACCTTGGATTGTCGCGCTGGCGGATTCCGCCCGCAGCAGCACGTCGTGGAATTCGTGGGCGATGCGGGAGCCGAACAGATAGGCGGCGCCGCCGATGACAATAAGGATGAGCAGCCCGGAAATGCAGAGCGCCAACGGCTCCGGGGCCGACAGCCAGCGCATGAAGGGCTGGGCGCCGAGCCGAACCAGCATGGCGAGGATGATGGCGCCGAAGGCGATCAGCACGACGCCGGATAGGTACCAGATCACGACCGGAACGGCGGCGGCGGCGACGACAATAAGCGCGCGCTTGAGAAATTCGACGTGGCTCATCTGCATGGCGCCGCCCTGCCGGCCCGACCCGGCCGCCTGTCAACGCGCGATCGCTCGCGGCGTTGCACCCGGCCGCTTTCCGACCTCCTCGCCACCATCGGGCTTGACCGGGATAAGGCCTACCGGGGAGGCCTGCAACCGGCGTTGCCTCGCTCGCCGTTCGGTGATTACTGGCGGGCAGATCTTCCCAATGACCACATCTTCCCGATGACCACGCGCATCACCATCCGCCGGCCCGACGACTGGCATCTGCACGTCCGCGACGGCGACATGCTCAAGGCGGTGCTGCCCTATACGGCCCGGCATTTCGGCCGCGCCATCCTGATGCCTAACCTGGTGCCGCCGGTACGCACCACGCAGGAGGCGATCGCCTATCGCGAACGGGTCCTGGCGGCGCTGCCCGAAGGCTCGCGCTTTACCCCGCTGATGACGTGCTACCTCACCGACGACACCGATCCGAACGACGTCGAACGCGGCTTTCGCGACGGCGTCATCACCGGCGTCAAGCTCTATCCGGCGAACGCCACCACCAATTCTGCGGCCGGCGTCACCGACTATGGCAGGATCACCGGCGTGCTGGAGCGGATGGAAAAGATCGGCATGCCGTTCCTCATGCATGGCGAGGAGGTTGCCGCCGACATCGACATTTTCGATCGCGAGGCGGCGTTCATCGAGCGGCGGCTGTCGAAATGGGTCAAGCAGTTTCCCGGCCTGCGCATGACGCTCGAGCATCTGTCGTCCAAGGACGGCGCCGATTTCGTCAAAAGCGCCGCGCCGCAGGTCGGCGGCACCATTACGCCCTATCACCTCAGCCGCACGCGCACCGATTGGCTCGGCGGCGGGCTCAAGCCGATGCTGTACGCGATGCCGGTGATCAAGACCGCGACGGACCGCGCCGCCTTGCGCAAGGCCGCGACCTCGGGCGCGGCCTGCTTTTTTCTCGGCACCGATTCGGCGCCGCATCCGCTTGCCAAGAAGCTCGCGGTCAGCGGCGTGCCCGGTATCTTCAACGCGCCGGTCGCGCTTTCGACCTACGCCCAGGTGTTCGAGGAGGAGGGCGCGCTCGACAAGCTCGAGGCCTTTGCCTCGCTCAACGGACCGCAGCATTATCGGCTGCCGGCGAATGCGGACACGATCACGCTCGAGAAATCGTCCTGGACCGTCCCGGAGGACGTCAAGGTTGCGGGGCCCGACGGGCGCGCCTTGGTCTATCGCGGCGGCGAGACCATCGCGTGGCAAGTAGCAAAGTGAGGCTATAATGTATCGTCATTCCGCGGTGCCGCGCGGCGCCGGAATGACTGCGAATGTGGATGGGACAATGAGCGGCTTCCCCGACAAGGACGTGATCGCCGAATTGACGGCGAAGATGCTGATCGAGGTCGAGGCGGTCCGGCTGATGACCGACAAGCCGTTCATCTACACCTCGGGCTGGGCGAGCCCGGTCTACACCGACTGCCGGCGGCTGATCTCGTTTCCGCGCGTGCGCCGGGCGCTAATCGACTTCGGCGTCACCACGCTCGAGCGCGACGTCGGCTTCGAGCAGTTCGATGCGGTCGCCGGCGGCGAGACCGCCGGCATTCCGTTTGCCGCCTGGATGGCGGATCGCTTGATGCTGCCGATGCAATATGTGCGCAAGAAGCCCAAAGGTTTCGGCCGCAACGCGCAGATCGAGGGCCAGATCGAGGAGGGCGACCGCGTGCTCCTGGTCGAGGACATGACCACCGACGGCCGCAGCAAGGTCAATTTCTGCAAGGCGCTGCGCGAGGCCGGCGCGGTGGTCGAGCACTGCTTCGTGTTCTTCTTCTACGATATTTTCCCCGAAGGCAGGAGAATCCTGACCGATCTCGGCATCACCTTGCACGCGCTCGCGACCTGGTGGGATGTCCTCGAAGTGGCGAAGAAGAGCGGCCAATTCGACAAGGGCAAGCTCAAGGAAGTGGAAAAGTTCATGAAAGATCCGGCGGCGTGGTCGAAGGCGCATGGTGGCGCCGCGCAGGCGGCGGAGTGAGCGCTCGTCATTCCGGAAACCGCGGAGTGGTTGTCCGGAATCCATAGCCACAGTCCGTGCAGAAAATTCTATGATGGCGAATATGGATTCCGGGCTCGCCGCTGCGCGGCGCCCCGGAATGACGGCTCGGTAAGATAATGCCCGACAAAATCGCGGACGTGATCGTCGTCGGCGCCGGCAACGCGGCGTTCTGCGCGGCGCTCGCGGCGCAGGAACAGGGCGCCAACGTGCTGATGCTCGAGGCGGCGCCGGAGACGGAATCCGGCGGCAACAGCCGCTTCACCGCCGGCGCGTTTCGCGTCGTCTATGACGGCGTCGAGGACATCCAGACGCTGGTCCCCGATCTCGCCGCGACGGAAATCGAAACCACGGACTTCGGCGCCTACACCGAGGCGCAATTCTACGACGACATGGCGCGGCTGACCCAACACCGCGCCGATCCCGATCTCGTCGAGCTTCTGGTCACCAGGAGCTTCGCCACGCTCAACTGGATGCGCGGCAAGGGCGTGCGGCTCATTCCGATCTACGGCCGGCAGGCGTTCAAGGTCGGCGGCAAGTTCAAGTTCTGGGGCGGGCTGACGGTCGAGGCGGTCGGCGGCGGGCCGGGCCTGATGACGATGCTGACGCAAGCCGCCGTGCGGCGCGGCGCCGCGATCCGCTACCGCACGCGCGCGCTCGATCTCCTCTATGACGGCAGCCGCGTCGAGGGCGTGCGGGTGCGCCATGACGGCGCCGTGCAGGAGCTGCGCGCGCCGTGCGTGGTGCTCGCCTGCGGCGGCTTCGAGGCCAATGCGGCATGGCGCACCCGCTATCTCGGTCCCGGCTGGGACCTCGCCAAGGTGCGCGGCTCGCGCTTCAACACCGGCGCCGGCATCCGGATGGCGCTCGCGATCGGCGCCGCGTCATGCGGCAACTGGTCGGGCTGCCACGCCGTGCAGTGGGAGATGAACGCGCCCGAATTCGGCGATCTCGCCGTGGGCGATCAGTTCCAGAAGCACTCCTATCCGTTCGGTATTCTGATCAACGCCGCCGGCGCGCGCTTCGTCGACGAGGGCGCCGATTTCCGCAACTACACCTACGCCAAATATGGCCGCGCCGTGCTCGAGCAGCCAGGCCAGTTCGCCTGGCAGATCTTCGACGGCAAGGTGAAGCACCTGCTGCGCGACGAATATAGAATCAAGCAGGTCACCAAAGTGGCGGCAGGCAGCATCGAGGAGTTCGCGCACAAGCTCGACGGCGTCGACGCCGCCGCCTTCCTCGACACGGTCAAGGCGTGGAACGCCGCGGTGCGCACCGACATTCCGTTTGATCCGAACGTGAAGGACGGACGCTGCACGCAGGGGCTCGCGATCAACAAGAGCAATTGGGCAAATCCGATCGACACCCCGCCGTTCGAAGCCTATGCCGTCACCTGCGGCATCACCTTTACTTTCGGCGGGCTGCGGATCGGCGCCAACGCGCAGGTGCTCGACACCGACCGCGAGCCGATCGGCGGCCTTTATGCCGCGGGCGAATTGGTCGGCGGCCTGTTCTATTTCAATTATCCGGGCGGCACCGGGCTGATGTCCGGCGCCGTGTTCGGCAAGATCGCCGGCGCCGCGGCCGCCCAAGCTGCCGTCGCGGCGGCGCCGCCATGAGCAATCGGTGATGAGCAATCGGTATGAGCAATCGGTGATGAGCAATCGGTGATGAGCAATCGGTGATGAGCGATCCCTGGCCGACCGAGTTGCGCCTGCACAAGGACCGCAAGACGCTCACGGTCAGTTTCGAAGGCGGCGAGCGTTTCGATCTCGCGGCCGAGTATCTGCGCGTGCGCAGCCCGAGCGCCGAAGTCCAGGGCCATTCGCCGGCCGAGCGCCGCACCGTCGCCGGCAAGGAAGACGTGCAGATCCTCGAGATCCATCCGGTCGGCAACTACGCGGTGCGGCTCGTCTTCGACGAT
>Ga0187769_10001824_pt1 | contig 12298 bp, 9 predicted proteins | sample 0116_SJ02_MP02_1_FD_133140 | JGI IMG/M metagenome (GOLD analysis project Ga0187769, IMG submission 133140) | Tropical peat soil microbial communities from peatlands in Department of Meta, Colombia - 0116_SJ02_MP02_10_MG | ecosystem: Environmental > Terrestrial > Soil > Wetlands > Peat | place... | reverse complement strand
GGAGGTACGAGAGTGAGATGAATATCGGCCGACGCGACCCGGCGTACCGACGGTTGGTTCAGAGCTGTGGCAAATTCGGCGAGTTGCGTCGCGATGTCCGGTGCGATCTTCAGCCCCACAAACACGCGCGCTGGCGTGGCAATCTTGCTTTGTGGGTGCTCGCCTGCCTGTCCTTGGCCAGAATTGCGATCTTGTCCCATGCGCCCGCCCCGCTTGGAGGAACCGACATCAACTCTGGCGCGGGATTTGGCCGAGCGCCGCCAATACCGCGGCCGGCGTCATCGGCAACGCATGCATGCGGACACCAATCGCGTTGTAGACGCCGTTGGCAACCGCCGCGGCCGTTGCGATGGTCGCCGGCTCGCCGACCCCGCAAGCGTCCGTTGCGCTGATGGCCAGGTAATTCTCAAGCAGAATGACGTCAATCAGCGGCGTCTCACGCGCGCCGGCGAGCTTATATTGCTCCAGATCGGCGTTGATCATGCGCCCACTGTGCCGATCGAGAATGCGGTTTTCGAAAAGGGCGAATGAAATTCCCATGATGATACCGCCGTGAATCTGGCTTTCGATCTGCCGCGGATTCATCGGCCGTCCGCAATCGTGCACGGCAACAATCCGCTCAACTCGCACGATGCCGCACTCGACATCCACCGCGACTTCGGCGAACTGCACCCCGCCGAGATCTTCGCGGGCGATATCCATCGGGCTGGTGGCGCGGAAACCGCCGTAATTGGCGCCGCGCGTGGCGATTGCCCTGACCTCATCTGCTTTGAGAAGGGCAGCGGCTTCGCGAAAGCTGAGTCCCTTGGCAGGAGCGGCGCCAATGCAAATGCGACCCTGGCTGACCCGGAGATGCTCAGGGCGCACGCCGAGCGCAGGGGCGATGGCCGTAAAGAGTTTTTTGCGGACTTGATAGGCGGCCTTGCGGGCGGCCGGAGTAATCGAGCCCGCGGTTTTGCTGCCGCCGGAACTCGGACCCGGCGGAAAGTCGGTATCGCCGATGTGGACGGCAATATCCTGCGGCTGCAAGCCGAGTTCCTCTGCGACAACCTGCGCCAGCAAAGTCCTTATTCCGCTTCCGATGTCCTGCACCGAGGAACGCAGCTCTACCGAGCCGTCGCGACCCATGCGGACCTCGCAGGCGCAATCCGCTTGCACAATGCCCGGCCAGAATGACTGCGCGACGCCGACGCCGCGCTTAACCGGCCCGGCCTGGGTCCCCGGCGGCTGGCGCCGGCGCCACTGGATTCGGTCGGCTCCGATGCGGCGCTGCTCCCGCCGTACCCCGCTCGGATCGATGCGATCACGCAGGGTCAAAGGATCGAGATCGAGTCTTTCCGCAAGTTCGTCGATCATTTGCTCGAGCGCGAACGCGCCTTGCACATTGCCGGGAGCGCGCATCGCACAGCCCGGAGCGGCGTGAGTGAATACGTCGTGTTGCGCCATTTTGAAGTTGGGACAGTCGTACATCGCCTGCGCGATGTTGCCGACGCCGGCATCCAATTCGACACCGGCCGTGCCATAGGACAGAAGCGACATCGCAGTCAGCGCTCCGTTGCGTCGCGCTCCGATGCGCAGGCGCTGCCACGTGCCCGGGCGATTGCCGCTGTCCTGCTGTTCTTCCGCGCGGTTGTAGATAAGAGCAACCGGCGCCCCGGCCTTGCGCGACAGCGCGACGGCAATGTAGCCATAGTCGCCAGCGTCAAGCTTCGAACCGAATCCGCCACCCATAAATTCGCTGATGACCCGAACGCGTTGCTTCGCCAGGCCAAAGGCCGCGGCAAGATCGTCGCGCACCCCGACGGTATTCTGGGTAGAAATGTAGACAGTAAGCCGTTCCGGCCGCCAATCGGCAATGATCGCGTGCGGCTCGAGGCAGCAATGCGTCTGTACCTGCGTGCGGAATTCGCCTTCTACGACAACATCCGCCTCCGAAAGGCCTTTGGTAACATTGCCGCGCGGTCCGCCCAAAAACGTTCGCACGGAAGGGCCGAATACATTTGCCCCTTGGGTCATGCGGGCGCGGGCCGCGCCGCCGCCGGCCGCAAAAACCTGCGGTGCGTCGGGCTTGCGCGCTTCATCCATGTCGACGACAAATGGCAGCGTCTCATATTCCACTTTGATCAGATGAATTGCCCGTTCGGCGTCATTTCGCGTCGTCGCAGCAATCGCGGCAACGCTCGCTCCAACGTAACGCACTGTGGGCAGCGCGCCTGACCGGCGCCCGCTCTCAGCCACGACGTGGACAGCGCGCACGCCCGCGTGACGCTCAGCGGCGCTCGTATCGATCGATAAAATACGCGCGTGCGGGTGCGGCGAACGCAGGACACGCGCAAACAGCATCCCGGGTAGCTTGATGTCCACGGTAAAGCGGGCGGCGCCGGTCACCAACGCACGCCCGCCGATCCGCGGCACTGGCTTGCCGATGACGGTAAGTTCGGCGTTCGGGGGCAGTGGCGGGGGATCACCCGCGGGGATTCGCCGGTTCTTGTGGCCGAGCGAGACGCCGGCGATGCCGGCGGTAAACTTTTCTGTTCGGGTGGCCGGGCCGGACATCGATAGACGACCTAGAACGCGCTATTGAGCAAGCGACGAACGCTGCCAAGCCGCTTGTCGCCCTCCTCGCGGCTCATGCCCGGATCGATGCCGCACAAATAGAGATGGCGCACCAGCTCGATGCCGCAGAACTGCATCAAGCCTTCGTCGTAGAGAGTTTTGAGTGCGCGCAACGTTCCGCCGCTTCGGAGCTCATCCTTGACAGCCCCGGTTGTCGTAATGATCACGCCCTGTTTCCCGGTAAGCCCGGGCAGGTATTCTCCGTGTTTGATCACATAGGCGAAGCCCGCGCAGAACACGCGATCGAGATAACCTTTCAACATGGCGGGAAAACCGCTCCACCAAAGCGGCGAGACAAAGGTTATCACGTCGGCCCGGCGGATTGCCCTTTGCTCTTCACGAATATCTTTGGCCGGACTGCGACGAGTAATCGCCGCCAGATCGCGTGTTGATTGTATCGGATTGAAGTTTTCGGCGTAAAGATCGCGGCACTCGACGCGATGCCGGCGTGCGATCAGCGCCGACGCGTAAGTTTCGACGACGGCGTGATTGAAGCTCTTCGGATTTGGATGAGCGGCAATGATGAGATGGCGCATCTGTCTCTCTCGAGTGCCGGCTGTGATCGCCGCCTCTAACCGATAGTTATGAGGTCTAAAAAATCCCATCAAACCGGGATCGGCTCCAAGGCATTTTGCATAACGCCCCAGGCCTGCCTTGATCCATGTCAACAAGGCAGAGACAGCCAACAATCGGTATTCGCGGGCGTTTGCCGTGTTTTCTCGGGATCGGCACTCGGATTGAGTTGATTTGGATCAACGCATCGCGTTGCGCCGGCTGGCTTATTACCGGAGAAACCAGCCGCTCCAAAGATGGCGATGCCGGAAACCGCAACCGATAGGGCTATGTCGTTTCGCACCGGTCTCGCATGCAGCGAAGACGGCGTAGACGTTCCTACTCTCTTTCTCCGCCACGCCGGCGACGGCATGGAACTCTACAGCCGCTGCTGCAACCGTCAGCTTGTGCGCATGCTCAACACGGTCGGCTGCGACGTGGGCTTTTGTCGCGGCGACGGACAATATCTCTATGACCGCAGCGGCACGCAATATCTCGATCTTCTGAGCGGCTTTGGCGTTTTTGCCATCGGCCGCAATCACCCCTCGGTGTGCGCCGCGCTCAGAGGCGTTCTCGACAGCAAATTACCGAATCTGGTCCAGATGGATGCTCCGAGACTGGCCGCCATACTTGCGGAACGGCTGCTGAAATTTGTTCCCTATCTCGACAAGGTCTTTTTCATGAATTCGGGGTCGGAGGCCGTCGAAGCCGCCATCAAGTTTGCGCGCGCATCGACCGGCCGTCCCGGCATCATTTATTGCGAACATGGCTTTCACGGCGTTTCGCTCGGTGCCCTCTCGGTCAACGGTGATGAGTTCTTTTGCGACGGCTTCGGTCCGTTCTTGCCGCATTGCGTCCGGATTCCTTTCAACGATCTCGCCGCACTCGAAAAAGCGCTCGACGGCGGCAACATTGCGGGCTTCATCGTCGAACCGATCCAGGGCAAGGGCGTCCACATCGCGGCCGATGACTATCTCAAAGGTGCTACCGCACTTTGTCGGCGCCATGGCGCGCTTCTGATCGCCGATGAGATTCAGACCGGCCTCGGGCGCACCGGCCGGTTTCTTGCCGTCGAACACTGGAATGTCGAACCGGACATCGTTCTCCTGTCCAAGACCTTGTCCGGCGGTTACGTACCCGTCAGCGCCGTGCTGATGCGCAAGGCTATTTTCGACAAGGTGTTCGACCGAATCGATCGCGCCCTGATGGCGCCATCCACCTTTGCCGAGAACGACCTCGCGATGGCAGCCGCCATCGCCACTCTCGAGGTTATTACCGCGGAAGGCCTTGTCGCCAAAGCTGAGCGGATCGGAGACCGGCTGATGCAGGCATTCTCGACACTAATTCCGCGTTATGAGCTGGTGCACGAGGTCCGCGGCAAAGGTCTGATGATGGCAATCGACTTTGCCCGCCCGCAATCGTTCGCACTGCGGACGCAGTGGGACCTGATCGAAGGCGCTCGCAAGGGATTGTTTGGCCAGATGATTACCATCCCGCTGTTTATCGAACACAAGATTTTGTCTCAAGTCGCCGGCCCCGACAGTTGTGCGCTCAAGCTCCTGCCGCCGTCGATTATTTCAGAAGCCGATTGCGAGTGGATCGTCAAATCAGTCGAGGCCGTGATCGCCGCCAGTCATCGCGTTCCTGGAGCGGTGTGGTCGCTTGGCAAGACGCTCGTTGGAAATTTCGCGCGAGCCTGATCACGCCGCCGGCGCTCCGGTATTGCCACCGTAGTTTCCCTTAGGAATAAGACCTGAATTTTCTGCGGCTTATGCCTTTGCGATGATGCTTTGGAGGCACTGTTCCACAAGCATATGGGATCGCGGTCATGGGCGCAATTTTTCGAACGCTCTCCGCGAGGTGTGGGAAGCTTCCGGAACGGGTAGCTGCTCTTATCGACCCGATCTGCATTATATGCGCGGTCCCGGTCCGAAATGGCGCGCCAAGCATGGAACGATGGCGGCCGCACTACGCTCCACCAAGCCATCCACATCGATGCCGCATGGGAACGGGGAACGCGTATCCAGTTTGCGCGGAGGCCGGCTATGACCCACGTTTCCTTCTACTGCGCCAATGCCAACGGAAGCTTGTTGGATCAAAGGGCAGCCGAGGTCGACGATTTGTACGAAGCCCGTGACTGCGCAAACGGCGTTGTCAGATCGCTCATTGCCGCCGCCACTCTCCAGGATTGGCGCGATTGCCGGCTGCATGTGTGCGATGACTTCGGCGATGAATTATTTGTAGTGCCGTTTTCGTCGGCGCTCGGTAAGCCGCACTGAAACCGGATCGGCGGTCGCCGAGCTTTCGGTCACTCGCCGCACGCTTCGGCCGGACCCGGTCCGGCATCGTTACACGAGGCTGTTGCGTCCGATCTCCTCCAGCAGCGCCGCGGGCGAACGGTTTGCATCGAAGATCGCGCGTGCATGGCCAAACAGCCTGTCGACGCGTTCCGTGGCAAATAGGGCCAGGATGCGACGGAATTTGTCCATGACCTGCCGCTCATCGAATGGCCGCTGCGGATCGCCCGGTACCGCGACGACAAGGCGTTCGTGCCGGCCATCGGGCGTGTCAACGATCACCCTTGCCGGCCAAGCTCTCGGATAATGCGCAAGCAAGGCTTGGTCGCCCATCACCGAAACACGTTGCATGAACTGCCGCACGTCGTCGGCCACGGCAGCGGGGGCAGAATCGACATCGTACAACCGATCGCGATCGCAGGCCGCAAGCGCGACGCGATACTGAACGCTGGTCAGATGCGAGGCGCGATTGCCGCTTTCAACGCCGTGGTCGACCATTTTCAGGTATGGCGGCGGAATGTGAACCTCGACCGCCGTGATCGCGCCGGGCGACAGGCCGTCCGCGATCAGTTCCAGCAAACCCTGTGTGGCGGCAATCGTTTGCCGCGCCGCGCACCACGGCTTGATCGATGTATTATCGATGGCATAGCGCCTACCAAGCTCCGCCATGGCGTCGCCAAGGTTTGGCGTAATGCCGTACACGCCCCTGAGAAAGCTTCCGTCCAGCAGGTTCAGATCCGAGGTGAAGCCCGCCTGCGACGACCGTGCGGCGATGAAGCCGCTATGGGCGGCGTGCCCGATCGCGAGCCAGCGCGAGGTGCTGTGCGCATGGTGCGCGCCGACGCCGGGCGCGGCCAAGCTCAGCGCCAGTGCCAGGGCATGCGCGGTCTGTGCGGCGTCCAGGTCGTACAGCCGTGCGGCCGCCGCGGCCACGCCGAAAGCTGTCGCGAAATAAGTCGGCCAGATGCCACGATAAAGGACGGTCGGTCCGTCGATCGCAAGCCCGAGCCGAACCATCGCCTCGATGCCGGCGACGATGGCTTCGAGCAGCGCGTCGCCGTCTGTCTGCTCCAGCGCCGCGGCAATCGTCAGCGCGGCGGGAATGACGATGCCGCCAGGTGTGACCGCCGATGCCAGATGGATGTTATCGGCCTCGCTTAGGCGCGCGAGCGCGCAATGAATGCCGATCGCCCGGGAGAGATCGTCGTCGGACAATAAGTGCGCCGGTGCGGCCACGGATTTGCGGGTTGCGATCAGCGCTTGTCCTTCCGCAGTGTGCGCCCCGGTGACCCAGGCGCCGACCGTGTCGATCACATGCAGGCCGGTCCGCTCCCGGGTCGGCGCCGGCACCTGGCCGCGCACGCCCTCAGCAACGAAGCGTCCCAAGGTCTGTAACGCCGTCATGGCATGTTCCGCCGCATTGTTCCGCCGCTCTCCCCGCTCATCGAAGCCAAGCTCTTCTAATTCACCTTCTGCTAATTCACCCGCCAGCGTTGGAAATGCAGCTCGGCGCGGCGCAAGAGCCCATTGCAGGTGATCGCCATGACCGCCAAGAGCGAAATAAGGCCGAGCAATTTCGTTGGATCGAAGCTCTCGGTGAACATTTGCGTGAAGTAGCCGATGCCGGCGCTGGACACGTAGAGTTCCGCCAGCAATACGCCGAGCAATACCCCGGCCATGCCGAGCCGCAAGCCGACGAAGAAGCTCGGGATCATATGCGGGAAAATGACCCAGCGGAAAACCTGCCAGCGGCTCGCCCCCATTGCGCGCGCGGCGACGACCAGAATCGGCTTGATATTCTGAACGCCGGCAACGACGGTGACGATGATCGGAAAAATGCCGTGGCTCACCCCGAAGGCGATCTTCGAGGCGGGACCGATGCCAAAGTAGAGCACAAACAGCGGCAGAATGGTGATCTGCGGCGTTCCATAGAGCAACAGAATGATCGGCACGAAGCTGCGCCGGGGTAATTGCGACAGTCCGATGGCCAATCCGAGCGCGAGGCCGATGGCGGCCGCGATCACAAAAGCGAGCGTGAGCTCCCACAACGTGATCCATAATGCAGCCGGTACGCCCTTGGTGCCGAACAAGGAAGGCAGCGACAGCAGCACCCGCGACGGCGGGCTGAGAAACTGCGGATCGACCCAGTAACGGGCGGCAATTTCCCACCAGGCCAACAATCCGGCGATTACGATCAGCCGCACCAGCCAGAGCCGGCAGGCGAACTCACGTTGCAGCGCGCGCCAGGGGTTATACGCGCTCATTGCCGCCTTGCCCTCGACTCGACGACTGCCATGAGCGCGTTGAGCACCGCGGCGATTACTACGGCGAAGGCGATGTAGGCGAACATGCGGGCGGTCTCCATCGCGTCGGCCAATTGCGCGATGCGGTGGCCGAGGCCGGCAAACGACGCGATCGTCTCGCTGCCGAACACGGCGAGAACAGTGACGGTGAACCCGATGCGCAGCCCGGTCAGAACGACCGGCAGCGCCGCCGGCAGCAAGACATAGCGCAACAGCTGCGCGTTGGACGCACCCATCGAACGCGCCGATCTGATAAGGATGCGGTCGACATAGCCGAACCCGGCGATCGTATTGAGCGCGATCGGAAAAAAGCTGATGACGGCGCCAAGCGCGATCTTCGACCACGAACCGAGCCCGAAGAACAGCACAAACAGCGGCAGAAACAGAATCATCGGTATCGAATAGATGCCGGCCAGCAGCGGCTCGAACACGGCGATCAGATATTGCGAGCGGCTGATCAGGTAGCCCAGCAAGAGACCGTTGACGCAGGAGATCGCAAACGCGACGGCGATCTCCGACAACGTCACCTGCAGATCGGGCCAATATTCGCCGCTGCGCAGTACCTGAACGAGGTTGTGCCAGACCGTGAGCGGGTTCGGCAGCAGCACAGGGTTGATGCGACCGCTCGCTGTAGCAAAATACCACAGCAGAATGAGCGCCAGCAGAAAACCCAACTGCAAGCCGCGGCTCATCAGGGCGTCCCGCCGTTGCCGAGGCGCGATCATGGGGCTGGCTCCGCCGCAACGGCAAGTTCGGCGGCTTTGCGGATTTCGTCGTGCAGCAGGCCGTAGAGCTTGTTGCGGAGCTGGGCAAACTTATCGGTGGTTACGAAGGCCGGCTTGCGCGGATGCGGTTCGTCGACTTCGATGATCGCCTTGACGGTGCCGGGCCGTGCTGAGAACACTGCGACCCGATCGGCAAGAAACACCGCCTCACCGAGCGAGTGCGTGACGAACACGATCGTTTTCGCCGCGCGCGCGAGAAGCACGGATAAATCCTCGCCGAGAATCATGCGGGTTTGTTCGTCGAGCGCCCCGAACGGCTCGTCCATAAGGAGAATGCCGGTCTGCAGGCTCAACGCTCGCGCCAGCGCCGCGCGCTGGCGCATTCCTCCAGACAGCTGGTCCGGATAATGGCTCATGAACTCCTTCAGCCCTACGGCCTCCAAGGATTTGCGCGCGCGATCCGCCCGCTCGCCCCTGGCAACGCCCTGGAACACCATGCCGAGCTCGACGTTCTCGATCACGGTGCACCAGGGAAACAGCGCGCTTTCCTGAAAGACGAAGGCGATTTCGCGCGGCAACGGCCCGCGCATCGGCTTCCCTCCGACTTCCACCGTTCCCGCGGTCGGTCGCATCAGGCCGCCGATCGCATTGAGGAGCGTGCTCTTGCCGCAGCCGCTCGGCCCGATCAGACAGATCATCTCGCCGCGCATGATGTCGAGCGAGGTTTGCTGCAGCGCACGCGCGAATCGCATGTCACCGGGCTCGCCGAACTGATGCGAGACGTCCTTGATCCGTATCGCGACCTCTCTAGCCGTCGCCATGCATTCACGATCTCAGCGAGTTCTCGTCTTGGTTTTCGCGCCGGGTTTGCGACCGGTCGCCTTCGACCGCTTGTTTGTGCTCGCGCGCCTGCGGCGCGCCGCTCTCAGGCGCTCCTGCAAGCGGCGGGTGGCAGCTTGATCAAGGGACAGGTCGGCGCGGACAACCACGCCGTAGAAACTGCGCGCCGCTACGGGCGAGATGAGGCCCTCCGCGACATCGGTACAGACCCGCGCCGGATCGCGCTCGAGCGGATCGCCCCAGCCGCCGCCGCCGCCGGTGCGTACGATAGCCGCAGCCCCGATTGGCACCGGCACGTGCGCGCCGGTCATCGCCGTGAAGCGGCGCTCGCCGGGCCGCCGCAGCAGATAGCCGCCGGCTTCGCCCGCGGTGCCGCCCCATATGCCCCAGGGCGGACAATGCTCGCGCCGCGCGTGCTCGAAATTCCATTTGCCCTCGACCAGGTTGCGCACCTGCATGTCAATGCCTAAACCGCCGCGAAACTTGCCGGCGCCGCAAGAGTCGGTGCGCAAGGCGCGGCTCTCGACCAGCACCGGACATTTAAGCTCGATGCCTTCGATCGAGCCGTTGCGCACGTCGCCCTGGCAGACCGAAACGGTGCCCGACTCGCCGTCCTCGAACGGCCGCCCGCCCCAGCCGCCGCCCTCGATGCTCTGCACCACGAAGCGGCGGCCGGTCTTGGGGTGCACGCCGAAAAACACCACGGCCCCGCCCAGCAACCCGTGGTGACCGGCAGGCACCCGGTCGGGCATGGCGCGCGCGAGCGCGGTCACGATGGTGTCGACCACCGTCGGCACGATGACGCTCCAGCTCGACATCGGCGCCGGGTAGCGCGCCATCATGACGTTGCCCTCCGGCACGATCACCTCCAACGCGCGGAACGAGCCCTCATTGACCGGATCGAGCGGACCGGTGAGCGCCTTGTAGGCAACGCGCGCGCCGGCGAGCGTGCGCGAATTGATGCCGGCCTTGCGCTCCGACGCGCAGCCCGACAGGTCGATCGTCATGGCGCCGGCTTTGATTGTGATCTTGACGCGGATCGGCACTGGCACGTCCTTGAGCACGCCGTCGTCGTCGATCGAGGCTGCGGCCTCGTACACGCCGTCCGGAAGCTCGCCCACCACATTGCGGCATTTTTGCTCGGTCTCGTCGAATACGCGGCCGATCGCCGCCAGCATGGTGTCGCGGCCGTAGCGATCGAACAACTCGTCCATCCGCCTTGCCGCCAGCCGGCAAGCGGCCATCTGCGATTTCATGTCGCCGAGCGAGGATTCCGGAAAGCGGATGTTGTCCTTGATCACGCGATAAAGCGTCTCATTGAGCCTGCCGTCTTCGTAAATCTTGAGCTGGTCGAGCTGCAGTCCCTCGAGCCATGGATCGGCGACCTGCGGCCCGGCGCCGAAACCGGTTGAGGTGCCGCCGACGTCGATCCAGTGTGCGCGCACCATCATGAACATCATCAGCTCGCCGTGATAGAAGTACGGCGAATAGATCACCACGTTGTTCAGATGCTGACCGGCCACCGCCTGGTGATTGGTGATGACGACGTCGCCCGGCCTGAAACCGTCTTCGCCGTAGCGCTTCATGCCGTCGACCACGAGCACGCCGAGGTCGGCGACGAAATGGGAGACGCCGCCGACGTTCTGCGAGATCAATTCGCCCTTGGGGTTAAGGAGCGCGGTGCAATAGTCGCGTACCTCGTAGATCATCATGTTGTAGGAGGTGCGCTGCAAGTCGGCCGCCATCTCGTTGGCGACGGCGGGCAGCGCGTTGCGGATCACTTCGAGCGTGACCGGATCGAGCGTCATGGCGCGGCTCCGACTGCGATGATCAGTTCGCCGGAGGCGGCGACGCGGCATTGATCGTGCTCGAACAGCACCGTCGTGGTGCCGTGCTCCTGGATCAGCGCCGGGCCGGCGATCTCCTGATCGGCACCGAGATCCTGCCGCCTATAAACCTTTGCCGCCAGCGGCTTGGCCGCGGAGCTGAAATAGACGGCACGCTCGCTCGCTGCCGCCCCTGCCCGGCCCGACGCCACATCGGGAAACCGCAATTTGGGGCGCTTGCCAACGGCGCCAAGCCGGAAGTTGACGAGCTCCACCGGCTCGTCCGGCGAATGATGGGCATAGCGCTGATCGTACAGCCGGTCGAAGGCGGCGCGGATGCCGCTGCGATCGCCGCCTTTGAGCTGCGCCAGTTCGACCGGGACCGACAGCGTGAACTCCTGTCCGACGTAGCGCAGATCGAGCTGAATTTGATACTGGGCGTCCGCGCCATGGCGCAGCGCTGCCTTGGCCTCCGCCACCATTTCGTCGTGCACGGCAACGAGGCTCGCGAAATTGGCACCGGCGAGATCGGAATAGATCGTACGGATGAAATCGTGGCGCTCGTCGGCCAACAGCATGCCCAACGCCGAAAAATGCGAAGGAAACAGCGGCACGATGACGGTCGGGATGTGCAACTCGCGCGCGATGGCGCAAACGTGCAAGGGCCCTGCCCCGCCGGACGCCACTAGTGCAAAGTCGCGCGGATCGTAGCCCTTCGCCACCGACACTTCGCGCACCGCCAGCGACATTTTGGCGATGGCGATCTCGACGATGGCCTGCGCCGCCGCAACCGATTCAAGCCGCAGCGGATCGGCGATTTTCTCCTTGATGCCGCGCGCGGCGGCGAACGCGTCGAGCTTCATGGTGCCGCCGAGAAAGTTGTCGGGATCGAGCCGCCCGAGCACCACGTTAGCATCGGTGATCGTCGGCTCGACGCCGCCGGCGCCGTAGCAGATCGGGCCGGGATCGGCGCCCGCGCTTTGCGGGCCGACCTTGAGCGCGCCGACATCGTCGCGCCAGGCGATGCTGCCACCGCCGGCGCCGACTTCGACGACGTCGATCATCGGCAGCATCACGGGATGACCGCTGCCGTAACCGCCGACGTAATAGCCCGGCGCCAGCGTCGGCGCGCCGCCGCG
>Ga0187769_10001823_pt1 | contig 12300 bp, 12 predicted proteins | sample 0116_SJ02_MP02_1_FD_133140 | JGI IMG/M metagenome (GOLD analysis project Ga0187769, IMG submission 133140) | Tropical peat soil microbial communities from peatlands in Department of Meta, Colombia - 0116_SJ02_MP02_10_MG | ecosystem: Environmental > Terrestrial > Soil > Wetlands > Peat | place... | reverse complement strand
CGACGTGGAGGTCACCTACCGCACGTTTCTCGGCGCCTACGTGCTCGCGGCGGCGGCCTCGATCCTCTCCCACGTTCCCGGCGGGATCGGGGTGTTCGAGCTGGTGATCGTCGTGATGCTGCCGGACGTGCCCAAGGCCGCCTCGATCGCGGCCCTCGTCGGCTTCCGCTGCCTCTATTTCCTGCTGCCGTTGGCGTTGGCGCTTCTGAGCCTGTCGCTCTACGAGGTCGCGCGCCAGAAGCGGGAGCTCGCGGAGCGTTTCCGGCGACGGGAGTGATTGGAAAGCGAGTGCCGGGCCGGACGCGCGCGCGCCTGGCTCACAAACAGCAAGCGCTCAGGGCCATGCGCGAGTCATTGGGGCGCCGCTGCGGCATCAGGCGTAGCCAAGCGCATAGAGAAGACGAATGACGAGCAGTAGAGTGAATATCGATATCGCAAAGCTGAGAATTACCGAAAGGATTACCCAAAGCGTCTGACGTGCGAAAACGGATTGCGCCGGCACGAGCCGATTCACCAGCGCTTCAATGCGATGGCCCATGAGGCGCCACAAGACGAACAGCAGCACCGCCGCCGCCGCCGCCATCAGATAGATGGCCCATTGCAGGAACTCGCCGTGCCTCATTTATCCGGCCTCACCCCGCCGAATAATCGGCTGTCCAAGCTCTTTCTCGCCGCCAACGCCGCCCGCGGCGCGACGCGCCCTCCGCAACGATCAGCCGATTTTACCGGGGCTGCCCGCCTGGCGCCATGACCGCGTCCGCGTCATCCGGGCGGCGCCAGGTCAAAGGAGACGGTCAGCTTGAGGCCGGGCGCATTGTCCTCGAGCCGCAGCTCGGCGTGATGGAGCTTGGCGACCGCCGCGACGAGGCTCAGCCCGAGGCCGCTTCCCGGCGAGGTGCGGCTCGCATCGAGGCGGACGAAGCGCTCGAGCACGCGCTCGCGGTCCTCGGCCGGGATCCCGGGGCCGCTGTCGGCGACGATGAGCTCGGCACGCTCGCCCGCGCGGCGCACGGCGAGCGCGACCGCCCCGCCGGCCGGCGTGTACTTGATGGCATTGTCGAGCAGGTTGGCCACGCTTTGGGCGAGGAGCTGGGGGTGGCCGACGATGGCGACGCCGTCCTCGATCTCTTGCCTGAGCGAGAGCCCCTTGCCTTCGGCGAGCGGCTCGTAGAGCTCGAGCGCGGCGCGCGCGAGCTCGCCGAGCTCGAGCCGCGTCATGCTGGTGCGCGCGGTGCCGGCCTCGGCCTCCGTGATCGAGAGCAGAGCATTGAAGGTGGCGAGGATCGCGTCCGCGTCCGCGATCGTCTCGGCAAGCGTCTCGCGATAGCGTGCCGCGTCCGCACTCCCGCGCAGCGCCACCTCGATGCGGCCCTTGAGCCGCGTCAGCGGGCTCCTGAGGTCATGGGCCAGGCTGTCGGTGACGGCGCGCATGCCGGTCATGAGCTGCTCGATCTGCTCGAGCATCTCGTTCAGGCTGGCCGAGAGGTGGTCGAACTCGTCGCCGCTGCCGGCGAGCGGCACGCGCCGAGTGAAATCGCCGCGCAGGATGGTGCGGCTCGTCTCGGCGACGGCCTCGACGCGCTCGAGCAGTTTGCTGCTGAGATAGAGCGCGCCGGAGACGCCGAGCATGATGGTGATGACCAAGGCCAAGGCGAGGGTCTTGGCGATCACCTGCTGGAAGGCGGCGCGCTCGGCCATGTCGTGGCCGACGAGGAGGCGGAAGCCGCCCTCGAGCCTGAAGGGCTTCGCGCGAATCTCGTGGGAGGTCATAACACCGTGCTCGTTGCGCTCGACCTCGAAGCTGAGCCAACCGTCCTTGAGCACGGCCTCCGACGGCCAACCGTTGAGATTGCCCGCAAGCGGGGTGAGATCGGGCCCGGTCAAGAGATAAATGCTGCCCTTCTCACCCTTGCTGCCGCTGCGCTCGGCGATGACCTCGGTGAGCCGGCTCAGGCCGCGCGAGCTGTACTGCTCGGCGAGGCCGCGGATCTCGGCGTCGATGGTGGCGTTCGCCTGGGCGTCGATCAGCCCGAGCGTGCCGAGGTAGAGGAAGCCGAAGAGGATGACGACGAGCACCCCGAAGGGTGCCATGTAGATGAGGGCGCGCCGGAAGGTCGAGGTGCGAAGGAGGCGGCCGGTTCTCACGAAGCTTCCGCGCGCAGGCTATAGCCGGCACCCCGCACGGTGTGGAGGAGGGGGCGATCGAAGCCGCGGTCGATCTTCTGCCGGAGGCGGCTCACGTGGACGTCGATCACGTTGGTTTGGGGATCGAAATGGTAGTCCCACACGCCTTCGAGCAGCATGGTGCGCGTCACCACTTGCCCGGCATGGCGCATGAGATACTCGAGGAGCTTGAACTCGCGCGGCTGCAGATCGATGCCCTTGCCCGCGCGGCGCACCGTGCGGGAGAGCAGGTCCATTTCCAGATCGGCGACCTTGAGGCGGGGCACGACGGTCTCGTTGGCGCCACGCCTCAGGATCGCCTCGAGGCGGGCGAGAAGTTCCGAGAAGGCATAAGGCTTGGTGAGATAGTCGTCGCCGCCCGCGCGCAGGCCCTTGACCCGGTCATCGACCTGGGCGAGCGCTGAGAGGATCAGGACGGGCGTGCCTTTGTGCTGCGCGCGCAGCGTCTGCACGATGGAGAGCCCGTCGAGCCCGGGCAGCATGCGGTCGACGATCATGGCGTCGTAATTCTGGCTCAACGCCAGGAAGAGTCCGTCGCGTCCTTCGGCCGCGTGGTCCACGACGTAGCCGCTTTCGGTCAGGCCCTTGACCAGATAATCGGCCGTGGCGGCATCGTCCTCGATGACCAGAATGTGCATGGCGCCAGATTAGCAAGGCCAGAATGTGAAACCAATCGCATCCGTCATGGCTTCGAGCGCCCCGAGCACGCTTGCACACCGCGACCCCCAACGCCCCCAATCCCTCTCCCCTTGCGGGCGAGAGGGCGGGGCGAGGGGTCGTGGGGCCGAGCGGGCTCCGCTCCCGTTCCCGCTTACGCCTGAGAGAACGGCAGCGCCACGAAGAGCTCTTCGCCGCGGCGGTCGAGGAGCAGGAGGACCGCCTTTTGGTTGGCCTTCCTGGCCGCCTCGATGCGCTCGGCCGCCTGCTTCGGCCCCTCGACGGCGGCTTGGCCGACCTTGACGATCACGTCGCCCGGACGCAGACCGTGTTCGGCGGCCACGGTGCCGTCCGTCACGTCGGTGACGAGCGCTCCATTGACCTTCTCGTCCAGCCCGAGCTCTTTACGCGAATCCGAGGTGAGAACGCCAAGCGTCAAGCCCACCGAGGCGACCTTGGCCTCGCCCGCGGCGGGTGCCGCGGAGCCGTTGGGCTCCTCCGTCTCGGCCACCTGCTTCGCGGGCATCTTGCCGACATCGACGCTCAGCTGCATTTCGTGACCCTCGCGCCAGACAGTGATCTCTATGTGCGTGCCCGGTCTCGTATCGGCCACGACGCGCGTGAGGTCGTGCAGCTCCTTGATGTCCTTGCCGTTGAAGCGCGTGATCACGTCGCCCTGACGCAGGCCGGCGGCCGCGCTCGGGCTGTCCTTGGTGACCTTGGCGACGAGCGCTCCGGCGGGCGCCTTGAGCCCGAGGCTCTCGGCGACGTCGGGCGTCACCTCCTGGATTTGCACGCCGAGCCAACCGCGCTCGACCGAGCCATGCTCCTTGAGCTGCTCGATCACCGGCTTGGCAAGCGCAGAGGGGATGGCGAAACCGATGCCGACGCTGCCGCCGTTGGGCGAGTAGATGGCGCTGTTGATGCCGATCACCTGGCCGTCCATGTTGAACATGGGGCCGCCGGAGTTGCCGCGGTTGATGGCGGCGTCGGTCTGGATGAAGCTGTCGTAGGGCCCCTCGTGGAGATCGCGGCCGCGCGCGGAGACGATGCCCGCGGTGACCGTGCCGCCGAGCCCGAAGGGATTGCCGACCGCCATCACCCAATCGCCGACCTGGGCTTTGTCGCTGTCGCCCCAAGCGACCGCGGGCAAGGGGTGGTCCGCCTTGATCTTGAGGAGGGCGAGGTCGGTACGTTCGTCGCGGCCCACGAGCTTCGCCTTGTAGCTCGTGCCGTCGGAGAGCTTGACGCTGATCTCGGTCGCCGATCCGACCACGTGATTATTGGTGACGACGTAGCCCGAGGGGTCGATGACGAAGCCGGAGCCGAGCGAGTGCTGCAGCATGGGATGACTCTCGCCCTGACCGTTGAAGTAGTGCTTGAAGAACTGGCGGAAGGGCGAGTCCTCCGGGAAATCCTGGAAAGGCAAATCCATCATCGGGCCGCCGGCCACCTTCTGGGTCGTCGAGACATTGACGACCGCGGGGGCAACCTCCTTGACGAGGGGGGCGAAGCTCGCCGGCGCTTCCCGCGCGAACGCGGGCGAGGCGAGGAGCGCCACGGCGGCGAAGAGGGCAAGCGCGCCGCTTGCCGCCCTCTCGGGGCGCGCGCGCGTCTCGGACAGCGGCCGCGCTCGGGGTTCCGCGCGGTCCGCGCGGATGGGTAAGCGAGAAAGTGTCATCGTTCGCTCCTTGCCTGGGGACAAAAGCCCCTCCGGAAAATCCATCCGGGGGTCCTGGTCGCCCATAGATATGGCTCCCGGCGCCTTACCCTGCAGTTGCGCCGAAATTAATGTTTGGTAAGGATAAGTTCATCTATATATATCAATGCATTAGACGTTGTTTATGACATCTTGGGAGAGCTCACGTCCACGCCGCGCCGGGCGCTCACCGGCACGTCCGCCGAGGGCTGGCATCAAACATCCTGACTGGCTAGTATGTTTGTGTCGGACCTTGCGCGCGGGCGCCGCCGCGCTCCGCACGGCATAGGGAGGGGGATTGATGAGCGGTGCTCGATTGGCCCTTCTCGGGGCACGGGCCGGCGCCAGCCGGTTTTGGAACGAATACACCGAAACCATGCCGCGGGCGGAGCTCGATGCGCTGCACCTGAAGAGGCTTCGGACGCTGGTCGAGTACGCCTACGAGCTGAGCCCGTTCTACCGGCGGAAGCTCGACGCGGCCGGCCTCAAGCCGCGCGACATCCGCAGCATCGAGGATTTCAAGCGACGCGTCCCGCTCACCGACAAGAGCGAGTTCGTCGGCTTGCAAGAGGCGGCACCGCCCTACGGACCGACGCTCGCGCTCCCGCCGGAGTTCGTCGCGCATCACTGCGAGACCTCGGGAACGACCGGCGTGCCCTTGAGCATTCCCTATTCGATGTCCGACACGGTGCGCTATGGCGAATCCTGGGTCTACGGCTTTTGGGCGCTCGGGATCCGGCCCAGCGACAGCTTCTATTTCGCCTTCTCATGGGGCAATTTCGCCGGCTTCTGGAGCGCCTATTGGGGCGCGCGCCGTCTCGGCTGCCGCGTCCTCTCGGGCGGCGGCCTCGACACCAAGGGGCACATCCAGGCCATCCTCCGCATGCGCCCGACGGTGCTCATCTCCACGCCGACCTTCGCGCTCCGCATGGCCGCCGTCGCGGCTGAGATGGGCATCGACCTAAAAGAGAGCTCGATCAAATACACCTACCATGCGGGCGAGCCGGGACCGACGGCACTCCCGGCGATGCGCGCACAGCTCGAGCGGGCTTGGGGCGCCAAGGCGGGCGAGCTCCTCGGCATCGCGGAGGTCGACGCCATGGCGCCGGGTTGCCCCGAGGGCGACGGCGTGCACGTCAATGAGATGAACGTCTTCTCATGGTCGATGGATCCCGGGAGCGGGGCCGAGGTCGCGGATGGCAAGATCGGCGAGAACATCGTGACCAGCTACGCCAACACCGCGCAGCCGCTGCTCAACTACCGCACGCACGATCTGGTGCTGCGGCGCCCGAGCTGCGCGTGCGGGCGCACCTGGAGCAAGCTCGAGGGCGCCGTTCTCGGCCGCACCGACTTCATGCTCACCGTCCGTGGCACGAACGTATATCAGAGTGCCGTCGAGAATTTGGTCGCCGAGACGCCCGGGGTAGGCAGTGCCTATGAGCTCGTGCTGACGCGCGAAGGCGACAACGACGTCATGACGATCCGCTTCGAGCCTTCGGCCGAGCACGCGGCGGACCCCGCCTCGTGGGACGGGATCGGGCAGCGGCTCTCCGATCGCATTCATGCGGCACTTCATGTTCGCTTGCGGGTTCGCCCGGCGCCGCCGAACAGCCTGCCGCGCTACGAGCTCAAGACCAAGCGGATGATCGACCAGCGGCCCAAGGAGTACAGGCGGGCATTGGATCGTTAGGGAGGCTGAGCATGGCACGGCGGCAGCAGATCGCGCGCATCCGCGAGGCGCGCACGCTCATCATGGCGGCGATGGCGGCGTGCGAGTCGCCGCAGATCGAGACCATTCTGAAGAGCGCCGACGCGGAGCTCCATTGGGCGCTGTGGAACCTGGGCGAAGCGGTGCCGCTAAGGCCCGAGCTCGAGTACGGCGAGGCCGTGCCTGAGGGCCGGACGCGAGCACGCTAGTGCCGGCTTCGAAAAGCGCGAGCGCCGCTGCCGCCTTGCCCGATCCCTAGAGGGTGAGGGCAGGGACGGGGGTGCATCGATCGTGGTGAAGAAGATCGAGCAACGCGAGGCGAGCCTCGAGAAGCTGCGCAAGGCGGCGCTCAGCCTCTTCGTCTCGCAGGGCTACCACGCGACGACGCTCGAGGAGATCGCCGCGGCGGCGGGGCTGACCAAGGGTGCGGTCTATTTCTATTTCGGCGGCAAATCTGCGGTGCTGGTCGATCTCTTGGACCGGGTGCAGAGGATCGTGGTCGAGCGCATGATGGAGGCGGTCGAGCGGGCGGGGCCGTCGCCGACCGAGAAACTGGTGGCCTTCCTTCACAACCAGGCCATGCTCGGGATCAGCCATCGCGACGAGGTCCTGCTCCTCATTCTAATGTCCCTCGAGCTCGGCGGCCGGGAGGCGGACGTATCGGAACGCATTTCCGGCATTTATCGGCGCCTCAACCAATTCATCGCGGCACTCATCCGCCGCGGGCAGAAGGCGGGCGAGTTCCGCGACGACCTGCCGGTCAAGGAGCTCTCGGCGGTCCTCATGGCAAACCACGACGGAACCTTTCTCGAGTGGCATCGGCGCTCCCCGGAGCTCAACGGCCGCAATCTGGTGCGGGCGCTGCGCTCGCTCGTGCTTCAGGGGGTGCTGCGCCGGCCGGCACCTGTCCGGCCGCGGCGGCCGGCCCGCGCGTCGCCGGCGCGGGAGGATTGACAGGGCCGCGCCGTAGGATACTATCCCGATAGTATGTATTTTCGGGGCTTCGCGAGGGGAGAGGAGGCGGAAATGGCGGTGGCGGAGGAGAAGGCGACGCCGAAGCGCATGTACAAGCGCAACGACCCGGACATGCCGGAGGAGTTTCGTCAGCTGCTCGTCAAGCTGCTCGGCGAGCATCTCGAGAACAACGGCAACCCCGAGTACCGGCGCATCCTGGCGAAGATCGCGGACGCGGGCCTGCGCTATGCGCCCCACGGCCGCGCCATGGAGATCGAGGCCGAGATCATCAAGCAGGAGGTCGCGCACGGGCAGATCGTGCAGGAGATGCTCGAGAGTCTCGGCGTCGATCCCACCGGAGAGCGCCCGATCAAGCAATACGCCTTCCATATACCGTTCGAGAGCTGGATCGACCTCGCGTGGTTCCACGCCCTGATCGACCGCGTCGGGCTCTATGTCGGCGTAGAGTGGACGGGTAGCCCGTACGAGCCGCTCGCGCGGGTGTCGCCGCAACTCGAGGCGGACGAGGAATTCCACACCAAGGCCGGCTTTCTGCACCTGAGGGAGATCTGCGCGACGGCGGAGGGCAAGGCCAAGGCCCAGGAAGCGCTCAAGAAATGGTGGCCCGCAGCACTCGACATGTTCGGCCGCTCCACCTCGCGGAACTCGCCGCTCTACGTGAAATGGGGAATCAAGATGCACGGCAACGAGGAGCTGCGGCAGCGCTACATCGCCGACACGGTCCCGGAAATCAGGAAGCTCGGCCTCGAGGTGCCGGACAACCTGGCCAACCGGCGCTTCCTCTAAGTCGGGCGAACCTGCCATGGCCATCAAATTCACGATCGAGGAGGGCGTCGGCATCGTCGGCTTGGACAATCCGCCGGCGAACGCTTACGACATGGCGACGTTGCGCGAGCTAGGGGGCATACTCCAGCGCATCCGCGAGGATGGCGCGGTGCGCCTCGCCGTCATCCGCAGCGAGCTCCCGCGCTTCTTCTGCGCCGGTGCCGATATCTCGACCCTCAAGGTTTCCGACAAGGCGGCCTTCGCCAACTTCGTCCTCGCCGCGCACGAGACCGTCGATCTGATCACGCGGACGCCCAAGCTCTTCATAGCGGCAATCGCCGGCCACTGCATCGGCGGCGGGCTCGAGCTGGCGCTCGCGTGCGACTTCCGCCTTGCGAGTGCGGGCAAGTACCGCCTCGGGCTCGGCGAGGTGAACCTCGGCCTCTCGCCGGGAATGGGCGGCACGCAGCGCCTGCCCCGCCTCATTCTGAAGAGCAAGGCGCTTCACCTCATGGTGAGCGGGGAGACCGTGACGCCTGAGGAGGCGCTCGCGCTCGGCATCGTCGATCGCGTCCTTCCCGAGGAGAAATTCCGGGAGGATGTCATGGCCGCGGCCAATAAGCTGGCCTCGGGCCCGACGGTGGCGCAAGGCTACATCAAGCTCTCGGTCAACCTCGGCCTGGAGGCGAGCCTCGCGGAAGGTCTCGCGATCGAGCGCGCGCACCAGAATCACATCTTCGCCTCCGAGGACAGCGCCGAGGGCGTCAAGGCCTTTCTCGAGAAGCGGCCGCCCTCATTCAAGGGACGCTGATGGGTTTCGAATTCCTGCGCCTGGAGCGGAAGGGCGGCGTCGCCGTCTTGACGCTCGATCGTCCCGACCGGCTCAACGCGTGGCATCAGCCCATGCGCGAGGAAATGGCCGCAGCCATGGCCCAGCTCTCGGGCGACGACGCGCTCAGGGTCCTCGTCATCACGGGAGAAGGACGCGCGTTTTCCGCGGGCGAGGACGTGCGCGGCATGAAGGGCCTCAGCGAGCTGGGGACACGGGGCTTCCGCCGCGTCGCGCGGCAGATGCACAACGTGTTCGACGAGATCGAGGCGATCGAGGTACCGGTCATCGCCGTCATCAACGGCGTCGCCGCCGGCGGCGGGCTCGAGCTCGCACTCTCCTGCGACTTCCGCCTGGCGGCCGAGGGCGCCAAGCTCGGCTTCCCCGAGAACAAGGTAGGTCTCATACCGGGCTCCGGCGGCTGTTCGCGCCTGGTCAAGCTCATCGGCCTCGGGCGCGCGAAGCAGCTTGTGATGACGGGCGAGATGGTGTCGGCCGAGCGCGCGTTCGCACTCGGTCTCGTCGAGGAGGTGCTGCCCGGGGATCGGCTCATGCCGCGCGCGCTCGAGCTTGCGGCCAGCTTGGCTAAGAAAGCGCCGCTCGCCCTCGGCATGGCCAAGCTCGTTCTCAACGGCTGCCTCAACGTCGACCCGGATACCGGGCGCACGCTCGAGCGGCTCGGGCAAAGCATCCTCAAGATGACGGAGGATCATCTCGAGGGTGCCAAGGCCTTCGTCGAGAAGCGCCCGGCCGCCTTCAAGGGTCGCTAGGACCTCGAGCGCGCGACATGGCGAATTGGCAGCCGGTCATGAGGCTCGCCGAGCTGGCGGAAGGCGGCATCACCAAGGCCAGCGTCGGAGGCGCCGACCTCATCTTGCTCAAGTGCGGCGATGACGTCATGGCCTATGAGGACGCCTGCCCGCACGAGGCCCATCCGCTCAGCCAGGGAGAGCTCGAGGGCGACGTCCTCATTTGCAGCAAGCATCTCTGGGAGTTCGAGATCAGGACGGGCAAGCACATCAGCCGCCTCGACCGTCCGGAAACGAGCCTCAACAGGTTCCCCATACGTATCGTCGCGGACACCATCGAGGTCGACCTCGCGGCGCCGAGCAATCCGCGACCGCTCTCCGGCCCCCGAAGCCTGGCGGGCCTCTCATAGCGCTCGACCCGAGAGGCGTGCGCGGTGATCTGCCGGTCTCCCCGCTGCATCTCGAGCGTCCGGCGGGGTACGGCGTTCTAGGCCGTGGACAAGCGAGCGGATGGGCGCTACCTCTAGGTGGCGGGCATGAGAGCCCAAAGTGCCGACGGGGCGCGCGATGAGCGAGCGGCCGACTTCGCGGAGCGGTGGCCAGATTCTGGTGGATCAGCTCAAGATCCACGGGGTCGACACGGCTTTTTGCGTGCCGGGCGAGAGCTTTCTCGCCGTGCTCGACGCGCTTTATGACGCGCGCAATCACATCCGCCTTGTGGTGTGCCGGCAGGAGGGCGGCGCGGCCTACATGGCGGAGGCCCACGGCAAGCTCACCGGGCGGCCCGGGATCGCCTTCGTCACCCGCGGGCCCGGCGCCACGAACGCCAGTGTGGGCATCCACACGGCCTACCAAGATTCCACGCCGGTAATCCTCTTCATCGGCCAGGTCGCGCGCGGCGACATGGAGCGCGAGGCCTTTCAGGAGATCGACTACCGCCGCATGTACGGCCCGCTCTCCAAATGGGTGGCGCAAATCGACGATCCGGGGCGCATTCCCGAGCTCGTGGCTCATGCCTTCACGCTCGCCACCTCGGGCCGGCCGGGGCCAGTGGTGCTGGCGCTCCCCGAGGACATGCTGCGCGAGCCCGCCGCGGTCGCGGACGCGGCCCCCTACCGAAGCGTGCAAGCGCATCCTGCGCCGGCCGACATGACGCGCCTCCGCGAGCTGCTTGCCGCCGCGAGCAAGCCGCTCCTCCTGCTCGGAGGCAGCACCTGGACGAATGCCGCCGTGGCCGACATCACGGCCTTCGCCGCCGCCAACCGTCTCGCCGTCGCCACCTCGTTTCGCCGCCAGGATCGCTTCGACAATCTTCATCCCTGCTATGCCGGCGATTTCGGCCTCGCACCCAATCCGAGGCTCACGGCCTTCATGGAGCAGGCCGACCTCATCATTGCCGTGGGCTCGCGGCTCGGCGAGATGACGACTGCGGGCTACTCTCTCCTCGCCGTGCCGGGACCCAAGCAGAAGCTCGTGCATGTGCACATGGGGGCCGAGGAGCTCGGAAGGGTCTATCAGGCGGAGCTGCCGATCAACGCCGGCATGGCGCAATTCGCGGCGGCGGCGAAGGCGCTCTTGCCCGTCGATAGCAGCGCCTGGGCCGCCGCGACCGCCGCCGCGCACGAGGACTACCTTGCCTACACGGCGCCCGCCGCCAACCCGGGTGCCCTCAATCTCTCGGCACTCGTCGCCTATTTGCGCGAGCACCTGCCGCCCGACACCATCGTCACCAACGGCGCCGGCAACTATTCCGGCTGGGTGCACCGCTTTTGGCGCTTCCGGGAATACGGCACGCAGCTCGCCCCCATCAGCGGCTCGATGGGCTACGGCGTTCCCGCCGCGGTCGCGGCAGCGCTCGCGTACCCCGAGCGAACCGTGCTGTCTTTCTCGGGCGACGGCTGCTTTCTCATGAACGGCCAGGAGCTCGCCACGGCCATCCAGCACGGGGCCGCCCCCATCTTCTTCGTGGTCAACAACGGCATGTACGGCACCATCCGCATGCATCAAGAGCGCGAATATCCCGCGCGCGTGAGCGGGACCGGCCTCACCAACCCGGACTTCGCGGCGCTTGCGCGCGCCTACGGCGCCCACGGCGAGACGGTCGAGAGGACCGAGGATTTCGCGGCCGCCTTCGCCCGCGCGCGCGCGTCCGGCCGCGCCGCGCTCATCGAGCTGCGTCTCGACCCCGAGGCGATCACCACACGCGCCAGCCTGAGCAATATCCGCGCGACGGCGCTCGCAGCCAAGGCCAGGACCACCTAAGCCAAGGGACCTCGTCATGCTTCGAAACGGATCGGCAGCGCTCCTTGCCGTAGTCCTTCTGACGAGCAGCGTATCCTTGGGCGCTCGCGCCGAGACGAAAGCAACCCCGAATCCGGCACAGAAGGCGCCGTATTTGTACGTGCAGCTCAAGACGATCGATCTGCCCGGCACGAAAGGCGGATCGGGCGGCACCATCGCCGTCGATACGGACACGGCAACGGTCTGGCTTTCCCAGGCGGCCAACAGGAACCTCGTGATAATCGAGAGCAAGAGCAACAGCGTGCGTCAGGTGATCGAGGGCCTCGACGCCGCGCGCGAGATCGGCTTCAGCGAGCATTTCGTCTTCATCGCGGACGCCTTGGATGGCGCTGCCGTCGTGATCGGCAAGCGCTCGTTCGAGAAGGCGGCGGCGCTGAAGCCGGTCGGGGCCCGACCCGGCCCGATCTATTTCGACAGCAAGCAGGGCCTGCTT
>Ga0187769_10001821_pt1 | contig 12301 bp, 16 predicted proteins | sample 0116_SJ02_MP02_1_FD_133140 | JGI IMG/M metagenome (GOLD analysis project Ga0187769, IMG submission 133140) | Tropical peat soil microbial communities from peatlands in Department of Meta, Colombia - 0116_SJ02_MP02_10_MG | ecosystem: Environmental > Terrestrial > Soil > Wetlands > Peat | place... | reverse complement strand
GGGTCGCGCCGGGTGGCCTTCGATGGAAACCGGGCCGGTGTCATTGCTCAGCATGGGCGCCGAGTCGGCTCCGCCCGCCCACTCCACGCCGGGGATCGACGCGATGCGCTCCATCGCGTGACGGAAAAACGCCACTTGCCGCTGCGGCTCCGGATACTTCGAGGGTGGCAGCATCACGAAAGCCGTGAGAAGGTTCTTCGCGTTGAACCCCGGGTCGATTTCCTGCACCCGAATGAAACTGCGGATCAGTAAACCCGCCCCCGCTAACAGCATCAGCGCCAAAGCCATCTCCACAATCACAAACACGCTGCGGATGCGAGTGCGAGTGGAACCAGAGGTCAATCGGCTGCCGGATTCCCTAAGGGCATCCTGCAAGTCCGCCTTAGGGCCTTCGAGTGCCGGTACAATGCCGAAGAGCAACCCGGTGCCGAGGGTCAGTGCTGCGCTGAACAGCAGCACGCGCGGGTCAATTGTGGTCTCGTTCAGCCGCGGAATATCTGGCGCCACTCGGATGAGAAACTCCAGCCCTTGAAAGGCGAGGAGCAGCCCGATAGTTCCCCCGAAAATGGCCAACAATAGGCTTTCGGTCAGCAACTGCCGTATCAACCGCGCTCGTCCCGCTCCCAGCGCCTGCCGTACCGCGGCCTCCCGTAGCCGCGCCGTTCCGCGCGCAAGTAGCAGACTCGCTACGTTGGCGCAGGCGATCAGCAGCACCAGGCCGATCGCTCCCAAAAGAATGAGCAGCGCCGGCCGAACCTCGCTCCCCACCTGCTGCTGCCACGGTACGACCTTCACTCCCAGGCCGCGGTCCTCCCAATGCTCCTCTCCCAATCCGCGATTGATGGCATCCATTTCTGCTTGCGCTTGTGCAAGCGTGATGCCGGGTCTTAAGCGCGCGTAGGTGTAATAGTTGTTGCTCACGCGTTCGTCGCTGCTCGGATCAGGCGCTGGAGGCAGCCAGGCGTCCACGGTAAATGCCGCCGGAAGCTCCAGCGGAAATCGAAAATCCGGGGGCATAACGCCGATCACGGTGTAACTCTGCCGATCGACATCCACCGGGCGCCCGATCACCGAGCGGTCGGCATCGAAGCGCCGCTGCCACAGACCGTAGCTCAAAATGATTACGTGATCGTGGCCGGGCCGATCTTCTTCGGGCAGGAAGGCCCTGCCCAACATTGGCTCTACACGAAGCACTTGAAACAGGCGCGACGAGGTCACCACTCCGTGGAGTGCCTCCGGGTGGTCACCCCCACTGAGATTGATCACCCAGGTTCGCGCCGTGGCCATCTCTTCGAACGATTTACTCAAGCGGTGCCAATCCACAAATCGGGGATAGGCCGTCCACATGCCCCAACGGTTGACGCTTGGATTCGTGGACCAGATCTGGACCAGTCTTTCGGACTCCGGGTACGGCAAAGGGCGAATCAGCACCGCATTCACAACGCTGAAGACCACCGTGTTCGCACCGATTCCGAGCGCCAGCGTCAGCACAGCAACTGTCGTAAAGCCAGGACTGCGACGCAGCATCCTTACGCCGTAGCGCAAGTCTTGTACCAGCGTCTCCAGCCACATCCATCCCCACTGCTCGCGGCTCTGCTCGCGCAGCAGAGTGACGTTGCCGAATTGCCGCTGCGCCGCGTAACCCGCCCCGGCCGTCCCGCCGCGCGCGCGCATCTTCATTTGCAAGTGAAAGCGCATCTCGTCGTCCAGGTCGCGCTCGAACCGTTCGCGGCGAATCAGAAACATGAGCTTGCGCCACAGCCGCGCCATTTCGCTCTCCTAGGCCGTCTGGATGACGCGCGTGATCGCGCGCATCACGCGCTGGAACTCGGACAGCTCGCGCTCCAGTTGCTTGCGGCCCGCCTGCGTCAGGCGATAAAAACGCGCCCGCCGGTTGTTCTCCGATTGGCCCCACTCGGCCGACACCCATCCCTGAATTAATAACCGTTGCAGCGCCGGATAGAGCGAGCCTTCTTCCACTTCCAGCACGTCCTCCGACATGTGATGAATGTGTTCGGCGATCCCGTAGCCGTGCATCGGCTCGCGCGCCAAAGACTTGAGGATCAACATGTCGAGGGTGCCGGGCGGTATGCCGGGGCGGTTGTCGCGTGTTCCCATAGTTTATCTATGGGGCAGTTTAGACCGGCCCCGCACCGCTGTCAATAGGGTTTTTAAAAAGGGCGGGTACTAGGTCTGGAAGTACGTAACCAGCGCGCCTTCGCCGCTCACTGAGGCGTCGAGAAAGTAATCCGCCAAGCACAGCGAGTTGCGGGCGTCCTCCGATGCCAGTAGGAACTGGTCCGGCGGGCCCTGCGCTGTCGGCGGGTTGAACTGGATCATCACGCCTTGGAGCGTGGCTTGATTCAGGTCCGCGCCCCCGAGAAAGATGTTGCCGGTCAGCCCCGGAATCGTGGCCACCAGGATCGCACACGCACGCAAAGTTGGGTCATTCGAGAGCGGCGCCGGCGTGCCCGCGGAAGTCACGGTAACTTTACCCAGAAAAGTCGGCTGCATCGCTAGTCGAAAATCACCGTGATGTTGGTGGCGCCCGACGTCACGACGCAAATGCCGGCGCTGAAGACCTGGTTGAATTCCAGGCTGAAGGGGTTCGCCAAGGTGGAAGGGAGCGTGATCACGCCCGCCGCGCCGGAACCGGGCGTGCCGCTGCACGAGGCCGACGCCACGTTAAACAGCTTCACCGTAGCGCTCGCCACGCCGGTACCAAATACAATACGCCGCAGAACACCTGCCGTTGCTTTCACCGTTGTGGTCGTGGCCGACGTGATGTTGGTTCCCGATGATCCCGCAAGTACCGGCCGTCCCGACGTATCCGTGGCCAGGGTGCGCAGGTTCGCGCCATCCGATCCGCCTACCAACGCGCTCACTACCGGCGCAGAGCTGCCCGCTGGCCCGGCATACAAGGGTGGAAGGCCGCTCATCTGCGCCGCACGCAACAGCACCGAGATCGTCCCGCTGGTGAATGCGCTGGCGCGCACCCGCACGTGCGAAGCTCCCGCCGCGCACACAATCGGATAGGGGCCGTTGGCCGTCACGCTCGTCACATATTGGGCCGTGTTGGGAATTTCGAAAAACGTGGCGATCCAGGTCGAGCCGCCGTCGAACGAGAGTTCGGCAACCAACGTTGCGGTCCAGGTTCCGGACAGCGTGACGCTGGCGCCGGCCTGGCCTGCGAGCGCCACCTGCGCCGTGCCGTTCGCCGCACTGATCGTTTGCGCGGCGGGCGCTGCATCCGGCGTCATCACGGGGACATTTCCGGATACGTTGAGTTGCGCCAGCGCGGCGTGCGCGCACACCAGCACGCCACCAAGTGCGATGCTCCGTCGCACGGCCTATTGGTAAGCCACGACCGTCCCGGTCATTCCTGTCCCCCCGGCCGACCACTTGATTCCGCTCGTCATCTGCGAGCCGTATAGCGGAAACGTTACTTGCGAATTTGCCGGGATCGAGAAGGCGTTCACAACGGTGACCGGCGTTCCCTGTCCATCGGTGATCGTAACCGTTTGCGAGGAGCCGTTTGTATTCGTGATGATCACCGCAATCACGCAGGAGGTGGTTGAAGTTAGGGACGTTGTGCTGGTCGGCACCGCCTGCCAGGCTGGCGTCAACGCCGTCGTTCCGCACGCCGTTTTGGGAACTGTTTGCACTTGCCCGATCACATTCGCCCCAGCCGGAAGTGAGCCGGTGACATTAAATCCAGCGTTCGAAATCGACCCGGTGATCGTCAGCGGAGTCATGGACGCGGCGCCCTGTACGGTGATGACGTCCGCCGCCGGTGTTCCGGCAGTGCCCAACGCCGGCTGTTTGGCTGCTGTCGCGGCCCCGGTGGGCAGGGGAACCGTCCCCGAAATGTTGTTGATGTTCCAGGTGCCGGCCTGGGTCGCCGTCACAGCGCTGCCAGGACCGCCCGACTGCTGCAACTGGCGTACACCGGCCCAAAGATCCCCGCCGCCACAAGCAGTAGAAACAGCACAGCTGCGAGATAAACGTAGGTCGAATGCTTGTTCATTTGTTTTTCCTTGAAAGCAGAGCCTTCCACCACGGCCTCCGGGCCCGGCTGCCCTGCCCGGAGAGTTCCAGCAGTGCGCGGAATGCCGCAATCTCGGCCGCGCGGCGGTCCTCCTCAACGGGAGGCACAACCATGCGCACTTCCTGATCACTTCCCATGCCGGCGCCGGTGTGAATCTCAATTGGCGTGGGGGTCTGGCGGCGAAGGTGCCGGAGGATGGCGCGTTCCAGTTCGCCGCCGACACCGTCGAGCATCAGCCTGGTCGCGTCGGGCCCTTCTTCAATGCGGACGGTCCAATGAGGATGGTAGCTGGTGAGATAAAAATCGTGTCGCGCGAGCTGGCCACGCAGCGCCTTGGCGCTTGGGCAGTCGCCGGCGATCAGCACGCGCATCATCACCTCACGAAGCGTACTTTCACGGTTCCTGTTCCAGAGGTGCTTTGCAGGTAGGCGACGGTACTTCCCGGCATGAACCGGTAGGGACTGCCCGTAGCATCCCGCCAGAACGGCGCGCCGGAGAGTGGAGCGATAATGGCCTCCTGAACCGACGCGGAAATGACGTCCTGATCCGGACGGGAGAGATCGGTGCGAATGTTGACATCCACCGCCAGCGTATTCCGCACGGCGACGTTGTTGCAGCCGAACGGCGCCACGATGGGCGTCCAGTTCTGAGGATCGATGTCCAGGTCCTGGATGGTGAAGGGGGCAGGCATGGGGGAGGCCGGAAGACGTTCTGATCTCATGCTATCGGGGCGGCGGCAAGTTCCGGACGGGCGAGGTTCCCAAAGTGCTTGCGGTACAAGCGCTAAGAATTCTTCCGGGAGCTGTGACCGCAATCCCGGTCAGCGCAGAAAGACCTCGGCGCCGCGCTGCAGCGCGGCCGCACCGGCAGCGCCGGTGAGGGCGGGAACGAACGCCGGAATTGCGCCCCGACGCTTCCATTCCCCATGCACGGCGTGGAATCCCAAATAGAAGAACGTTCCGCCGGCAATGGCGAGCGGGTAGCCGGTCCAGCCTTCCCCCAGAATCGGCGCCAAGCCCAGCCCGGCCACCCCACCCACGAGGGTCACGCCCTCGCAGAGCAGGCACCAGGCAAGCGCCGACCACCGGGAGCGGACCGCGGCGCGCAGCAGCGTACCCAGCGCGATGCCCTCGGGGACTTTGTGCAGAACGAACGCCAGGGGCAGCGCCACGCGCACACCCGGCAGGGCAGCCCACTGCGCGGTCACGATGCTCCAGCCGTCCAGTGTGCTGTGGACAGCCGCGGCCAGCACCATGGGCGCTGCAAAGCCGTGCAAGGCGGTGGCGCAGGCGGCGTGGTCATGATCGTGAGAACACGACGGGCATACAGGAAACAGGTAACGGTTGATCAGGCGCAGCATCCCATACCCGGCGGCGAACAACAACAAGCCCGCGATCCAACCCGTTCCGGCTACCACTTCAGGAAGCACTCCGAACAGTGAGATGCCCATGAGCAGGCCGCCGGCGAAGGGCACGATGACACGCGTGCTGCGGCCGGCCCCCTCGAGGAAAATGCCGAGGACCGCGCCGGCCAGCGCTGCCGCCGTGGCCAGCAGTGCGACACCTAGAGCGGGCGATAAAAGAAGAGAACTCAGGATTCCAATGTAGCGGGTTTTCCGGGAGGCGGGCTACTCGATGCGGAACGCTTTATTATTTCCCACACGGACCAGCTGGCCCTTGAATTTCAGCTTCCCATTGACGATTCCATCCACCGACCGGTGCAGCGGATGGTCGAACATCACGAGGTCCCCCTCTTCCAGGTTCAGGAAGTCCGCCACGCTGAACCGCGCGCCCTCGAGCCGGCTATCGACTTCCACCACGGCATCGCACAGGAACCGCAGCATGCGCTCCTGCTCGGCTTCACTCGATTCGGCCTTGCGCACGCTCCACTGCTGCTCGAATTTCTGGCGCATCATCTTGATGATGATGGCGGGCATGGCCATGTTCATCATGCCGGTAGAATCGCCCGTGCGGACCTCGATGCCCACGGCCACCACAGCTTCATTGGGCGCCAGAACCTGCAGAAGCTGCGGCTCTTTCTCCATGCTTTCGATTTTGAAGTCGATGGCGGTAACGCCCTTCCAGGCTTCGGTCAGATCATGCAGGATGATGCGGAACAGAGCGTCCAGAAGGTTCTGCTCGATCTCGGTGATTTCACGCTGCACGACGGCGGGGTTCTTGCCGTTGCCGCCCAACAGGATCTCGAGCACGGGAAAAATGATGGACGGATTGAGCTCCAGCACGGCATTGCCTTCGTACGGTTTCAAGCTCAACGAGGTGATGCAGGTGGGCGAGGGAAGCCCTTCCAGGAACTCTCCGTAGGAAAGCTGCTCGACGCTCACCAGGTTTACGGTCAGGTACGAGCGCAGATACGCCGAGAGGCTGGAGCCGAGATTGCGCACGAAGGTGTCGTGCAGCAGGTGAATGGCGCGAAGCTGGGACTTGGCAATACGGTCCAGACGCCGGAAATCGAAGCGGATTCCTTTCTGCGCCGAGGCGGGGGCCGGCTTGCGATCATCGCTGAGGTTTTCAAATACGGCATCGATTTCCTGCTGCGAGAGTTGTCGGTTCATCGGCCCGCGCGGACCTCCTGGTTATCTATCGCCCGCGCCATTCAGATTCCTTAGGCATACGGACGCTTAGCCCAGATAATTGAAAAGGCTGTTTCTGGGCAGCATGGATTCGGCCTGCATCGCGGCCTGTTCCTGAGTCTGACTCGCGGTCAGCTCGGTGGCGGCCTGGGCCATGTCGGCGTCCTGATCGTTGCTGAGCGCCGTCTGGTAAGACAGATTCATCTGTTGCGCCAAGTTGTTCGCCGCCTGGATGCGATTCTCAGCCGCGCCGTAGAATCCGAGTTGTTGGTTGAGATAATTGTCAGCGGTGGTCAAGGCGGTGATGGAACTCTGGATGCCGGAGAGATCGTTGTTCTGAAGCGCCACGCGCAACTGGTTCACGGCCACGAAGACGTTGTCCGGGGCGGGTGAACCGTCGGGATTCTGATCGTCGAAGATCTGCTGCGCGGTAAGATCCACGTTGAAGGTATTGCCGAGGGGGTCCTGGATCAGCCGAGTGGCCTGGGTAACGGTTAGCTGCACCACACCGCCGCCCGTGTCCGGGTTCACGGTGTCGGCCTCGTACGGCTGCGAGGTGTAATCGTCGCCTCCAAACACATAGTCGCCGGCTATCTGCGTGTTGGCGATGGAGATCAACTCGCTTTGGATGGCCGCGACCTGTTGCGCCAGGTTTCCGTTGGAGGTGGCGGTCGCGGTGCCGCTCGCGCCCTGAGTGGCCAGAGTCAGGGCATTCTCGACCAATTGCTCGGCGGTGGAAAGGGCCTGCTGGGCGGTATCGACTTGCGTGGTGACACTGTTCAAATTGGATTGCACCTGGTTGTTGTTGCTGATATCGGCGCGCAGGCTCAGGATATCGCTGACCTCGTCGGGCGCATCCGAAGCATTCTGGAACTTGAGCCCGCTCGAGAGCTGGCTCTCGGCCTGCTGCATGTTGTCCTGAATCTGGTCGAGAGCGGCCAGGAACTGGGCGCCGGCAGGATCAATCCCCGAGATCATGTGATGTGGTTTCCTCCTTTGGCTTTTCTGTGCTCCGGGCCTCAACCCGTCGGTTGCAGCAGATTGACAGCGGTTTGGGTCAGGCTGTTCAGCACCGTAAACAACTGGGCGTTCGCCTGGTAGGAATTCTGGTACTGGACCAGCAGGGCCGCTTGCTCGTTCAGGTTGACGCCGGAGATCTGCTGGCGCACGCTTTGCGCCTGTGCCACCACCTGCTGCTGAATGTTTTGCTGGTCGTTGGCAGCCGACAGCTGCTGGCCGATGGCCGCCGCGATGTTGCCAAAATACTGCACGTAGCTGGCGTTATCGATTTCACCGCTGCCACTCTGGGGGTTGGCGAGCCCGGCGAGCGCAAGCGCGGTTCCGTTGCTAACCTCGGGCGGCCCAGGATCGATGGGCGCGAGGGTGCTGGCGCTCGCCGAAGGGTCGATAGCCAGCGTAGCCGCCACATCGGTCGCGTTGCTGGTGTCGTACGAAAACAAAGCGGAACCAGGGACCGGCGGCGGGCCGTCGGAAACATAGCCGGAGGTGAGCAACTCGTTAACTTGATCGGCGAAGGCCTGCGCCAGTTGATTGAGGGTGCCCGGCTGATTCGCGTCGCCCAGCAGCGATGCCAGGACGTTGTTGTGCGTGTCGAGCAGCCCGCCCAACTGCCCGCCGGTAATCTGCGAAGTGATGTCGCGGCCCGCCGAATCGAGGATGGTCGCAGTGGGCGGCACACCGGGGCCGCCGGGCGGCTGGGCGGGCGCCGCGATCTGATCGGAGATGTTGTACTGTTGCTCGCCGACTACGAGCGGCGTCTGGCCGCCCGCCAGCACCGTGACCTCACCGTCCTCACCCACCGTATAGGTGAAATTCACGATCTGCGAGAGGTTCTCGAGCGTGTTGTGGATCTCGTCATCGAGCGCGGCATCGTTACGACCACCGTTGGCAATCTGGACGTTGTAGTTCTGCAATTGTTGCGCGTAGGCGTTAATTTGGTTGACCGCCTGGCCGATCTGGGTTTCGGTCTGCTGTTGCACCTGTTCGAGGCCGGAAGCCGTGGTCTGAAAACTCTCGGCAGCCTGCTGGGCGCTGGTCATCACCGCCTGTTGAGTGGAGGCACTTTGGGGATCCTCACTCCAGGCGGAGAAGCTCGCAAACAGATTTCCCAGTGTGGCCGGAATGCCGTTGGATCCCGAGAGATTCAGGGCGTTCTGGACGTCGGTCAAGCTGGAGGATTGCTGCGTGGCCAGGCCGAGCGCGGTCTGCGCGCTGTCGACCGCCTGCTCGGCGAATTCATTGCGCGTGCTTTGGAGACTGCCGGCGATCACGCCGCCGTCCACCCCCTGCGCCGGATCGAACGGCTGCGCGACCAGATTCTGGACCTGCGTGGCGTAGCCCGGGGTCTGGGAGTTGGCGACATTGTTAGAGGTGACCGTGAGCGCCTGCTGGAAAGCCGTGAGAGCGCCGGAAGTGGTGTAAAGGGAGGAGAGCAGCGACATGGCGGCCTCTAGCCTTCGACGGAAACGCGCCGGCCTCCGGACACCAGCGGCGGCACCCCTCTGCCACCTGGGGGCGCATAGGCTTGGCCTCCCGGACCGCGCAGAGCGCGTCCCCACTCCGCGCACAATGTTCCGGTACTGCGATGGAGCGCGGCGCACATGCGCAATGCCGCCTGGAAGCGCTGGAGAGAGCGTTGGGCTTCCGGCCCCCGGGAAGCCGGATCGTTCCCCAAGCGGGTGACGGCGGCTTCGAGCTGCCGGGCCGACTGTGCCAGACATCGGTGGAAGGCGTCCAGCGCCCCTACGCCGGATGGCGCCTCCCCCTCCCGGGCAGATTGCAGGGCTTGGCGCGCCAAATCCATCAGCTCGGCCGGAGCGTTCATCACGCCTCCTGATGGCCGGCGTTGACGCCGAGCGTTTCCGTGACCAGCGCGCGGCTGGTATCGTGGGCGCTGGGGTGGTAGCGGCCCGCCTGATAATCGCGCTCGAGCGCCGCTACGCGCGCCGCGCCGTCCGCAGACTGCGCCGCCAGCGCGGCACCCAGCTTTCCCGTAAAGCCCGAGAACTCGACGCGGTCGCCCTGGCCCAGCTGCCCGGAGGGCAGGCCGGGCAGCCCCGCTGGACGGGTGATGGTCCCCGGAGGAGGAGCCCCCGCGGCCGAGGTTCCCGTCAGGTTGGTATCTTGCACTTTCATCATGGTTGCACCGAGCGCGCGGAAACCTGGGGCGCGCTATTGAGGATATCGGCGGATGCGGGACCCGGCTTTAGCGAATCGGAAACGCCGCCCCCCCCGACCGCCTGTTTGAGCAACATCCCGTGGATTTTCAGGAGCAGCCGCACTTCGCCGGTGGCCAGTCCCAGCCGGGAGGCGATCTGTTCCGGCGCCTCGCCGCGGCGTGCCAGGCGCAGCGCCTGGCTGCGCCGGCTCAGGTTCATCGCTGGGCGCAGGGGAACCGCCGAAGGCTCGGCCGGGACCGATTCCGGAGCGGTGTCGAGCGGGTCCGGCGCCAGGGAGCGCGCCTCGATGTCTTCCAAGCGCCGTTTCCAATCGCCCAGTTCCGAGGACACCCCCCGCCGCTGGGCCGCGCGGATCTCGACCTTCAGGGTGCAGAACAGATAGAGCGCCAAAAACAGCGCCAACCCCAGCCCCGCCACCATCACCGCGCCCGGTATGAGGAGGTTCAACATGGCCGGCACCCCGCTCGCTCGCGCTCGGCCCTCACCGCAGGCTCCGCAGCCGGTCCTGCCGGCTCACAATCTGGTGGATGCGGACTCCGTAATTGCCTTCGATCACCACCACTTCCCCGCGCGCCACCACGCAGTTGTTCACCACCACGTCGACCGGCTCGTTGAGCGACCGGTTCAGCTCGACGATGGACCCGGTAGTGAGTTTGAGGACCTCCTTGATAGGAAGCTGGGTGCGGCCGAAAGAAACGCTCACCGGTAGCTCCACATCCAGCAGCACGTCCATGGTCTTGGCGGTGACAGTCGAGCCCGGCGCCCCCGGCGCCGGCGCGGACGAGGCCACGGCGGTGTCCACCTCTGCGGCCGCTCTGTCGGACGCGGCGGGAGGAGTGGCCAACGCCGCCAGAAGGCTAGCGCTCAGGCCGACGGTCAGGTTCAGTTCGCCATCGGGGAAGCGCAGCGTAACCCCGAACCGCTCGACCGCAAGGCCCGCCGCCGCGCGCTCGGCGCCGCGCTCGCAGGCCACCTCTTTCGCCAGCAGCGCTCCTATGCTCTGCGCCGTCGCGGCCAGTGACTGCGTGAGGATTTCCAGGTAGGTGTTGCGCGCGTCGGCCGGTTCGGCGGTCTCGATGCCCGCGGCGCGCAGCGTGCGCTGGCCCAACGCCAGCCAAGTGGTCTCCGGCGCGGTGACCCACATCGCGGGCTGTGGAATGTCCTGGAAACCCTGCTCCCAGCACAGCGCCCCTGCGGAGGCGGCACCTTCCTCCGCCGCGGCGGCAGCGTGCGAAAACTGCACCTCGGGCCGCTCCTCGGTCATGGAATCGATGGCTGCGGCCAGCGCCGCCGTCCACTGTTCCATCAGCCAGCGCGCGTGCTCGTTCATGGGATCGCCGTCAGCCATGTCAGATTCCCCGTTCGGTCGGCCACCGCCGGGCGAGATAGGAACGCAGCCGCAGGATGGCCTGCGATTTCAGTTGCGAGATGCGCGACTGGTGCAGATGGACCACTTCGGCGATCTCCCGCAGGGTCAGCTCCTCCTGGTAGTACAGGCTGATTACCGTGCGGTCCATGGCCGGCATCTGCTCGATGGCCTCCGCCAGCACCCGTTCGAGCTCCGCCCGTTCCACCAGCCGCGAGGGCAGGTGCTCGGCATCATCGGCGATGTATTCGAGCAGATCGCGGCCGTCTTCACCCGCCGGCTCCAGCGCGCCGATGGCCAGGCCCTGCAAATCCGCCAGCCAGGCGTGGTATTGTTCCAGGTCCATCTCCAGCTCGCCGGCGATCTCCTCTTCGGTGGGCTCGCGGTGCAGGCGCTGGCCCGCCGCCTGAATGGCGGCTTCCACCTGCCGCGCCATCTTGCGCTTCTGCCGCGGCGCCCAGTCGAGACCGCGCAGGCTGTCGAGAATGGCGCCCCGGATCTTGTATTCGGCGTAGGTCTTGAGCTTGACGTTGTGCCGGGGATCAAAATGATCGATGGCCGCGATCAGACCCACCACGCCGGCCGAGATCAGGTCGTCCAGGGTCACATTGTCCGGCAGCCGTTCATGGATGCGCCGCGCGATCAGCCGCACCTGCGGCAGGTGTTCGAGGATCAGCCGCTCACGCTCCTCGGCGCCGGTTTCGGGTGTGGTGGGATAGCCGGTCATAGGAACTTCGGCAGCGTCATGCGGCGGCCCGGGATTCCGCGGTCTCGGAACCCAGCAACAGGGCGGAGATGCGGCCCTTGGTGGCGGGCTCCAGGTGTTCGGGCACCTGCTGTCCCGCCGTCAGAAAGGAGACCGGCTTGGCCGTGCGCGCGGCTTCATTCAGTACCGGACCGAGCGTCGCGGTCTCGTCCAGTCTGGTGAACAGCAGCTTGGCAGGCCCGAAAATTTCGAATCGCTCCACCGCACGAGTTATATCGGCGGATTTCATGGAGGCCGATAGGACCAGGTGGGTGTCGATGTCGGGGCGCGAGCGGAGGAACGTGGCCAGATCCGCGCCCTGATCCATCTCTTGGGCGGCCAGGCCCGGGGT
>Ga0187769_10001820_pt1 | contig 12305 bp, 11 predicted proteins | sample 0116_SJ02_MP02_1_FD_133140 | JGI IMG/M metagenome (GOLD analysis project Ga0187769, IMG submission 133140) | Tropical peat soil microbial communities from peatlands in Department of Meta, Colombia - 0116_SJ02_MP02_10_MG | ecosystem: Environmental > Terrestrial > Soil > Wetlands > Peat | place... | reverse complement strand
GGAGCCTCGACTTAGAATTCGCCCTCCGCTCTCCTGCCCAGGTGGCGAAATTGGTAGACGCGCTAGATTCAGGTTCTAGTGCCGAAAGGTGTGGAGGTTCGAGTCCTCTCCTGGGCACCATCGCCTACAGGTGCCGATCCGGGATTGCGCAATTGTTCGGCCAGTTCCGCGGGGCGCATACGGTCGTAATGCTCAAATGGCTGATAGATCCAGGGATTATTGGCAAGTCGCTCGACAAAAAAGTCTGGCGCTAACGCCGAGGCTTCCTTGTACCACAAGACAGCGGTGCGGATCTCGCGAACCGCTGAAAAGCGCCGCTGCAAGTGCTCGCGCACTTGTTGGAGCGTGTTGCCGCTGTCAACCAGGTCATCGACCAGTAGGAGCCGCCCTGTCGGATCACCGGCTGTCGACGTGATGTACTGGGCGATATCGAGAGTTCCCGCAACGGTCCCGCCAGCTTGACGATAGGAACTCGTCGCCAAAATTGCCAGCGGCACCTGAAAGAGGCGAGAGAGCACATCGCCTATTCGCATGCCGCCCCGCGCCAGGCACAGTAGTGAATCGAATCGGTAGTCCGACTCGTGAATGATGACGGCCAATTGCTCGATCAGCCGATGATATCGGGGCCAGTCAACGTGCAATGACGCTTCGGCTGTCGGGGGCGCGTCCTGGCTCATTGCAGCGAGACATGAAACGGCTGACGCAGGACAATGGTTTGGTCGCGTTCGGGCCCGGTAGATATCAGATCGATCGGCACGCCGGCGACTTCCGAGAGACGGTGCAGAAATTGACGCGCACCGGAAGGCAGCGCATTCCAGTCTCGCGTTCCGAAGGTCGAGCTACTCCAGCCCGGAAACTCCTCATACACGGGTTCACAGCGCGATACTTCGTCGGCGCCAAATGGCAGGATGTCACTTACCGTATTGCCGTTGCGGTAGCCGGTACACAGCCGTATGAGGGGCAGTCCGTCAAGAACGTCGAGCTTGGTGATGCAAAGACCCGTTGTGCCATTGAGCTGCACCGAACGACGCAGCGCTGCACCATCGAACCAACCGCAGCGCCTTGGTCGACCGGTCACAGAGCCGTATTCGCCGCCTTTGTCGCGCAACCAATCGCCAGTGGCGTCGAGAAGTTCGGTCGGAAACGGCCCGGATCCGACGCGCGTCGCGTACGCTTTCGTAATGCCCAGAACGTAGTTTAGATGCTGCGGTGCGACACCGGCACCACTGGCCGCGGCACCAGCCAGCGTATTGCGTGATGTCACGTACGGATAGGTACCGTGATCCACGTCAAGCAAGGTTCCCTGTGCTCCCTCAAATAGCAGGCTGTCGCCCCGGTTCATCGCCAGGTGCAATCGGTGCGACACATCGGCGATCATCGGCTTGATGCGCTCGGCGCAACGCAGGGTGGATTCGACGACTTGGATCGCATCCACAGCCGATGCCTGCAGGTACCGCGTAAGCACGAAATTATGCAGATCCAGCGCCTCGCGCACCAATTCCTCAAAACGGCGGGCGTCGAACAGATCTTGCGCGCGCACCGCACGGCGCGCAACTTTATCCTCGTAGGCCGGTCCGATCCCCCTACCCGTTGTGCCGATCTTGGCGTTGCCGCGACGGATCTCGCGCGCTCGATCCAGCGCCACGTGATAGTCCAGTATGAGTGGACAACTACCGCTGATCGCTAGCCGCGAGACAACATCGACATCGGCGGCGGCAAGCTCGTCGATCTCGGCAAGTAGTGCCTGGGGCGAAAGTACGACCCCCGCGCCGATATAACAGTCGATTGACGGCCGCAGGATTCCCGACGGAATCAACCTCAGAATGGTCTTACGACCGCCGATCACCAACGTGTGGCCGGCGTTGTGACCGCCTTGAAAGCGCACCACGCCGTTGGCTAACTCCGTGAGCCAGTCAACGATCTTTCCTTTGCCCTCATCACCCCATTGGGTTCCGACCACCACCACGTTACGCGCCATCGCTGCTGTTACTCCGCCTCATTTTTTGTTGTGTTCTGATCCTGCAGTACATCTCGCACAAACCAGGTTTTTTCTTTGCAAATCACTTCACGGTCGACCATCAGCGCTACGCCCAATTCGCTTGCCGAGGCGCCGCGAACGACGATCTCCCCGCGTTGGCGCAACGACTCAATGAGTTCGTCAAGGCGGGGATCGGCAACTCGCGGGGCACGAATCGCGCGAACCGGTGCCGTCGACGTCAGTTGCGCCGCCTCGCGAAGGTCCAGCAACGAGAATCCCGTTGCTGGACGCGCGCGCCCGAATGCTTGCCCAATATCGTCGTAGCGACCTCCGCGCAACAGGGGTCCAGAAAGTCCCGTTACGTAGGCCGCGAACGTAACTCCAGTGTGGTAGCGAAATCCATGCAAATCGGCCAAGTCGATGCTAACGTCATCGGCGGTGCATCCTTGAACCAGCCGCTCCAGTTGCTTGAGCGCCGCTTCCAGCGCGGGTGAACTGGGCAGCATGCGGCGCGCATCGTCCAATACGCCGACACCGCCGTTAAGTTCCATCAAGGCGTGCAAGGCGTGACGAGTTTGCGTCGCAAAGCAGTCACTGGCGGCATTCAGCGCCGCCGGATCTTTGCCTGTGAGTGCGGCAAGAACGTCTTCGACGCCCGAACTTGCCCGCAGAAGATCGCCCAAAAGGGCCCGTACGACTCCCGTATGGCCCAGGTCGATTTGCACTTTGGCATTGCAAACGACGCGGGCAGAGCGCACCGCCAGATCTAGTATCTCCTCATCGGCCCCAAAGTCGGGATCCCCGTAGATTTCCGCACCAATCTGCAACGGTTCGCGGCTGGCAAGGGGGTGCATCGGCCGCGCATGCAAGGTCGAGCCGGCGTAACACAGGCGGGCGACGCCGCTGCAATTGAGAATGTGCGAATCGATGCGGGCAACTTGTGGCGTGGTATCGGCACGCAGGCCCAAAGTGCGGCCGCTAAGCTGGTCGACGAGTTTGAGCGTCGTGAGGTCCAGATCGTGCCCACTGCCAGTTAGCAAGGATTCCAGATGTTCGAGCAGCGGGGGGATAACCAGTTCATAGCCAAACCCACGGTATAGATCAAGCAGCGAACGACGCAGCGCCTCCACCGTGCGCGCTTCCCGCGGAAGCACATCGGAGATATTTTCTGGCAGCAACCAGCGGGTCACGATGCAGGTTTTCCAATTAGTGTTTGCTTGCCGTTACGCGATAGCTATTAGTCGAGCAAAATAAATAGCAGTACTAAACCAGCGACGATTGAAGTCATACCAAAAAAGCGAATCTGCCCGTCCGTCAGGACACCGATCCGTCGCACAAGCGAGCGCCATGAGCCAGGAGAAACAAAGGGTAACAGGCCCTCAAACACCAACATAAGGGCGAGGGCCGTCACAAATGTTTGCATGAAAGGGGTGCCCGAGTCGAAGAACCGAAAACCGCGGCCGCTTCAGTGTGCGGTGCTTAAACTGCCGGAATTCTTCAAGTATTTGAAGAATTCCGATGACGGGTCGACGATCAGAGTGTCCGATCGGCTCTTGAAGCTTTGTCGATAGGCATCGAGGCTGCGGTAGAAGCTATAGAACTCTGGATTTGCGCTAAAGGCCCGGCCATAGATCGCAGCGGCCCTGGCGTCGCCTTCACCCTTGATGCGCTGCGCATCGCGGTAAGCCTCGGCCAGCAGCACCTCGCGCTGCCGCTCGGCGTCGGCCTTGATCTTTTCGGCCTCGGCCGCGCCTATGGACCGCTGTTCATTGGCGACACGCTTGCGCTCGGCAACCATCCTCGGATAGACCGATTCGGTCATGATTTCGGGAACAAAGTCGACGTGCCGCAAGCGCACGTCAACAATTGTCACGCCCAGGTCTTTGACACGTTCTTGTACCGCGACGCGGATCTCCTCCATGGCTTTCTCGCGTGTGTGCGAGGTAATTTCGCTTACGGTTCGCTTGTTGACGGCCTGATTCATGGCGTCGCGGACTAGCGTCGACATGCGTTCTTCTGCTGCGCGCTCGCTCCCTTGAAAGCTGATCCAGTAAGCACGCGCATCCGTGACACGCCATTTGACGAACGAATCGATGAAGAGGTTCTTTTTCTCCGAGGTCTGAACGCGATCGGGCGTACTTGAGTCAATTGTCAGGATACGTTTGTCGACCGTTTCGATGTTCTGAAAAGGAGGCGGCATCTTAAAGTGCAGCCCCGGTTCGCTGATTACACGGACGATCTGGCCAAGTTCAAAAACAATCGCAAATTGGCGCTGATCGACGATGAACACCGAAAGTCGAAACAAGACCGCAGCTACAGCTATTGCGACGATCGTGACGATGATGCGATTCATCGACTCAGCGCCCTTCCCGTTCCCGACTGCGCGAGGTGTCGCGACCGTGTTCCGTGGTCGCGGTCGACTCAGTGGGTCCGACCGATGTTGGAGGCGACGTTGTCGTTGTCGCTGCGGGTGCGTGTGTCGCGGGTTCGCCCGCTGCACCTTGCTGCAGCAGATGATCCAGCGGCAAGTAAAGCAATTGCGAGCTGTTGTGGGTATCCACGAGCAGCTTGTTCGTGCTGCTGAAAATCTGCTGCATCGTCTCTAGGTACATGCGCTCGCGAGTTACCGCGGGCGCCTTTGCATATTCGGCAAGAACTAGGCGGAAGCGGGAGGCATCGCCCTCGGCGGTCTCCACGACCTTAACGCGGTAGCCTTCGGCCTCCTGAATCAAACGGGCGGCATTGCCGCGCGCGCGCGGCACAACGTCATTGGCATACGCCTGCCCTTCGTTAATCTGGCGCTCCCTGTCTTGTACGGCTTTGGATGCGTCGTCGAAGGCCGCTTGCACCTGGTCCGGTGGTTGGGCGTTCTGAATTGCCACGGCGGTGATCAGAAGTCCAGTGCTGTATCGGTCTAACATCGCTTGCATCGCCACGCGCACTTCATCGGCGATTTGCTGACGCGAACCAAAGAGCACTTCATCCATCTTGCGCCGCCCGACGACTTCGCGCATTGCCGATTCGGCAACCTGCAACACAACATGGCTCGGGTCACCGTCGCGTGTGTCGCGGGTAAACCGACTGCCGTAGACGTAATCGCGCGCCCCTTCGGGTCCGTCTTTGACACGGTACTGCACTTCAAACTGTATATCGACGATGTTCTCATCGTCGGTCAGCATCAAGGCTTCTTTGAGCCGATCTTGTCCGCCTCGCATGCCGACATCGACTTTGCGCTGCGTGAACACGTCGACAATTTCGTGTGCCTGAACCGGCCAGGGGGCGCGCCATCGCAAACCGGGCGGCGTCGTGGAGTCGTAGCGGCCAAAGGTCGAAACGACGCCAACCTGACCTTCCTGCACGGTATAGATCCCCGTGCACATCCATATGAATACGACCACGGCAAGAACTACGAGAACGCCGATGCCAGCCTGGCGCGAATCGCGGTGAGGCATTCCGCCTCCGGCGCCCTCACCTCCGCCACCGAACAAGCGCGACAGGCGCTGGTTGAAATCGCGCCAAAGTTCGTCCAGATCCGGAGGGCCCTCTGAAGCGCCTGGACGTCGTGGCGGCCGCGGTCCTTCGGGGTTAGCCCCATTGGAATCGTTGCGTCCGCCCTGCGGTTCGTTCATGGGCATCGATGGATCAGGTGGCATCGATGATCGTTCTGCGTTGCATTGGACGGCGATGCAGATCCTCTTGGCTTGCAACTGCCCGGGCGGTCTCGGAGACTGGATCTCGCGCCGCTGCCGCGGCCGTTACAAGCTCCGGCTTGAGCTCGCCCTCTGCCGCATCTCCGACGTGATCGCGCGTTCGTTTGGCTATTTTTTCTGCGATCACTTGACGCAGCAAATCGACTCCGTCGCCCGTATGCGCACTTAACCAAACCCCGGCGATGCTACCACAGGCGTCGTACTCAATTGCGGCAGTACGCGCGAGTCGATCGATCTTGTTGTAAACGCGCAGCCGAGGAACGTGCCGCGCGCCGATCTCTTCGAGTACCCGCTCAACTTCCTGCGCCTGATCGGCCCGTGCCGCACTAGAAGCGTCGATCAGGTGCAGCAGCAAATCCGCATGCACTGCCTCATCGAGGGTGGAACGGAAAGCCTCCACTAAGGTGTGCGGCAGCTCGCGAACAAATCCGACCGTATCAGAAAGCACAAATGAGACCCCGGCTGCCGCGTAACAGCGGCGCGACGTTGTGTCGAGGGTTGCGAACAACTGGTCAGCGCAATATGCATCGGCCCGCGTGAGCGCGTTAAACAGCGTCGATTTGCCCGCATTTGTGTAGCCGACCAAGGAGACGCGGTACACGCCACCACGCATCCGCGCTCGGCGTTGGGTCCCACGCTGACGCTCGAGCACGTGCAGGCGCTGTCGCAGCTGCTTTACGCGGGTCGTGATCATGCGCCGATCCAGCTCGATTTGCTTTTCGCCCGGACCTCCCCGTAATCCGATGCCTCCGCGTTGACGCTCGAGGTGAGTCCAGCCGCGCACCAGACGCGTCGACAGATAATCGAGCTGCGCCAATTCGACCTGCAGCTTGCCCTCACGGCTTTGGGCACGTCGCGAAAAAATGTCCAAAATCAAACCCGTCCGATCGAGGACGGGCAGTGCAAGTTCACGCTCCAGATTGCGCTGTTGCACTGGCGAGAGTTGCGTATCAATGACAAGGATTGCAGCGCCAAGTGCTTGTGCACGCTGCTGCAAGTCCTTGACCTTCCCGCTGCCAAGATACAAGGCCGGATCCGGACGGTCACGGCGCGCTTGCACCACATCGCCGACCGTCATGCCGGCGCTCTGTACGAGCTGTTGAAATTCCTCCTGTGCCTCAGGATCAAACGCCCCGCCATGCAGCGCGACCTGCACCAATAATGCGCGGGGCGCCGAAGCCGCGCTAACGATTTGATAGCTACTCAGGCTTCGGACTCCGCGTTCAGATTAACCGGGCGCGCGGGCACCACGGTCGAAACGGCGTGCTTGTAGACCATTTGGGTCACGGTATTGCGCAGCAAAACAACGTACTGGTCGAACGATTCGATCTGTCCCTGCAACTTGATTCCGTTGACCAGGTAAATCGACACAGGCACATGTTCCTTGCGCAGCGCATTTAGGAACGGGTCTTGTAGGAGTTGGCCCTTATTGCTCATGTTGGCTCCGGTCAATTTTAACAAGGCGGCAATCGCGCCGGCCCGAAGTGTTTCGCCCATCTAATGGGGGCGAACGTCTGCCAGCGCGCAATAAAATGCGCCGGCTTTTGATTCAATCTACTGGAAAAGCGTCTCCTTTACCAGCGCGGGACGCACGCAATCGCCCGCGTGCCTCCACGAACGGATTGGAGCTACTGCGGAACTCGATGCGCAGAGGCGTGCCTTGAAGATCAAACTCTTTGCGAAACCAGCCCTCCAGGTAGCGGCGGTAATTGTCCTGTACGTTACCAAGGGAATTTCCGTGTACGACGATTAAGGGAGGATTGGAGCCTCCCTGGTGTGCGTAACGCATTTTGGGCCGCAACAGACCGCTGCGCGCTGGCTCCTGGCGCTGCACAGCCGCACGCAGCGCGCGCGTCAATTTTGGCGTCGGGAGCTTGGCAAAAGCCGCTCGTTGGGCGGTCACGACCGAGCGCATCAAGGCGCCCAGCCCCGTCCCTCGCAAGGCGGAAATCGTGTGGACGGGAGCCCAGTTCAGAAAATGCAGCTTGCGGTCCAATTCGCGGCGAATGCGCTCGCGCTGTTCGGTGCCGAGCCCGTCCCACTTGTTCATAGCAATGACCAGCGCGCGGCCACGTTCGAGGATGTATCCGGCAATGTGCGCGTCTTGCTCGGCAATCTGTGCAGCGGCATCCAACATCAAAACCACGACATTGGCCTGATCGATCGCCTGCAACGTCTTGATGACCGAGAATTTCTCGACCGACTCGAACACTTTGCCCTTGCGCCGCAACCCCGCCGTATCGATAAGGACAAACGGCTGCCCCGCGTATTGGAACTCGATCTCGATGGCGTCTCGCGTCGTTCCCGGCGCGTCGTACGCAATCACGCGATTTTCTCCCAAAAGGGCATTGATCAGGGTGGACTTGCCCACGTTGGGGCGACCCACAATTGCTACGCGATTACGCAAACGCTCCGAGCTTGTATCGTGTAGGTCAGCAAGTTCTACGGACGCGCTCTGCACGAACGGCGCCAGTGCTTCCTCCATTAATAGCGAGATACCCTCCCCGTGGGCTGCAGCGATGCGATATGGCGAACCCAGGCCAAGCTCGTGAAACTCGGAGAGCGCCGACTCGGGCAAACCTTCCATTTTGTTAACGACCACAAGGATGCGCCGACCGCTAACGCGCAGGCGCTCGGCAATTCTCCGATCGTGGCCTGTTAGGCCGCTTCTTGCGTCAAGAACAAAGAGCAGCACATCGCTCTCTGCGATTGCCTGTTCGGCCTGCAGGTTGACCGCATGCTGCATGCCCGCGTTATCGCTTGGATCAAAACCGCCCGTGTCGATCACGATCGAGGCGATCGGCCCAACTCGTCCCTCGCCGTACTGGCGATCGCGGGTGAGCCCTGGCGCGTCGGCGACCAGAGCGGCACGCGAACGCGTCAAGCGGTTGAACAGGGTCGATTTGCCGACATTGGGCCGGCCAACGATTGCAACAACTGGCTTCACAATTGGCAAGGCCGGATCTTCATCGTCCGCCCACGCTCAATAAAATCAGATGTCCGTGTGCGGTTTGAAGCAGAACCAGTCCGTTCCAGGTCTGCGGCGTACTAATGACGCGCCCGGCTCCTGCATCAAAGCGCCCGACAAGTTTTCCATCTTCCGCCCGCAGAAAATGAATGCGGCCTTCAAAATCCCCGATAGCGAGCAAGTTGCCGACGACGACCGGCGCGCTGAGTTCGCGATTTGCTAGGGCCGAGTTTTGCCACAGCGACGCTCCAGACGCGCGCTTAAAGCCGGTTATATGCGAACTCGCATCGACACCGTATACCGCATCATCCGAGGCCGCGACTCCCGTTGCGGCCGAAAACTCACGTGCCCAACGCAAATCGCCATTGTGGGAATCAAAACAGCCGATGCGCCCCTGGTAAGAGGCCGTGCACACTTCGCTTTCGAGCAGAGCCGGCACGCCGACCACGTCGGCCAAGCGCTCGACTTCGGTCGCGCCCTTGGGCTCTGAAACGGCTGCCTCCCAGCGCCCAGCTCCGTTGGACAGGGCGATGGAACCGAGTCGGCCACCGGGAAACCCCACCAATACGTTCTCACCGGCTAAAGCCAGGTCCGCCTCTGCGCGCAGCGTCAGGGGCGGCTGCTGTTTTTGAAACACCCAGCGGCGCTTGCCGCTCGCCGCTTCGAAAGCGGTAATGCGCTGATCCGTCGATCGGACCAGCACCAAATCGTGCCCGACCAGCGGCGGCGCAAGGACGTCGCTTGGCGCCTGCGCCTGCCATAACGCTTTGCCTTCCGCATCGTAGGCTTGAACGTTACCGCGCGGGCCGACAACGGCCACCGTCAAGCCGTCGCTGCCGACCCCGGCCTCAATGCCACCACTCACTTGTACCCTCCAGACTTCCTTTCCGGAGGACGGATCAATTCGAACAAGCCTTCCTTCGCGCGCGGCGGCATAAATCGCGTGCTCCAGCACGCTGGGACGCAAGAAGGTGCCTGCGGAGTCTCCCAGCTCTACGTCCCAGACTCGCCGCACTTCGATCGGACTGGCAATTGTTTCCAGCGGCGTCGGCTTTGCACGTTCAGACGTCGATGAACAGGCGCTTAGAAGAAGAACCAGAAAAACGGTTGAGGCACCAAGACCCAAGCCGACTTTATCTGCGCCCGAGTGGCCGGGCGATTGTTTCATGTCAGCTTGCCCCCGCGATCGCATCGAGCTTGGACTGTATGAGCGGGCGCAAGGGGCTCTGTGCGCCGGCCTGCTCAAGCGCCTGAGTGTAAGCGGTGCGCGCCTGCGCCGTCTTTCCCTGCGCGAGAAGCAAATCACCCCTGCGGTCCGAAAATTCCACCGCCATTGCCTTCGGCGCGTCGGCATCAAGCAGTGCTAGGCCCTCGTCATAGGCCTTCTCATCGAGCAAAATGCCGGCCAAACGCACGCGAGCCAGTGCCGCAAGCTCTTTGTTGTCAGAGCGGTCTATCGCCCAATGCAGCTGCGCCTTCGCGGCGGCGCTGTCACCCGCATCCAAACTTGCCCGCGCCTGCGCCAATGCGGCAAAAGTCGCGTAGACACTCGAAGAGTGCTGCTGCACGAGGGCGCTGGCCAGCTCACGCGCCCTGTTCGCGTCCTTTGTCACCACGGCCTGCTGGTACTGTTCGTACAGGGCCGAAGCCGCGTAGGACTCGCGCTGCACGTACCAGCGCCAGGCCCAATTGCCGGCAACGATCGCAACAGCAAGCAGCGCTGCGCCCAGCAGCCAGTTGGCGTTGGATTCGAACCAATCCTTTGCCGCGGCGATCGATTCTTGCTGCTCAATGTCATATGCCATTGCAATTGTCCTTCGTCAAATAGCGTCCGATTTCCCAGTCGCAGCCTCGTGCTGGGCGCCATCGGTTGGCTCGGCGCAAAGCGCGTCGACGAGACGCGATGCCAACTGGTCGATGGGCACACGCTGCTGCTGCGCAAAGGCCGCCCCATCCGCGGAGGTCCTAAGTGCTTTGACCGTAGCGGTGGCGTCAGCGCTTTCTTCGACACCTATAATTACCGCGAATTCTGCGCCGCTAGCGTCGGCCTTGCGCATCTGGGACTTCAGGCTTGCGGCGTCGGCGTGAAGAATCACGTCCATACCGGCGTCGCGCAACTGTTCGGCAGCATGCAAGGCCGTGTCGTACGTGTGTCCTCCCTGATGCAGGACGTAAATATCGCAGGCCGCGATCGTATTGACCTGCTCGCCGAGCAGTTCGAGCACGCGTTCGACTCCAATTGAAAAGCCACAGGCGGGCGTTGGTCGTCCGCCGAGCAGCTCAAAGAGCCCGTCGTAGCGGCCGCCGCCACAAATCGTGCCCTGAGCGCCAAGACGATCGGTAACCCACTCGAAGACCGTGAGATTGTAATAATCCAATCCTCGAACCAGGCGGGGGTTGATTTCAAAGGCGACTTGCTCCTGACGCAAAAGTTGCCGCACGCGTTCAAAATGCCCGAGGGAGCTTTCGCCCAGAAAATCCATCAGGCGCGGTGCGCGCTCTAAACACGCTTGCGTGCCCGGATGCTTGGAATCCAGAATCCGAAGCGGATTGGTTTCGATGCGTCGCTGCGCGTCGGCATCCAGTTCGGCGCGATTAGCTTGCAAGAACGCGACGAGCTCCTGGCGGTGTCGCATGCGCTCATCGGGTTGCCCCAGGGTATTGAGCTGCAATCGCACGGGACCAAGGTCTAGTGCTTGCCACAGACGCTGAAGCAAAAGGATCTGTTCGATCTCGACTTCGGGTCCGGCAAAGCCCAGCGCCTCGGCACCGATTTGAAAGAACTCCCGATATCGACCGCGTTGTGGTCGCTCGTGACGATACATTGGGCCGTAGTACCAAAGTCGGCAGGGGCCGTCGTGCAATAAGCTGTGTTCAATGGCCGCCCGCACGACTCCGGCCGTGTTTTCCGGCCGAAGGGTCAAGGATTCGCCATTGAGCGCGTCGACGAAGGTATACATTTCCTTCTCGACGATATCGGTTACCTCGCCTAGGCTGCGGCGAAAAACCGCCGTCGGTTCAACAATGGGAGTGCGAATTTGCCGGTAGCCATAGCTCCGTAAGGAGGCCAAAGCCAGGCGCTCGAAATGCTCCAGCACCGCGGCGGCAGACGGCAGCAGATCGTTCATGCCGCGTACGGCGTTGATCTTGCGAGTCGACATAGAGAAATGGTCGGGCGTTTATTCGATTAGCGCCCAGCCATTTGCGACGCATCGCTAGCCGACGGTGCGTACCGCGTTTGAACATACCGTTCGACAAGTTCTTGAAACTGCTCGGCGATGCTTTCGCCCTTCAGCGTCAGGGCATGCTGGCCGTCGATGTAGACCGGTGCTACAGGAGATTCCCCCGTGCCTGGCAGGCTAATGCCGATGTCGGCGTGGCGGCTCTCTCCAGGGCCGTTGACAACGCATCCCATTACCGCAACTTTCATGCTTTCTACACCAGGAAACTGCTCCCGCCAAACGGGCATCTGCGCGCTCAGGTACGTCTGAATTTTGGCGGCAAGCTCCTGAAAAAACGTGCTCGTTGTTCGACCACACCCGGGGCAGGCAGCCACCAAAGGCGTAAACGCGCGCAGCCCCAGCGACTGCAAAATTTCCTGTGCGATCTGAACCTCCCGCGCGCGCGGACCGCCGGGGTCGGGGGTAAG
>Ga0187769_10001819_pt1 | contig 12305 bp, 11 predicted proteins | sample 0116_SJ02_MP02_1_FD_133140 | JGI IMG/M metagenome (GOLD analysis project Ga0187769, IMG submission 133140) | Tropical peat soil microbial communities from peatlands in Department of Meta, Colombia - 0116_SJ02_MP02_10_MG | ecosystem: Environmental > Terrestrial > Soil > Wetlands > Peat | place... | reverse complement strand
AATGACAAATGCGATAGATGATGAACTCGACAAAGCCCACTCCCTGCTGAGTTTTTGCGATTAGCATCACTGAATCACCGTGCGACTTGGAATTCAGGTCATTAAAGGCTATGATATTACGTCACGTCTATCAACCACGCTTAGGAACACTTGCATCTACTTCCTAACGAGATTACCACGCTGTTCAGGCAAGCCGTTAGGCGCAGCTAATTGAGTATCATTTGAGTCACTTTAATAGAGGGGCTGGGATGTGTTGCTGGGATATTATTTACCTGTTGCAGGAAGTTAGACGGTGGCCTACCGTTGACAAACTAAGTGATCCGATTATAATCAAACTTGAAGAATGGAGTGGACATTTATCTTCTATGATATTTCAGAGATACCTAACGTAAGAGGACTTTTTGATACGCTGTACACCTCAGAGAGAAGATCATTTCAAGAATAAGAACGCAATATGTCGTGAACTCAAACAAAAAGATTGAGATTGGATGCTAAATTTGAATTTTATAGTACATAGTTATTTTATTAAATTATTGCTCAATGAGACGTGCCTAGATCCAACAATTACAAATACAATTAAGGGATGGCTCAAAAGACCATGACAAACTTGGCCGCTTGTTTGCTTTCAATCCCGTATCATGATCAATTCATTGTGCTGCAGAAAGCGCTTCTAGTTTCATGGTCAATATGAAGACCAATATGATTATGGTGGCATCTTCATAAGGACGGGCATTGAGAGTATCAATATCCCCCTACCTAGTGAACTGATAATGCCCTATGGTGGGTATCTTGCTTATATGGGGCACTTAAATTTTATCGCCGTTGTGCTAATCGCAACTTTAGTTTATCTTGTTGGGTCGCATATAACGTATAGTATTAGCTATTATGGTGGTGCGCTGCTTTTTTTAGAGAAATACGGCAAATACGCGGGAATAAGGAAAAGAGAGCCTGAAGCTGCGCGGCAGTGGTTCTATAAGTATGGTGACGCACCATTTTCTCAAGCAGGATGATGCTAGGAATGCGCTTATGCAGTTCGATACCGGCTGGGATTTTTAAGATTGATGTTAATAGTTCTCAATTTACACGTTTCTGGGGTCATCGCCATGGAATTCTGGGCTTGCCTAGACCAGCGTATACCTCGGCGAAAATTGGAAGACCATTGAATCTCTGCATATAGTGACCACAGCAATACTCGCATGTTAATTGGCGCTATAGTATTTTATTATGCAAATATAAAGCTGAGAAGACTAAAATTTCGACGAAGCATAAAGATCATCTATAACAAACAAGTGCTGAAGGTTAAAAATGTTATACCAATAAGGAGCACTTTTAGGATGAAAGGTCAGGGTTCTTTAATCGTGCTACACTTAGCATTAATGTTTCATCGCGTTATTAATAATATATTGTATGATAGTCAATGGCTCCTTTTTCCGTATGCATATAGTTATTATCAATTAAAGATATAAGTTCATTCAGAAATTTTATAAGAAGTTCAGAAATTCTTAGTGTACATTACGCTAAGATAACATCTTTGAGGTATTGTAGTTGAGGACTATAGCAGAGAAAATTTTATCGACGCGCAGCGGAACTGACGTTACAGGTGGAGATCTTGTCGCGGCACAAGTTGACCTTGTCTTTGCCCATGATGGTACATTTCCACTTGCAATTCAACAGCTCGGAGATCTTAAGATCAAGTATCCTGAAAAGGTAGCAGTAATCTGTGATCACGCATCTCCCTCACCATCAGAAAGGGTCTCGAATGTCCAAGCAATGATGCGGAAGTTTACGAGGTCGCATGGGATGGATTTTTACGAAAATGGCGATGGTATCTGTCATCAAATCGTGCTTGAAAAATACGCAGCTCCTTGGAAGATAATCATCGGCGGAGATAGTCATACCTGTACGCACGGTGCGTTGGGAGCATTTGCGACGGGAATGGGCTCTACTGATATCGCGGCCACTATGGCATACGGGAAAACGTGGTTTAGAGTACCGGAGTCAATAAAAGTGGAAGTCTCGGGGACGTTACCGGAAAAGATCCACTCCAAGGATGTGTTTTTGGAACTCATTGGCAGGATAAAAGCTGACGGTGCAACTTACAAGGCGCTAGAGTTCTCTGGAACTGGCATAACAAAAATGAGTGTAGAGGCAAGAGCAACCCTTACAAATATGGCCATCGAATCTGGCGCAAAAGTCGGAGTATGTCCCGCAGATGAAAAAGTTAAGGCATACCTCCAGCAGTACGGGCGTGGAGGCGAGTTTACACCACTTTACGCAGATGATGGAGCAAATTATGAAAGTGAGGTTCACATAAAAGCAGAAGAAGTTGCACCCATGATAGCAAAGCCCCACAAGGTCGATAACGTCGCTCCGGTTACGGATCTCGAAGGAGAGGAGATAGACCAGGTCTGTCTCGGTTCGTGTACAAATGGGAGAATTGAGGACTTAAGAGCAGCAGCACAGATCTTAAGGGGACATAAGAGCAGAGCAAGGCTTATAGTGTACCCCGCAAGCCGTGACGTACTTATGAGAGCCATAAATGAGGGCATAATCGGAACTCTATTAAGCGCGGGAGCTGCAGTTTGTCCGCCAGGATGTGGATTTTGCATAGGGAGAACTATAGCGTTAGGTGACGGGGAAGTCGCACTCTCAACTCAAAATAGAAACTTCAAGGGAAGAATGGGCAACGACAACGCATTTATCTATCTTTCTAGTCCGTCAACTGCGGCTGCAAGTGCAATTGCGGGCAGAATAACTGACCCAAGAAATTTTGGTAAGTAGCATCAAACAATGCGCATTTAAGGATGGAGTGTATGACCAAAATCGAAGCGGAAGTTGTACGAGTATTCCCAAGAGATACAAACACAGATGAAATAATCGCTGGGAAATACAAGTACGACGAATTAGACATAAACAAGCTTGCAATGCACGTGTTCGAATCAATAGATCCTAGTTTTTATGAAGATGCAAAGAAATTGAAAACACCCATCATAGTAGCTGGGGCTAATTTTGGCTGTGGATCGTCGAGAGAACAGGCCCCACAAGTTTTAAAAGCTTGTGGCATCTCCTGCATAGTAGCAGAATCATTTGCGAGAATTTTTTATAGAAATGGCTATAACATAGGCTTGCCGCTAATAGAATGTAAGGATGTATCTAAGAGAGTCTCCCAAGGGGACAGGCTGCGGGTCGATTTTGACAAAGGCACCTTACTAAATGTCGCTCTGCATGAAGTTTATTCGTTTAAACCTATACCGATCTTTATGCAAGAAATACTAAAAGCAGGTGGGCTTATAAATTATCTGAAAAACTTCGGCGGATTCACTGATTGAAGAACTTGTGATTGAATCCATTTTCGCTTTGTTTGACGTAGTTGTAAAAAAGGAGATAGGGATGATGAAGAAGGTAGCTGTTATTATGGGCGATGGTGTAGGTCCAGAGCTCGTGAAGGGAATGATGCGGGTTGTCAATGCGACCGGTGCCACGCTCAATATGGTATTGTGTGATGCTGGAACAGACTGGTATGAAACTCATGGAGGAGAGACACTAATACCAGATGAAACGTGGGACGTCATACATTCAACAGAAGCATGTTTTAAAGGTCCAACAACTACGCCAGGCGGGCCAAGATCTCCAAAAAGTGTTGCAGTAACGCTTCGACAGCGACTAAACTTGTATGCAAACGTCCGCCCGATCAAGACATTTCCGAATGCCCCGAAACCTCTCGGAGATGTTGACTTCATGTGTGTGAGGGAGGCAACCGAAGGGATGTATCACGGAAGTGAAATTCAACTTTCTGATGATATGTTCATCGCGTTCAGAAAAATCACAAAGTCTGCAAGTAAGAAAATAGCAAAGTTCGCATTTGAAGAAGCAAACAGGAGGAGCTGGAAGACTGTTGTTGCGATACATAAAAGCAACATATTAAAACAAACAGATGGGGCATTTCTCGACGCAGTAAGAGAGACCAGCAATGAGTATCCCCATATGGAGATCTGGGAGTATCACGTCGATAATATCGCGCAGCAGCTTATTAAAAACCCGCAGATATTCAATCAATCGATACTTCTTTCAACGAATCTTTTCATGGACATAATAAGCGAAGAGTGCGCCGCACTCGTCGGGAGTATTGGAATGATCTATTCGGCTAATGTCGGCGACGGTTACGCGATGTTTGAACCAGCACACGGTTCCGCTCCTAGGTACAAAGGACTTGACAGGGTAAATCCGACAGCTACTTTACTAGCTGGAGCTTGGATGTTAAGGTATCTAGGCTACGATGAAGAGTCAAAGCTAATCTCTGATGCAGTTACAGAAACAATAGCAGAGGGAAAAACGACGTACGATCTTGGAGGTACTCTCAAGACAACTGAGATGACCGATTGGATTGTAAAGAAACTTGAGAGAAGCTAACGCCCAAAAAAATACCTGAAAAATAAAACACATAATACCAACACTGCGAGTTAACCGCTCGCTTCTTCTTTCTGAGCACAGCGCTTGCACTTGTCTCTTCCTTCGTCCAAAATCTCCCCACTTTTTGTGCATTCTGTGAGCTCCTTAGATTTCCCACCGCTTGTGAATAATTTAACCGGCCTCATGTGCGCACAGTCAAAGCCTTCTTCGAGTTTTGCAACGGTACACTCTAAGCACTGCTCACGATGAACCATTGCACCCTCATCAGCGAGCACACACGTTTCATACTCAAGGTTGCTTATCCCCAACGGGACACTCAGGATCCGACGATATTTACAGCCACTCAATTTTTGATCCCCTTGGATTTGGTACCGCTCGTAAACTCATCGTTATCGATGCCACTGAAGAGTGACCTCATCACTGAGGATGTACTTAAGAGCATATTCTTTCAATTCATCGTTCGAAATACTTGAAATTCGAGCTTCCTCATCATAGAGCTTGTGGATGTCTGACCATATTGATTTTATTCGGTCGTCATCTTTCTCTAGATTTACCCGTATCCCCAATAATTCGTAAAGTACTTCTTCTATCTTGTGGCGCACAACCTCTCTCCCGGACGAGTCCCCTATGAGCAGCGCCCGCTGACCACCAACAAGTTCTGGCGGAAAGGGCTCGTAGGTAAACGAGTTTTTCAAAACGCCATCTGTGTGTATCCCGCTTTCGTGCGCGAATATATTCTCCCCTACTATCGCTTTATTACTTGGTATTCTAAAGGGAAGTTCTTGAGCCAAGTATTTAGTCAATTCAGTCAACGGTCGAGGGTTGTACTTTTCATATCCCTTTACCCTATTAAATAGGAACATTAAGATCTTTTCAAGCTCAGTGTTGCCTGCCCTCTCGCCAATTCCCATAAAGGTCAGGCTCGACCAATTGGCACCGTACCAGTGCCCAGCAAGTGTATTTGCTACTCCGAGCCCAAAATCATCGTGCATGTGCATTTCTATGTTTTTAGCTCCTGCTTTTTTAAAAGACCTCACCAGGTCAGGTATGCTGAAAGGGAGACCAAGGCCTTCAAATGGAACGCCAAAATTGATAGTATCACATATCCTCATTATTGCATTTGGCTCAACGCTCAATAATTCCTTGATGAAGGGAAGCAAAAAGTCGGGGTTCGCTCTCGTCGTGTCTTCGAGATGACACCTTACTTTTAAACCATGATCCACCGCATACTCAATGGCGTTAACATATTTATCTCGCGCCTGTTCGTGATTTGCAAGACCCAATTTATCAAAAATATGTGCATCAGAGATCGACATCAAAATCCCCACTTCCTCGATCCCGTCTATGCTTAAGTTCATGTCTATATCGTTTGTGCTGGCGCGTGCCCAGCCTGTAACCTCTGGATGCTCGTAGCCCCGTTCAAGCATTTCACGTGCTACAATCCGATCCCTTTCATTAAATACAAAACATTCGAGCTTTTCAATCCCCATCTTATGCAGATATTCATATATGCTGAGCTTATGGGATTTCTTCATCACTATACCCGGCATTTGTGAGCCGTCCCTTAGAGTGCTGTCGCTAATTTTAACATCCGGGTTACCAGGGATCTTGATTTTCGGTATCTCTTTATAGGACCTGTACAATTTCAGTAACCCCCAAAGTTACTACTTAAACATAATTTGCATTGAAATAGAATGATATGCCTGCATTTTACATAGTGTTTGAACCTATATGAAACTTTATTCTCTATTTTTTATGATAGGCGCAAGTAGAACCGAATCCTCCACGCACTGCCTACGTGAACCCCACTTTGATATATGATTACAACTAATTACAAGTCACATGGAAGGGCCCACGATACAGTTAAAATATGGCACAGGCGAAATTACTGCAAACCTTCAGAAAAAGAACATCATCCAAATAGTTGAGCCGTTTGAAATAGAGGCTACAGATGAGAGGGCTGAAATTAAAAAGGCCATGGAAAACCCAATAGGAACAAAGCGGTTGCGGGATATAGCATCGGAGAGAAAAAGACATAAAAAGCGCCTCAACGTTGTCATTATTGTTAGTGATATAACACGACCCACACCAACTAAAAGATTAATTCCTTACATCCTTAATGAATTATCGGATGCAGAGATACGCGATGAAGATGTCACAATCATCTTTGCACTTGGAATTCACAGAAAATTGGAGACAACCGAGATGGTACGACTTGTTGGAAATAACGTTTTCAACAGGTTTAGGTGCATAAATCACGATTCTATTAATTGCGTTTTCGCCGGAACTACCAAGCAAGGAACCGCCGTTGAGGCTAACAAAGAGGTTTTAGAAGCTGACATACGGGTATGTATAGGGTCGATTGAACTCCACTATTTTGCAGGTTATACGGGGGGGTATAAATCAATCTTGCCGGGGATTTGTGCAAGAAGCACAATTGAAACTAATCATAGACTTATGTTGCAGCCAACTGCAAGCGCTGGACGAATTGATAGTCCGGTCAGGGTTGACATGGAGGAAGCAGCGAAGTTTGTTGGCTGTGACTTCATTCTCAACGTCGTGCTTAACGGGAAAAAGCAAATCGTAAAAGCTGTAGCCGGAGATCCAATTGGGGCTCATAGAGAGGGTATAAAAGTCGTCGATTCAATGTACATTGTCCCAATAAAGGAGCTTGCTGATGTGGTTATAGTTTCTGCTGGAGGGGCCCCAAAAGATATAAATGTATTTCAATCACAAAAAGCTCTTGACAACGCAAAACTCGCGGTGAAAAATGGTGGCAGTATAATTCTGGTTGCCCAATGCCCCGAAGGATTGGGAGATAGGGTCTTTGAGCGATGGATTGATGAAGCTAAGAACAGGCAGGAACTCATAGACAGATTGGACATTGCTTTTGAGCTTGGAGGACACAAGGCAGGAATTTTGGCGAAGCTTATGGAACAAGTTGATGTCTATTTGGTGTCTGACCTTGAAAAGGGACTTGTTGAGAGGGCATTTTTCACGTGCGCCAATGACGTTAACGATGCAGTTGATGCAGCTGTTGCAAAATGTGGATCCGATGCAAAACTTATACTTATGCCCCAAGGCGCATACACACTTCCACGATATCAGCCTAAGTAATTTCTAGGGCCAAGATTGTAACTGGTAACACTTCGAAGACATGTAACAGAACTAGACTTGTAATAAGCTTATGTGGGTCAGAGTTTACCATAATCGATCAGGAAAATCCCCAATAATTGGAGAGAGGTACAGCGATGTTAAGAAGCCTTTGTTTGTTTTAATACTTTCTAGCACCGAAGTTGCTGATATACCTGGAATTTCGGGGGCAGGAAGTTCACAAGCACTTTTACAATATACGCCAGCAGCAGATGCTGAGATTGTCACGTGCGGTGCATTACGAACCATTGATGCGCTACCGGATTCCCCTTCAGGGGCAGCTACACCAGCTGTCCTTACCAGAGCCGCACTTAACCTCACTAAAATTCCGTGTCTTCTGATTAACTCGGGCCTCAAAGTCGCGCCGGGCGTTCCCTATTATGATATGAGAGCCGAACATGGCAAGGATATGCAGAAGGGGCCTGCTGTAAAAGATTCGCAACACATATATGCATCTTCTAAGAAGTTTGCAAAACTTCTCAATTGCGATCTTGCAATAATAGGTGAAACGATACCTGGGGGGACTACCACGGCTCTTGCAGTATTAAGGGCACTTGGGTACGATTCAAGCGTTAGCAGCAGTTTTTCAAAAAACCCAATAGGGCTTAAGGAACAGGTTGTTAGAAAAGCTTTAACGCAGTCTCCTATCTCTCCCAATAAGCTCAAACGTGATCCAATAAAGGCAATTGAGCTTTTTGGAGATCCTATGATGCCCTGTGCCACAGGGCTGGTTGAAGAACTAACAAGAGCAGGAAGCAGCGTGATGCTTGCAGGGGGGACGCAAATGGCGGCGATATTTGCTATTTTGAATGCGCTTAACGTTTCTGGCGATATTACACTAGGAACAACAAAATATGTCTTTGACGACGAATCAGCGGGCTTCATCGACCTCGTAAAAAAACTACAAATTGATGCGTTTGGATCTTATCCCGACTTTCGGAAGAGTAAATTCGACCAGCTTAAAGCCTATGAACTTGGAGAAGTCAAAGAAGGTGTAGGCGCTGGTGGCGCTATGGTTGCTGCGGCGATGAAAGGATTCACTAATAACGATTTTAGAAACGAAGTTGAAAGAGTATTAATAGGGCTTTAAAACCTGCTTTTGACTTACTTTTCTGTTGATGATTTATTTGCATTTGCTACACGCCCCTCATTATGCGTTATAGTCGTAGCGGAACAACTACTTTGTACCTATTTTTATCAAGAGGACATTCAACGCTCTACTAAAAATTTAATGGCGTTACTTGTGTGAGAGTATTCATCAGATAAACGATGTTTAACGAGGGCACATCAGATGGTCTCGCAGCACAGCTTCGTTTAGCCCCTATCCACTCTTCGTCCACCCTCTCTTAAAAAGCGAGCGTGTCTACATGTTTGCACTATTTAACGCCCTCTAAATCATTCTGCCTCAGTGATGAAAGTATTGCTCGATGTTGTGCAATTATGCTGAATAATTTTAACGTGGCTACTCGATGCGCAAATGCACAAATGGAATATGTCTTAATAAGTGTAAAACGCCAAGCATATCGCGAAAGGCTAAAAATCTCATTTTAAACAGCACCTAAAAAAGGCATGCGCCATAGCCTTATATATTTGCGAGGCGGGCCTTTTTCCCACAATTAGGGATATGGAGGCCACCAGATGTACTGCAAATAGTTTCTTAACCCCTTACATACACTAGCTGTTTGAAAAACTATAAAAAGTCGGGGAGGGGAGTATAATTATGAATGTTTGAAAAGAAGCACATCATCTCTATGCGAGATTTCTCTCGTGAAGAAGTACGTTATATTCTAAACTGTGCAGAAAAAATTGAGCCCCTTGCTCGAACTGGAACTAGTATACTGCATAACAAATTACTTGCCCTCCTTTTTTTCGAACCAAGCACGAGAACGCAGTTATCATTTGACACCGCTATGAAGAGACTCGGCGGTAAGACTTTGAGTTTATCATCAGAGGGCAGCTCGATGCTGAAGGGCGAGACTCTTGCGGATACTGTAAAAGTAATTGAAGGTTACGCTGATGCGATAGTCCTCAGGCATCCAAAAGAGGGGGCTGCTCGGATGGCAAGTGAGCTGTCAACGATCCCCGTGCTTAACGGCGGCGACGGGGCTGGCCATCATCCTACGCAAACGTTACTTGATTTGTATACCATGCAGAAGGAGAGCAGACTTCAGGACCTTGACATTGCTCTGCTCGGAGATCTCAAATATGGAAGGACGGTACACTCACTTGCCTATGCTCTTAAGATGTTTAATGCAAACATCAGTCTCGTAGCGCCAGAAGAACTTCAGATGCCTAAATACATAGTAGATGATCTAGGCGGAGTTACGATAACTGATGATATTGATGAAGTGATCAAAGATATCGACGTTCTCTATGTGACGAGAATACAAAAAGAGCGATTCCCAGACCCAAATGAGTACCATAGAGTTGCAAGCAGCTATAGAATATCCAATGATACTCTAGCTGGCGTTCGAAATAATTTTATAATCATGCATCCTCTGCCGAGATCTGACGAAATAGCGCCTGAAATTGATAACACAAAGTATGCTAAGTATTTTAAACAGTCGTTTTATGGGGTTCCCGTGAGGATGGCACTCCTAATGCTAGTAATGCAGGAAAGATTCGATGTTAGAAAAACAAAAAGACGAACTCAGAGTTCGTTCAATTAAAAATGGGACGGTTATTGATCACATAACAGCTGGAAGTTCACTAAACGTTTTGAAGATACTCGGCGTGAAGGGGGGCACTCGCTCTATTGTGAGTGTCGTTATGAACGTTCCAAGCAAGAAGCCAGGAAGCAAGGCAAAGGATATAGTAAAAATTGAGGAGAGAGAACTCAGCTCCGATGAGGTTGATAAAATAGCATTGATCGCCCCGAATGCAACAATTAACATTATAAGGGACTATGAGGTAGTTCGAAAAAGCTCTGTTGAATTGCATGATAAAATTGAGAATATAGTAAAGTGTCCAAACCTAAATTGCATTTCAAACACTAATGAGCCAGTTACTTCTAAGTTTGCAGTGATACATCCTTTGACGCTACGATGCCTGTATTGTGAGAGAATTTTAAAAAATAACATTGTAGAGCATCTAATTTGAAGTCGCGAGTGCGGTTCAAACGCTGGCCAATACATAATTAACGCAAAGAAGTACACTAGCTTGAAGGCTACTTGTTTAACAACAGTAGGAGATGCATCCCAAACTGAGCATATGATGCCTTCATTAGTTGAGTTGAAATTGTTTGTCTTAACCAAAGTTTACTTTATCTATCAGCTCGACTCCAACTCTTTGGATCCATTCAAACCTTCTTAATGTTCACAAAGCAATTCTATAGTAGCTCAAATTACGTTGCACTTTATGCCCCTCTATTAAACTCTTGTTAGAACTTAATCTTTCATTCCGTTGTCCTCGAAGTAATGTCTGACGTCTACTTTGCGAAGGTAATTCTCGTAGCTCAATACATTTACGAAAATGTTCCTAGTCAAAATCTCTGTATCTTCCCAGGAGCTATTCTTCATACCAGTGTCTGTGACGATGAATTCTTACTAGATCCAGCTACAAACTATTTATCGTACGATTTTTTCCATTCTTCGCTGCACGACTGTAATGGTAGTGTAGTAAGCCCAAAAAATGAGATCGCTTCGAGGAGCGTCAGCAGATTCTGCTATAACCCTTACTACAACTTCGCGCATTAGTGATATCGTCTGCATAAGATTGTAGCGAGCTTTGGAAATCTCCCTTTTCTGATAAGGCAGTTTGTATCGAACGTCTTTGGAGGTACCATATCATCTATTTGCTGGATGAATCCATCTTTTATTTATGTCCCCTTTGGCGAGGGCATATAATTGACACTAAATTTTCAGATCTAAATGATTTTAATGAATTTGCTCACCAGTAAGTTCCTTATGTGGGACTATTGGAGGTTACATACAGACGCTGGCGTATGAGCTGTCCATTTGTTAACCGCTAGTTACGTCAAGGAAAATGTTAAAATGCAACATGGCAGACAAACTTTAACTGGCAGGAAGGCACAAAATTTGAGCTTAACATATACAGCGGTGGAGGAATTATTTCACCACATTTAGCTCCATTTATAAACTTGTTTTAAATTATACGTAAATCAAAGAAGTGAGGGCATATATCCCAAAATAGTAGCAGGACATTGTTTTTTTACGGAAGGTCATGCAGCGCATACATGATCTGTTGGGTATAAATGAGGTGGAGAGGTGGATATGAATAAAGTGAAATCAGATAAGATCCCTTGATAGTATCGCGGAGTTCAATCGAGAGTCAGCCGATTTTTCGTGCTACTAGTTTTATAGCTTCTATCAAGCTGTTTTGCGGCATTATTGAAGCAACTGGAATTCTCAAAATCTTTTCAACAGTTGGACTTACGATAGGAGCGCAAACAAGTGCGAGGGCCCCATCGCGCTCGGCATGAATTGCGGCAATCAATGCATCTTCGACTGTCGTTGCAGGATATTCTCTTATGGTAATATTCCTACCATCAATGATCATTGAACGCTCCGTAATTTTATCTAGGACAGGTCTCGCAGCAACTACTGCAATGAGGTCCCCTTTTTGGGAGGTTCCTTCGAGTCTCCTAACTGCTTTTAATATCTCTCTTAAAGTTTTGAGGTTAGGTTCTCTTTCCCCAGAAATTATCTTATATAACGTGCTCAACGATACGCCCGAGACTTCAGCAAATCGAGTAACTGTAAATCCTAGGTCTTTAATTACTT
>Ga0187769_10001818_pt1 | contig 12308 bp, 9 predicted proteins | sample 0116_SJ02_MP02_1_FD_133140 | JGI IMG/M metagenome (GOLD analysis project Ga0187769, IMG submission 133140) | Tropical peat soil microbial communities from peatlands in Department of Meta, Colombia - 0116_SJ02_MP02_10_MG | ecosystem: Environmental > Terrestrial > Soil > Wetlands > Peat | place... | reverse complement strand
TCTCGGCGTTGCCGTGATAGAGCTTCTCTTTTTCTGCCTCCGACACTGGCGCTGAGTCCATGAAGGCCACGGCTGGCGCCGTCGGCTGGTATGGATAATCGATCGCCCACAATACGTTATCGACGCCCAGCGCCTTGATCGAGAAATCAAGGGCGAGGTGAGATTCCTGCCCGCTCGTTGTGATTACGAAGTTGCGCCGGAAGTATTCACTGGGCGTCAACTTGGTCTTCGGTGCGGCGCCTCGATTCTGCGCGTTCTTGTTCATGTAGTCGAGCCTCCACAGCCAGAAGTGCACGGCCTCGCCCATGTGTCCAATGCAAATCTTTAGCTTGGGAAAACGATCGAACACGCCGGCCACCATCATGCGCACCGCGTGGGTCGAGACCTCGATGCCGTAGCCCCACTGCGCGCTATCGAGTCCGTATTCGCGGAACGGTTCCGCCATCCCGTCCGATGGCGCGCGCGGATGAATGTAGATGCAGCCGTCGAGTGCCTCCGCGGCTTCGAGAATCGGGAAATATTTCGGATTGTCCAAATATTCGTTGTGCGTGTGCGAGTTCAAAATGAAGCCGTTGAGCTTGAGCGTTTTCATCGCGCGCTCCATCTCCTTGGCGGCTCGTTTGGGCGACTGGGGCGCGAATGTCGCGAGGCCGGCGAAGCGGGTGGGATGCTTGCGAATAACCTCCGCCAGCCGGTCATTGGCTAGCGCAGCAAGCTCGGTGGCCGTGTCGGCATCAAACATTTGGACGCCGGGCGCGGTGAGCGAAAGCAAATGCATCGAAACGCCGTTTTGGTCCATATCGCGCAGGCGTTCCTGTTCGAGATCCAGCAGGCGCGGCAGCAGTCGCGCCTGCACATCGTCCTGCTTGGCGTCGTAGATTCGTGTCACGAGAGTTAGGTCGAGGCTATGGCCAGGAGCGCGTGCAACGTCGCGCAGCTTGGCCGCAACCTCGGGAATGGAGAAGGCTTCCTCGGTCGCGATGCGACGAATTTTCTTCAAATCAGCGCCCATTCTAATTCCTTTCCTGACGGCTTTGTCGGGCATCCAGTCCGGTGCCGGATTTGCGGGGTGCTCAGCTTGGCGCTTTGTTGGTTGAAATGCAAGTGAACATTCCTGCGGGCCGACGCCCGCTTCGCGCTATGATCCTTCGTCCTTTCGCTTTTAGGCGTAGCGATGCCGCACCCAACACAAGAGTCGCCGCGAGCAGCGGGTGAGCCTGGCACCTCGCCCCCATCTTCGCGCGCCTGGTGGCCTGTGGCCATGATGCTGTCCTGCTCCTTTCTGAGCTACATGGATCGCCAAATTCTCGCCGTGCTTTCTCCGATGATCCTTGCCGACCTCCAACTCAACGCCCAGCACTACGGAGAAATTCTCAGCTCGTTCAGCGTGGCGTACATGCTCGGCAATCCGCTATGGGGCACGGTCCTCGATCGCATCGGATTGCGCCGAGGTATGACAATCGCAGTTACCATCTGGACGATCGCCTGCGGAGCGCATGCGATTCTCTCGGGATTTTTTGGCTTTGCCGTTGCGCGCGCCGCGCTCGGGTTCGGTGAAGGCGCCACATTTCCCGGTGGCCTGCGAACGGCGATGGATTGGCTACCGGACCAACAGCAGTCACGCGGCATCGCCGTGGCCTATAGCGGCGGCTCGCTCGGTGCGATCATGACGCCGCTGATCGTGACGCCCATCGCCCTCGCCTATGGCTGGCGTGCCGCTTTTGTCGCAGCGGGCATCGCCGGCCTCCTCTGGGTGCTGCTCTGGCGAGGCACCATCGATTTTTCCAAGGCTCTGAAGGCGCATCAAACCTATCAATTCGTGCTACCGAATCCTTTGGAACGCCGATTCTGGAGCCTCGTGGCAGCCTACGCGCTGGGCGCGCTGCCCATCGGCCTAATTCTCTACCTCGCGCCGCTCTACCTCGCACAGGTTTTGGGTTTCACGCAGGCCCAGCTCGGACGCGTGCTCTGGATTCCAGCACTCGGTTGGGAGGTCGGCTATTTCGCCTGGGGTTGGTTCGCGGACCGCTTCGTGGGTGCCCATCCCCGTCCGTCGTGGCTGTTTTTCACGCTCGGTGTCCTGGGGTTACCGCTCATCCTCGTACCAACCTCTAAGGATTCGGCCCTGGTGCTGGGATTGATGTTCTGGTCGATGTTCGTGGCCTCCGGGTTTGTGGTCATCGCTCTGCGGACGAGTGCTCTTGCCTACCCTCGCGAGCAAATAGGCCTCGTCGCAGGCATCGGAGCCGGGTCATGGTCTGCCATTGTCGCCGCCGTCTTGCCTAGCCTCGGCCACATGTTCGATGTGAAGCATTACGCCAACGCGTTTCTGTTTTGCGGTCTGGTGCCGGTGATCGGCACGTTCTGCTGGTGGTCTCTGACGCTCCCGGAGCGCCATGGGCCCGAGGTCGATGATACACGGTGAGAATGCGGACCTATCGACCCCTGGCCCGGCACGAGGAGGCAAACGATGAAGGCACCACGAGCCAACTCGCCGCGACAGAGTATTCGCTACAGAATAGGTTACTGTCATGCCTGCAGATGGTTAATTCGAATAGTATCCATCTCGCGCCTGAACGGTCAGGTCCGTCTGTTTCGTGGTGAGATGGATTTTGTGGTAGCCCGTTTCTTGATTTGCGCGGTCGGGCGTGTAGCCCAGAGTGTATTGGTTTCTCAACTCTTCCTGCACTTCCGCGTATATGTCGCTGATCGACAGCTTCTTTGAGATTTGAAACAGTCGTCCACCCGTTTCCGTTGATATTTGCTCGAGTACTTTCTTGCCATCGGGGTGCTGTTGTCGAGGAGAGCGCTGTCCCCCTCCTCCTCCGCCCCCTGGGTAGCCACCTCCCGGGTACCCTCCCCCCGGGTAACCTCCCCCCGGCCCACCCATGCCCGGGCCGCCCATTCTCCATCCTCCGTGGTGCCCGTACTGCTGGTTTTCCTCTTCGGCGAAAAGGATCGAGTAGACCGAAGTATCCGCCCGTTGCGCTGATTCGATCGCGTCCTCGAGCGACTCCTTACTGCCTCGATCCACGCCGTCGGAGAGAATAAAGAGGGCCTTGCGCCCCTGCTGTTTTTTCATGAGTTCGTTCGACGCGAGATAAACCGCGTCGTAGAGAAGCGTCCCGGCGTGATGATGTCCGCCTCCCTGGCTGTCACCCTCATCGTCGCTGGCGCGCTGATAATCAGCAATCTGCAGGAGCTTCAGAGCCGACTTCAGTTTCGCGCGATCCGCGGTCAAGTCCTGCAGTAGTTCCACGTCGTGGTCAAAATGGATCAGGAATGCTTTGTCCTTTTCCACTCGCAGCATCTGATCAAGGAAGGTATAGCTTGCGTCGCGCTCGCTGTCGAGGACGTGCCGCTGGCTCATGCTGGTATCGACGAGGAGCCCGAGTGTCAGCGGTAGATCGCTTTCGCGTATGAAATTTGTAATCGCCTGAGGGCGTCCGTCTTCATCCAGTTTGAAATCTTCCTTGTTCAGCGTCGACACGATTTTCCCTTTTTTGTCGCGCACGACCGCATTGACGTAGACCAGTTTCGATTCGACCTTCAATTTCGGCGGCGGCTGGCTTTGGCTTGATTGAGCCGCTGGGGTTTGTTGAGCCTGCAGCGCCGCCGAGCCGGCGACGGCAACGGCCGCCGTCAAGCCCAGCAGTGCGAGCATGAGGTAGTTGATCCAACGGAATCGGAACACCTGGCCGGCTTGGCGAAAGTCCTGTTCTGGTCCTCGCATCGATTCTCTCAACAGATTCCCATGATCGGCCCAAAGGTTGCCCGCTTCTTTGGCAGACGCTTTTGTCAGAAGGAACGCTAACAAAACAAGGGCGACCCGATGCCTCGCATCGGACCGCCCTTGTGAACTGCTAGACTGTAACGGTTTTTAGTACATGCCGCCCATGCCGCCACCTCCCGGAGGTGCGCCGACCGCTTTCTTCTCCTCTTCCTTGATGTCCGCCACGAGTGCTTCGGTGGTAAGCATCAGGCCAGCGATCGAAGCGGCGTTCTGCAGAGCGAGGCGCGTGACCTTGGCCGGGTCGATGACACCGGCCTTGACCAAGTCCCCAAACTCCTCAGTATCAGCGTTGAAGCCGAAGTTGTCATCCTTGGACTCGCGGATGCGGCCGACGATCACAGCGCCCTCTTCTCCCGCATTGAGAGCGATTTGACGCAGCGGCTCCTCGAGCGCCCGCTTCACGATGTTGACACCAATAGCTTCATCGTCTTGCAGCTTGAGCTTTTCCAAAGCGGTGATGCAGCGAATCAACGCCACGCCGCCGCCGGGAACGATGCCTTCCTCGACCGCCGCGCGGGTTGCATGCATGGCGTCCTCGACGCGAGCCTTCTTTTCCTTCAGCTCTGTCTCGGTGGCCGCTCCGACCTTAATCACCGCTACGCCTCCTACGAGCTTTGCCAGGCGCTCCTGGAGCTTCTCCTTGTCGTAGTCGCTCGTGGTGATGTCGATCTGCTGGCGGATCTGCTTTACGCGACCCTCGATCTCGCTAGCCTTGCCCGCACCCTCGACGATCGTGGTGTTGTCCTTATCGATGGTTACCTTCTTAGCACGGCCGAGGTCCTCGAGCTTCACGTTCTCGAGCTTGATGCCGAGGTCTTCGGTAATGGCCTTTCCGCCCGTAAGGATAGCAATGTCCTCGAGCATGGCCTTGCGGCGATCGCCAAAGCCAGGGGCTTTGACAGCTGCAACCTGCAAGGTGCCCCGAAGCTTGTTCACGACGAGCGTGGCGAGAGCTTCCCCTTCCACATCCTCGGCGATGATGAGCAGCGGCTTGCCGCTCTTGGCGAGTTGCTCGAGCAGGGGAAGCAGGTCCTTCATCGAGCTGATCTTCTTTTCGTGGATCAGAATCCGGACGTCTTCTAGCGCACACTCCATGCGCTCCGCGTCGGTGACGAAGTAGGCCGATAGGTAGCCGCGGTCGAATTGCATACCTTCCACGACCTCCAGTGTCGTCTCCATCGTCTTGGATTCCTCGACAGTGATGACGCCGTCCTTGCCGACCTTCTTCATCGCTTCCGCGATGATGTTGCCGATCTGCTTATCGTTGTTGGCACTGATCGTACCGACCTGCGCGATCATCTCGCCCTTGACGTCTTTGTGTAGCTTCTGGATCTCGTCAACGGCCACTGCGACGGCCTTCTCGATGCCACGCTTGAGCGCGGTCGGGCTAGCGCCGGCCGCGACAGTCTTGACGCCCTCGCGGAAGATGGCCTGCGCAAGCACAGTGGCTGTGGTCGTGCCGTCACCAGCGACGTCGGACGTCTTGGAGGCAACCTCACGGACCATCTGCGCACCCATGTTTTCGAGTGAATCCTGCAACTCGATTTCCTTTGCCACGGTGACGCCGTCTTTGGTAATGACCGGCGCGCCGAACTTCTTCTCGATAACCGCGTTGCGGCCCTTAGGGCCGAGCGTAATCTTGACCGCGTCCGCCAGGATGTTGACGCCGCGCAAGATTGACTGGCGCGAACTCTCACCAGTCACGATTTGCTTTGCCATTTCGATCTTCTCCTGTTCGAATAACTGAATTTGGTTGCCCGCACGGCGCGAGGCCGCACGGAGTGGTTACTTCTTTGAGCCGGCCGCCTTGGCGGCACCGCCGATCTTGGCGAGGATCTCGTCTTCTTTCAGAATCATGTACTCCTCGTTGTCGATCTTGATGTCGTTTCCGCTGTATTTGCCGAAGAGAATGCGGTCTCCGGGCTTAACATCGAGGGCCACGCGCTCGCCCTTGTCGTTGAGCTTACCAGCGCCGACGGCGATCACCTCTCCCTCTTGCGGCTTCTCTTTGGCCGTGTCCGGGATGATGATGCCTCCCTTTACGGTCTCCTTTTCTTCGAGCCGCCGCACGAGCACGCGGTCGTGGAGCGGCGTAATGTTGACAGCCATTTTTGCGATTCCTCCGAAGGTTTGCTTAAGGTGACTTGCAGAAGGGCTTGGATTAGCACTCCTCGCAAGCGACTGCTAATATAGCAAAACCGGATCGACTGTCAAGGAAAAATCTATCGATCCCGAGACCCTCGGAAGACCCTCTGCTTCGTGACTAAGCTACTTAATATCATTGTGATAGATATGTCCGATTTTGCCGACAGTTGATGATTGTGTTGCCGAAACGCTGGGTCTAAAATCCACCTTCCAGAGGCCTTAGGTGGCTTATCTATTCTATGCTCGACTGATCGGGTTGACGGCTGGGACGCTGGCCTACCTCTTTTTGATCGCGCTCATTCTCGGCCATCGAAGGCCGCGTCGTTTCGAAAGGCTGCTTTTCTGTCTCGTGCTGGCATTGTTCGTGATGTATGCGGGCGGCTTGCTCGAAATCAACGCACAGATTCAATACACCTCCCCCCCGACCGCCACCCGTCTGCTGTACACGGGCCTTTTCCTAGTGGGCTCGCTGCTTCTACCAGGGCTCACCGTGCACGCCAGCCTTGAATACTTCCGGCTGCTGCGGCCTGTCTCCGTTCGGCTGTGGCACTGGGCTTTGGTGGTCGGTTTTTACATTTTTCCGCTGGCCGCCTTTCTTTCACCGATCTGGAGGGCGGAGTCAGGATCACACCGTTTCCAGTCGTTGGTCGGCACATACCGCCCCGAAATGGGAGGCTTTCTTGTCTTCACCACCCTACTGGGCGCCTGTGAGGGTCTTATCCTGGCAAACTATTCGACCGGCCCTCAACGGCGCTTCCTAGGAAAACTATCGGCCGCCCTGTTTCTGATGGCGGCTCCGCTGTTCGTTCAAGAGGTTTTCATAAATCTCCCCTCTACCCTTCGGGAGGGAATGACCGTCGCGGCGCTGTGGCTGGGAATTCTGCCTGGTTCTCTGCTCATCTACTACGCGTTGCGGCACAACTTTCTCGAGTACGGAGCCCAACGAAATCTGGTGTATGCACTTTCGGCAACCTTTTTGGCTTTGCTGTATCTGGCGCTCGTGCACCGGATCAGCGGATGGCTCGCGCCCGTATTTCCGCCGGAGGCGACGGCGAGCGTTTTACTGTTTGTGTTGATTTTTCTGTTTGAGCCGCTGGAACGCGTGATTGGCCCGGTCCTGCATCGTACGCTGCGGGAACGGATGGATCGCACGCAGAGGCTTAGCGTTGAGTTGCAGAAGGAAGCGCGGCGGGGGGACCTTGCAAAACTCATCGCGCGCAGCGAGGAACTGATCCGGCGGGAATTTGGTCTAGCGGCGGTGCGGCTATCGATCCCGCGCGATTTCGCCCTTCGACCCCTTGAAGCGCCGGGGGGGCTGGGCCATACGGCGCGCATCCCGCTTGTAAAAGACGGCCAAGAGATCGGTCTGCTCGAAGCAGCTACCACCGGTGCGTTCCTGACTGGGGAGACAACAGCGGCTCTGGAATTTCTTGCAGAGCAGCTCCCGGCGATGGCGGATCTGTCTCAGCTCATCGGAGAGAAAGTCCGGCTGGAGCGGGAACTGGCCGAGCGCGAACGGCTGGCGATGCTCGGTCAGCTGGCGGCGAGCCTTTCACACAATTTGCGCAATCCGCTCGGCTCGATGAAGACGATCTTGCAAGTGCAACTCGAGAAGCACGATTTGCCTTCCGACGTGCGGCACGATTGCGCGCTCGTACTCGATGAGATCAACCGCATGAATGCGAAGCTAAGCCAGTTGCTGAAATTCGCGAAGCCGACACCGAGCGGTGATCGCGCCCGAGCCGTCAGGTTGACAAACCAGACCGTCGCGCTTTTCCGGCATGACGCCGAGCGTCGAAACGTGATTATCGAATTCGACGCGCCTGACGAAGAGGTTGTCGTCCTCGGCTCGGAGGAGGCGCTCGGCGAGGTGCTGTCGAATCTTGTCGTAAATGCAATTGAGGCGCAGCCGGATGGTGGGTGGGTTCGGGTGAACCTGACCCAGAAGGCCGACCGCGTGGAGATTTGTGTAGAAGACAAGGGTCCGGGTATTTCGGCAGAGATGCGTGCGAGAATTTTTCAGCCGTTCTTCACATCGAAAACGACAGGCACCGGACTGGGTCTGTCGATTGTGGCCAGGCGCGTCGAGGAAATGGGTGGGACCATCACCTGCGAAAGCCCCATCGCCGGCGGGAAGGGCAGCCGGTTTCGTGTCAGTGTGCCGGCGGTCGCAACCGAGGTGGAGGAGGCGAGATGGAGCCGCCAGACCTAATCCACGATTTCTTACACGATGATGCGGACGATTCTGATTGTCGATGATGAGGCGGCGGCGCGATACGGGATGAGGCGGGCGCTGGAAGGGAACTTCCGCGTTGTCGAGGCGGGATCTGCAAACGAGGCGCGGCAGGCGGCTGCGCGTGAGCGGCCCGCACTGATCCTTCTCGATGTAATCATGCCGAACGAGGATGGGCTCGGCTTTCTCCGCACGCTCCGCGAGGGTGGCGATGAGACTCCCGTACTCATGGTTTCGGCTCTCGATACGGCGCGCACAGCGGTCGAGGCACTGCAACGCGGAGCAAACGACTACATCGTGAAGGGGTTCGATATCGAGGAGCTGCGCAAACGCGTCGCGAATTTGGTTGAGCTGGCAGAGCTCGGCGCCGAAAACCGAAAGTTGCGGCGCGAGCTTGTCTCCGACGGGCAATTCGGGCGGATGCTCGGCGGCTCCGCGGCGATGCGGCACGTATTCGAAATCGCCGAGCGTGTGGCTCAAACCGATGCGACCGTGCTGATTTTAGGAGAAAGTGGAACGGGCAAGGATCTACTGGCACAGGAGATTCACGCGCGATCACCCCGCGCGGGAAAGCCTTTCGTGGCGGTGAACTGCGCGGCTCTGCCGGAAAACCTGATCGAGTCGGAATTATTCGGTTACGAGCGCGGCGCGTTCACTGGAGCAGCGCAGCAGCGCAAGGGCAAATTCGAGCTCGCCTCCGGTGGGACACTCTTTCTCGACGAAATCGGCGACATGAATCCAGTGACACAGGCGAAGGTGCTGCGCGCGCTGGAAAACCGGATGATCGAGCGGCTCGGGGGATCGCAATCGATCGACGTCGATGTGAGAGTGATCAGTGCGACGCATCGGAATCTCGAAGCGGAAATTTCCGCAGGACGATTTCGAGAGGATTTGTACTATCGCCTACGCGTGGTGACGCTGGAAATCCCCGCTCTTCGCGCCCACAAAGAAGATCTGCCGCTGCTCATCGAGGCCTTTATGGCGCAACTCGGAACCCGCCACGGTCGGCAGGGGACGCGAGGGCACAGCATAGGTTTGAGCCGCGAGACGATGGAGCTTTTGCGGCGCTACGATTGGCCGGGAAATGTGCGCGAGCTGCGCAACGCGCTCGAGCGCGCGCTCGTGCTATGCGGGGGCGAGGAAATCGGCACGGCGGATTTGCCGGAAGAAATCCGTCAAAATAAAGCGAGCTTTGGCGCCTTGCAAAACCGGCCAGGCGATTCGCTGTTGAACGAGGCTGACTTTCGGGAGGCCAAGCGCAAATTCGAAATTACGTACCTGAAACGGAAGCTGGAAGAGCATAAGTGGAATGTTTCGCAAACCGCCGCGGAGATTGGGTTGCAACGACAGAGCCTGCAGGAAAAGTTGCGCGAATTGGGGATTCACAGACCGGGGAAATAAGGGGAAAAGGTCGGGTCGAAGATCCTAAGCTCGGTATGCCCAGTGACAAGGAGACGGCGGGGTACATTCTGGCCGGGGGCGAGAGCTCGCGGATGGGACGTGCCAAAGCCTTGCTGGAAATCGGAGGCGAGCCGCTCGTGCTACGCACGGCGCGGCTTCTGGAATCGGTCGTTGGAACTGCGACGGTGGTCGGCGGAAGCGGTAGGTATCAACCCCTGGGGCTTCGCGGGATCGAAGACGACTGGCCCGGTGCGGGGCCGCTCGGCGCGATTGCGACGGCGCTGCACGCGTCAGAGGCGCGGTGGAATCTGATCTTGGCGTGCGACCTGCCGTATCTCACGCGCGACTGGTTAGAATTCCTTGTTCGGCGGGCGCTTGGATCGCAGGCCGATGCCATCCTCCCCATGAATGCGCTCGGTGCCGAGCCGCTCTGCGCGATATATCACAAACGCGGCGAGGCTGCGGTTCGCGCCGCCATCGGGAGTGGAGTGCGGAAGGTTACCGATGGTCTTGAGAAATTGTGCGTCGACTGGATCGAGCCCGCTGAGTGGAAAGCCTTTGATTCCCAAGGTCTCCTGTTCAAGAATATGAACTCACCCGAGGATTACGAAGAAGCAAAAGCAAAGCTCGCACGAGGCGCGCGATCGCGCGAAAAATGAGCGACCATTACATCGAATTTCAGCATGTCTCGATCTCCTTCGACGATCACGCAGTGCTGAAGGACGTCAGTTTTCACATCGACCGGGGTGAAACGGGTGTGATCATGGGACGGAGCGGCGTGGGCAAGTCCGTTTCACTCAAGCTGCTCATGGGGTTTCTGGCAGCCGACGCAGGGCGGATTCTGGTGGAAGGACAGGACGTGACGCACTGGACGGAGAAGCAATTTGAGGAGCTTCGTCGCCGCGTGACGATGGTGTTTCAGTCCGGCGCGCTTTTCGACTCGCTGACGGTAGAGGAGAACGTTGCGTTTCCGATGCTGAGCCGCGGCATCCGGCAAGACGACGATGAGATCGACCACCGCGTACAGGAACTGCTCGAGATGCTCGAAGTTTCGCAATTCGCAGATCGGCTGCCGGCGGACCTGAGCACGGGCACCAAACGCGCGGTGGCCATCGCCCGAGCACTTGCCGAGGAGCCGGACGTGGTCTTTTACGACGAGCCAACGACCATGGTGGATCCTTTGATGGCTGCCCATATCAGCGACCTGATTGTGAAACTGAAACAGACTCTCCACAAGACTTCGGTTGTTGTGACGCACGACACGCATCTTGGGAAAAAGCTCGCCGATCGCGTGATTTTCCTCCACGAGGGTCGCGTCGGCTTCTTCGGCCGGTGGTCCGAGCTGGAGGCCTCGAGCGATCCCTTTCTTCGCAATTTTTTGCTTCAGGATGAGTTAATCCCTGCGCTGGACTCAACGTTGTGAGCGATTCGGCCCCCTTTGATCCTAAAAAACAGCTGCGCCGCGTGATGGGCTTTTGGGACGTGCTGCTCTTCAATGTCGCAGCGGTCCTGGGGCCCCGCTGGATTGCCGCGGCGGCGCACAACGGCACTTCATCGATGAGCCTGTGGGTGCTAGCCGCCACGCTGTTTTTTCTTCCCGGTGCTTTCGTGATCGTCGAGCTCTCGACGCGATTTCCGAGCGAAGGGGGACTGTACGTCTGGGCCAAGGAAGCGTTCGGCGAATTTCACGGGTTTGTCGCGGGCTGGACGTATTGGGTCTATACGTTCTTCTATTTTCCGGGGCTGCTGATGGCCAGCGCGGCGATGGGCGCCTATGTGGGTGGAGCAAGCGCCGCGCATTTGGCGCAGAGCCGCACCTTCTTATTGACGGGTTCCTTTGCCATGCTATTTGCGGCCGTGTTTTTGAATATCATCGGGCTGAACGTCGGTAAATGGCTGCAGAACGCCGGTGGCGTGGGGACCTACGTGCCATTGCTGATGCTGATCGGCATAGGAGCGTATGTCTGGCACCTGCACGGATCTGCGACTCGCTTTACGTGGTCGAACATGATGCCGGTCTGGAATTGGGGTACCGTGAATTTCTGGCCGCAGATCGCGTTTGCATTCACGGCGCTCGAGCTGTGCTCGACGATGAGCGAGGAGGTGCGGGAGCCACACAAAACTTTTCCACGAGCCGTGCTCGGATCCGGAGTCGCCATCGCGGCGGCGTATATTCTGGGCACGTTCGCGCTGCTCGCGATATTGCCGGCGCCAACGGTGGATCCGAAGAGTGGAGCCTTTCAAGCGATGACGGCTGGATCGGCCACCCTGGGGATCGCGTATTTCGGGATCTTGGCGGCCGTTTTCATGCTGTTTGGCAACGCAGGGGGAGTGGGAACGACGGTTGCGGGAGTGGCGAGAATTCCCTTTGTCGTCGGCATCGATCGCTACATGCCCACGGCATTCGGCAAAATCCATCCGAGATGGAAGACACCTTGGGTTGCGATTCTCGTGCAGGCGGGAATTTCCTGCGTCATTTTGCTGGTGATTCAAATCAACGAGACCGCCAACAGCGCTTACCAGATCTTTGTAGATGCCGGAACGATCCTTTACTTCATTCCGTTTCTCTACATGTACGCCGCGGTGATCAAGCTTGCGTATCGCACGGACCGCGAGAGAAGTCCGGATGCGGCGCTGATTCCCGGTGGCAAATTCGGCGTGTGGCTGGCAGGACTGCTCGGGTTTGTGGTGGTAATCGGTGGGATTGTGCTGTCGCTGATTCCGCCGGCCGAGGCG
>Ga0187769_10001817_pt1 | contig 12310 bp, 9 predicted proteins | sample 0116_SJ02_MP02_1_FD_133140 | JGI IMG/M metagenome (GOLD analysis project Ga0187769, IMG submission 133140) | Tropical peat soil microbial communities from peatlands in Department of Meta, Colombia - 0116_SJ02_MP02_10_MG | ecosystem: Environmental > Terrestrial > Soil > Wetlands > Peat | place... | reverse complement strand
TGGGTTGCCTGGTCTTCTTTGGGGCGTTTGCCCACCTTGCTATGCGCCTGCTGCAATGGTTGCGTCGACAAGATCATCGATCGATCGGATGGACGTTGCGGTTTGCGCTGGCGGCAATGCAGCGGCGCCGGGGCACCAATGTGGCGCAGCTCATTGCGTTATCAACGGGACTGATGGCAATACTGGCATTGGCCATCGCGCGCACCGATCTGGTGGATGAATGGCGCAGGCAAGCACCGGCGGACGCTCCCAACCGTTTCGTGATCAATATTCAACCCGAACAGGTTGACGCCGTCGCTGCGCGGTTGCGAGCGGCACACATTGCTGACGTGAGCCTCGACCCCATGGTCCGCGGGCGCTTAGTCGAGATTGATGGCAAGAAGGTGGGACCCGAGAGCTACGAGGATCCGCGCGCGCAGGCCCTGATTGATCGGGAGTTTAATTTGTCGTATCAGGCGCAGCCCCCAGCTCACAGTCGGATCGATCGGGGACGCTGGTTTGCGCCGGGTGCGCCCGAACTTTCCATCGAAGAAGGCATTGCTAAGCGCCTCGGGATTGGACTTGGGCAGGAACTGTCTTTTGATATCGCAGGGCAGATGGTGCAGGCAAAGGTCACAAGCATTCGGACTGTGAACTGGAATTCAATGCGGGTGAATTTCTTTGTAATCATGTCGCCATCGCTTCTGCGTCAAGCTCCCCAGAGCTTCATCACTTCGTTTTTCTTGCCGATCCAGCAGGCGCACCTGATGAACGAGCTTGTGCGCGAGTTTCCCAACCTAACAGTCATCGATGTCGATCAGGTCCTGCACCAAGTTCGCGGCATGCTCGAACAGCTCATCGCTGCCGCGCAGTTTTTGTTTGTCTTCGCACTGGTCGCTGGGGTACTGGTGTTGTACTCCGCGCTCGCGTCCTCACACGATGAGCGCGTTCGCGAAGCCGCGCTGTTGCGAGCGCTCGGCGCTTCTCATGAGCAATTGGCGAGGGCGCAGAGGGCGGAATTGATCTTGATCGGTATCGTATCTGGCGCGATGGCCAGCGCAGGTGCGGCCGTAGTAGGGTGGGCGCTGGCACGGTTTGTCTTTGAGTTCGATTTTGTTGTACGTGCGTGGGTACCGGTGGCGGGTGTAAGTGGCGGAATTGTGGCCGCACTTCTTGGGGGGTGGGTCGGCATGCGCGGCATACTGCAAAGCCCACCACTGGCTTCGTTGCGCGAAGCGTAAACGTTTGCAGCGCCCTGTACAGTCGCATCTATGGATACTTTGTCGACGTTTTCGGTGCTGGTTCTTGGTGGGATCCTGGCACTCGCCCTTGGCACTGCCGTGCTGGTCTTACTCGGGATGGGACGGCAGCGCGCGGCGGGCGCTGAATTGCAGCGAGCGGTGGAGCGGCTGCGCGAAGAAAACGAGCGACTCGAACGTGAGCTGCGCCAGGCACTGGAGAATAGCGCGAGTTCTTCCCGGATGGAGACTGATCAGCGACTCGGGCAACTGCAATCTGCCCTCGGTACGCAACTGGTGCAGTCCGTTGGGCTGCAAACCGAGCAGCTTGGGATCTATGGGCGCACGATGCAGGAGCATCTAAGTGAGTTAAGCGCCACAACACAGCGCAGTCTGTCGGAGATCCGGGTGACCCTTGAGGCGCGACTGCAGGCGCTGCAATCGGGTAATGAGGCACGACTTGAGCAGATGCGCGCGACGGTTGAAGAGAAGCTGCAGACGACGCTCGAATCGCGTCTGGGCGAGTCCTTCCGACTTGTTTCCGAGCGTCTCGAGCAGGTTCACCAGGGCTTAGGCGAGATGCAGTCCTTGGCGGCTGGCGTGGGCGATCTGAAGCGCGTCCTGGGTAACGTTAAGGTACGTGGAACTTTTGGCGAGGCGCAACTCGGATCACTGCTCGAACAAGTTCTTTTGCCCGATCAGTATGCCGCCAACCTGGCCACTCGGCCGGGGTCGCCGGAGCGAGTGGAATTTGCCATTCGCTTGCCGGGCCGAGGCGGCGGCGAGACGGTCTGGCTACCGATTGATGCCAAATTCCCAGCGGAGGACTATGAACGGCTGCAAAGTGCGCAAGAGCTCGGCGATGCGGAGGCAGTGGAAGACGCGGCTCGGGCGCTGGAAAACCGAATCAAGCTCGAAGCGCGCAGCATCCGCGAAAAATATATCGAACCGCCATATACGACGGACTTTGCGATCTTATTCGTGCCTTCGGAGAGTCTGTTTGCGGAGATTTTGCGTCGCCCCGGCTTGGTAGACACACTCAATCGCGAGCGGCGCGTCGTCGTTGCCGGTCCGACGACACTATTTGCCATGCTCAACACGCTGCAAATGGGCTTTCGGACGCTTGCCATCGAGCAGCGTTCGGCGGAGGTTTGGCGTTTGCTCGGTGCGGTAAAAACCGAGTTTTCCCGATTCGGCGAGTGGCTGAGCAAGATCCGCGAGCAAGTCCGTACGGTATCCAATACCTTGGAAGCCGCCGATACGCGCACGCGTCAAATGCAGCGCGCGCTCAAGGAGGTCGAGGCACTACCCCATGAGCAGTCGGTGCAGATCCTGCCGACTGTGACAAAGCAGGATCTTATTGATTGACCGACAGCCCGGTCGGGTGCCGGGCTCAAGGTTTCGCAGTCCGCCGACCCTTACGGTACGCTTCGGGACCAAAAGCAAAGTTGCAAGCACATTCTCTAGGAGTAATTGCGCAGATGAAAACTCCGCTATCGGATTCGGCTCTGGACCAGCTTTTTCGCGCCGCCCACACAGCACACGGGTTTGGACCCGAGCCAGTGACGAACGAAACGCTTCATGCGTTGCACGATTTGCTCAAGTGGGGACCGACGTCCTTTAACTGCCAGCCGGCACGGTTCGTTTTTATCCGCAGTGCTGGCGCCAAGGAACGGTTAAAGCCGGCGCTAAGTCCAGGCAACGTCGCGCAGACTATGGCGGCGCCCGTGACAGTGATCGTTGCCAGCGACTCGCGTTTTTTCGAGCTGCTGCCAGCGCAGTTTCCGGCGTACGACGCCAAGCCGCTTTACGAAAACAATGCCACGCTCGCGCGGGACACGGCGTTTCGCAACGGTAGTCTGCAAGGCGCGTACCTCATACTTGCCGCGCGAGCGCTTGGATTGGATTGTGGACCAATGTCGGGTTTCGACGCCGCGAGCGTTGATGCCGAATTTTTTCCGGGCGGGCGGTTTCGCTCCAACTTTCTCGTCAACATCGGAACGGCCGACCCGACAAAGTTTTTCCCCCGCGGACCACGGCTGGCGTTCTCGGAGGCCGCGCATATCCTCTAGTTCGGAGCCTTACGTCCCTGCCGGCCATCGCCGGCGCCAATTTCTTTCCGGCTGAGCTCTACACCCGGAGCAGCCGCTCGATACCGGCGTCGAGAGTTTGCTCGCGCTTACCGAAACAAAATCGAATAACGTGATTGTCAAAAGGCTGTCGGTAAAACGCCGACAAGGGGATGGAAGCCACCCCGTGCTTGATCAACAGCTGTCGCGCGAACTGTGTATCGGGTTCATCGCAGATCGAGCGGTAATCGGCAAGCACGAAATATGTCCCGGGACAGGCCAGTGGTTGAAAGCGCGTCGCGGCCAATCCCGCAAGGAACCGATCCCGTTTGGCCTGGTAAAACGCGGCTAGTTCCAGATAGGGCGAAGGATTCTGAAGATAACTGGCGATTGCCGCCTGCATCGGGCGGTTTACCGCAAAAACGTTGAACTGATGCACCTTGCGAAATTCGGCTGTGAGGGCTGCCGGAGCGCAGCAATAGCCGATTTTCCATCCGGTGCTGTGGAAAGTCTTGCCGAAGCTTGACACGAGGAATGCGCGTGAGGCTAGCTCAGCTGACGAGGCTACACTGTGGTGCGGTTTCCCGTCAAAAACGATGTGCTCGTAAACTTCGTCGGAGAGCACAAAAACGCCGTGTGTTCGGACAATATGCTCCAACGCGCGGACATCCTCCTGGTCAAATATGCTACCCGTCGGGTTATGCGGAGAATTAACAATCAGCAGCCGCGTGCGCGGCGTGATGGCCGCGAGCACCCGGTCCCAGTCCGCGCGGTACCCATTGGCGTGGTCTAGCGCAACCGCGATTGGTTGTCCCCCGGCAACTACGATCGACGGAAAGTAGCTGTCGTAGGCGGGCTCCAGTATGATGACTTCATCGCCCGGACGCACCAGCGCCACAATGGCCGTGAATAGCGCCTGCGTCGCGCCGGCGGTGATCGTGATTTCGTGCTCCGGGTTGTAGCGGCAGCCTTGCAGTCGTTCGATCTTGGATGCAACGGCTTGCCGAAGTTCGGGCAAACCGGCCATTGGTGCGTACTGATTTTCACCCCGCGCCATTGCTTCGGTTACCAACCTCTGCAGTTGCAGGTCGCAATCGAAATCGGGAAATCCCTGTCCGAGGTTGATGGCCCCGTGCTCCAGCGCGAGCTGGGACATCACCGTAAAGATGGTCGTACCAACGCCCGGCAGCTTGGAAGAACCCAAATTGCCCAGGGGTCGGGAACCGGCGGTGTGCGTCATGGTGGGATCAGGGAGTTCAATACGATGTCGGCCGAAACTTAACACTTTTGATTTTGCACGGGACAGCTGCCAGATGCAGGCTCAACAGATGTGGGGCCGACGATCTGCAACCCATCGTGGCGTGCTGCACGCGCCAAGCGCAGCAGTGCCCGGTCCTTGGTGTAGAGCGCGCAGGCATGCGCGTAGTACGCAAGGTCAAGAAACTTTTGATCATCTGGATCCCGACACAGCCACGGTGCGCGGCCAGGCACCGGAGCACACTGCGCGAGCAGCTGCCAACGCCGTATAAGGGCCGAAACCGCCGCGGCGCCGAGCGCGGCAAACCGTGGTCGCGCCAATACCGCAAGCAACTCCGCGTCTGTTTGTTCGCTGCGAACCGCCACCAATGATCCGCCCTGCAGCGCTTGCGCCAGCGGTTGGGCTGCCCGATCCTCAAAGACGAATAGATCGAGCCACACGTTGGTATCGATGACTACCCGACGTGGGGCGAAAAACTGTCCATCTTGCTTGCCACTGGCCTGCAGCGACATCTCGTTAGCCAGCAACTCGGATGTTTCTAGGATGCGAGCAGCTGCCGCAAGACGAACGGCAGGATACCGCCGTGCCGGTAATAATCGACTTCGATCGGCGTATCGATCCGCAAGGTCACTTGCACAGTGCGCAGCGAACCATCGCTACCGCGAATGGCAAGCGTCACCGGTTGACGCGGTCGCAGATCGTCCAGACCGAGTAGATCGAAAGTTTCATCTCCCGTTATTTGCAGCGATGAGGCGCTGTCTGCGCCGTTGAACTGCAATGGGAGCACCCCCATGCCGACTAGGTTGCTTCGGTGTATGCGCTCGAAGCTGCGTGCGATGACCGCGCGCACGCCCAAAAGCTGAGTGCCCTTAGCGGCCCAGTCGCGCGAGGATCCTGTACCGTATTCCTCGCCCCCGAAAACAATTGTCGGCACCCCGGCAGCGCAGTAGCGCATCGCGGCATCGTAGATCGACATGCGCTCGCCCGAGGGGCGATGGATCGTGATGCCGCCCTCCACGCGGGAGCCATCTGCCGCGGCAGGCACCATGAGGTTCTTGATGCGCACGTTGGCAAAGGTGCCTCGCATCATTACTTCGTGATTGCCGCGTCGCGATCCGTAGCTGTTGAAATCCGCTTTGGCCACCCCGTGCTCGATCAGCCAGCGACCGGCTGGCGAAGTTTCCTTAATCGAGCCGGCGGGCGATATATGGTCAGTCGTGATCGAGTCGCCAAAAATTGCCAGCGCGCGGGCATTTTTGACCGGGGGCGTAAGCGGCGGCGGTTGCAGCGAGAATTCAGCAAAAAACGGTGGCTCTGCAATATAAGTGGACTCGGGCCAGGAATAGGTCTGGCCACTGCCGCCTTCAATCTGCTGCCACAAGCGACCGGGCTCGGTCTTGACACGGCCGTAGTTGACGCGGAAGGCTTTGGGGTCCATCGCCTCAGGAACGAGTGCTCGGACTTCCGCGGCGCTGGGCCAGATGTCGCCGAGCCAGATTTTGCGGCCACCTTGGCCGATTCCGACCGGTTCGGTCATGAAGTCTCGCAGCACGGAGCCGGCGATGGCATAAGCGACGACCAAAGGCGGCGAGGCCAGGAAGTTGGCCTTGAGGTTCGGATGGATCCGAGCCTCAAAATTGCGATTGCCAGACAGCACCGCAGCGCAAACGAGATCGTTCTGTGTAATTGCATCGACGATCTCGGGGCGCAAATCTCCCGCGTTGCCGATGCAAGTGGTGCACCCGTACGCCGCGACGTTAAATCCCAATTGCTCTAAGTAGGGGAGCAATCCCGTGCGCTGCAGATATTGCGTCACGATCCGCGAGCCGGGAGCTAGCGATGTTTTGACTTGCGGGTTCACGCGCAGGCCGGCTTCCACCGCCTTTTTTGCGAGCAATCCGGCGGCCAGCAGCACGCTCGGGTTGCTCGTGTTGGTGCATGAAGTGATCGCCGCAATGAGAACATCGCCGTTGGCAATCTCGTACCCGTTAGCGGTTCGAACGTGCTGGCGAAGGCGCGCGGCTGGTTGATTAAATCCATTCTCCGACGCGGGCTTGGAAAACAGTTCGGTGAAATTTGACTTGACCTTACCAATCTCGATCCGGTCCTGAGGGCGCTTGGGTCCCGCAAGCGAGGGTGTGACACTGGCCAAATCCAGACGCAAGGTCTTCGTGAAGTCGATCTGCCCTGCCAAAGGAACGCCGAACATCTGTTGTGCCCGGAAATATGCGGCGAACGTGTCGATTTCGGAACGCGTGCGGCCGGTGCCCTCGAAATAGGCCAGCGTCCTTTCGTCGACCGGGAAAAAGCCCATGGTTGCTCCATATTCCGGTGCCATGTTGGCGATGGTCGCTCGGTCGGGCACCGACAGCGATGCCGTGCCGGGGCCGAAAAACTCGACAAACTTCCCGACCACCTTTTCTTTGCGCAACATCTCCGTTACTGTCAGTACCAGGTCGGTCGCCGTGACGCCGCCGCGCAGCTCACCGGTAAGTTCCACGCCGATCACATCGGGGGTAAGGAAATACAGCGGTTGCCCAAGCATCGCCGCCTCAGCTTCGATACCACCGACGCCCCAGCCGACAACGCCGATGCCGTTGATCATCGTCGTGTGGCTGTCGGTGCCGACCAGGGTGTCGGGATATAGGACCTTGTTCCGGTTACTGTGCACACCGCGCGCCAAGTACTCGAGATTAACCTGGTGGACGATGCCGAATCCGGGTGGTACGACACCAAAGGTCGTGAAGGCCTGCATCCCCCATTTCATGAACTGGTAGCGCTCGCGATTGCGCTGAAATTCAAGCTTCATGTTCAGATCGAGCGCATCGGGCGTTCCGTAGTGATCGATCATTACCGAGTGGTCGACCACGAGGTCCACGGGAACTAACGGTTCGATGCGTCCGGGCTCCTTTCCGCTTCGAAGCGCAACGCTTCGCATGGCTGCCAGATCGGCGAGTAGAGGCACTCCAGTGAAATCCTGCAGGACCACGCGTGCAACAACGAACGGAATTTCCTCGGTGCGTTCGGCACTGGGTTGCCAGCCGGCGAGCTCGCGCACGTGCTCCTGCGTCACCTTGCGACCATCGCAATTGCGCAGCACGGACTCGAGCACGATGCGGATCGACATTGGCAGCCGAGAGATCTTTCCTAACCCCGAAGACTCGAGCGCCGCCAATTGAAAGTAACGGGCCTCACCCGCGCCCGGGACGGCCAGCGTGCGAAGGCTTTGAAACGGATCGTTGATTGTCATTTGGAGTTCCGTGAACGAAATTGAACGTCGAAAATCTGGCCTTTGTCATCAAAGCAGGTACCGGTTCCGTGATCGCGCGCCGGACCGAAGAAGTCGCATCGCAGGCCCGAGCCGTCGGGCGACTGGAGCAAGGCCTTGGCAACGCTTTGCCCAGCGGCGCGGGCGCTCGCACTGTTCGGTCCCCAATCCCACCATCCCCAAGACGATGCCCCGACGTACGTCGTCGAACGCTCGGGAGCGATCTGTGTCCAGGTGCCAAGATACGTCTTATCGGCAATTTCGATCGACACTCGCGCTTGGCCGGGTCCGAGCTCGCGCGCCGTACCAATGGCCGGCTTGCCGCCATCCCGAGGAGTAAGCGTCAAATCGTACTGAGTTGCGCATCCGCCCAAGGCCATGAAAGTAAGTGGCAAGGCCGCCGCTCGCATGCCGCTGGCCAGGAGCGCTTTTCTCGAGTTTTTCTTGCTGACCATGTCGCCTGCCGCCGTGCTTTTGCGCGAGATCGTATTGCTACGGTTCCAATCCAACCGTCATGCAAACGTCATCCGATTGTCATGAGGTCGACGAACTCATGCACTGCCGTGGCATCGAGCCGCTTGGCGTCATTGGCCAAGGCAAGAAGGATCGCCGTTCGCTTTTCGGGAAAAACCCGCGTCAAGTTGGTCTTGAATTTTTCCATCAATACCGGCATTCCCTCTTTGCGGCGTCGCTTGTGGCCAATTGGATACTCAACCACCACCTCGGGGAGTTTTTTGCCGTCTTCGAACTCGACCGTCAGTGCATTCGCGATGGAACGCTTTTGCGGGTCGTGATAATCCTTGGTGAACTGCTCGTCTTCCACGCAATGGATTTTTTCGCGTAGCTGATCGATGCGCGGATCGCTGGCAACCGTATCCTCGTAGTCCTGCGCCGTGAGACGTCCGAATAAAAGCGGGATTGCGACCATATATTGGATGCAATGGTCGCGGTCGGCCGGATTATTAAGCGGGCCCTTTTTGTCAATGATGCGAATGCACGCTTCATGCGTGCGGATGGTGATCTTGCGGATCTGCTCCGCCTTGCGCCCCAGTCGGGCGAATTCCTGGTGCAGACCCATCGCCGCCTCGACGGCCGTTTGAGCATGAAATTCAGCCGGAAAGGAGATTTTGAAAAGCACATTTTCCATAACATAGCTGCCATAGGGACGCTGGAACCGAAAGGATTTGCCGCCAAAGCTGACGTCGTAAAAGCCCCAGGTCTTAGCCGTCAGTACCGACGGATAGCCCATTTCGCCGGTGCGCGCAATCAGCGCCAACCGAACCCCGCGTGACGTGGCATCGCCTGCGGCCCAGCTTTTGCGCGAACCCGTGTTGGGGGCATGTCGATACGTGCGCAGCGACTGACCGTCGACCCAGGCTAGCGACAGGGCATTGATGATTTCGTCGCGGCTGAGCCCCAGCATCTTGGCAACGACGGCCGTCGTTGCGACTTTAACAAGCACGACGTGATCGAGTCCAACTTTGTTAAAGGAATTTTCCAAGGCAATGCAGCCCTGAATCTCGTGCGCCCGGATCATCGCTTCGAGCACGTCGCGCACAAACAGCGGTCTGTGGCCCGCCGCCACTGCATTGCGCGATAACCAGTCTGCGCAGGCGAGGATGCCGCCGAGATTGTCCGAAGGATGTCCCCATTCGGCTGCAAGCCAGGTGTCGTTAAAGTCGAGCCATCGGATCATCGCTCCGATATTGAAGGCGGCCTGCACCGGGTCGAGCTGAAATGCCGTGCCCGGGACCTTCGCACCATTGGGGACGGTGGTCCCGGGCACGATGGGGCCCAATAGTTTGACGCATGCCGGGTATCCGAGCGCTTCAAACCCGCAGCCAAGCGTGTCAAGCAGACAGTATCGGGCCGTGTCGAAGGCAGCCTTGGAATCAATCGGCGTGTCCAGTACGTACTCGGCGATTTCGACAAGCACCTTGTCGGGCTGGGGACGAACGTTACTTGTATGCAAGGACATGGCTCGGAACTAGCCTCGTTGAGAGATGGGCACAAATTTCAGATCCTCCGGGCCAACGTAGTTGGCACTAGGGCGGATGATCTTGTTATCGATACGCTGCTCGATGATGTGGGCGCTCCAGCCGGTCGTTCGTGAGATGACGAACAAGGGCGTGAACATTACGGTGGGCACCCCCAGCATGTGGTAGGAGACGGCGCTGAACCAATCCAGGTTCGGAAACATCCGCTTTCTATCCCACAGGACCGCCTCAAGCCGTTCGGCAACGGAGAACAGGTGCATCGAGCCAGCATCTTGTGAGAGGCGTCGCGCCACTTCCTTGATAATCTTGTTGCGCGGATCTGAAATTGTGTACACGGGATGGCCAAAGCCGATGATCACTTCTTTACGTTCGAGACGTCCACGCATGTCGGCTTCGGCCTCGTCGGCGTCGCGGTACCGCGACTGGATTTCGAAAGCAGCCTCATTGGCGCCACCGTGTTTGGGGCCGCGCAAGGCGCCGATGGCGCCGACGATGGCCGAATAAAAGTCCGACCCCGTCCCTGCAATCACGCGTGCAGTGAAGGTCGAGGCATTAAACTCGTGCTCTGCGTACAAGATGAGCGAGGTGTGCATGGCATGCACCCAGGACTCGCTCGGGGCGTGACCGTGCAGCAGGTGCAGAAAATGTCCACCCACCGAATCATCGCTGGTCTCCACTTCGATGCGACGGCCGTTTTGGCTGAAGTGATACCAGTACAGCAGCATCGACCCAAAGGAGGCCAGAAGTCGGTCCGCGATCTCCCGCGCGCCATCGACGGAATGCGCTTCGCGCTCGGGAAGCAGCGTGCCCAGAACTGATGCGCCGGTGCGCAGCACATCCATGGGGTGCGTTGAAGCAGGAAGACACTCAAGCGCGGCACGAAGGCCGGCGGGCAGACCGCGCAGGGCCCGCAAGCGTCTTTTGTAGTGCGCCAGCTCGCTCGACGTGGGCAGATGTTCGTGGATTAGCAAGTGCGCAACTTCCTCAAACTGGCACGCATCAGCCAGGTCGAGAATGTCGTAGCCACGGTAGTGCAGGTCATTTCCGGTGCGACCTACGGTGCACAACGCGGTATTGCCGGCCACAACACCGGAAAGCGCCACGGACTTCTTGGCCTTGGGCGCTTCGCCGGTAGTGCTGGATGCTTCGGGCATGTTGACTCCCACAGGTACGTGCTGCACTCAGGGCGCAGAGGGTTTCGGTGCACCCGATTCGCGACTTTCGTTCTTATGCCGCTCGAAAAGAAGGTCAAGTTTGCGCTCGAACTCATGATAGGAGATGACCTCGTAGAGTTCCTCGCGCGTCTGCATGGTCTCCAGCACTGAGCGCTGGGTGCCTTCTCGGCGAATGGTCTCGTACACGCGCAAGGCGGCTTTGTTCATGGCGCGAAACGCCGAAAGTGGGTATAGCGCCATCGCCACGCCGGCTGTGCGCAATTCCTCCAGACCAAAAAGCGGCGTTTGCCCGAATTCGGTCAGATTCGCGAGCACCGGCACGGACACGGCAGCGGCGAAGCGTCGGTAGCTGGCGATATCGCGCACGGCTTCGGCGAAAATTGCGTCCGCCCCCGCGGCCACGCAAGCCAGCGACCGTTCGATAGCCCGGTCAATTCCCTCGATGGCGATCGCATCGGTTCGGGCAATCACGAAAAATTGCGGGTCCGTGCGCGCATCTACGGCCGCTTTGACGCGATCCGCCATTTCGCCCGCAGAGACGATCTCCTTATTGGGACGGTGTCCGCAACGCTTGGCACCGACTTGATCTTCGATATGCAGTGCGGCGGCGCCAAACTTGCAAAGCGCACGTACCGTCCGGCCGATGTTAAAAGCGCTCGGTCCGAATCCCGTATCGATGTCAACCAGCAGGGGTGTTGGGCAAACGTCGGTTATGCGACGCACGTCCGTGAGCACATCGTCAAGGGTATTCAGACCCAGATCGGGCATTCCCAGCGAGCCAGCGGCCACGCCGCCGCCCGACAGATAAAGGGCCCGATAACCAACCCGGGTGGCCATCAGCGCATGATGGGCATTGATCGTTCCGACGATCTGAAGCGGGGTTTCTTGTGCTAATGCCGCTCGAAACCGCGCTCCGGGCGAATCGTTCGACATGCAGGGCCTCCTTTGCAGTCAGGTATTGCCCAGGCGTGCAACCGGCGGCGGCGGACCTTCTTAGGCGAGAAGGTGTTCGACGCCGCGCCGCTCCTCCATTAGCTCCGCCAGTGTCTTGTCCAGGCTAGCCCGCGCGAACTCATCGACTGGCAGGTCCGGGACGACGCGATATTCCCCACCCGAACAGGTTACGGGAAAGCCAAAGATTGTGTCGGTTGGAATTCCGTAGCTTCCGTCGGAAGCAATTCCCATGGAAGTCCATCGGCCAGCAGTGCCTTTGACCCAATCGCGGACGTGGCAGATCGCGGCATTGGCGGCGGAGGCGGCCGACGAGAGCCCGCGCGCTTCGATAATTGCCGCACCACGTTTTGCGACGGTCGGCAGGAAGACATC
>Ga0187769_10001816_pt1 | contig 12311 bp, 12 predicted proteins | sample 0116_SJ02_MP02_1_FD_133140 | JGI IMG/M metagenome (GOLD analysis project Ga0187769, IMG submission 133140) | Tropical peat soil microbial communities from peatlands in Department of Meta, Colombia - 0116_SJ02_MP02_10_MG | ecosystem: Environmental > Terrestrial > Soil > Wetlands > Peat | place... | reverse complement strand
TTCAAAGTGGTTTTGAACTATCCCAACTATATGTTGATTTTGACCTCAAATATGTTGCACTCTGAAAATCGATAGTTGTGCCGAAGAATATTTCTTTCCTGTCGCTTAGGACTGCCGCGGCTGGAACCGACGATCCGATCATATTTGGCGCATCTAGATACGCCTAATAGGCCCAAACCTGGAGGATCCCAACTTTCCATTTAATTTTTCATATCCCAACAAACGCAGCTTCAAGCCCCAAACCACAAAAACAACCCAAAACAAGCCCTCAAAAAACCGAGAGGGTCTACAATTTACAACAAAAATCCACAATAAAATGCGGAACAAACCTCATCTTAACCCCGCATAAGACAAATCAATTTTGGCTAAGAAAACAAACTGATCTGACCAGTTGAACGAGCATTAACTGCTAAAAGCAGTTTACCTCTAAAATTTAAATAGAATCACCCTCATAGCTATCGGCATGAGCGCCAAAAAAACAGGTTTTGAAAACTCTTTATTAACTGAAGTTGTTGAATCTGGAAAATGCGCGAGCTGCGGAACATGCGTTGTCGCCTGCCCCTTCGGAAGCCTCGAGCTCGCCAAAGGAAAACCCAGTTTGGTCAAGGAATGCAAAGTCTGCGGCATTTGCGCCCAAGCCTGCCCACGATACAACTGGTCCATGGCTAAAGCGGAAGAATTCACTTATGGCAAAATCAGAAACCCGCAGGAAGAATTCGGCGTATACAGGCGAATAGTCGCCGCCCAAGCTAAACCCACCGACATCCTGAAAGTTCGGCAAGATGGCGGAGCCGCTACAGCAATGCTTGTTGCAGCCTTGAAAAGCGGGTTAATCGACGGTGCCGTAGTTTCGGGGAAAAGCCAAGAGAAACCGTTCCTACCCGTGCCAATCCTTGCAACCACGCCTGAGAAGATCCTGGAGTCTGCAGGAACCAAGTACACTTGTTCTTCGGCGCTTCTCGCTCTGCCGGAGGTGCTCAAGCAGAAGAAGACTCAGGTTGCCTTTGTGGGCACACCCTGCCAGATTCAAGCGGTTCGCAAGATGCAGATGAACAACGTGAAACGGATGAGCGCGCCGATCAAGTACCTCATCGGCCTCATGTGCTCCGAATGCTTCGACTACGATGGACTAATGGAAACACACATCAAAGGAAAACTAGGCATAAACCTTAACGAAATCACCAAGATGAACATCAAGGGAAAAATGCTAGTAACCACTCCCGCCGGAACCACAGCTATCCCGCTCGCAGACATAAAACAGTATGTGCGCACGAGTTGCGCAGTATGCGAGGACTTCAGCTCTGAGCTGGCCGATGTCTCGGTCGGCGGATTAGGCTTGGACGGCTGGACATTCACAATCATCCGCACAGAAAAAGGCGAAGAAATCTTCACAAACGCGGAAAAAACAGGTTTCCTAGAGTCAAAGCCGCTTGAGGAAGGAGCATTCTCAAAAGGGCTATTGCTTAACCTGACAAAGAAAAAACATGACAACGCGGCCGCAAAAACCCAGCCAAAACCTTAGCATCAAGAAAACGTCGCTGACAGCGCATAGACGCATAGAGCGGCTTAGCCGTGGCTTACACGGCCCACTTTCAAGATTTTTATCATATAAGCAGCCTTGCAGAGTATGCAAAAGATTTTTTAGTCATAACCCATTTAGCCTTTAGCCGAGATGAAATCTCCATGAAAATACTAAACGAATTCGTCCCCACACGCAAATTCCTCAAGCTTGCGGACGAAATTAAAGATTTAGTTGACGGATGGAACGTTACGGACAGCGCAGCTGGTTTTCCAGCTCCAAGCGGCACGGTCGTAAGTTGCGTCCTCAAATCTAAATATCCTGAGAAAATAATTGTGCCTATATTCATACTCCACTATAAGGGACCTGTTGAAGTGGGCGGCTTAGCTTTAGCTGCGGACGTTATAGGTCTCGACGGGTTGGCAGTCACCATGGGAGACAAACCCAAGTATGGTGAACCAATAAAAATGTTGGCGTCCTCAGAAGAGGCCCGTGACTTCATACGCAACACAGTGAAAACCAAGAACCTTAAGCTCGGCTGCTTATTGACAGCAAGACGCTCGGTTGAGGAAACCCTTGCCCGGGTGAGAGAGCCATGGGACTTTATCTACTTCATGAGGCTTGAAGAAAAATCCTTCCCGATTCTTCAGCAAGTCGCCGCAGAATGCAAGAAACTCAACAAGCCAATCTACGCGTATTTCCTAGTCGGGACACCCAAAAACGTCGAAACCGTCAAAATGATCGGCTGGCCAACAGCAGCAACCATGGATACCGTTGAAGAAAAAGCGGCACAACTAAACGGCTTAGTCGACGGAATAATCGCAACATGCGCCGGAGATGCTGAAGGCGACAAAGAGATGTTGCGAAAACTGCAGAAGTTCAGAAGTTAAAAAGCCTGAATTTCTCATTCTTTTTATTTATCTTTTGTTTTTTGGTCACCGAATTATTTTCCCAAAAAATTCTTTGGTTAACTGAGATAACCTTTTAATGTATTAGTTCTTGTAGTATTAGCCTTTAAAGAAGGGAAATCGCATGAACCCAGTGAAAGTCATCGCTGTTGAGAATCTTCCATTGATAAAAAAGGGAGACAACCTGGGTCAGCTGATCGCACAAGCAGCTGAAAAGCAGAAAACACCCATTCAAGAAAAAGACGTGATTGTGATAACCCACGTGGTCGTTTCCAAAGCCGAAGGAAACATCATCAACCTTGACGAAGTAGCCCCGTCCCAGCAAGCTAAAGAAATAGCGTTGAAAACAGGCAAGGACCCAGCTTTGGTCGAGGTTATTCTTCAGGAAACCAAAGAAATCGTCAGGGTAAACAAGAACAGCATCATAACAGAAACCAAAAACGGTATAATCTGCGCTAACGCCGGGATCGACAGGTCTAATGTTTCGGGCGATAGAAACGTGGTGCCGCTTCCTAAAAACCCAGACGTCTCTGCAGAGAACATAAGGCAAGAAATAAGACGACTGACAGGCGCAAACGTCGCCGTTATCGTTTCTGACACTCATGGAAGACCCTTCCGCATGGGTGAGGTAAACGTGGCAGTTGGCGTTGCAGGAATCAAACCGATCAGAGACAGACGTGGAGAAAAAGATCTTTTCGGGTATGTTCTCAGAATTAAACAAACAGCCATAGCTGACGAGTTGTCTTCAGCAGCCGAGCTGGTGATCGGCCAAGCAAATGAGGGAATCCCAGTTGCCATCATCCGTGGGTATAACTATCCAACTGCGAAAAACGCTTCGGCGAGAGAGCTTACAAGACCGAAAGAAAGAGACTTGTTCAGGTAGAAAAATTGATACTTCGAGTTGAAAAACGATGGAAAATAAGCAAGCTACAACGCCAAAGGAGTTCCTCGAAAAGATTCTGCCGAACAGATTCCGACCTGAAAAAGCAGCGGGTTTTGACGTCGTAGCCCAATTGAATTTAACCGGATCGAACGGCGGCAATTGGGTCGTCACTGTGAAAAATCAAACCTTGAAAGTGACCGAAGGAACCCATCCTTCTCCCACTTTAGCACTAACAGTTTCCGACTTTGATTTCATGGATATGGTCAACGGAAAGTTAAGCACCACTCAAGCTTTTTTTGGTGGGAAAATTCACTTGAGTGGCAGCCTTCTCTTGGCGTTGAAATTGCGGGATGCGGGCTTACTAGATTTTGGAATATAAGCGTAAAATTGATCTGATTCCGTTTCCGTCGTGTTGCATACCGTTGAAGCGGTAGATGGGATAATCTTAAAATGCCGTGCGCTAATAAATGAAGACAATTTAACTTGTTTCGGTTCAAGTTGATGGATATGTCTGCCTTCGCAGTGGTGCCCGTAAAAACCCTTTTGAAATCGAAGACAAGGCTCTCAAACTACTTCACTATTCAAGAACGCCCGCTTTTCACGCTTGCGATGCTTGAGGACGTCTTGAACACTTTGAAGTCCTCGAAAATCGACAAAACTATTGTGATAAGCTCTGACTCAACCGTGGAAGCCATGGTGAAAAACTTCGGCATGACCTTTCTCCAGGAGGCACAGGAAGGGCTCAACAAAGCCCTTAATCAAGCAACACGGTGGTGCCTGCGAAAGGAGGCAGAACTGGTCTTAGCATTGCCAGCGGATGCCCCGCTTATAACAACCAAAGACGTCGATGAAATCGTGAACCTGGCGCTGAAAAATTCCGTCGTTATTTCTCCGTCGTGCGATGGTGGAACCAACGCACTTTTGCAAAAGCCTCCAGGCATCGTTTCACCCTGCTTCGGGCCAGACAGCTTCAAGAGACACATCAGTAAAGCGCATGCCAAACATGTCCGAATTAAAATCTATGTTTCTGCAAATGTTTTGTTCGACATCGATTCCGACACAGATCTAGAGCAGCTCCTCAAAATGGGTCAGGAAACAGCTTCTTACCACTTTCTAAAGCAAAAGGGTTTGAGCGGCAGGTGCCACACAGTTGATTCGTGCAAGGGCTGAAATTATTTCTTATCGAGTTTTCTAACTACTTCGCTTGGCAGATCATTTTCGCCAATTTTGAAGGTCTGGGGTTCATCGATCTTAACGATGGTCCTGAGCTCCTCTGGATCAAGCTCGCAGATCAACCGCGTCAGCTGTTCTTTCGCCATGTCGTAATGCTTCTTGAAAGCCTCTTTGTTCCCATGCAAAGTCGCGGCATATGTGCAGGTTTCACTTCTCTTCAGAAACCACTCGACCTTTCTTTTAGAAAAATTTATGTCAAACGTCACGGGACCCGCCCTGCATGTTTCAGGCTTGACAGCGTGCACCAAGCATTTCCAGGTTTTCTTGTTCAAGAAACCGCAGAAAAACAACTCGTCAATTTTCGGGTAAGAATAGTCCGCTTTGGCAAATGGGGTTTTGACGCCGATTTCCCGTTTGGTTAAGTATTCACTTATGATTTTCTTCCTTCTTTCCGTTAGTGGTGGCTTAGCGTCTTGGCAGCAGCCGCCTTTGCAATGGCTACAAACATCAAAAGAATATGTTGCGCCGTTAGTGTCTTCCTGCATGACGTTTTCGCCTTTTTTCAGAAGAATGGTTCATTATTGCATAGGCATTTAATAAGTTTTGAATAAACATCCACGATTGCTTCTTGGAAACCCGCTTTTTCTGCGCGATTCGAAACCTTGTCAAGAATGATTTCAGATAGGCTGCCCAATTCCAGTCGCCTCTCAATGAGCCACAAGTACTTTTTCTCATTTTGGTCCGCATACTCTCGAGCGATGTCGAGGTAGCTTTTGCAAACTTCCTTTGCGGTTTTGCCGTGGGGATTTAAGACTCCAGCGCTTAAGCCGTACCTGATGACAGAGTTGAAGTCTCGGACAAGTAAATTATGCGGCAGAAGTTCCGTGGCCCCATGCATCAAGCCTCTGAGAGCTGCTCGGATAAAGCAACTTAGAGCAACGTCGGATTTGATGCATTCCTGCTCATCCATCACCCGTACTTCAAGGGCTTTACGGTCAAATCGGAAAATCACGCCCCTGGAGTTCACCCATTCCCGCCAAAGAATCGTCTTTTCAGCCCCCGCCTTGGCTAAATCTTCGGAGTACTGCACGATAACGTCATGCTTGTAGCGGCTAAACGAGTTGGCGTACTCTGGGATCACGTCACCTGTGATGGATGGAATCTCCAGCTGGTTCAACTTATAAAACCGTAGCCGGTTATCAACTTCTAATCCAGTCTTACCTTCGTAGATTGGTGAAGACGCAGCGATTGCCGGGAGATAAGCAGACAGGTTAGCGAGCAAATTATGCATCTGTATACCGTCCTGCTCTTTTTTGTAGGGAAGGTTCACATGGAAGCTTTGAATGTTAAGCCAACCGTGCTGGTTCATGTTGAAGATTTTGCCGAATTCATGGTAGATTTTTCTGTGGTAGTGAGGCCAGATGCTTGTGTCTTCAAGTTTAAGCAGGGGATGCATTCCCGTTCCGAGCAACTGGGCGCCGTGCTTCTGCACGATTTGGCTTAGCGTTGAGACAGCGTTCTGCATGGTTTCCTCAAATTCAACAGGGGATTTGAAGGGAGAGTTTGCTTTCAGCTCCATCACATGCATCTGAAGCTCTTTGCCAAACGTGAAAGAAGGGAGTTCAACGAAGTTTGCAGTTTTTCCACAGTAATCCTTGATTATTTTGTCCGATATCGGCAGAGGCTTCAGAGCCCTGTCGACGAGCGCTAATTCGTGTTCTGGCCCAAAGACTTCAAGCGGCTTATACGTACGGCTATGCCTCTTTCTGTTTAGCGTTAACTTAAGATGCGAATATAGCGGTAGTTAATCTTAAATATAACTGCACGAATAACGCCTTTCAATTACCCTGGTGTCTCATGACCGTGTTGGTCGTCTCAAACATCGACCTACCCATCAAATTGCGGGTAATGAAGCCCGTGACGTTTTTAGATTCCACAATCAATGAGCCAACACTCAACCTCAATAACGAATACCGTTACCTCAAAACGGGCTACTATGTCTCTATGCACGCTGAAATCTTGGGCAACAGAGTGATTCCCTCATGCGAAAACATAATAGACTCAAGCAGGACACCAGTTTTCCTTTTGCGGGCAGCCAAAGCGGGCGTGCCAACTCTACCAGTTGTCGTAACTGACTCAGTTAAGAAAATAATCAAAGAACTCGGTTTCCCCGTTCTTCTTTTCGCGATTAATCCCTTCATCTACGGCGGCTACAAAGTCGCTCACAACAAGAGCGCCCTTTACCGGGCAATGAAGAGCCTTGGGATGAATTACAAGTTCGCCGTTTGTGCGCAACCTCTCAAAGGAGAACTTGCCGCAGTCAAGTCTTACTTCGGAAAAGCCGTCAACCAAGACCCTAACACGGAGAAAATCGTGCAAAAAGTTTATGAAATCTTCAGAATCCCACTGTGCAAATTGTACATACAAAAAACTGTTGGCAAAGCTTATCTTTGTGCACTGCAACCCGTAACTAAAGAGGAGCTTTCCGAACAGGATTTGAAAATAATATCCAAAGAGGTCTCGCTCATTTCTGAGCAGGGTGAACCCTTCGGTGTCTAACATCGCATGTTTTGTTGAGAAGTATAATTTTACCGATCCGCGGGAAGAAGGGGCCCTCCAAAGATTCAAAGTAGCCGCTGAAAAGCAGGGAAGCGAATTCCATTTCCTCTTCCGCGAAGACATCAGCGAGATCCCGAAATACGACGCCGTATTTATCAGGGCAACTACTGACCCCTTGAACGCCGCGTATGTTGTGTCAAAAACCGCTTGGGAACTTGGCTTAAAAGTCATTGATGACCCCGAATCCATAACAATCTGCGGAAACAAAATCCATCAGTACGCGCTGTTTGAAAAATACAATGTACCACGCATTCCCACAATGTTTCTAGACAAGGAAGAACTGCACCACAAAAAAATCAGTGAGATATTCGACACTCTCGGAAAACCGGTCGTCATAAAAGCGCCATACACAAGTTTCTCGCGTTATGTCGAGAAGGCGGCTTGTGAAACAAGCTTCCGGGATGTCGCAAAACGGTTCTTCAGGAAATCAGACGCTTTGGCCATCCAAAAGTTCACACCTACAGCCTACGACTGGAGAGTAGGCGTACTAAACAACGATGTACTGTACGTCTGCAAGTACATGATTCCAAAAGGCAAGTGGAAGCACGGCGCCAAACTCCGGGGTAAACCAACAGTGATTTGGGGAAGAACGGTAAGTCTGAAAAAACGGGAAATGCCGCGTATGCTTAGCGAAGTTGCGTTGAAGGCGTGCAGTGTTGTTGGGAAAGGACTCTACGGCGTGGACATCAAAGAAGTCAACGGTGACTTCGTTGTGGTGGAAGTCAACGACAACCCGAGCATATACGCGGGCTACGAAGACTCATCCGACCATGACATCTACAAGAGAATCATCACATACTTATCTGAATAGTCAAACCACTTGTGGCGCGGCTCTTCGACACCTATTTATTGGAATCGACGATTTACTCCATTAAACAGGAGAACAACTTAATGCCAAGATTACGCCATAAGACACCAGTGAAAGATTTCGCCTTCACCGAACAAATGACCGTAAACGAATTGGTCAACCAGATGGAAAGAGCATGGGGCTTTACCGCCGGCAAGCTTGCCACAGGCGTCAGCATCATGGAATCCATGATTAACACCAAAGGCTGCGTAAAGTTCCTCTCATTCCCGGCTGACATAGTTGCCACTGGAACAAGAGGGGCAATAAAGGAGCTGGTTAAACGCAAACTGGTAGACGTTGTTGTAACTACGTGCGGTACGCTGGACCATGACGTGGCAAGATGCTGGAAAGACTACTACAAGGGAAGTTTCGTAATGAATGACTCCAAGCTTCACGAGGAAGGCGTAAACCGCCTAGGAAACGTGCTTGTCCCAAACGATAGCTACGGCATAGTTATTGAACAGAAAATCCAAGCGCTACTGCAGGAACTCTACAAGGAAGGAAAACGGGAGTTTTCGACCAGTGATCTCGTACGGGAAATCGGGTTACGCTGCTGCAATGAGACCTCGATCCTTTATTGGACAGCCAAAAACAGCATCCCAGTCTACGTGCCAGGAATAACGGACGGCGCTGTAGGCTACCAACTGTGGTTCTTCAGCCAGGACCACCGTGACTTCCGCATTAACCTGCTTAAAGACGAAAGCGAACTCAACAACATCATTTTCGACGCGAAAGAAAGCGGCGCGTTAATCATTGGCGGCGGCATATCTAAGCATCACACTATTTGGTGGAACCAGTTTAAAGACGGTTTAGACTACGTTGTCTACATCAGCACGGCAGACGAGTGGGACGGAAGCCTCAGCGGCGCCAGGCCCAGAGAAGCAATTTCATGGGGAAAAATAAGCGAAAAAGCAAAGCGCATAATGATCGAAGGCGACGCCACGGTAATAATGCCGATAATGACCAGCGCACTTCTAGAGAGGCAAAACAAGAAGTTGAGTTAGGAGAAGACGCTGATAAGAATTCAAATAGTTTCCGTGAAAGTTGCTGAACCTGAAAAAGGCCAATTTCGACCGTCAAATTGGGAAAAACCAACGCGTAGAATTAAATTAAACCCTTTTGTTTACGTATTGGTAGAAAACCGGTAGTTGTCAATTTGTCTGTTGCCAGATATCTTCAAACGCGAAAAGCTTTTTTCTTCATGTTCATAGGGCTGGCTGTTTTCGTCATTTACCTGTACTTTGTTGCTGGATTCAAAAATATACTGGTCGTTCTGAAGGGAGTTAACCCGGTACAGTATGCCTTCTTTTTCTCTCTAGCTATCGGCACTGTTCTGCTGGGCAATTTCTTTTGGCTTGTTTCATGGAGATCGGTTTTGAGTACCCTTAAAGTCAAGATCAGCTTGAAAAACGCATTTACTTATTATTGGACTGGCTACTTCGTTGATCTTGTTGTCCCCTGCGAAACGGTCTGCGGCGAACTCACACGATTGTACCTCGTACACAAAGAAACCGACGACGATTACGGCCTCGTCGCCGCTGGAGGGATAACAAACCGCATAATAGCCTACATAATCGTGGTGACGGGACTTTTCACAAGTGCTGGACTGCTGTTCTTTAAGTCAAACGTTCCAGCGGTAGTATCAAGCGTTCTTATTCTCATCATAATCGGTGCCACCTCTTACCTCGGAATCCTAATGTATCTGGCGCTGAGCAAGAATTCAGGAGAGAAAATTGCGTCGTTGGGACTGAAGATAATGAGAGCTCTGCGACCAAGCAAATATCGCTCAAAAGATCTGTCTCCGGAAACAAAAGCGAGCCTTTCCGCGTTCTACTCAGGATTCAAAACGTTCCGCGAAGAACCCAGACACTTTATCAAGCCTTTCGTCTTCCTGACGATATCTTGGCTGTTTAACCTTTCCCAGTACATTCTGGTGTTTTTTGCCCTCGGCATTCGCAATGAGCCATTTGCATTCTTTATAATTATCTACTTTGTAGCAGGATCTTTGACGGATGTCGCAGCAAGTTTCTCCGTGGGATCACTTGAGATACTTCTCGCCACGATTTTTGTCCTCTATGGCTTGAACCCCGCCCTTAGCGGAATAACGGCGGCACTGGTTAGAAGTGTCACTTTTTGGTCTCCCCTCATAATTGGATACATAATCGTCCAAATCCTCGGAACCAAAAAGATGCTAGCCCCCCGCCCAAAAGAACCAATAAGTACCGCGCTTCCGAAGCAAAGCGGCTAGTCATGCATAACGTTACATCTTCCGTAGGATTGGATAGGGTAGTGTAAAAATTGAAAGGGCAAGGTAAACGGCTCCCTTATTTTTTCTCCACTTTTTCCCCAATGTGGAAAACTCTAGAATAAACCCTGAACCGAAAATAAGCAAAACAAACTCTTCGACCAGCTCCTACCTACTTTTTGTAACAGAATTCTACTCACAAAAGCGCGTCAAAAAATAGCAAGCACACCGCAAGAAGGAATAGTTACCTCATAAGGGTCGCCTACCGCCATCTTCCTTATGCCCACTTTACAACAACTAAACGGGCAAGCTAGCGCGCCAATTGTCAATGCATTTTTCGCCTTACTCGCTAAAGTTGGAGCACCGAATCCGCCTTTGCTGTACCCCACATTTTAACGTATTAGGCGTTAAAACAAAATGGTTCTAAATAATGTTGACTTGAAAAAAATTAGGGTGCGTTTATTGGACGCCTTTGAAAAGCCAGCTCATATCTGGCCCTTTACGTTTCTCAGGAACCCGCTCGCATAACGCATGCGCTATTAGTGGCAATGCGATTGTGGCATCGCAGTAGCATACGGCCCGTGTTCCTTCTTGGCTGTTGATTTTGCCCCAGCTGATTGCCTCCTCCAGCGTACAACCGCTTAAGCCTCCCCATTGTTGTGAGTCTGTGGTTATTTGTATCGCGTATTTGTGAGGGTAATAGTATTCTTGTAAACCTTTGCGTAAGCCACCTTTCCTTCCCTTGACACCTTGATCACAGGTCAAAGGCGAAACAGATATGGCGATCAGTTGTGTCAGGTCTTTAGGTACGCCGCCGCCGATGTAGACTACGCCGACATCCTTGGTCTTTGTCCCTATGCTGATGAACTCGTCAAATTCTCTGACTGAGTCAATATGGACGTTATGCCCCTGATTTTTTGCCATAAGAAAGGTTTCGCCATACGCGCTGTCAACCATGGCTGGGCTGAATATGGGAACCCCGTTTGCTGCAGCTAAAGCGGAGATGGCCGGTATCTTTCTCTTGCGAAGATACTTACCAAGCAAGTAGAGGAACTCTGCAGACGTGTAGCTGTAGTCGGTTCTCAAGGTCATGACGAAGTCGGTGACGAGTTCTTCCATTTTGCGGTAGTCAGTTTCTTTGCCGAAGACGTCGTAGTATCTGTTGACGTCGGCTTTGAGCAGGGCGAAGTCATCTACCATGTGGTTTCCCTGCCAATAACCCAGACCCATAGCGTCAACGATGTCTTCTGAAACGTTGGCGCCAGTGGAAACTAGCACATCGATGAAACGGTTCTCCATAAGCCAATTAATAATTGTCCATTGCCCCGCTGTGCTCATGGAACCAGCGAAGCCCATGGCGATGGTGAGGTCTTTTTCTTTAAGCATGTTTTCCCAGACATCGACTGCTTCGCCAAGTTTGCGTCCTTGGTAAGCGGTTTTGCTCATTTCGGCGAGGAGTTGGGAGATGCTTTTTTGTTGGACTTTGATTGGCTCAAGCCTTTTTTTAAAGTAAGGATCACTCATTATCGTACACCCAGTTTTACATTAATCGGCTTGTATATGAAATTTGCCATAGCAAGAAACTATCGACCACATTGTTCCAAAGAGAAACAACCGCGCCAAAGCTACATTTTCTCGGGCGCCACAACCCCGATAAGCGTAAGGGCGTTATGCATCACGATTTCAATAGCTTGGGTCAAAGCTAAGCGTGCGTCAACCAGTCCCTCTGAATCCGCCTTCAGCACCGGCAAAGCATTGTAGAAAGTGTTGAATTTATCCGCGAGCGCGTTGGCGTAATCAGCAATCAGATTAGGCTTCAAATACTCTGACGCTTCGACAAATGTGTCGGGGAATCCGGCAAGATTCAACATCAATTCGCGTTCAAGCCGTTCCGAAAGCAACTCGTAACGCGGGTTCTCTGGTTTCCGAGCGGCTTTGCGCAGGATACTGCAGGCTCGCGCATGAGTGTACTGCACGTATGGGGCGCTGTTGGTTTCAAAGTTTAGCACGCGTTCCCAAGTGAAGACAACAGGCTTCGAAGAGTCAACATCGACAAGAGCGTACCGCACCGCGCCTAAACCGACGAAGTCAGCGATCTTACTTTTCTCCGCCTCTGA
>Ga0187769_10001815_pt1 | contig 12313 bp, 10 predicted proteins | sample 0116_SJ02_MP02_1_FD_133140 | JGI IMG/M metagenome (GOLD analysis project Ga0187769, IMG submission 133140) | Tropical peat soil microbial communities from peatlands in Department of Meta, Colombia - 0116_SJ02_MP02_10_MG | ecosystem: Environmental > Terrestrial > Soil > Wetlands > Peat | place... | reverse complement strand
GAATTCCGCCGCTTCAAGATTTCGCCCGATGAATCGATTGCCCGCTTCCGCGAGGGCATCGAGCAAATCGAGCTGTTGCTCACCAGCGATCGCGCGACCCACCGCGGCCAATTCCATTCCTTCGAGGATCTCACCTCGCTGCCGCGGCCGACGCAGAAACCGCGGCCCAAATTCTACATCGCCTCGACGCGCACGGCGGATTCCTTCGCGTTTGCCGGCGAGAAGGGCTATTCGCTGATGGCGATCCCGATCGGCCCGCTCCGTCCCTTGCTCGATACCTACCGCAAGGCCTGGCGCGACGCCGGCCATCCCGGTGACGGCGAAGTGATGATCGCGTTCCACATGTTTTGCCACGAGGATGCGCGCGCCGCCCGCGACATTCCACGCCGCGCCTTCGATGTGTATTTCGAGGCGCTTCTGGAATCCGCAGGCGAATGGACGCAGGGCACCAAATCCAAGGACTATCAGGGCTACGACACCTCGATCTCGCGCATGAAGGGATTTTCGCTCGAAGGCCAGATCGAAAGCGGCAACGCCTTCGTCGGCACGCCTTCCGAAATCAAGGCCATCATCCGGCGCTTCTGCGATTCGGTCGGCACGTTCGAGCACGCCTCGCTGCAGATCAATTTCGGCACGCTCGACTTTGCCGAGGCGCAAAAGTCGATGCGGCTGTTCGCCCGCGAAGTGATGCCGGAATTTTCCTGATGACTGGACCGCTCGCCGGCATCCGCATCCTCGATCTCACCGCGGTGGTGGCCGGGCCGCTCGCCACCCAGATGCTCGGCGACATGGGCGCCGACGTCATCAAGATCGAGCCGCCCGAGGGCGATGCGCCGCGCCATACCGGGCCGGCGCGGTCGCCGAACATGGCCGCCTTGTTCATGGGACTCAATCGCAGCAAGCGCTCGCTGGTGCTCGATCTCAAGCAGGACAGCGCGAAAAAGGCTTTATCGCGGCTGATCGCCACGGCCGACGTGTTGGTCCATTCGATGCGGCCGCAGAAAATGGCAAAGCTCGGCTTCGGACCCGACGCCGTGTGCGCGCAAAATCCGCGCCTCGTCTATGCGGCATTGCACGGCTACCGCGACGGCGGGCCCTATAGCGGCCAGCCGGCCTACGACGACGTGATCCAGGGCCAGTCCGGCATCGCCGCCTTGATGTCGCAAGTCTCAGGCGAGCCGCGCTACGCGCCGATGATCATCGCCGACAAGACCTGCGCGCTCGCCATCGTCGGCGCGGTGTCGACGGCCCTGTTCGCGCGCGAGCGCACCGGCCGCGGCCAGTTCGTCGAAATCCCGATGTTCGAGCAGATGGTGGGCTTCGTGCTCGGCGAACATCTGTTCGGTCACAATTTCGTGCCGCCGCTCGGACCGCTTGGTTATACGCGCGTCACCGCGCCGTGGCGGCGGCCGTACCAGACCAAGGATGGCTATCTCTGCATGATGGCCTATACGCAGGCGCATTGGCAGAAATTCTGGAGCATGGTCGGCAAGCCGGAGATGCTCGACGACGCGCGCTTCGATTCCATTGCCTCGCGCGCCAAGAACGTCGTCGCGCTCTACGAACTGGCCGGCGCCTGTCTCGCCGACAAGACCACCGACGAATGGCTCATACTATTGCGCGAGCGCGAAATTCCGTCAGCGCGCATGTCGAGCCTCGACGACGTGATGGCCGATCCGCAGCTTGCCGCAACCGGCTTCTTCAAGCGCGCGACCCACCCGACCGAGGGTGAGATCCTCTACACCGACCTGCCGATCCGGTTCGGCGGCGATGCTGCAGCGGCGACACGGCTGCAGCCGCGGCTCGGCGAGCACAGTATCGAGGTCTTACGCGAGGCGGGGTTGACCGACAGCGAGATTGACGCACTCGCTGCGTCCGGTGCGACCATCGACGCGAGCGAGAAGAAGCAGGCGGCGGAATAATCCTTCATCCTCCCCCGTGAAAAGGGGGGAACCGCCCGAAGGGCGGTGGAAGGGGCGCCAGCCTCGACGTTTCTCCCGCGAAGACAGCAAAGCTTTAGTTCAGACGCTCCCTCCACCACGCTTCGCGTGGTCCCCTCCCCCGCTTACGCGGGGGCGGAAGAACCTACGTCTCCATCACGTTCGGCGCGTAGAGTTCCTCGAGCTTGATCAGCCGCGAGGTCAGGCCCTGCTCCAGCGAATATTGCGCGATGGTCTCGATCACCTTGCGGTTGGCTTTGACGCCGTGATGCAGCACCGGCGTTTTCGCGTCGCCGGCGAGAAGCCCGGTGGCGAGATGATAGTCGACGTGTTCGAGGCGTTGCGCATTGGCGATGTCGTTTGCCTTATTGAACGCCTTGACCAGATTGAGCGCGACCCACGGTTCTTTTTCGAATACATCGCGCCGCACCACCGCTTGGTGATTGATCGGAAATAGTCCGGTCTTCTTGTAGTAGCGGATGCCTTCGGCGAGCGGATCGGGGAACAAGGTCTTGAAATCGGGATGATTGACCAGATCGGCGCGGCTGCGATCGACCAGATTGCGGCCGGACAGATAATGGATCGCCGCGTCAAGCTCGCCCTTGAGCATCATCGAGCCGATGCTCTTGTCGGCCGGAATCTGGTTGACCGTCACGCCCGGCGGCGGCTTGAAGCCTGTGGCGCCGCCGTGGCTCTTGTCCGGCGTGCGCTCCATCCAGAATTCCATGTTGGCGGCATGCACGCCGAATTCGTGCTGCAGCACGCCGCGCGTCCATAGCGCCGCGGTCTGCTGATATTCCGGCACGCCGACGCGTTTGCCCTTGAGGTCGGCGGGTTTGTCGATGCCGGCCGCGCGGCGCACCAGAATGCTGGTGTGAAAGAACCGCCGCGTGGTGAAGATTGGCAGGCCGACGAAGCGGGTGTCGCCGTGCCCGGTGACGATCAGAAACGACGAGCACGACATTTCCGACACGGCGAATTCGGCGAAATGCAGCTGCCGCCAGAACAGTTCCGACGGATGCAAAATCGTCGGAACAAGATCGATGCCGTCGGGCTTCACCGTGCCGTCGAGGATCGGCCAGGTGCGCGGATTGTTGGTGATGCCGATGCTGAGCTGGAGATTCATGGGAATGATGCGATCAATTAGCTGTCATGGCCGGGCTTGTCCCGGCCATCCACGTCTTCGGCCAGATTTGAGCATCAAGTCGTGGATGCCCGCGACCAGCGCGGGCATGACGACCTGCGATCGATCAGTACTTATACGGCGCGACATCCAACAGCGGGAAGGCCGAGAACACGCTCGGCGGATTGGTCGGCGTCGTCGCGTGCACATAGGACGCGTCGAGCTTGGCGAAGCCGGTGACGCCGGTTAGCCCGAGCGCGCGGGTCACTTCGTCCTCGAGGATTTCCAGCATGCGCACGATGCCGGCCTGGCCCGCCGCGGCGAGGCCATAGCATTGCATGCGGCCGAGCCCGACCAGATTGGCGCCGAGCGCCAACGCCTTGACGATGTCGGTGCCGCGATTAAAGCCGCCGTCGACGATGATCATGGCGCGGCCCGCCACCGCGTCGACCACCTCCGGCAGCACTTCGATGGAGCCGCGGCCGTGATCGAGCTGGCGGCCGCCGTGATTGGAGACGTAGACGATGTCGACGCCGTGATCGAGCGCGAGCCTGGCGTCCTCGGCGGTGCCGATGCCCTTGAGCGCCAGCGGGATCTTGAATTTCTTCTTGATGCGCTCGACGGTTTTCCAATCGAGCGCCGCCTGGAAATCGCGGCCCTGCACGCGGCGGCGGCCGGCGGTGACATGACGCTTGGCGAGATCGCGCTCGCGGCGGCTGTAATGGGCGGTGTCGACGGTGAGGCAGAACGCGCAATAGCCGTTGTCGATGGCGCGGGCGACGTGATCGTCGGTCCAGTCGGCGTCGCCGCGCACATAGAGCTGGAAGATGCGAAGCGCATCCGGCGCGGCCTTGGCGACCTCTTCGAGGCCGGGGTCGCACACCGAAGAGAGCATGTGCGCGACGCCGAATTCGGCCGCCGCCTTCACCACCGGCTCGGCGCCGCCGGGATGAAAGCTCTCCAGCGAGCCGACCGGGCAGAGCAGGACAGGCAGTTTCAGCTTGCGGCCGAAAATCTCGACCGACGGATCGACTTTGACGACGTCGCGCAACACGCGCGGCCGCAGCGCGATGGAGTCCAGCCCCATGCGGTTGCGCCGCAGCGTGGTCTCGGTCTCGGTGCCGCCGACGATATAGTCCCAATCGTTCTGATTGAGATTCTGCCGGGCCTTGGCGACGATTTCGTGCAGGTTCATGAATTGCGGCGCCGAGGAGGCGTTGCGCAGCGCGCCGACTTCATCGATGAGCGAGACTGTCTTGTTCATTTTCAATACGCGTGGATGGTTGCGGGATGGTGGGGAGCGGACTTTAGCCCGCCGCCGCGGCCTTACGGAAGGGCCCCGGCGGGGGCCATCGGCGCGGCGCAAGTGGCGGTCCCGAGAGGACTCGAACCTCCGACCTTCGGTTTAGGAAACCGCTGCTCTATCCTGCTGAGCTACGGGACCGGTTGAGGGCGGCTTCTTGGGCCGCGCGTCAATGTCCATGCGTGGACGGATTGCCTATAGCACGGCGTTGCTCGCCATCACATGCGGCTCGCTCCTCGCAGCGGCGCAGGATAAGCCTGACGCGCCGCCCTGCGGAGCCGAGGAGATCGCGCGCGGTGCCGTTGCTCGCATCGGCGACGGGCGCACCCTCACGCTTGCCGACGGCCGCGAAGTCCGGCTCGCAGGTATCGAAGTGCCGCCGCTGCCGCTGCCGCGGGAGGAAAACGCGCCGCCCGGCGGGCTGGCCGTCAAGGCCGCGCTCGAGGCGCTCACCGGCGGCGCCGAGGTCGCGCTGCGCCGCGCCCAAGCGTCGCCCGACCGTTATGGCCGCCTCGTCGCCTATGCCTATGTGCTCAAAGACGGCGATCCAACCTTCGTGCAGAGCGAGCTTCTGGCCAAGGGTTTGGCCCGCACCGGCGACCGCATCGGCGGCCCGGCCTGCGCCGCGGAGCTGATGCGCCGCGAACGCGACGCCCGGGCCGCCGGGCTTGGCCTATGGGCCAATCCGTATTATGCCGTGCTCGACGCCGGGACCCCCGCCGCTGTAGTGGCGCAAAAAGGGCGGTTCGCGCTGGTCGAAGACCAAGTGGAGTCCGTGCACGAAAGCGGGGCCACAATCTATGTCAATTTTGGCCGGCATTGGTCCGAGGATTTTGCTGTTACAGTCCTGAAACGAAACGAGCGCAATTTCGCGGCGGCGGGGCTGGATTTGAAGAGGCTTGCCGGCCGGCGCGTCCGGGTCCGCGGCTTTGTCGAGGAGCGCGGCGCAGCGGGCAGTCCGTGGATCGAGGCCGCGCGTCCGGAGCAGATCGAAACCGTGGGTCCGTGACTGATCTGCCGGAATAAGGGAGCTTGCGCGCGATTTTGGGTGATGCGGTGAAACGGGGACGAGCGCTGGTGGCAATCTTGAGGCTCGGCCGCGCCGCCGTCGCGGCGGCGGCGCTGGCGCTTGCCGCCTGTACCGCCTCGCCGCCCGCCGGCGCCCCGCAAGCGACGCTTGCGGCGCCGGCGAAGCCGGCCGAGACTGCCATGTCGCCGGCGGTGCTGCGCGAGCATCAGCGCATCCTCGCGACCTATGGCGGCGCCTACAGCGATCCGCGCTTGCAGGCCATGACCGAACAGATGGTGGAGCGGCTGGTCGCGGCGTCGGACAAGCCGGACCTGCATTACAAAGTCATCATGCTCAATTCGCAGTCAGTCAACGCCTTTGCCTTGCCGAGCGGGCAGCTTTACGTCACCCGCGGCCTGATCGCGCTCGCCGGCGACGAATCCGAGTTGGCTTCGGTGCTCGCCCACGAAATGGGCCACGTCATCGCCCACCACGCCGAATTGCGCGAACAGCAGGAACGCCAGGCCGATCTCGTCAACCGCGTCGTCACCGACGTGGTCAGCGATCCGACCGCAGGCGCGCTGGCGCTGGCGAAGTCGAAGCTCGCGCTCGCCAGTTTCTCGCGCGGCCAGGAGTTCGAAGCCGACGCCATCGGCATCCGCATCGCCGCGCACGCCGGCTACGATCCCTACGGCGCGGCGCGATTTCTCACTGCGATGGAGCGCAATTCCGCGTTAAAGCCGGAACAGTCGGCCAGCATCAATCCGGCGGCGCCCGATTTTCTGTCCTCCCATCCGTCGACGCCGGAGCGCGTCACCAACGCCATCGCCACTGCGCGCCAATACCGCGCGCCGGCGAGCGACAGCCCCCAGGAGCGCGAACAGGCCAAGGTCGCCTATCTCGGCAATATCGACGGCATCGTCTACGGCGAGGATCCGAGCGAAGGCTATGTGCGCGGGCGGCGCTTCCTGCACCCGAAACTCGGTTTCACCTTCACCGCGCCGGAGGGCTTTATGCTCGACAACACGGCGCAGGCCGTGCTCGGCATCAAGCACGGCGGCGGCGAGGCGCTTCGGCTCGACGTCGTGCGCGTGCCGGCCGAGCAGACACTCGCCGCATATCTGACCTCGGGCTGGATCGAGAATATCGATAAAGCAAGCGTCGAAGACGTTACTATCAACGGCTTTGCCGGCGCTACCGCCGCCGCCAAAGGCGACCAATGGGACTTTCGGCTCTACGCCATCCGCTTCGGCAGCGATGTCTATCGCTTCATCTTCGCCGCCAAACGCCACACGCCCGAAACCGACCGCGCGTATCGCGATTCGGTCGGCACCTTCCGCCGCATGAGTCTCGCCGAAATCGAAGCGGCCAAGCCGCTGCGCTTGCAAATCGTCACTGTCGCGCCCGGCGACACCGTCGACAAAATGGCCGGCAAAATGGCGGTCGCCGACCGCGCGGCCGAGCGCTTCCGTGTGCTCAACGGGCTGGAACCCGGCGACCGCCTGAAGGCGGGCAGCGAAGTCAAAATCGTGGTCGAATAACCGCGTTTAGGTTCGCCCGCCTCCCGCTATTCTCTCCGCGGCTTGCGTCCGCTATGATGGCGTCAAGGTCGGAACGGCTTGGGGACAAGGCCAACCGACCGTGGGGGGATCCAATGTGGCTTTTAAAGCGGGCGGCGCCCGTTGCCGTGGTCATTGCCATGGTATCGGCGGTAACTGCGGTGCTGTGGGTGGTCAAACTCGAATCGGTCGGGCCACAGCACCTCGTGTTCTTCTATCTGTTGCCGACGGCTTTGGTGGCCGTGCTCTATGGCAGCCTGCCGGCCATGCTTAGCGCCCTCGCGGCGACGCTGTGCGCGGCCTATTTCCTCTACGATCCGCTGTATAGTTTTTCCGTCGCCAATCCGCTCGAGCTGGGCGAGCTTTTTTGCTTCGTCGGCGTTGCGGTGATCGGCGCCAAATGCACCGCCGACCTTTTGCGGCCGGCCGTAGACCTCAATTTGACGCGGCAAAATCCCGCGACCGAGGACTAATTCCGCTCAGAACTGCGAGGCGAGGCGATCGAGCCCCATCACGTGGGCGATGTTGCGCACTTCCTGCTTCTGGTCGTCGTCGAAGCTCATGATCAGCGGCACCGCCGCAGATTTGAGGCTGGCGACGGCGTCGGGATCGGGATCGGCCGCGCCGTCCGATGCGCCCGACCGGCGTGCGGCTTGCATCCGCAAATAGGCGATGTTGCGCAGCGCGACCTCGACTGCCGGCCACATTTGCTCCTGATCCGCAGTCATATGCAGGCGCTCTTTGATGCTCGCGATCTGCGCGTCGTCGAGCACATAGCCCGGCCGGTTTGCGGTCGCATGGCGAGCGACCATTGCGGTCGCCGCGGCTGCGGTCGCCGGTCGCGCCGCTGCGGAGGGGCGTGGTGCTGGCATCGGCCTGCCGGTATCGGGCGCCGGCGATGGATTGACGGCCGCCGTGGCGGCGGCCTGCGCACCCATCGCGAGATCAGCGTTTCGAGCCGGCTCGATATTGGCTGGCGCAATCATCGGTTCGGGTCTGAACAAGGCAAGCTCGGCGTGCTTGATCGCGCCCGCGGTCACCATTGCCGCCGCCGCAGTTGACGCATTGGCAGCCGCGAACGATGGGGAGGGGGCGTTCCAAGCTTGCGGAAAACGCAGCGCGACCATGGCGGCTGCCGTTTGTTCGGCGTTCCGTGTGGCGGGGCCCACCGTGGCGGGATGCCAGGCGCCGATCAGGTAACCCACTAGCCCGGCAAGCAGGACCGGAACCAGTCGGCCGCGCTTGAACGCCTTGTTCCGCCGCATCCTCGACGCCCCTGCCCAGACAATGCGCTACACCCGCTATGTCCTTTCAAATGAAGTTTAATTTATGGCTAACCGGCGGTGTTTTGCCGGCGCAGCGGCGCTCGGCTTACGGTACGAAATACGAAAAGGCCCGGCTGTTGCCGGGCCTTTCACGTTCGTAATCGCAAAAATGCGATGCGGATTACGCCGCCTCTTCCTCGACGACCGACTCTTCGTCGGCCTCGGGCTTGGGACCGCGGCGCGGTCCCTTGGCGAGCGCCGCCTCGATCTCCTTGATCGCTTCGGTTTCGGTAATGCGCTGCACGGCCGCGACCTCGCGCGACAGCCGGTCGAGGGCCGCTTCATAGAGCTGCCGCTCGGAATAGGACTGCTCCGGCTGCGTCTCCGACCGATACAAATCGCGAACGACCTCGGCAATGGCGACGATGTCGCCGGAATTGATTTTGGCCTCGTATTCCTGGGCGCGCCGCGACCACATCGTGCGCTTGATCCGCGCCCGGCCCTTGAGCGTCTCAAGCGCCCGCTTGACCGTCGGCGTCTCGGCGAGCTTGCGCATGCCGACGGAGGCCACTTTCGAGGTCGGCACCCGAAGCGTCATCTTGTCCTTGACGAAATTGATGACGAACAGCTCAAGGCGCGCGCCGGCGACTTCCTGCTCCTCGATGGCGACGATCTGGCCGACGCCGTGAGCCGGATAGACGATGAACTCGTGAGTTTTGAAGCCTTGTCGTTGAGTAGTCTTCTTAGCGGTCATTCCCAAAGTTGCTCCTTCCGGCTCCGGCTTGCGCCGGTGCGCAGGCTTTGCCACGCCGACCCTTGCCCGGGTCATGCCTCGCGTGGACTGTGAGGCCCTCCGGCTCGCGCGAGAGGGATGTTTCGTTGCCTTCCGGCTCATGCCGGCCACGCTTTTCTTCGGACGACGAGTTTTCTCTGCCACTGCTCTCGCGTGGAACTCACGCCTCTCCTAAGGTTTCCTCGAAAACCCCGAAAAAATATGCTCCCGGCGGGGAGCAGCGTCTCGGAGTATATTTCATTATGTGTAAGCTATATAACACATTTTCAGCCAAAATCAAAGCCTTATCGCGTTGCAAAAGCGCCGCAACAGACCCTCTCAGGACGGAATCCTTAATAAAGGTTAATATTTGAGCCCGGAAATCGTTCCTAATCGCCGGTGCCCGGGTTGGCAGAGAAATGCTCCTCAAACTTATTCGCCACGCCCTCCCACGCCTTGGCATCGGCCGGCGGGGCCTTCTTGGCGGTTATATTGGGCCATAATTTTGCATATTCGGCGTTGATGCCGAGCCATTTCTCAACACCCGGCTCGGTATCGGGCTTGATCGCCTCAACCGGGCACTCCGGCTCGCAGACGCCGCAATCGATGCACTCATCGGGATGAATGACCAGCATATTCTCCCCCTCGTAAAAACAATCGACGGGGCAGACCTCGACGCAGTCCATGTATTTGCATTTGATGCAATTGTCGTTGACGATATAGGTCATCTGCACACTCTGGACGAGCTTTTTTGAAGCTTTGCTCCTATCGCATGGGGACGAGCCACACAAGGCTCGGGCTGGTCGGGCGCGCCGGCCGCCTCGAAGCCGTTAGGCCGCGGCGCTGTCATGCCAAATCTTCATAGAGCCCGGCGGTGGTCCGCGCCGGACCCCGGCGCTCGGTAAATCCCGTCACTCTCAGCACCCGCACGCCACGGTCGAGCGCGACCGTAATCACATCGCCAGTCCGCACCATGCGGCTCGGTGTATCAATCCGCGTTCCGTTGACGCGGATATAGCCCGCACCCGCAAGGGAGGCCGCAGCGCTGCGCGTACGCACCACGCGGGCATGCCACAGCCAGCGGTCGATGCGCTGGGGATCATGCCCGGCGGATGGCTGGGCCATGCCTCAGCGCCGCTCCTTGGCATCGGCTTCGAGCTGCGCCTTAAGCGCTGCAAGTTTGGCGAAGGGCGAATTCGGGTCGGGCGCTTTCTCACGCCGCTCGAAGCGCTTGGCCGGTGGCCGCTCGCGTTCACGCGCTGCACGATCCGCCCGCTGCCCGCCAGCCCGCCTGCGGCCGTAGCGCAGCTGACGCTCCGGTTTGGCAACCGCGGTCTCACTTGGAGCTCCGTGCTGCTGGGGTGCCGCGTCCGCTGCGGGAGCGGCTGTCGTGGCGGCTTCCTGGGCGACCTGCGCGGCCGGCCTGTCCTTGCGCGCACGGGCGCGGTTGCCGCGATGCCTTTGATGCGATCCACGCCGTCCTTCCGGACGCCCCGGCCGCCAGACCTCGATCATCAGCGGTTCCTGCGCGGAGGCCTCGGGAGCCTTCTCGGCAGCTGCCGCCGCCGGCATCGTATCTTGCGTATCTGCAATCGCGGGCGGCGCGGCCGTGAATTCCGGCATCGGTAGCGGGCTTGACGGCTCGCTCTCCGCCGCGGCGACAACAACCTCCTGCTCCGCAGTTGCGGGACCGCTATCGGACGGAGGCGGCGCATCCGCGGTCTGAACCTCTCCACCAGTCCCCTCGCGCGACCCGGGAGCGGATTCGGCTGGCGGCTCCGCCGGCTTCGGACGCCGTTCCACGCGATAGCCGAGCGAGCGCAGGATCGAGGCAAAATCCTCACCCGATGCGCCGGTCAGCGAGGTCATGCCATTGATCACCGTGAAGCCGCCGCCGGCGACCGCGCCCGCCGGCTTCGGCCCCGACCCTTCGCGCCAGGCCAATGCCGGCCGGATCAGATCCGCAAGCCGCTCCAGAATGTCGACCCGCACCGCGCGCTCGCCGCAGACGCGATAGCCGGCGGCGCGATAAAGCGCCGGATCGATGTCGCGATCGACCGGGATCGACGTGCGGCCGCTTCCGGCAAGGTGCAATAAATCGCCCAACCCCTTGCTCTGCGGTCCGTCATGGCGCAGTGCCCATAGCTGGGCGGCAAGCGTGCGCGGCGCCGGCTTGAGCAGCGCCGGAAGATAAATGTGATAGGCGCCGAAGCGCACGCCGTATTTGCGTAAGGACGCGCGCGCCGGCTGCTCCAAGCTCTTCACCTCCTCGGCGACACGCTGCCGATCGAGCACGCCGAGCGCCTCGACCAGTTGAAAGGCGACGCCGCGGGCGATGCCGGTCACGTCGGCCGCCGCCGCGAGTTCGGCCAACGGACCGAGCAGCTTGTCGATGTGGGATTTGACGAAGGCATGGAGCCGCGCTTCGACGGCGTCGCGCGGCGCGCCGGTGAGTTGCTCGTCGGCGACGATGCGCAGGCGCGGGCGCAAGACCTCTTCGCCGGCGGTAAGCTTGCCGACTGCGGCGCCGACCCAGCGCAGGGTGCCGTCGGCGGCCAACGCGAATTGACCGTCGGGCGCCTCGGCAAGCCGCGCGGCACGCGCGGCGATTTCGCCGGCCAACGCTTTTTGCGCGGCATTTTGCAGCGCCTTGGCGTCGGAGCCGCCCGACGATGCATCCGCCACGAAGACGAAGCCGTCGAGCCGGCCGATGACATGGCCTTCGACCGCGACTTCGCCGGTCTTGTTGAATACCGGCTCGAATACCGCATTCTCGCGCAGCCGCCGCATCAGCACGCTGGTGCGGCGATCGACGAACCGCTCGGTGAGCCGCTCGTGCAGGGCATCCGACAGCCGGTCCTCGACGCCGCGCGTCACGCCCTGCCAGTGCTGCGGATCGGCAAGCCAATCCGGCCGGTTGGCGGCAAAAGTCCAGGTGCGGATATGGGCGATGCGCGTGGAAAGCGTATCGATATCGCCGTCGGTGCGATCCGCCAGCGTCACCTGGTGCGCGAACCAATCGGTCTTGATCGTGCCGTCGCGCTGCAGAAATCCGTAAACGGTGACGACGAGCTCGGCATGGTTTGCCGGCGCGATCTTGCGATAATCGGGAAGCTGGCAGACGTCCCATAGCCGCTCAACATCGGCGGCAGTCCGCGTCATGGCGCGCACGTTGTCGTCGCGCGCGGCATGGTCGAGTACCAGGATGTCCTCGGCGACCGGCGCACGCGCCAGCGCGGCTTCGGTCGGCGCGGCGGCCAGCGTCGCCTGCAAGGCGCCGACGGACGAAAAGTCGAGATCGGTGTTGCGCCACTGCACGAGCTTGACCGGCTCGAAGGTGTG
>Ga0187769_10001814_pt1 | contig 12320 bp, 12 predicted proteins | sample 0116_SJ02_MP02_1_FD_133140 | JGI IMG/M metagenome (GOLD analysis project Ga0187769, IMG submission 133140) | Tropical peat soil microbial communities from peatlands in Department of Meta, Colombia - 0116_SJ02_MP02_10_MG | ecosystem: Environmental > Terrestrial > Soil > Wetlands > Peat | place... | reverse complement strand
TGGCTACCATCGTCAACGTGCGCGGTTCCATCCCTTCGTTCGAGACCGCCAAGATGCTGGTGCGTGACGACGGCTCGATCACTGGCACCATTGGCGGTGGTTGCGTGGAAGCCGAGGTCTGGCAGGCGGCGCGCGAAGTCATGGAGTCGGAAAAGCCGCGCACTCTGACCTTCAATCTCAATAACAATCCAAGTTATGACACTGGATTGGTTTGCGGTGGTACCCTTGAAGTATTCGTTGAGCCCGTGCTTCCGGTCTCCAACCTTTATTTGTTCGGCGCCGGACACGTGGCGCAGAGCTTATACAAAGTAGCGCGCCTCGCCGGCTTCGACGTCACCGTCATCGACGATCGGGAGAGCTACGCCAATCGCGAGCGCTTCCCCGAAGCCCGCGAAATCTACGCCGAGGACTACGACAAAGCCATGGCGCAGTTGGCCCCGTCGGAGTCAGCGTTCATCGTCATCGTCACCCGTGGACACCGTGACGATATGCGTGTGCTGCGCTGGGCCGTCGAACAACCAGCGCGCTATCTGGGCATGATTGGCTCCCGGCGCAAAGTGCTAGGCATTTATAAGGAACTGGAGAAGGAAGGCATCCCACGCGAGAAGTTCGAGCGTGTGCACGCTCCCGTAGGCCTCGATATTGGCGCTATCACGCCGGAAGAGATCGCGGTGGCTATCACCGCTGAGATGATTGCGGTGAGGCGGCACGCGGCGCCGGGGGTGAGATCGATGCGATACGCCGGCAGGGAACAGTCCGAACCAGCCGAGGGTTTGTAATTGGTAATCTATAATTTGTAAACCGGTCAGCAAAGGAAAATGGAAAGACCGGGAAGGGACTGGGAACTGTAATTTGTAAAGTGCGACCGAAAGCAATTTGCAATTACGAATTCCCCATCACAGGTTCTCTCCCTTGCCCGGCCGGGTCATGAGTTCATGGATGGCGTCGCGCGGGGACTTGCCCTGGTGCAGGATGGCATGCATCTGCTGGGTGATGGGCATCTCGATCTTCATCTTGCAGGCTAGGTCGACAGCAGCGTTGGTGGTGAGCACGCCTTCCGCCACCATGCCGTGCATGCCGGCGATGATCTCCGCCAGCCTGCGGCCGCGGCCCAACTCCACTCCGACGCTACGGTTCCGGGAGAGGCCACCGGTACAGGTTAGCACCAGGTCGCCCATACCGGAGAGGCCGGCCATGGTGTCGCGGCGAGCCCCGCAGGCGACCGCTAGGCGGGTGATCTCGGCCAGGCCGCGGGTGATGAGCGCAGCCACACTGTTATGGCCGAGACCCAATCCGTCGCACACTCCGGCGGCGATGGCGATAATGTTCTTCAGCGCGCCGCCCATTTCTACGCCAATCACATCGTCATTGGTATAAACGCGGAAGCAGGGATCGCTGAAGTCGGTTTGTACGCGGTGGGCAAGATCGAGGTTGCTGGAGGCGATGGTGATCGCGGTGGGATCGCCGCGCGCCACTTCCAGCGCGAAGGAGGGCCCACTTAGCACGCCGATGTGGGGATTGAACCCATCCTGCGCCCGCACTCCCAGCACTTCCTTGATGACCTCCGTCACGCGCAGCAAGGTTTCGTTCTCCAGACCCTTGGTGGCGCTGACAAACAGCATTTCCCGGCTGAGGTGCGGCTGCATCTCGCGAAAGAGCCGGCGCACGTGGTGCGAGGGCATCGCGCTGACCACCATCCCGGCCCGGCGCAGCGCTTCCTGCAGGCTGTTGGTAGCCCGCACCGCCATGGGGATTTGTTGTCCGCTCAGAAAAACTTCGTTCTCGTGCCGCTGATTTATAGATTCGCAAACTTCTTTCTCGTATACCCACATGCGGACGGTGTGCGTGCCTTTACGGCCGAGCACGATCGCCAGGCCCGTTCCCCAGGCGCCTCCGCCGATGATGGCGATCTCGCTCATGCGCGCGTGCGCTTCAGAGCGAAGCGGTGCTCAGTACCCGTCAGCAGGCGCCGAATATTTTCACGATGCTTGAAAATCACGAGCGCAGCTATAACGCAGATAGCGGTCAGGATTTCAGGCGAGGAATGGTAATCGTGGAGGCCATAGGCGATCAGCGGGAAGGCGGCAGCGACAATGATTGAGCCAAGTGACACGTAGCGGAAGGCTGCCACCAAGGCGACGAAGAGCGCCAGTGCCAGCAGCAGCGTCTTGGGTGCCAGCGCCAGGAAGACCCCCACGCTGGTGGCCACGCCTTTGCCCCCGCGAAATTTCAGCCAGATGGGGAACATGTGGCCGAGAATGGCGAACACGGCCGCAATTGCGGCCAAGAGGTACAGTAGCGGGCGAGCAGCGGCATCGCGAGCAGCGCTGGCAGCCAGCAGTGATGCGGCAGTCACCGCGAGCAGTCCCTTGGTTGCGTCCAGGAGCAGGGTGAGCGCGCCCAGCGCGGGCGAAGAGCGCGCTACGTTAGTGGCACCGATATTGCCGCTGCCCGACTCGCGTACGTCCTGCCCGTGAAAGATACGCACCAGGATGTAGCCGAAGGGGATCGACCCCAGCAGGTACGCGATCACGGCCGTGGCGATGTACAAGGACATCAGTCGTAGATAGAACCCGCAGCAAACGTGCTCAGAAAAGAGGCACGGCTTCCATCCGTGGCGTCCTCCCTGACATTTCAGACGCCGGCTGACAGGGGGAAGCTTTCAAGCTTCGTATACTGCGCCCCTTTAGGCGATAACTTGCTCTCGAACAGGAAGAACTCGCGCGGGCTCATTGTACCGAAGTTAGGCGCGGGCATCGCTGCCAACTTTTCCTGCAATCGCCGAAAGCTGGCATTCGCGCGATCGGAAGACATGCGTTGCGGACGCCCCGAACCGGTACGCGCGAGCGTTAGATGGGGGGTGAACGCCCGCTGCTCGCGCCCGATTCCGAGGGCGGAAGTGGCGCCATCGACGGCAGCCGCCAGCGACGCCAGCTCGGGGCCGGCCTGCATTCCAACCCAAAACACCCGCGCCGATTTTGGCGTCGGGAAGAAGCCGGTGCCGGAGAAGGTGATTCCTGTCGGCTGGCTGCGCACTTCTTTGAGCGAACGCTTGAGTTCGTCGAGACGTTCGGCCGGCCACTCCCCGATGAACTTCAGGGTAATGTGCAGCGACCCGGCCGAGACCCAGCGCGCATCTGGCGCAGATTCGCGTACGCCATCCATGAACTGCGCGATCCGATGGCGGATTTCGGGGTCGAGGTCGAGGGCTACGAATAGTCTCATTGGTTAATTGGGTAAGTGGGCAATTGGGTAAGTGGGTAATTGAAAACCGAGGCCGCGCCACTCAATTACCCAACTACCAAACTACACAATTACCCAATCGGATAACTCACATCAATTTTCTTCGCACCAGGTCCAGCGCCTGCCGCATCGCCCAGCGGCGCACGCGCTCACGGTCGCCGATGAACTTGCGTTCCACAACTTCGGTCTTTGTGCCGTCGGCGAGGGCGTGGAACACCAGGCCAACGGGTTTCTCTTCGGTGCCCCCCGTGGGCCCGGCAATTCCGGTAACGCCCACGCCGAAGGTGGAGTTGGTGCGGCGGCGAATGCCCTCCGCCAGCGCCGCCGCCACTTCTTTGCTGACGGCGCCATGCTTCTCGATCAGCGCCGCGGGAACGTCCGCCATCGCTGTCTTCATTTCGTTCGAATACACGACCGCCCCGCCGACGAAGTAACGCGAGCTGCCGCTGATCGAAGTCAGGTGCTCGGCGATCATGCCGCCGGTGCAGGATTCGGCCACCGAGATGGTGGCGCCGCGCATCTCCAGAAGATAGGCGACGATCTGCTCCAGTGATTCACCCCCGGCGGAAAAAACAGTGTCACCCAGCTCATCTTCGAGCTCGTCGGCCAGCGCATCCACACGCTGCTGCGCTGCTGCCAGTGAGTCGGCGCGCAAGCGCAAGTGCAGCTGGATCTCGCCCGCATCGGCAAGGATCGTGGTTTGTACGTCCGGATACTTCTTGTAGATGGGCGCAATGCGTGCGTCGCAGGTGGACTCCGGCACCATGGCGACTTTGATCACACGCGTTGCTATGAACGCCGGCGGGAGCGCGGTCCGCAGCCGCTCCAGCACCTGCTTCTCGAACATCAACTTCAGTTCCCAAGGCGGGCCCGGCAGCAGCAGGATGATCTTTTTCTTGCCCTCGTAGTCGCCTTCGATCCACTGGCCCGGAGCGGTGCCTTTTTCGTTGGGTAGGACCGCGGCCCCGGCGATCACGTCGCACTGGCGCTCGTTGTTCTCCGGCATCTTGCGGCGGAGAGCGGCGAAGCGGGCGTACAGCGCCGCCACCAGTTCGGGATCGCGCCCCAATTGCAAGCCGAGCGCGGCAGCCACGGCTTCTCGCGTCAGGTCGTCCTCGGTCGGACCAAGTCCGCCCATAAAGATGATGATGTCGGCACGGCCGAGCGCAATCTTGGCCACCTGCACCAAGTGCGCCCGGGTGTCGCCCACCACTGTTTTGAAGGTGACTTCGACGCCCAGGCTGTTCAGGTGCTCAGTGAGATAAAGGGAATTGGTGTCCTGGCGGGAGGGAGTCAGCAGCTCCGAGCCAATGGCGATGATCTCGGCGTCCACGTTAGCAGTGTAAAACAAAGATAAACGCCGAGGGCGCAGAGGAGCGGGGGTCTAAAGGTCGAAGGCTAAGAGCCGGAAGCCGTTAATCCAGCAGCGCCTTCCCCTGGATGCCCCAGGACAAGTGATGGACGGCGTTCTGGGTGGCGAGGATGGCGGAGCGCGAAGGCGCGAAGGCCAGTCCCACAAGGCCGTGGCCGGAAACTACCAGTGACGCTTTGCCGTCCGGCGTGATGCGCACGATGCCGCGTTTGCCGCCCAGAGACGCGGCCACGTAGAGATTGCCATCCACATCGAAGGCGAGTCCCTGGGGACGTCCCAGGCCGCGATAGAAGACCGAGACCGTGCCATGCGCGTCTACGGTGTACACGGCGTCATAGCTGGAGGTAGTTGGGCCGGTGACGTAGAGCAGACCAGCCGGGCTGAACGCCAGGTGATACGCCGAGACGCTGGCCTCGAGCGTGGCATACACGTAGATCTGGCGGTCGCGGCCGATCTTGAAGATGGTTCCGGTGCGGTCGCCGACATAGAGGTTCTCCTCGCGGTCGAAGGCAATGCCTGTGGCAACGCCCATTCCCTCGGCGTAGGAAGACATCGTCCCGTTGGGGGCAACCTTGTACACGGTGCCGTCGTGTCGGGAGGAGACGTAGAGCTGGCCGGCGCGATCGAAGGCCACACCGGTGGCGTTCATCATGTCGGAGAGGAACGGCTTCACCGCATAGTTGGTGTCGATCTTGTAGATGGAGACCGGGACCTTTTGTCCGCGCGTGCCGGAAAAGGTGACATAGATGTTGCCTTCGGCGTCCAGAGCGGGATTGGCTACCGGATGCAGGTTTTCGGCAATCGGGACGGCTACCCGGACTTCGTGTCCGTTCGACACCGAGCCGTTGGTCGACACCACGACCGGGCCAGTAACGGCGCCATCGGGCACGCGGGCGATCACGAAATCGTCGGCGGCGATGACCACCGCCCCTTCCACCTCGCCGAATTGCACGCGCGGGCGGCGCAGCTCAGGCGGCTTCAGGCTGCTGCCGACGATCCGTACCTCGCCGCCGGGCAAAGCTGCAGCCGGCTGCACCGTTTCGATGTGCGGCTTGCCATTGACGTTCTTCTTGCCGAGCAAGCGGTCCGAAAGACCCATAACTATCTAGATGCAACCAACGTCCTCGCGGCACAGTCAGCCCAGGACATGCCAGTAGACGAGCGCTTGGACGATGACGAACGCATACAAACCGGCCCCCACGTCGTCCAGAACAATGCCCGCTCCGCCCTCGATTTGCTCCAGGCGACGCAACGGCGGCGGCTTCCAAATGTCGAAAACCCGGAAGAGTATAAAGCCGAGAACCACGGATTGCCAGCGCAGAGGAACGCCGATCAAGGCAATCAGTTGTCCGGCGACTTCGTCGATCACTACGTGGGAAGGGTCTTCTTGCTGCGACTCGCGGGCCACGATTCCGGCAGCCGGAATTCCTACAATGATAATCAACCACACCAGAACGGTATCGGCTATCCATTGGAAGCGGATCGGAATAAGGTAGTGTGCGCCGGCCCACCACAGGACTGCGGTGATGGCCGATGCCCAAGTGCCGGAACCTGGACGCCAAAACCCGACGCCCACCAGCGTTCCTACCGCCCACGCCCACATGGTGCGCTCCGGGCGCTCGTGCTCGCTGAGGCTGGGCCCGTCAGTGCCGTTGGTGATCGGGGCTTTCGGAATCGGCATCTCCGTGCGGCTTCTTTTGGTGATGATGTTCTGCCGGGGCTGGTTGCTCCGGTTCGCCGGGATCGAAGATGGGCGTCGAGACCACGTAGCCGTTGCTCGCCCACTTGCCAAGGTCGATCAGCCGGCAGCGCTCCGAGCAGAAGGGAAACTCGGGATCTGTGCGCAGTACCAGCTTCTTGCACGTCGGACAACGCAGACTGCGAAGGCGCTTACGCATGAGGACCAGTTGCCAGTGGCCAGTAGTCAGTTGCCAGTTGCCAGTTTGCTTAACGACATAGTGACTCCATTCGGCGTCTCAGGCTCAAACTGGCAACTGTCTCAAGAGCTGGTCTACCGCACTACCAGAACTTCGCGAACGTTATCGCGGGCAAGAAAAAACTTGATGGAAGAGAAGTCGCGAAAGAGGTTTTCGATGTGCCGATTATTGAAGACGCGTTGCAAACGGTAGTGCGGTCCGGACTGCAGCTCGAGCGCGTCCTCGCCGGCGATGTGATAGCGGTAATAAGGAGCGTCTGGGCCGGCGTCGCGCGTGTGGAAAAAGGCCAGCAGGATGCCTTTGGGCCGGAGCAAGCGGTGAATGCGATTGATCATCGGCTTGACGAGCGCTTCATGCAGGTAATCGGGCGTGTCCCAGCACAGGATAGCGTCGAAGGTGGTGCTGTGGCTGTATACCAGGTTTTCCGCCAGAAAGCGATCGGCATCGCGCGTGGGACGACCGTCCTCGGCAGTTACCATCAGCGAGGCGTCCTCCGATTCTTTCAGCACGTCCTCGTTGTACACCTTGTGTCCGAGGCCGGTGAGATAGGCGATGTTGGTGGGCGAAGTCGGACCCAGGTCGAGGATGCGCAGGGTATCTTCGCCTTCAATAGCGTGGTTGAACTCAGCCAAACCGCTGGAACGCCGACGCAGACGCTCCACCGGCTCGTTGGCCGGCAGGGCGGTGACGGCTTCGGTGTTTCCCCGAAATTTGCGAAACATCACCGGACTCATCTACCGCTAAACCCAATTCTACGCCAGACCCCACTTCAACCTTTGCTTGAAGGACCGCGGTGTTACTTCTTCTGTTCCACCAGCGTCGGTTCGGGAGCCGAAGAGCCGGAGGGCTGGGAGCCGAAAGCGCCGGCGGCGATCGCCTCGACGGTTTCGCGCTTGGGCTCTGCCGTTGCCGCTTGCCGCTGGGTATCGATGGAGCCCTTGAAGAAGGCGCCATCCTCGATCACGACGCGTTGGGTAATAATGTCGCCGGTGAGCGTCGCACTCTTCTTCAATTCGACGCGCTCGGCGCCGCGGACGTTCCCGTTCAACTCTCCGTGCACGACCACTTCGCGAGCATTCACGCTGGCCCGCACGCGACCGTGCGGTCCGATCGTCAGGTGATGGTCGTGCAGTTCGATGCTGCCTTCCACCTCGCCGTCAAGAAAAAGGTCCTCGCTGCCCGAAAGCTCGCCCCTGACCACCACCGACTTGCCGATGTGAGCAACCTCAGCGTGTGCCTCGTTCTTCGGTCCGGACATTTCCATGGCAATCTCCCCTGCACCGGCTGGTACATCACCCACGCCTGCACACCCCACTTTCCGGGTGAGCGCAGCATCCGAACTATACCCTCTCCGGCGGACAGGCAGCAAATGGGAATTGGTTCCTGCCCATTGCTGTTCTGGAGTCACGGCCATTACTGTAGGTCGTTCACCTCTGTGGACAGGTGCGGAATGCGTATGCACACGGATGGCAGTCGGGTACTAACGGAGTACATAATCAATTCGGAATTCCACCTCCTGAGGTAACACTTTGTTTCTACCGGGCAAATGCTTGAGGCACTGGACCCTGGCGGCCCTAGTCGGCGAAAGCAAGTCATGCGCTTTGGCCAGAGCCTTGCAACAGAGACAACGGTCGGCTTCGTGCGGAACTATCGCGCCGACAAGCGGCACCGAAAACCAGGGGAACAGCGGTGCTGCTTGCGCTCGCATTCAAACCAATGGGACTGCCTTTTCCTGCGAGGCCGACGCTCTTATACTGCACCCTGTTTTCCCTTAAGGGTCAACAAGGACCAGCGGCGATGCTGGTCCTTGTTGTTTGCCAGTTAGTTCCCTGAGGCCGGCCCGCCTGTGGCATCATGTGGTAAGAAAGCAACATCTGGGGCGAAGCGGACGTCTAAAGGTGAAAAGCTGCTCTTATGAGGACTTTTTGTAGGGCGCGGCTCGCCGTGGGGGGTTGGTGTGTGCTGCTGGCCCCGGTAGCTGTGGCCCAGCAGGCGCCGGCTACACCGGAGGTTTCCGCCCAGGAACTGGTGCGGCGGGTGATCGCCAGCGAAGACAAGGCAAGCACGGAGCACCTGCGCTTCCTCTACCGCCTGCGTACGGAAACGCCCAAGGCCGGGGCCGTAACCAAGGAATTGGTCGAGACCAACGAGGGTGTGGTTGCGCGGCTGATCGCGGTCAACGACAAACCGCCCTCGGCGGAGGACCGCCGCAAGGACGACGAGCGTCTGCAGAAGCTGGCCGGTGATCCCCAAGCGCGCACCGCCAAGCAGAAACAACAAAAGGAAGACGAAGAGCGCACCAACAGAATGGTGCGAGCGCTGCCCGACGCTTTTCTCTATCAGTACAACGGCACCGAGCTCGGCAAGAACGGCCAGCAACTGCTCCGCCTCAAGTTCACGCCTAATCCCAAATACGATCCTCCCAATCGTGAACTACAGGTGTATCAGGGCATGGAAGGCAGCATGCTCATCGATCCCGCCGACGAGCGGCTGGTCAAGATCGCTGCCCGGCTGTTCAAGAGCGTCAACTTTGGATGGGGAATCCTGGGCCGCCTCGATCCGGGTGGCCAGTTCGCGGTGGAGCAATCGCGGGTGGGCGATCACCGCTGGGAAGTCACCGAGATGCGTCTGCGCTTTACCGGCAAGATCCTGCTATTCAAGAACCTCAACATCAACGAGCACGAGACTGCCTTTGATTACCGCCGCGCCCCCGACAATTTGAGCTTTATCCAGGGCATCGAATTCCTCAAGAAGCAGCCGGAATTTTTGGCGGAGAAGCAGAACCAGCAGCGGTAGAGTAGTAGCCTGGCCGCTAATTTGGCCGGCCCTGCAGCAGACGCATCTATTCCTGCAGCGTAGACTGTTCGCTTTCCGGGGAGCGCAGCAGGCGCTCGACCGAATAGGGCAGGCGACGGGAAGGCTCGTGATAGTGGCGGGCCTGCATCTCGCCAAGCAGGCCGAGGGCGAGCATCTGCACTCCGGCCACAATCAGCACGGCGGAGAAGATTACGAATGGGCCGTGCTCATCGATGATGTCCATCCGCGGATGCATGAACTTAATTGCCGCCAGCCATATAGCAACTGCGCCGCCGATCAGAATGCCCGACATTCCCATGCTCCCGAAAAAGTGCAGCGGGCGAGAGAGATAGCGCAGCAGGAAACGGATGGTGAGCAGATCAAAGAAAACGCGGAAAGTGCGCGAGATGCCATAGTGGGAATTGCCGTGCTCGCGATGGCTGTTCCGAATGGGCACTTCGCACATGCTGGCGCCATACCAGGAAGCCAGCGCCGGGATAAAGCGGTGCTGCTCGCCGTAAAGCGGGATCTGCTGCAACACGTCGCGGCGGTAGGCCTTAAATGTGGTGCCGAAATCGTGGATGCTGACTCCGCTCAGCTTGGCCATCAGCCAGTTGGCACAGCGCGAAGGGATGCGCCGCATCCACAGGTTGTCCAGGCGGCGCTTGCGCCAGCCGCTGACGATGTCATAGCCCTCGGCCAACTTTTCCAGAAACTTGGGGATGTCTTCGGGGTCGTGCTGCAGGTCGCCATCCATGGCGATGATGTACTCCCCCTGGGCGTGATCGAAACCTGCGGCCAGGGCGGAAGTCTGGCCAAAATTGCGGCGTAGCTTGACCACCACCACGCGGCTATCCACGGCGGCGATTTCTTCCAGCAAGCGGAAGGTGGCGTCGCGGCTGCCGTCATCCACAAACACCAGCTCGAAGGTCTCGCCCGTAGCCTCCATCACCGCTTTCAGCCGGTCGTAAAGAGAGGTGACGTTTTCCTGTTCGTTGTGAAAAGGCACGACGATGGAATATTTGCTCATGCAAATATCCAATTATACGCTGCCGCATTTGCCTGCGGGCGCGATGTCGTCTCTGCTACCGCGTAGCAGAGTGGGTTCGTACGTTGCCGTCGCCCCCGGCTCACGCTAACTCCCTAATCCGACCGGCTGTGTGATGCGTATCACAGTTGGCTGTGACCCTCGCCCTAGGCTGGCTGGCGGCGGCAGCGTTTCATAGGCGCAGGCCAGGAAACAAGCAGCGTGGGGTAGCGCTTATGCTGACCTTCGAAACCGATACCGAACGAGTCACCGCCGAGATCACTACCAGCGACGTGCTTCGCATCGCCCGCGAAGTGGGTATGCCGGTCAGCGCCAAGGAAGCGGTCATGTTTCTGCGCGACGGCGCCCGCGCCCACAAGATGTGGAAACACATGATCGAGGCTGGGCGGCAATACATCGCCGAAACCCTGGAAGCCGAGCGCCGCGACCTCTGGTGGAGCGAGATCTCCGGCGTACCCGGCAAGGCGCCCGAGGACTACGACGCATGACAATTCTATGGTCGCTGCTGGCGGTCCTGTTCGTGCTGGCGCCTACCTTCATTGGGGTGCTGGGGTGGACGGAAAGACCCAGTCGCCAGTAGCGTAGAGACGCAGTTGGCTACGTCTCCGCAAAGATCGATGATGGGTGGAGACGTAGCGAGCTACGTCTTTGCTGCACCCCGCAACGTGTCCCAGTCTAACCTCCATCCACCAGCCTGAGCTTTTTGCACTCGACGTGCGTAGTGTCGCTTCTTGAGCGATACTAGACAGCCAAGTGTTGATCATCGCGAGGCATTCATGACCATGCTGTCCGCCAAGCTGCAGTCCAAGATGGGCGCGGGGAAGATCATTCTCGATCCCGCACACGATCTGCTGCGGGAGGAAGCCCATCCCCTGGATCCCATCTTTTCCCCCAAGAATGTGGCTGTGGTCGGCGCCACGGAACGGCAGGGCAGCGTGGGCCGCACGGTGCTGTGGAACCTGTTGAGCTCGCCGTTTGGAGGGACAGTTTATCCCATCAATCCCAACCGCCCGAGTGTGCTGGGGATCCGTGCTTATCGCGATCTTCGCGAGGTGCCAGAAACGCCCGACTTGGTTGTGGTCACCACCCCGGCGCCCAGTGTGCCCGCCCTCATCCGCGAGGCGGTGGAGCTGGGCGTGCCCGCCGGTATCGTCATCTCCGCTGGCTTCAAGGAGCACGGCGAGGAGGGCAAGGAGCTGGAGCGGCAGATTGCAGAGATCATTCGCGGCAAAATGCGCATCATCGGGCCCAACTGCCTGGGAGTGATGAATCCGATTGGCGGCTTGAATGCCACCTTCGCCAGCGCCATGGCGCGGCCGGGCAACGTGGCCTTCATCAGCCAGAGCGGGGCGCTGTGCACTGCGGTGCTCGACTGGAGCTTGCGCGAAATGGTGGGCTTTAGCGGCTTCGTCTCCATTGGCTCCATGCTCGACATCGGCTGGGGCGACTTGATCGACTATTTCGGCCACGACTCGCGCACCCATAGCATTGTCATTTACATGGAATCGGTGGGCGACGCGCGCTCCTTTCTTTCCGCTGCGCGCGAAGTGTCGCTCTCCAAGCCCATCATTGTGATCAAAGCCGGACGCAGCGCCGCCGCCGCCAAGGCTGCCGCCTCACATACTGGTTCGCTGACCGGCAGCGACGAAGTGCTGGATGCCGCCTTTCGCCGCGTGGGTGTGCTGCGCGTCAACTCCATTTCCGATATCGTTTACATGTCGGAGGTACTGTCCAAGCAGCCGCGTCCGCGTGGGCCGCGCCTGGCCATCGTAACTAACGCAGGTGGCCCCGGGGTGTTGGCCACCGACACCCTCGTTGCCCTCGGCGGGGAACTTGCTGAACTGTCGCCAGAGAGCATGGCCGCCTACAACAGCTTTCTTCCCCCGCCGTGGAGCCACAACAATCCGGTCGATATTCTCGGCGA
>Ga0187769_10001813_pt1 | contig 12329 bp, 4 predicted proteins | sample 0116_SJ02_MP02_1_FD_133140 | JGI IMG/M metagenome (GOLD analysis project Ga0187769, IMG submission 133140) | Tropical peat soil microbial communities from peatlands in Department of Meta, Colombia - 0116_SJ02_MP02_10_MG | ecosystem: Environmental > Terrestrial > Soil > Wetlands > Peat | place... | reverse complement strand
TGGGGGCCCGCAACAGTCCGCGCTTGTGGATCGTCACGCGCGGTGCCCAGCAGCTTGATCCCGGGGCTCCGGTGACCCTGGCGCAGACATCGCTTCGTGGATTGGCGCGGGTGCTGACATTCGAGCACCCGGAGTTGAAGACGACGATCGTCGACGTCGATGGCGAGGGTGCTGCATCGGCTGCGGCCCTGGCGGAAGAACTGTTGGCCGGTGCAGAGCAGGACGAGGTGGCCCTGCGTGACGGGAAGCGGTATGTCAGCAGGCTGGCGGCCGCACCGACAACGCCTCGCGGTGACCTCGTTGTTGAGGCTCGCCACATCACGATCGACATCGATGGGCCGGATGGGTTCAGGCTGCAGGTAGATCAACCAGGACGGCTAGATGGCCTGAAAGTGCATGCACTGCACCGGATTTCGCCGCAGGCCCACCAGGTCGAGGTTCGTGTCGTAGCCGCAGCGCTCAATTTCAGCGACGTGCTCAAGGCGATGGGGCTGTATCCGGACGACGGTGAGGCGCCATATATCGGCGGAGACTGCGTGGGTGTGGTGACCGCAATCGGCGACGGCGTCGATTCTGTTCAGATCGGGCAGCGGGTCATCGCTTTCGGGCCCGGCACGTTCGGTTCCCACGTGACAACTCTGGAAGACCTCGTCGTACCGATCCCCGACGCGTTGCCCGACCGCGAGGCTGCCACTTTCACTGGCGCGTATCTCACCGCATGGCATTCACTGCGCGAGGTTGGGCGATTGGCCCCCGGCGAACGCGTGCTCATCCATTCCGCAACCGGCGGGGTCGGACTTGCGGCGGTTTCCATCGCCAAAATGATTGGAGCCCGTATCTACACGACGGCCGGTTCGGATGCCAAACGCGAGCTGTTGTCCGGGCTCGGCGTCGAATATGTCGGCGACTCGCGAAGCGTGCGGTTCGCCGATGAAATCCTCGACGCCACAGACGGTTACGGCGTGGACGTCGTTCTCAATTCGCTTTCCGGAGAGGCGATTCGCCGCGGTGTTCAGCTACTGGCCCCCGGTGGCCGGTTCATCGAACTGGGCAAGAAGGACGTTCACGCCGATGCCAAGTTGGGGTTGGCCGCACTGGCGAAAAGCGCTTCCTTCTCGGTGGTCGACCTCAGTTTGAATCTGCGCTTGCAGCCCAAGCACTACCGCGGGCAGCTTCAGGAGATGCTCGCGCGTGCAGCAGCAGGCGACCTGCAGCCGCTTCCCGTCACCGAATTCAGCTTCGACGAGGTGATCGACGCATTCCGGCTGATGGCCTCCGGGCGCCACATAGGCAAGATCGTGGTCTCAATACCGGCCGACGGCAGCGTCGAAGCGGTCGCCCCGCCCCCGCCGCAACCATTGGTGGCGCGCGACGGCGGATACATCGTCGTTGGCGGTCTGGGCGGTCTCGGTTTGGTCACCGCGCAATGGCTGGCAGAGCACGGTGCGGGAATGGTTGTTCTAAATGGGCGTTCGGGTGCCGGAGCGGATGCTTTGGCAGCGATTGCGGACATGCGCGAACAAGGAACCCGGGTAGAGGTCGTCAACGGCGATATCGCCGCTGACGACACCGCCAGGCGCCTGGTCGAAACAGTTGAGAACGCCGGATTCCGGCTGGCCGGCGTCCTGCACAGCGCAACCGTTCTGGCCGACGAGATCGTGATCAACATGTCGGATTCCGCCGCGGCGCGCGTGTTCGCTCCCAAGGTCACCGGTAACTGGAGGCTTCATGAGGCTACCGCCGACCGGAACCTGGACTGGTGGCTGACATTCTCCTCTGCCGCTTCGCTGCTGGGCACACCCGGGCAAGGCGCCTACGCGGCGGCCAACTCGTGGGTCGATGGCCTGGTCGCCTATCGGCGATCCCGGGGTCTGCCCGCCGTCGGGATCAACTGGGGCCCATGGGCCGAAGTCGGGCGCGCCCAGTTCTTCGCCGATCTCGGTTTCTCGATGATCACCCCTGCGCAGGGGCTGGCGGCAATGCAACTGCTACTCGCCGCCGACAGGTCACGCACCGGCGTATTCAACCTCGACGCCCGGCAGTGGTTTCAATCCTTCCCCGCCGCGGCCGGGTCGTCGTTGTTCGCCAGACTGGGGGACACGACAACGATCGAACGGGGCACCAGCAGGCTCCGGGCGGAATTGGACGCCCTCGATGCAAGCCAACGCCCCGCTGCCCTCGCATCTGCGATCGCCGACGAGATCCGCGTGGTGCTGCACTCGAGCGAACCGATAGCGCACAACGAGCCGATCGAGTCGTTTGGCCTTGACTCGCTGATGGCCCTCGAACTGCGAAACCGGCTCGAAGCAAGCCTCGGTATTACGCTGCCGGCCGCACTCGTCTGGGCGTACCCGACGATCTCCGATCTCGCGGGTGCACTGTGCGAACGATTGGGTTACGCTGCCATGTCGGATGCGCCGAGCCCCCCCGAGGCGGCCCCGGCATTGACCGCCGAGGAGATGGAACTGCTCGCCGATCTTGTCGAGGCCAGCGAGTTGGAAGCCACGACGGGAGCGAGCGAGTCGTGACAAGCCTGGCCGAACGCGCGGCGCAGTTGTCGCCGCAGGCGCGAGAAGCACTGGCGCGTGAGCTTATCCGCGCGGGCACCGTATTCCCGATAGATGTCGTGGCGGAGCCGGTGGCGGTGGTGGGGATCGGTTGCCGTTTTCCGGGTGATGTCTTTGGGCCGCAGAGTTTTTGGCGGTTGTTGATCGGCGGTGTGGACGCGATCGGTGAGGTACCGGCGGATCGTTGGGATGCCGACGCGTTCTACGATCCCGATCCGCAGATGCCGGGTCGGATGACGACGAAGTGGGGTGGTTTCGTCTCCGATGTTGCCGGGTTCGATGCCGAGTTCTTCGGCATCACCCCGCGCGAGGCCCAAGCGATGGATCCGCAGCATCGGATGCTGCTGGAGGTCACGTGGGAGGCGCTCGAGCACGCCGGTATTCCGGCGGATTCGTTGGGCGGCAGCCGAACTGGCGTCATGATGGGTATGGCCTCGTGGGACTACACTATCGTCAACATCGAGCGCCAAGCTGAGATCGATGCGTATTTGAGCACTGGAAACCCGCACAACACAGCGGTGGGGCGCATCTCATATCTGCTTGGGCTGCAAGGTCCTTCGGTGGCGGTGGACACGGCGTGTTCGTCGTCGCTGGTGGCGGTGCATCTGGCCTGTCAGAGCCTGCGACTGCGGGAGAGCGACCTGGCGCTGGCCGGCGGTGTGCAGTTGAGTCTGTCGCCCTTCACCAGCATCGCGCTGTCGAAGTGGTCGGCGCTGTCGCCCCGGGGTCGCTGCAAGACCTTCGACGCGGCGGCCGACGGTTTCGTGCGGGGTGAAGGCGCCGGGGTGGTGGTGCTGAAACGACTGGCCGACGCGCTGCGCGATCGGGATCGGGTGCTGGCGGTGGTGCGGGGCTCGGCGGTCAATCAGGACGGCCGGTCCAATGGTCTGACGGCGCCGAACGTGTTGGCCCAGCGCGCCGTGATCACCGATGCACTGCGCGCCGGTAATGTGGCGCCGGACTCCGTGAACTACATCGAGGCCCATGGGACGGGCACGGTGTTGGGTGATCCGATCGAGTTCGAGGCGTTGGCGGCCACGTACGGCCGCGGCGACAGCCCGTGCGCGCTGGGGGCGGTGAAGACCAACATCGGTCACCTGGAGGCCGCGGCGGGAGTCGCCGGCTTCATCAAGGCGGTATTGGCCGTGGGCCACAGCGAGATTCCGCCGAATCTGCATTTCCACCGATGGAATCCGGGGATCGACCCGTCCCCAACCCGGTTCTTCGTTCCCACCGAGGCCACCCCGTGGCCTACCGGGTGTCCAAAACGGGCGGCGGTGTCGTCGTTTGGTTTCGGTGGGACCAATGCGCACGTGGTAGTGGAGCAGGCTCCGGATCCGCTCGCGGTACCGGTGCGGGAGCCCGATACTGCCGTGACAACGTTGGTGGTCTCGGGCAAAACGACCGAGCGGGTGGCGTCGCGGGCCGCGGAGTTGGCCGAGTGGATGGACGGTGCCGGCGCGGATGTGGCGTTGGCCGACGTGGCGCACACGCTCAATCATCATCGAGCCCGGTACGCCCGGTCCGCCACGGTGGTCGCGCGGGATCGCGCCGAGGCGGTAGCCGGGTTGCGGGCGTTAGCGGCGGGTCGGCTGGCGGTGGGGGTGGCGGGCCCGCATGAGGGACCCTGCGGGCCGGGGACGGTGTTCGTCTATTCCGGTCAGGGCTCGCAGTGGGCGGGGATGGGCCAGCAGTTGTTGACCGATGAGCCTGCGTTCGCGGCGGCGGTCGCCGAGCTGGAGCCGATATTCGTGGCGCAGACCGGGTTTTCGCTGCAGCAGGTGCTGGCCGAAGGCCAGTCAGTGATCGGTATTGAGCGGATTCAGCCGGTGCTGGTGGGTGTGCAGCTGGCGTTGACCGCGTTGTGGCGCTCCTATGGGGTGGAGCCGGATGCGGTGATCGGGCACTCGATGGGCGAGGTCACCGCTGCGGTGGTGGCCGGGGCGCTGTCGGTCGCCGATGGGTTGCGGGTGATCGCTACCCGGTCGCGGTTGATGTCGGGGCTCTCCGGTCAGGGCGCGATGGGGTTGCTGGAATTGGATTCGGTAGGCGCCGAAGCTTTGATCGCCGATCACCCGGAGGTGAGCCTGGCGGTGTACGCCTCGCCCCGCCAGACCGTGATCGCCGGGCCACCCGAGCAGGTCGACGCGATGATCGCGATAGTGGGCGCCCGGGACCTGTTGGCCCGGCGCATCGATGTCGAGGTGGCGTCCCACCACCGGATCATCGACCCAGTGCTGCCTGAATTACGCTTCGCCCTGGCGGATTTGGCGCCGATGACCCCGAAGATCCCGCTGATCAGCACCACCGGCGGGCACGCCGACGACCCGACATTCGATGCCGATTACTGGGCCGCCAACCTGCGCAACCCGGTGCAGTTCAGCCAGGCCATCGGCACCGCGGCCGAAAACCACTGCACCTTTATCGAAATCAGCCCTCACCCGCTGCTCACCCACGCCATCACCGACACCCTCGAGTCCGTCACGCCGACCCGCAGAGTGCTGGTGACAGCTGCGATGAACCGGGAGCAGGACCAGACATTGTTCTTCCACACCCAGCTCGCCGCGGTCGGGGCCGCGGCGAGCGACCCCGACGGGGGCCGCCTGGCGGATCTCCCGCACTCCCCCTGGCATCACTGCACGTTCTGGGTCGCGGATCGATCATCGATGGCGGCTTTGAGCAGTGCTCATCCGCTGCTCGGCGCGCACATGGAATTACCATCCGGCCGCGACCACGTCTGGCAGGCCGACGTCGGAACCGAGGTGTGCCCCTGGCTCGCCGACCACAAGGTGCAAGGCCAACCCACCCTGCCGGCCGCGGCATTCGCCGAGATCGCCGTGGCGGCAAGCAGCGAAGCACTCGGCCTGCCCGCTCACGCGGTGTCGGTGGTGCGGCTCGAAGTCGAGCAGATGCTGCCCCTCGACAGCCATACCCGGATAACAACCCAAGTGAATCGCGGTCCGGACGGTACGGCCCGGGTCGAGATATATTCGCGCTCGGCCGCCGACCGATGGCTTAGGCATGCCGTTGCCGAAGCCGTTGCGCCGCAAGGCGACAGCCCGCCCGCCCGGCAAGACGGCCGCATCGAGGTGTCCGGTTCCGAGGTGTCGCCGGCCGACTTCTACGTTGCTTTGCGACAGACCGGTCAATACCACGGGCCCGCGTTCGCGGCATTGACCAGGATTGTTCGCCGGGCCGATGGTGCTGCGGAAACCGAAATCACCGTCCCTGAACAGGCTCCGCGGCATCCGGGTTTCCGGATTCACCCCGTCATGCTCGACGCGGCCCTGCAGAGCGTCGCGGCCGCCATGTCGGACCGCACGATCGCGGAAGCCGCCGAAGTCAGTTACCTGCCCGTATCGTTCGAGAAGATAAGGCTGTTTCGTGACGTCGGCCGGCACGCGCGGTGCCACGCGACCGTGGTGGATCTCGATGACACCGCCGCCGGGAAGCTCGGCACGATCGTCCTGACCGACGACGCCGGGGACACGACTGCCGAGGTCACCGGCGTCTACCTGCGGCGCGTGGAACGCCGGGCGGTGCCGCTACCGCTGCGGCAAAAGATTTTCGACACCGCGTGGGTGCAAAGCCCGGCGGCCCCGGCTGATCTCGGGCCGGCCGCCTCGCCCGGAAGCTGGCTCGTGCTGTCCGACGACACCGACGCTGCGCTGATGGCGGACGAGTTCGCGGCGGGGTGGCACTCGCCGGCGCGGCGGGTGATCACCGCGAAGCTCGCCGACGAGTCTGCGGTGCTGGCCGCCTTCGCCGAGACCTGTGCCGATGCCGACCGCCCGCCTGTCGGCGTTGTCCTCTTCGTCGGTGGTGGCTCGACCGACCTGAGTCAAGCGGTCACCCACGCGAAGGACTCGATCTGGTCGGCCGCTTCGACCGTCCGTGCCGTCATCGGCGGCTGGCACGACCGACCTCCGCGGTTGTGGTTGGTAACCCGGCGGGGGCTCGTCGTCCAAGGCGATGAGCCGGGAGACCCCGCAATCGGCGCGCTTAAGGGGCTCATCCGGGTGCTCGCCTACGAACACCCGGACCTGCGCGCCACGCTGGTCGATCTGGATACCGGCGAGGACGCCCTGGCCAACCTGAGCGTGGAACTGGGTTCATCCGGTTCCGACGACGTGGTGGCCTGGCGGGGCGGCGGCAGGTACGTCGAGCGGCTTTCCCGGGCCACCCCGGGTTCCCCGAAGCATGACCCGGTGGTCCGTGCCGGGGCCGCCTACATCGTCACCGGCGGTCTCGGCGGACTCGGTATGGTCGTCGCCCGATGGCTCGTCGACGCGGGCGCCGGCCGCGTCGTGCTCAATGGCCGCAACAATCCGCCGGATGAGCATGTCCTCGCCGAACTTGGGGACAAGGCCGAAATCGCCGTCGTCACCGGCGACATCTCCCTTCCCGGGACGGCCGAGCAGCTGGTGGCCGCCGCCGAGGAGACCGGACGCGAGCTGCGCGGCATCGTGCATGCAGCGGCGGTGGTCGAGGACAGCCTGCTGGCCACGATGAGCAGGGAAAGCCTCCAGCGGGTGTGGATGCCTAAGGCTGTTGGGTCGGTGCGACTGCACCAGGCCAGCCTGACCCGGAGTCTCGACTGGTGGGTTGTCTTCTCTTCAGTGGCCTCGCTACTCGGCTCCCCCGGTCAGACCGCCTACGCGTGCGCAAGCGCCTGGCTGGACGCCCTGGTGGCATGGCGCAGCGCATCCGGTTTGCCTGCTGTCGCGATCAACTGGGGACAGTGGTCGGAAGTGGGTGTCGCTCGCTCGCTGGCCAGCAGTATCCTCGACCCGATCAGTCCTGCCGAGGGGGTCGAGGCGCTGGAGTCGTTGCTGGCCACCGACCGCACCATCACCGGCGTAGCGCGTCTGCGGGCCGATCGCGCACTGATCGCCTTCCCGGAGATCCGCGAACTGGGTTATTTCGCCGGCATCGTCGAGGAATTGGACATGGCGACCGACGGTGGCGAGTGGGCTGGTACCGAGGCGCTCCGCGACCTCGATCCCGGTGAGGCGCAGCGGGTCGTCACCGATCGGCTGGCCGAACGCATCGCCGCGGTCATGGGCTACGGCGAGCGCGCGGCGGTGGATTCGACCCAGCCGCTGACCGCGATGGGGATGGATTCCCTGATGGCAGTGCGAATCAGGAGAACCGCACGTGCGGACTTCGGCGTCGAGCCATCGGTAGCGCTGCTGTTGCAGGGTGCCTCGCTGCAGGACGTCGCGAGCGACGTCATTCGCCAGCTCGGCCTCGCCGAGGACGATGCGCCCCGGCAAGCCGAGCGGGTTCGCGAGCGAGCAGAACAGCGCGCCGCGGCGCGCCGGGACGCCGCACTGCGGCGCAACCGAGGACAACTCGTGTGAGCACCGAACACAATCACGAAGGCCGCATCCCCGACGGCGACTTTCGCAAGCTCGGGCTGGTCAACTGGCTGATCTCCAAGATCGCCGCCCACGCGCTCCGGGTGTCGCGAATGCACCTGTTCACCACGCTGGGTCAGCACAAGTGGCTGTTCCGGGCGTGGCTGTTACTGCGGGGGATGCTGTACGTGGGTACGTTGCCGCTGCTCGACGCCGAGCTGGTGATCCTGCGGGTGGCGCGCTTGCGCGGCTGCGAATACGAACTGCAGCAGCATCGGCGATTCGCCGAACGCCGCGGTCTCGACGCCGAGTTGCAGGCGCAGATCTTCGACTGGCCGGGGTCCGACCGGCTTTCGCCACGAAGGCAGGCGCTGCTGAACGCCACCGACGAGTTCGTTGAGAAGAGGACCATCAGTTCTGACGCCTGGGAGGTGTTGGCCCGCCATTTGTCCCCGCGCCAGCTGATCGAATTCTGCATGCTGGCAGGGCAATACGACGCGTTGGCCGCTGTGGTCTCCTCATTGCGGATCCCGACGGACTTTCCGGGAGGGCAGCGATGAACACCAAAGTCGCCATCGTCACCGGCGCCTCGTCAGGGATCGGCGCCGCAGCCGCCCGCCGCCTGCACGACCGGGGATACGTCGTCTACGCCGCAGCGCGACGGATCGAGAAGATGGCGCCGCTCGCCGAGGCCGGCATCCGGGCAACGCGGGTCGACGTCACCGACGACGCCGCACTTAGCGCATTCGTCTCGCAGATCATTTCTGAGACCGGGCGAATCGACGTCCTCGTCAACAACGCGGGCTACGGCTCACTCGGTGCGCTCGAAGACGTCCCGATGATCGAGGCGCGGCGGCAGTTCGATGTGAATGTTTTCGGGGCGGCTCGGCTCGTCCAGCTCGTCGTTCCCCATATGCGCGAGCAACGCGAAGGTCGCATCATCAACATCTCGTCCATTGGCGGCAGGATCCATCTGCCGCTGTGTGGCTGGTATCACGCCACGAAGTTCGCGATCGAAGGGTTCAGCGACACCCTGCGAATGGAACTGGCGCCCTTCGGCATCCGCGTCGTCGTCATCGTACCCGGGGCCATCGACACCGAGTGGCACGGCGTCGCAGGCGATAACCTGATCGCCACGTCGGGCAAAGGTGCCTACGAGGATCAGGCCGCCGCCCTGGTCAAGGTGCTCTCCGCGGGAGGTCTCGCCTCACGTCCGGAGGTGATCGCCGACGCGATCGTTCGCGCGGCGCAGGCGCGTCGCCCCCGGACGCGCTACCGGGTCGGCTTGGGCGCCAAGCCGGTGCTGCTGGCGCGTTGGGCGTTGCCGGACAAGATGTTCGACCGCATGGTTCGGCTCATCTTGGGTGTCGGCAGCCGCGTCGCGGGGTCGCCTCCGGTGGTGAAGATGTCGGCGGGCCGGGCATCATGACCGATCCGCGGCTGTACATCTTCCCCCATGCGGGCGGATCCCCGAGCTTCTATGTCCCGTTCTCCAAAGCGTTTTCGTCTGGCATCAAAAGAATCGCCGTCCAATACCCCGGCATGCAGAACGGGCAAACCGCAATTCCGGGCATTGAGTCGCTGGCCGAGAGGCTCTACGGCGTCCTCGCCAAGGCGCCGGCAGGTCCGGTGGCGTTCTTCGGCCACAGCATGGGAGCGCTGGTCGCATTCGAGGTGGCACGTCGGTTCGAATCGGCGGGGAACCCGATCCAGGCACTCTTCGTGTCCGCCTGCGCCGCGCCCGGCCGGATGAAGTCGGAATACTTCCGCGAACTCTCGGACGACGACCTGGTGAAGTTCCTGGTCGCCATCAGCGGCACCGACGAAAGAGTCCTGGACAACAAGGAACTTGTCGAGTTGCTCCTGCCCGCGCTGCGCGGGTACTACAACGCCATCGCCGGATATGCGTGCCCGGAGGAGGCGACGGTGTCTTGCCCTATCTCTGCGTTCGTGGCCACCGATGACGGGCTGGCCACCGACGAGAGCATGGCGGGGTGGTCGACGCACACGACAGCAGACTTTGCCCTGCGGGTATTCCCGGGCAACCACTTCTACTTGGCCGAGCACATTCCCGATCTGGTGGCCGAAGTAGAAACGAAATTTGGAGGACAACGGGTGTGAGTACCACTTCAGAATCCCTGGGCGAAGCGGGAGAATCCCTGGCCGCACCGGGCGAACCACCGGCCAACGCGGTCGCGGTCGTCGGGATGGCGGCCCGGCTTCCCGGCGCCAAATCCGTGTCCGCGTTCTGGGGCAACCTCCGCCGTGGGGAGGAATCGATCGTCACACTGTCCCCGGAAACGCTGAGCGCCCAGGGTATTGGTGACGAGGTATTGGCCAATCCTGCCTACGTCCGCCGGGCTCCGCTTCTGGACGGCGTCGACGAGTTTGACGCCGACTTCTTCGGATTCACCCCGCAGGCCGCCCGGATGACGGATCCGCAACACCGGTTGTTCCTCGAGTGTGCTTGGCATGCATTGGAAGACGCGGGCTGCGACCCGGCGCAGTTCGACGGATCGATCGGCGTGTACGGAGCCAGTTCCGCCAGCGGCTATCTCGCCTACAACCTGATGTCGCACCACAATCTGAGCACCATCATGGGCCAGGGCATGAACATCGACCTGATCAGCCTGACATTCCAGAATGACAAGGATTTCCTGGCCACGCGGGTCTCCCATCAATTCAACCTTCGCGGCCCCAGCATCAGCGTTCAGACGGCGTGCTCGTCCTCCCTGGTGGCGGTGCACCTGGCTTGCCAGAGCCTGCTGAACGGCGAGTGCGACCTGGCCCTTGCGGGGGGCGTATCGGTTCGCATCCCCCACAACGTCGGTTACTGGTACGAGCAGGGGTCGATCGTGTCTCCGGCCGGGCACTGCCGCCCCTTCGACGTGCGGGCCGACGGCACCGTATTCGGCAGCGGAGTCGCAATGGTGGCGCTCAAGCCGCTGCAGGCGGCCATCGATGACGGGGACCGCATCCACGCCGTCATCCGGGGATCGGCCATCAACAACGACGGCTCGATGAAAATCGGCTACACCGCGCCCAATCCGGCGGCCCAGGCCGACGTCATCGCCGAGGCCCTCGCGGTCGCCGATGTCGATTCGTCGACCATCAGCTACGTCGAGACCCACGGGACCGGCACACCGCTCGGCGACCCGGTCGAAATCGAAGGGTTACGAAGGGCTTTCGGTGTTTCCGACGCGCCCCGGTCCGGCCCGTGCGTCCTCGGTTCGGTCAAGTCGAACATCGGGCACCTGGAGGTGGCGTCCGGAATCGCCGGCCTGATCAAGACGGTCCTGTGCCTGCAGCATCGCGCCATCCCCGCCACACTGCACTTCACCAGCCCCAACCCGGAACTGCATCTGGACCAGGGCCCCTTTACCGTCGGCACCGAGTACGGCCCGTGGGAATGGGACGGTATCCGGCGGGCCGGGGTCAGCTCGTTCGGTGTCGGTGGTACTAATGTGCACGTCGTCCTCGAAGAGGCGCCCCAGGCCCCTGCGCGACAGAGCCGGGCGGGCTCGCAGGTGCTGCTGTTGTCGGCCCGCACCGCCGAGGGCCTACGGCAATTGCGGTCGGACTTGGCCGCAGAGCTGGCCGGCCCAGACGCCCCGGACCTGTCCGACGTCGCGTTCACGCTCGCGGGCCGGCGAACCGAGAAGCTGACGGCGGCGGCTGTCGTGCATGATCACGAGCACGCGGCTCGCGTGCTGGAAGCCGTCGAACACGACAACGTCTTCGAAGGCGAATCCATTGAATCCATAGCCACGGCCGAGTCGGGCTCCCGGGTGGTCTTCCTCTTCCCGGGCCAAGGTGCCCAGCACGCCGGAATGGCGCGCGGCCTATACGAATCCGAGCCGGTTTTCGCCGAGCACTTCGACAGGTGCGCAACGGGTTTCGGAGACGAACTCGGAATCGACCTGCGTGCCGAGGTGTTCGAGGGACGCGGCGCCACCCTGGCCCGCACCGACCACGCCCAGCCCGCCCTGTTCGCGGTCGAGTATGCCCTCGCGGCGCTGGCCGGTTTCTATGGCATCCGCCCTGCAGCGCTGGCCGGACACAGCATCGGCGAGTACGTGGCCGCCACGCTGGCGGGAGTGTTCGACTTGCCGACCGCGATCACCGCGGTATCCGCCCGGGCGCGGCTGATGCATGCCGCACCTCGCGGCGCGATGCTCGCGGTCGCGCTCGGTCCCGACGACATCGCCGGCCAGCTGCCACCCGGCCTCGACATCGCGGCGGTCAACGACCCGGGCAATTGTGTGGTGTCGGGAGCCGGAGAAGCCATGCGCGAGCTCGAGGATCGACTTGCCCAGCAAGGGGTGCCGGCGCGTCGGATGCGTACATCGCACGCCTTCCATTCCAGCTCGATGGATTCCGTGCTACCGGAATTCGAGGCGGT
>Ga0187769_10001812_pt1 | contig 12331 bp, 11 predicted proteins | sample 0116_SJ02_MP02_1_FD_133140 | JGI IMG/M metagenome (GOLD analysis project Ga0187769, IMG submission 133140) | Tropical peat soil microbial communities from peatlands in Department of Meta, Colombia - 0116_SJ02_MP02_10_MG | ecosystem: Environmental > Terrestrial > Soil > Wetlands > Peat | place... | reverse complement strand
CACCTGCCTCAGACGTAAGTATTTGATCCTGAACGCAGAATCTATTGCAAGACACGCTCTCGTGAAGTGACCATGCCTCTCCTACCGTCACTACTGCCGTTCGGCAGGATATAGGTTAACTTACCATCCTCAAGTCTGGCGTAGGCCACAGCCGCACGTTCGCTACCTTTTCCGCAGATCGACCATTTACCATCTTTTTGTATCAGAGTCATGTTATTCCGATCTCTCCACCAGGCATCCACTTCACGAGGCAAGGCTAGCCATATATCTTTTCTCTCACCGTCCGTTCTCAGCTTGTCCAGGAGCTCGCGATAGAGCTTCTGCTTTTCTGGCTCCACTGTGTAGTCGGGGTGTATGATGAAGCTAACCAGCCCGTGCTTGGCGATAATCAAATCCATTTGCTTCGTCCACATGGCCATTGGATCCGCGCGCAAGATGTTATAAAGTGGATAGTCTTGGGTAGTGGTCAAGGGCAGTTCCACCACATCGCCAACAAAGAACGGAAAAACAGTGCAGCAACCGCCGTGTTGAGGGTCGAGGTGAGCAACATTCGGTACGGACATGTCGTAAGAAAATGTGAAGGCGTCGTACCAGGCCAGGTTCCGGTACATGACGGGCGACCGAAAGCCCTTTGCTCCCCATGCTTCAGCATATTGGTTAATTGCCTTAGCCCGGCCTCGGAATACCTGTTCCGAGTCAAACAATCTGCCGTCATGGTTTAATCCATGGACGCAGATTTCGCTTCCAGTCCGTCGAATGGCCTCCATGACTTGTTCGGAGATCCTGTATCTGACTTCCGGAACAAGCTCGAACGACGACCTGATTCCATATTCCATTTCCAATTCCAAAAGGGTGTGGCAGAATTCCTGCCCTGCTCCGGTCTCCACGTCGTGAGTCATCATCGCGCACGCCTGGAATCCTTTGGGCCAATACCAGATGAAGGGAATGTCCTCTTCTTCTGATGCTTCCAGCACAAGAATCCACAACCAGCTGATGAAGTCCTCGACGGTCGTGTCCAGCGGCCAAGCTGGAAACGGCAACTTCGCCCAGTCCCGAAGGGCAAACCGTTGCAGAATTCGCCGAATTGGAACCGGAAAAAGCGGCCTCAGGGCGTAATATACGCTTCGCCAAGCAGACTTTATATCTGCTAGGTTCTTCATTTCTCCGTTGATTGCGCCCACATATTTCTCCAGCCGCAGGTTGTCCATAATTTCGCTGGGATCGAACGGCAACACAATTGACCCACTCCTACTAATAGATGAGTCGACGGCACTCAGGTTGCCCGCACAATCACGCGACGTAACATCACCATTTGTCCGACCATACAATAGTAACTCGCCGACTCTAAAAAACCCCTCCCGTCCCGATGGTTGCGAGCAGGTTATCGGCTCAACGTAAAAAGAGGGACACTTGGTATGATCGAGAAATCTTTGCATCATTGGATAGACGCTATATCACAAAGAGGCTGCGATGTAAGTGATTCGAAGGACAATAAAGTCATAATAAGTTAATTGTGCGGGAATCATTAACAGTGATATTTACTCTCGAAACGGGTGCCTGCCAGCTGTGCTTTGAGCAGATGCCATTACGCCGATTTCTCCATCTCAGTTTCGGCGTGCGCTAGCTCGCCCACCCGCATCAGCCGGGAATAAGCCTCCAGTAGGTGTCGTCGCGAATATTCCAGGCCAACCAAATTGACTGAGCGCTCAAGGCCTATGCGTCCCATTTTTTCACGCCGTACCGGATCGTCCAGCAAATCGCACAGTGCCTTCGCGAACATTTTGGGATCATTTCGTGGGACATAGACAGCGGCCTCGTCGGCAGACCTCCGGGTTTCTCTGAGGTCGAAGGAGATGATCGGTAGCTCGCAAGCCATATATTCCATAATCTTTGTCATTGTTGACAGCTGGTTCATCCGACTGGGCAAATCTGGAGACAAACCCACGTCGGCTGTTGACAAGTAATCCAGGAGGAGCTCGTCGGAAATATAACCGGTGAAGCGCACAACATCGTCCACCCCAAGCTTCCGACTCAGTTCCTGTAGTTCCAACCAGCAGTCCCCGCGCCCTATCAGCACGAATAGCACATCCTTACGTCCGTAAGTTTGCACGGCATGGTGTGCTGCATGAATGATGCCGTCCACACCATCCTGCTTCCCCATCGCCCCTACATAGGCTGCCATGTACCGAAAGTCGCCTTTGAGTTCCACCCGTGGAAGCTCCCTGTGAAACTCGGCGACGTCAACCCCGTTGCGAACAACGGCTGAGCGCTCATCCGTTACTGCGCCACGTTGCCGGGCGATCTCGCGATAGGATTGATTCGTCGAAATCACCAAGTCTGCCATCCGATACGATGCGACTTGCATCAGCAACAACAATCTGCACACCCACTTGCGACGGCCGCCTTTCGCTTCATAGAGCTCGGGGCACACATCATGTTCATCAAAGATGTACTTCTTGCCCAATATTTTGTAAGGCCATGCAAGGAGAAAAAACATATCTGGAGGGTTTGCGGAGTGAATAATATCTATTCCATCGCGCACCCACACCAATACAGAGAGAATCACGGTACACAGAAATGCCCATGAATACTCCAATAGGTAGCCAAGACCGCATTTTGCCGAGTGCAGCCTGGGATAGCGGTATATCTTGATGCCACGAAAGGAGTCGGTCAGTGAGCGGTCTTCCGTACCACGCGGACATATGACGCTCACCTGATAGCCAGTCTGTTGAAGGGCTAATGCCTGATGCTTCATCCGTCGATCCAACGGAAAAGACACATTCTCAATCAACATCAGGACTTTGCTCGGTCTTTCTCCGTATGAAGTGCAGTTTCTCATATTGCAATCACCTATACCGCAATGGGCTCTCTGGTATCCTCATCGTCATAGAACCAATCGGTAGTTCTGTATTCCCCTCCTACTTCGGAGGGTGAAAGGGTGCGGACGAAGTCGATGCAAACCTGGTCCGGTCGCACGCGGCTGAAATGCTTCCGATCTTCCGCGCTCATCTCCTGCATTACAACAATGACCTCAGCGTGATCGATCAATTCCTTCAGCGTATCCGTCAAGACATTCCAGATGTGTGGAATGGACTTCTCGATGAAAGCCCGATTGGATCCGTGTAGCCTACTTTCCGCTATCGCGGGCTCGTAAATGCGAATGTCGCACCCCTTGCCGAGCAGTCGCTCTGCCAACTCGACCGCCGGGCTTTCGCGCAGGTCGTCCGTTCCCTGCTTGAATGCCAATCCGACAAGTCCAATGCGGCGTTTTCCCAGCCCCGTCACCTCGCTGATGCATCTTTGAAGGTGGGCAGTATTGCTTGGCAAGATGGAACTTAGAACGGGTAGCTGGAGACCACGACGAGCGGCCTCGGCGACCAGTGCTTTGACATCTTTGGGCAAGCAGGAGCCACCAAACGCGAAGCCTGGTTTGAGATAACGCGTTGATATGTTGAGCTTGGTATCATGACAAAAAAGTTCCATCGTAGCCTTGCTGTCTGCGCCCAGCTCACGACAGACTTCACCGGCTTCGTTGGCAAACGCGACCTTGAGGGCATGAAAAGCATTGCTAAGGTATTTCACCAGCACTGCCGTTTGCATCGTTGTTATCACAATTGGCGAGGGCAGTCCTCCATAAAGCGTCGCCACCGTTTCCGCGGCACGGGGATCGTCGGATCCGATGATCGTCCAGGGCGGGTTACGAAAATCTTCAAGGGCCACTCCTTCACGGAGAAATTCGGGATTGTAGGCGAAGCCCAGCTGGTCGCGAGTACGTCGGCCTGCGTGCGCCTGGAGCATTGGAATAAGCTCTTGCGAGACTGCAGCCGCCATCACCGTGCTTCGCAGAGCCACTACGAAGTAGTCGTCCTTGCTTTGCAGTTCATCGCCAATGGTGGCAAATACGCGCTTCAAATGGCTCAGATGAATGCGGCCCTTCCCATTCGTCGGAGTCCCCACGCAGATCAGAGCAATCTCTGAATTGCGAATAGCCTCCCCGCTGTCGACAGTGGCAAATAGCCGCCTGGCTACCACCATTTGCTTGATGAGGTCATCCAGTCCTGGTTCAAAAAAAGGGGCCCGCCCCTCGTTTAGGGCGTTGACCTTGACCGGGTCGACGTCGACTCCGATTACGCTGTGTCCTTCCTGTGCCAGACATGCCGCACTAACACAGCCGACGTACCCAATTCCAAATATGCTGACTCGCATTTTGTCGACGCCTCAGTCGAGAGTAGAATCTCGATTCCCGCGGAACCGAACTGGATGAGCACAGATCAAGGAGCTAATCTCGCCGGAATGGAGCGCAGGAAGCACAACCTACACAGCTCGCGGTAAGCGCCGCTCAGGATCGAGTCCTTTATCGCCGTGCTTCCAAAGGGTAAAGCGCTGTATTTGTTCCCTCTGTAGATAACGAACAACCTCTGCCGAGACCGCGCGGGGGTGACGGCGCAGATATGACCACAGAAAAGCAGTCAATCTAAGCAATGCCCCCGCCACAACCGGCGTCTCGTGCAGGCGAAGCGCACATTTGCCGAGCTCGAATAGAGGATGGCTTCCGAGGGAATAGTCCCTTAGGCCTAAGCGCCACCGGCCTCTCAGTAGGCCATCCGCAGTGGCTGTTGAACGGTTATGGTGAACTTCCAAATCGGGAAACGTCTTTACTTGCCAGCCGCACATCTTGGCTTTAATTTCCGCAAACCAGTCTTCGCCTCCCCACTCGATCGCCGGTAGGTCACCAATGTCCTGGTAGCATTCCCGGCGGAAGAACTGTACTGCGCCCGCCACTGAATTCAATCTAGTGCGTTTACGAGGACAAAACTCACCCCGCATTTTATCCAGGATTAGTCCACCGGCGATGCCCAATGTCGAATCCGCGCCGAATTTTGAAACCAGGTCGCCGAAATACGAGCTGCTGAAGGAAACATCGGCATCCAAGTGGCCAAGGTACTGGCATCGATTAACATCGAGCAATTGCAGTCCAGCCTGCAACGCCATTACTTTCGACGCATAACCGTGATTGCTGTCTTTTTCGCGGCGGCACAATTGAATAAAGCCGAACTTTGCTGCGAAACCGTGAATTATTTCATCGGTTCGATCGGTAGAGCCGTCGCTCACAATCACCCATTGCCGCGGTCGTAGCGTTTGCGACAGCACCGCTTCGATAGTCTCTACGATGTGAGCTTCTTCGTTATATGCGGCAGTTAGAAGGAAGTATGGGGCACTCATTGGCATTTCGCTTTTCCGCATTGAGTTCTTTGACGATTAAGTGCTAGTCAGTTAATCATTTGATGGACAACCGGGAGTGTTGTTAATGATTGCACTGCGCTGATAGTTCACTTGGTGTCCGCCTGCTAGGTTGATCATCTCCGCGAAGCGTTACTCTCCACCCCAGGGCGCCGAGTGACTGCCTTCAGCGGTTACATCATTTTTGACCGGTGGAATCAGGTGATTGAGCTTGCGCAGAATGGGCAGATCTGCTATGTCGCGGACGGGACTTGAGATCCGTGGCTAGTCGGTGGATATTAGCTTTACGGCATACTGGTTCGTTAAATATGCTCATACGGCCTTCGGATTGGTGCCTACAGCGATACCCGCGTCCTGTCACCGCTCCCAACCGCAGTTTATCCACATGCAGCAATCCGACCATCTCCAGAGTCCTCGGCAGATTGCGCATATACGAAGCATCGGTCGTCCGTCAGCGACCCGTCGTACAGCTCCTCCGGCTCGTATACCGCGACGTGGCTACCCCTGCTCGAGAAAGCGAAGGGAATACACAGCAGCTTCTTCAATCGCGCCCGTAACTCTTGCCGCCGTTCCGGCGGCACAAAAAACAACATGAAGCCGCCCCCTCCCGCCCCCAAAAGCTTACCTCCGAGAGCGCCGGCCCGAAGTCCGGTCTCGTAGATCTCATCAATACTGGCGGTCGTGATCTTTTCGGTCAGACTTCTCTTTATCTGCCAACTCTCGTGCAGTAGTCGGCCGAACTCCTGTAACGAACGATTGGGAGCAGCAAGAATCGCCTCGGCTTCGTTAACGAGTTGGTACATTAAATCCAGCTCTCTCTTGCGGTGAGGCGTCAACTTCAGCTGCTCTCGCGCTATTTCCGAAGCGGTCCGCGAAAAGCCGGTGAAATAGAGGGCAAGATGTTGCTCGAGCTCGACCAATTTTGTTTGTGCCACTACGATGCGCTTTACTTCGATTGAGCCATCCGTACCAAAATCGATGCGATTAAGCCCGCCATATGCGGCGCTGACCTGATCTTGTGAGCCCACAGCCTCGTGAAGCAGCTCCTGTTCTACATGTATTGCTTCCATGGCAAGCGTGTGCCTGTCTCGTACCTGATCTCTGAGCGCATACAAACCTAAGAGAAGCCCCACTGTAAATGCCGAGCTCGTACCCAAACCCGTACGAGCAGGCAGATCGGCAGTATGGAGAATCTCAACTCCTTCTTCGATCCCTAAAAACTGCAGGCACCCACGCACCGATGGATGCTCAATCGCGTCGTTCCTGCTAACGTTCTCGACTTTCGAATAGGAGATGCGGCTGTGATATTGAAAAAAAGGCGGCAGCCATCGACAGGTAATAAGACATGACTTGTTGATCGTGGTTGCCAGCACAGCGCCGCCGTGCTCACGGTACCAAAGAGGGTAATCGGTACCTCCGCCAAAAAACGAGATTCGGAGAGGGGTGCTCGTAATTATCATATGCCCAGCCTTTCACATGTCCCGGCAGCGACTTTGCCGTGTGTGGTCTAGAGTGAAAGCAATGAGTACATAACTACAATCGTGACTGACACAAGCATACTTTTAGCGGCTGTAAGTACCCGCATTAAGTGCCGGATAGCCCTGTGTATGAACATCACGCGCGACAAGGGCCGGAAAGGTTGCCTCTTGTTTTAGGATTAGCCGCACAGCGTCTAGCAGAGAAGTTGCGACGATATCTGCATTGTCGTTCGAGGTCTCGTTAGTACTCAATAATCGCGCGGTCTTGCACGCTGCATTTCTGCCGGCTTGGACATCAGTGTCGGAGTCGCCGATCATCCATGACGCGTTCAAATCGATAGCATATCTGCTTGCTGCATCCAACAACATACCTGGCTGGGGCTTACGGCAAAAGCAGGCCGGTTGCAGGTCATGAGGACAGTGGTAAACTGCATCTACCGTGGCATCAACTTCTGCCAAGGTATCACACATCCGCTGATGCAGAGACTCGAGTTCATGCGCTGCCAAAATCCCTTTGGCGACACAGCGTTGATTGCTCACCACGATAACGCGGAAGCTGGCGTGGTTTAGTAAGGCTATTGCTTCGGCCACGCCAGGGAGAAAGTGCATCTCCTCCCAGCGAGTCACATACTGCCCTTCCGACGGTTTCCGGTTAATCGTACCGTCACGATCTAGAAACGCAGCTCTGTTGGTCATGGAGTATTGTCTGTTCTACTTGCTCCGCAATGATGTGGCCGACCAGAATATGGCATTCCTGAATCCGCGGTGTTTCGTCGGATGGCACATTGATACAGTAGTCGACATTCTTTTGGAGTTGCCCGCCAAGGCGACCTGTCACGCCAATCGTGTGCAACCCCAATCTGCTCGCGGTCGACATAGCGCAAAGCACATTTGGCGAGTTTCCGCTGGTAGAAATGCCAATCGCGACGTCTCCTTGGCAACCAAGCGCTTCTATCTGGCGGGCAAAGACTTGCTCAAACCCATAGTCATTTCCGATTGCTGTGAGGCAAGAAGTGTTCACGGACAAAGCCAATGCCGGCAGTGGCGGCCTATCAAACGCAAATCTACCCACAAATTCAGCGGCTATGTGCTGCGCATCCGCTGCGCTGCCACCGTTGCCGAAAATAAGCACTTTTTTATCCCGTGACAGAGCGTCTATTAGGACCTCGGTGACAGCGACGATGGTGGAGATGAGTGTCGGACTGTTCAGGAGGCGCTCCTTGGTGGCAATTGATGCTTTGATTGATTGACTGACCCCATATTCTAATCGTTCAATGTGTTCCATAGGTCCTTTCTGTGTAGACTCCTTGCATATTGAGGCAAGAGTAGTCACATTGACTATGATTGTTCGATACACGCGTGGCTGACACGGGGCGCCGCCCATTGTGTGCGGAAGGCCACTCCATAGACCTGATCACAAAGCTGCTGCGCACGCGCGTAATCGTCCGGGGTGCCTATGTCGATAAATAATCCATACTGCTCGTAAGCATAGACTCCATACTGGAGTAATTGCGGATACACGTTTATTTCCAAACTAGATGGCCCGGTCGGAATATGCGACATTGCCTCGCGGCTGAATACACATATGCCTGCATTCACGAGCCCGGGATCGCTCGCACCCGTCTTTTCTGCAAACCGAACGATTCGTTTGCGTGCATCCGTATGCACCGTTCCATATCGGCCCGCATTGTCCACTCTCCGCACGGCCATACTCACCAATCCGTCATGTTGTCGATGAAAACACATTAACTCGTTGAAGTCGATCTCCACGAACGAATCACCATTCATTACCAGAAAGTGGGGAACATCTTGAAGGTGGCGTTCCGCGAGCTTCAGAGCACCCGCCGTGCCCAGAGGGTCCACCTCCGTCGAGTACTCAATCATGACGTCCAGGCTATGACCATTAGAGAACTCACCTTCGATCTGGCTGGCACGATAGCCTGTACACAGTACGATTCGCCGGATACCTTGGTGTCGCAGCTGCCGAACTAGCAACTCCAGAAAGGACCATTGCCCAAAGCGCGCCAGTGGTTTCGGTTCGGAGGGCACCACCGAACGCAAGCGCGTTCCCCTCCCGCCAACAAGCAGAACCGCCTTCGTATTTAGTGTGGGGCTGTCCATCCACAGTTGCGAGCCGATTGTAGGCTGTGTAGGCGAAGGTGGGCTCACTCACAATGGTCTGAGTTAATAGCTTTAGCTAACGGAGTCGTTTGTGAGGCAAGACTCGTTACTAGTCGGTGGATATTGGCTTCACAGTCATAATGTGTTATCAAATAGCAGTATGCTCGAGCAGCCATCTGAGCGCGCGATTTATTGTCGTTCAAAAGCTCTGTGATGGCGGATGCAAACTCTACGGGCGTATCGGCTACTCGAACGTGTTCCTTCTCTATAAAACCGCTACCGTCGTTTCCTACCGATGTCGTTACAACGGGAAGGCGCCGCTCAATCGCATGAAGATTTTTTACTTTGATTCCTGCTCCTCTTTGCATGGGGTTTACAAAAACCGAGCAGTCGTCGTAAAGCGACGTAAGGTCCTCGACGTCGACGTGAACGCTGCAGCGCTTTTCTCGTCTTATTTCCTCTGCAAACAGCTGTGCAAAGTGGCCCCCTCTCGCACCTCCTCCTCTCGTGCTTCCTGCCACAACTAATTGGTAATCGGGGTCTTGAGCGAGGCGCACGTGGATCTGCTTCAAGTACCATCTAAGCGCTTCGCGGTTGAGAGGAATATGCAAGCTCGCTACGTATAACACCCGCTTAGACTGTGCACCGTAGCGCTTCGGCTCGTTCCCGAATTCGATTGCTGGGGGAAGCCATTCTGCCCGGGTGGCTACCGCCGTCTGAGTCGCCCTGAATTGCTGACATTCACTTTGTGAACTGAACCACAGTGAATCGACATGGTGGTAAGCGGATCTGGAAAAAGGCCCAAAACGTAAAGCTTCCAAACGGTACAGCTGCCTTTTCAGCAATCTTTCTTCTGCCTGCGCACTGGCCCTCATTCGAGTGACCTCGTTATCATGTATTCCCAACACTCGCAGCTTGGTCTTCAGTCGGGGATTGTTAAAAATCGGGAAGGCGCTGTCTCGCTCCGCAAGAGTCAGGTCATAGTGCTCCGTTAACTGCACGTCGGCAAGCATACCATTGCGAACTACATCAGTCGGAGTAACCGTAGCCAAACACCTTAGCAGTGGCCGACGCTCAACGAAATGCAGTCTGTTCACAAGGCCACGTATTTGTGCTATATGACGTTCTTCAGGCATCACTTTTGATTTCATTACCAAGACATCGATGCTGTAACCCAAGCGACTCATACTTCGCAAGCGGCTCCAGATATCTGCCCTGATGCCGTCATTGGGCGGACACGGGAACTCTGTCATAACATGCAGAATCTTCATGGCGTTTGCCCTGTGTGCGTCAGTCGGGTTGTCTCGGCAGCTCTTGAGTACGTGGGTTGCATATTTCTACGGCAAGTCTTCTTGCAGTTAGGTTGGGAGAGCACGAGGTGCCCATTCCCCAATCATCGGTTGACTTTCAGTGGGGCTGATAGCAGCTATGGTGCGCCGGTGGCTCACGGCCAAGGAAGTCGTGAGAATGACAAACACAAGAAAGGAAAACGAGCCTGTCGTGAGGAGTGTGCTTTCGAAAATACCGTGCAAGGCAAAAAAGCACAGGTAGGTGATCGGCCACAAGCCAATCGGTCCAGACTCCAACCTAAGATAGTCCATTCCCGTTCGGAAGGATTGAACGAATACATATGCGAAGGCGCACACTCCAAGCATGCCCAAATCGAGACACAGGTCAAGATAGCCATTGTCCGCTACTGTTGTCAGCCACTTGATACCGATCCAGATATCGAGGGTCTCCCCTTTCAAGACGCTCCAGAACGCTCCGTAACCATATCCTAAAATGGGATGCCTCACGATCGCAGGGATCACCATACCCCACAAGTGCGTGCGTCCCGTCAGGGTGGAGTCACGCCCTAGTATCTTAAACAGCAAGTCACTATTTCCCCCGATCAAGTAGACTCCTAGTACGACCGTGATTGCTACCATCGTGTAAACCAGTAGCCGTTGCTTAACGGTAGCACGAGTCAAGCGCCACAAAGGCATGGCAGCGGCGAGCAGCACGCAGCTAGCAAGTGAGGTGGCGGAATGCGAGAGCACGAGCATGACCACTGCGGTGACGAGGAACAGATAACGCAGCCAACAAAAGTGGCGAAACCTGACCAGCAACAGGAGCATAACAGCAACTGCCGTGTGTTCACCAAACGCATTCTTGTACGCTGACAACCCTCTCCACGCACCCGACGGGTCGATAACGTAAGCAGCTGCCACAAAGTAGACAAAAGTCACCAATAGCATCATTAGGCACAACGTCTGTGTCAGGAGACGGGCCAATTTTTCGGTCGAATACCGCTCGCCCAAATAAATCGCGAGCACGGTCGACGCCAGAAGTATTAAGCTCCTCCGCAGGGTCAAAAGTGGCTCAACGCTCCACGCGATAGATAGTGGTGCCAATGCGGTAAGTCCTATCAAGGGCCACACTGTGCGCGCTGCGCTCAGCACTCGTCGCCAACGCATTAATACAAGCAAACCACCACATAAGCTCAGAGCTGCTTCTACAATGACACTAGACATACGCAAGTCGGTCGAGACCACTCGCCGGCCACCACCATATCCCGACTCTGTCAGCGCGGTGACAACACCCATACTAGACAGCAGCAGCAGGATAACAAATAGTCGTTCGAAAGCCCGAGTAAACACTTTTACACCCTTCGATGCGTGCTTACGTCCGAGAGTACGGACAGCGTTTAACGGCAAACACTTAATTGGTTCTGATGCTATGCGCAGCCGGTCCTAATTCCGTCAGAGCGCGTGGTGGTGGTGGAGTAGCTCGCGTGGAAAGCCCCTCGTAATTCGGTCAGTCGCTCAAAACTCCGAACGAAGTCTTTGTTCCCCACCGGTCGCGAATATTGGCCCAGCTGTCGTCGTTGCCTTGGCCGTTATTCGCTCCCGTCTCAAATGCCAACGGATGATTGTGTACAACAGAACCACGAGTAGCGAATCCGTCATCAGGCTGGACCAGGCGGCTCCCCGCCAGGCATACGCCCGGATAATCCACAGGTTGATGAATACGTTAAACACAGCCACTGCGATATCCGATAATGACCTCTGCCATTGGTAATTTGCCCCAGTCAGAGTATCAGTAAGGAACGCGTGCACGCTCTTGATTGCTGGCAGTAGACAAAGCCAGCGCAGTGCCACAGCACTTTCCGCGTATGCCCTTCCCACAATTACCGGCACCAGTCCTGCCGCAAGAAGCAGGGCAATAGTCACCCCTATGCCATAGACCACTGACCGCCGAAGGATCCGCCGTGCGAATCCGAAGCTGGAAGTCACACCGTGCATGCCTTGGCGGAAGAATTCGGAATAGGTAGCCGTAGCCAAGGAGCGAATCGGCAGCATCGTAGCTTCGATCACGCGATACGCAACCGCATAAATGGCCGCGGACTCGACGGTGCTCAGCCGTGCCAGCATCGTCTTATCAATATCGTTGTAGACGGAGTATGATGCTAGCGAGGTTGAGAAGTGGAACCCCTCGCGCACCGATGGGAT
>Ga0187769_10001811_pt1 | contig 12332 bp, 11 predicted proteins | sample 0116_SJ02_MP02_1_FD_133140 | JGI IMG/M metagenome (GOLD analysis project Ga0187769, IMG submission 133140) | Tropical peat soil microbial communities from peatlands in Department of Meta, Colombia - 0116_SJ02_MP02_10_MG | ecosystem: Environmental > Terrestrial > Soil > Wetlands > Peat | place... | reverse complement strand
TGGTGCCGGGCTTGGCACCAGTGCCGCCGCAAACTTCGCAGTTTTCCCAAGCAGGCACCCGGATATCGGTGGCAAATCCGTGCGCAGCCTGCTCCAGAGAAATTTCCATGTTGTAGCGCAAATCGGCGCCGCGAAACGCATTGCTGCGCCCGCCGCGTGCGCCTGCCGCGCTACCGAAAATGTCGCCGAAGATATCGCCAAAGGCCTCGGCAAACCCACCGTTAAAGCCGGCACCGCCCATTCCCCCAAAGCCACCCGCTCCTGCCGCGGCTGCATTCGGATCGACACCCGCGTGACCGAAGCGATCATAGGCCGAGCGCTTTTGCGCATCGGAAAGCATCTCATAGGCCTCCTTGGCCTCTTTGAATTTTTCCTCTGCACTTTTGTCATCCGGATTGCGATCCGGATGGTATTTCATCGCCAGCTTGCGATAGGATTTTTTGATTTCGTCCTCGGTGGCGTTTTTTGCCACGCCGAGAATCTCGTAATAGTCGCGCTTGGCCATAAAGAAGCGTCAGCCTGTTGTAAAAGTCAAAAGGACATGTCCAGGGCAAGACATCGCGCTACGGAAAACGAGTGCCGATTGACCGAGCACGAAAACCGGCCCGCATGCGGCGGGGAACTCCCCCGGCATGCGGTCCGGTACGGTCGGCAATCAGCCTCTGGGTTAACCGCGCTTGACCTCCTTAAAATCCGCGTCAACAACGTCTTCTGCGCCGGCCTTGGCTGTTTTTTCCTCGGTCGCCGAACCGGCCTCGGCACTCTGTGATGCAGCGCCTTGGGCCTGGGCGTCGGCATACATCTTCTCGCCCAGCCGTTGCGAGGCGCTTAGCATGGCCGCGGCCTTGGCTTCGATTTCTGCCTTGTCTTCGCCTTTGAGCGCTGCCTGCAAGTCTTTGATGGCAGCCTCGATCTTGGCTTTTTCCGCATCGTCCAAACTTGCGCCGTGCTCGGCCAATGCCTTGCTGACTTGGTGCAGCGAGGCTTCCGCCGAGTTGCGCGCTTGCACGAGCTCAAGACGTCGATGATCCTCCGCCTTGTTGGCCTCAGCATCCTTGACCATCCGCTGGATTTCTTGCTCAGTGAGCCCGGAATTGGCCTTGATGGTGATCTTGCTTTCCTTGCCCGTAGCCTTGTCCTTGGCCCCGACGTGCAAAATGCCGTTGGCGTCAATGTCAAATGACACCTCGATTTGCGGCATCCCACGCGGCGCGGGCGGAATGCCTTCAAGGTTAAATTCGCCCAGCAGCTTGTTGCCTGTCGCCATCTCGCGCTCGCCCTGGAACACCTTGATCGTCACCGCCGGTTGATTGTCATCGGCAGTGGAGAACACCTGCGAGAACTTGGTCGGGATGGTGGTGTTTTTCTGAATCATCTTGGTCATGACACCGCCCAAGGTTTCAATGCCCAGCGACAGCGGCGTCACATCCAGCAGCAACACGTCCTTGCGTTCGCCCGAGAGCACCGAGCCCTGGATCGCCGCGCCTACGGCGACGGCCTCATCCGGGTTAACGTCCTTGCGCGGCTCGCGGCCGAACAGCTCACGGACCTTATCTTGGACTTTGGGCATGCGCGTCATGCCGCCGACAAGAATCACGTCGTTGATTGCCGAAGTCGACACGCCCGCATCGCGCATGGCAATACGGCACGGTTCGATCGTTTTTTCGATCAGATCCTCGACCAACGCTTCGAGCTTGGCGCGTGTGAGCTTCATGTTCAAGTGACGCGGACCGCTTTGATCGGCAGTGATGTAGGGCAGATTGATTTCAGTTTGCTGGCTCGAGGACAGCTCGATCTTGGCCTTTTCCGCACTCTCTTTGAGTCGCTGCAGCGCGAGCACGTCCTTGGACAGGTCCACACCCTGGTCCTTTTTGAACTCGCCGATGACGTAATCGATGATCCGCTGATCGAAATCCTCGCCGCCCAAGAACGTGTCGCCATTGGTGGAAAGGACCTCGAACTGCTTTTCGCCTTCCACATCGGCAATCTCGATGATCGAGATATCGAATGTTCCTCCGCCCAGGTCGTATACCGCGATCTTCCTGTCGCCGCGCTCCTCCTTCTTGTCCAAGCCAAATGCCAGCGCTGCCGCCGTCGGCTCATTGATGATGCGCTTAACGTCCAGCCCGGCGATCCGCCCGGCGTCCTTGGTGGCCTGACGCTGGGAATCATTGAAATAGGCCGGGACCGTGATAACCGCTTCGGTAACGGTTTCACCCAGGTAGTCCTCCGCCGTCTTTTTCATCTTGCGGAGCACTTCTGCCGAGACTTGTGGCGGAGCGATCTTCTTGCTCCGAACTTCCACCCACGCGTCGCCATTGTCGGCCTTGACGATCTTGTAAGGCATCAGGCCAATATCTTTTTGCACCTCTTTTTCTTCAAAACGCCGGCCGATGAGCCGCTTGACCGCATACAGCGTATTGCGCGGGTTGGTGACCGCCTGGCGTTTGGCCGGAGCTCCGCACAAAATTTCACCGTCCTCCATGTACGCAACGATGGAGGGGGTCGTGCGAGCGCCCTCAGCGTTTTCGATGACCTTGACGTGGCCGCCCTCCAACAGGGCGACGCAAGAATTTGTCGTCCCAAGGTCGATGCCAATAATCTTGCTCATCTGAGTTTCCTTTTCTTGCGCTTTGATGGCGCTGCGATTAACGATTAAATACCGCGAGTTTTCGGGGTAGTGCGTGTTACCTAACTTGCGTCCGCTTGGACGGGTTTCAAGAGTCCTGGGCGACCGTCACCAAAGCTGGCCGCAAAACGCGATCCGAGATCATCCATCCTTTTTGCAAAACGGTGACCACATGGTTGGAAGCAACGGTGCCGTTACCGGCCACCGTGGAGATCGCCTGGTGTCGATGCGGATCGAATTTTTCGCCGAGCGGGTTGATCTCGGTCAGGCGGCCGCGCTCAAAGGCCGCACGCAGCTGGCGCAAAGTAATTTGCACCCCCTCGCGCAGAGCGCCCACGCTCGAAGTCTCATCCTGAAGCGCTTTTTCCAGGCTATCGGCCACAGGCACGAGCGCTTCGGCAAAGGATTCGATCGCGTACTTGTGGGCCTTGCTCACGTCCTCTTGGGAGCGGCGCCGGATATTCTCGCCCTCGGCGCGTGCACGAAGGTACAAATCGTAGTTTTCGGCCGCCTTTGCCTGGGCCTGCTGCAGGGCAAGCTGCAACTGCGCCAGGGATTCAACGGCTAACTGGCCAGCGATCCCGGCCGCACCCTCCGCAGCGGGTTGCTGATCTGGCAAACGCTCGCTCGATGCGGTTTCAGATTCCCCTGCTGCCATGCAACCTCCAAAAAATCAAAGAGTTGAGTGATGCGCTGGGGCAGATTGGGGCAATTTCGGGCATTTCAAGGGGGTCCGGCAAAACTGCCCCCCAAGGCAGTCAGATCAGCTGGCGGCCCCCAGTTCGGGAGCGCGCGTGGCGCCGCTCGGTGGCTGCTCGTCGCGGTCGGCGAGCTCCCGGGTGCGCACGGGCCAGCCTTGGACGTGTCGTTCGACGATGTCGGCCAGCGCATCGATAAAGCGCGGCGCATCGTTTAAGCAGGCAATGTAGTGAAAATCCCGCCCGCCGCAGGTCAAAAATTCGCGCCGCGCTTCCAGAGCGATTTCCTCGAGCGTTTCAAGGCAATCGGCGACAAATCCCGGGCAGATGACGTCTACGCGGCCCGTGCCAGCGCGTGCCAGCGCGCGCAAGGTATCGACCGTATACGGTTCAAGCCAGCGGGCGCGCCCAAAGCGCGACTGGAAGGCCAGTACATATTCTTGTTCTTTGATGTCCAGGGCCGCAGCAAGCAATTGTGCGGTTTTGGCGCACTCGTTGTAATACGGATCGCCCAGCTGCAGGTTGCGGCGCGGCAAACCGTGAAAGCTCATCACCAACTTTTCGGGGCGGCCATGCGCCTCCCAATGACTGCGTACCGACCTTCGTAGCGCCTCGATGTACCCTGGATCATCATGAAAGCCGCGAATCCAGCGAAGCTCGGGAACATTGCGGGTGCGCAGCAACACCCGGATCACGGCGTCGAAGGCAGAACCGGTGGTGGTCGCCGAATACTGCGGGTACATGGGCAGCACAAGCACGCGGCCGACTTGCTCGTGGCGCATTCGCTCAAAGGCAGAGTCAACCGAGGGCTCTCCATAGCGCATGGCCAAATAGACATCCAGATTTACCCCGCGCCGCTGGTGCTCCGCAATCAGGGCGCGATGCTGGCGCTCTGAATGGGCCAGCAGGGGCGATCCTTCGTCCGTCCAGACCGACGCGTACCGCGCGGCCGAGGCCGCAGAGCGTGTCGGCAAGACGACCCCTTTTAGCAGCAGCCACCACGGCAGGCGTGGAATCTCCACCACGCGTGCATCGAGCAAGAACTCGTTCAGGTACTTGCGCACCGCTGTCGGCGTTGGTGCGCGGGGCGTCCCGAGATTGATCAACAAAAGTGCGGTGCGATCAGCCGAACCGCGCGCATGGGCTGCAGGGGAGAAAAATTTCATCGAGTACTAGACCAACGAAACGGTCAATCCGCGTGCTCATTCGTCGCGCGAGAGGGCGCTGGAGAGCAATTTTGCGGTAATGTCGACGATCGGAATTACGCGCTCATAGGCCATGCGCGTTGGACCGATCACGCCGAGCGTGCCTACCACCTTGCCGTTGACTTCATAGGGAGCAACGACCATGCTCATCTCGTCCAGGGGAACGAGCTCAGTTTCCCCGCCAATGTAGATTTGCACGCCCTCGGAGCGACTGGACTCATCGAGCAATCCAACCAGCCGTGCTTTGTGCTCGAACAAATCAAACAACGCGCGCAACTTGTCCAAGTCGGCAGCCAGCTCGGTGACGCCGATCAGGTTGCGTTCACCCGATATCACGACCGGGTCAGCGTGCCCGACGGCCTCCGCACCAACGCGCACGGCAACGTTCATCAGAGCAAGGATTTCTGTGCGCAGCTGCAGCAGATCGCGCTCCAAATGGTCGCGCGCCTGCTCAAAACTCATCCCCGCAAAATTCTGATTCAGGGCATTGGCGGCCTCGACCAGTTGTGCCTGGGAGTACGGCTGGTCCGTTAGCAAAATGCGATTGTGTACATCCCCATCGGGGGCAACCACGATCATCAGCACGCGCCGATCTGACAAGCGCAAGAATTCGACCTGCCGAAACGCCGAGGTACGCCGCGGCGTGAGCACCACACCGGCAAAATGAGAAAGGTTCGAGAGCAGCTGGGCCGCGGTGTAAATCGCACGCTGCGGTTCGGCGATCTGCATCTGGCCCTGGAGCATTTCGGTCTCCTGGGCCTCTAGCGGCTGGACCGTCAACATTGAATCGACAAACAGGCGATAGCCACGCGGTGTCGGCACGCGACCGGCCGATGTGTGCGGGCTGACTACCAATCCGAGTTCCTCCAGGTCGGCCATTACATTGCGGATGGTTGCCGGCGAGAGCTCCAAACCGGAAATGCGCGCCAACGCGCGCGATCCTACCGGTTGACCCTCGGCGATGTAGCGTTCGACCAGGGTCTTGAGCAATAAACGCGAGCGCTTATCGAGCATTTTGCGACCCAAAGGCGTTTATCCATTTGCGATGTTACTGACAATACCGAAAATGGGGATCCTTTCAAAGTAATTCCAGTAGATTGGACTCGCGGCGCGGCAGATTTATCCCCGCGCCGCTGGCACCGTGCCGCGCAGCGGAAGATGCGCATCGCGAAAATGGCCTCCGCCGGCATTTCTTGCATAATCGCTCCGATGAAAATGCCTTTCCGAACCGCAGCCGTTTTCGCCAAGACCCGGGCCGAGGGTAATCGCATTGCGCTGGTGCAAGCCCTGAACGCGATCTTGGGCATCATCGAGCGTGTCGGCCTGCACAGCATGCTCGATGAGGAAAGCTCCTTAGCGCTCGGCCGAAAGCAAGACGGCAATGCACTGTCCGAAATCGGCAGGCGGGCGGACGTGGCAATTGTTCTGGGCGGCGACGGCACGATGCTGAGTATTGCGCGGGAATTGGCGGCATACGACGTGCCGTTGATCGGCATAAATTTTGGTCGGCTCGGATTCATCACCGACATCGCACTTCATCAGATGCCAGAGGTGCTCGAACAAATGCTCGCGGGCAAGTTCGAATCGGACCGGCGCACCCTGCTCGAGGGCGAAGTGCTGCATGCCGGTTCGGTGTTGCTGCGCGCGCACGCCCTAAACGACGTAGTGATTTCGCACGGGGTTGCAGGCGGCATGGTCGAGTTTACGGTGCGCGTCAACGGCGAAAACATGTACAACCAGCGCGCCGACGGCATCATCTTGGCTACCCCGACTGGCTCCACGGCCTACGCGCTTTCGGCCAACGGACCCATACTGCATCCTTCGCTCAGCGGTTTGGTGCTAGTGCCCGTTGCACCTCATACGCTATCGAACCGGCCCATCGCGCTTCCCGATGATGTGCAGATCGAGATCGAATTAACAGAGGTGCGCGATGCAAGCGCCTTTTTTGACATGCAGTCGATTTCGACGCTGGCGCCGGGCGATATCGTGCGGGTGCGCCGCAGCGCGCATGTCGTAACGCTGCTGCACCCTGCTGGCTACAACTACTTTGCAACGCTGCGCCAGAAGTTGCACTGGAACGTGATGTCGAGCGAAGAGCATGGTCGCGCTTGAACCCGTTCGCGGACCCATACCGGCAACGCCCCCGCGCCGTACGCGCAGCTGACCGCGACGCTCTGCGGCGAGGCGCCACCCCAACATGCTGCTTGCGCTCTCGATACGCGATTTCGTGATCGTCGAGAATATCGAACTCGAATTCGGAGCCGGATTTACCGTGCTCACCGGCGAGACCGGCGCGGGTAAATCGATTCTGATCGATGCCCTGTCATTTGTTCTGGGCGAGCGAGCTGACCCCGATGTGGTGCGTGAGGGGTGCTCACGCGCGGAAGTGGGCGCCGAATTTCGCATCAGCGAACCGGTGCAAGCCTGGCTGTCGCAATCGGGCTTTGAGAGCTCGACGCCAGCGCAAGTCGACGGCGCCGAGGGCGCCTCCACGCTACTGGTGCGTCGCACTTTCGACAAATCGGGACGCAGCCGCTCTTTTATCAATGGTGGGGCGGCAACGCAAAGCCAGCTGCGCGAGCTCGGTGAGTTGCTGCTCGATGTGCACGGGCAGCACGAACACCAGTCGTTATTGCGTGCGCCCGCACAGCTTCAGCTGCTCGACGCCCACGGCCAGCTCAAAGAACAGGCAAGCGAAGTTGCCCATGCCTTCAGCGCCTGGCACCTAGCCATTGAAGCGTGCACACGCGCCCAGACGGCACGCGAGCAATCGGCGGCGCAACGCGAACAGCTACAGCAGCTCGTCGATGATCTGAGCCATCTGGCGCCCGAGCACGGGCAGTGGGAACGCATAGAGGCTGAGCAAAAGCGGCTCGCGCACGGCGCCGCCCTCATGGAAGGTGCCCGCATCGCGCTGCAGGTCATCGCTGACGGGGAGCAAGCAGCGCAACCCCTCCTTGCCCGGGCGGGCGCTCGGCTCGAGTCATTGTGTGGCTATGACCAGCGCCTTGCACCGGTGGTCAAAGCGCTATCCAACGCCAACATCGAGCTCGAAGAGGCGTGCCGCGAACTGAACCTGTACGTTGCCAATGGCGAACCCGACGAGGGGCGCATGGCCTATGTCGAAGAGCGGGTTGCCGCGCTGCACGCCGCCGCACGCAAGTGGCGCTGCGCCCCGGCGCAACTCGCCGATTTGCTCGAAACCTCGCGCAGCCGCTTGCAGAGCCTTGCCGATTCGAAAGAGCTCGAGGAGCTGCGTGTTGCCGAATCAAAGGCTGCAGCGCACTACCAGAGTCTCGCCAAAGCGCTTTCGGCAGCTCGCCGTCGTGCCGCTCAAAGCATGGGCAGCGACGTTAGCCGCGCGATGCAAGATCTTGCAATGACCGGCGCAGGCTTTGCCGTGCGCCTGCTGCCCACCGATGCCGGCACGGCGGGTCTGGAAAAAGCCGAGTTTCAGGTAAGCGGACACGAAGGCGCCAGCGCCCGGCCCTTGGCCAAGGTAGCCTCTGGCGGCGAATTGTCGCGCATCGGACTGGCCATTTCGGTCATTGCGGCCTCCGCCAATCTCGTGCCCACGCTGATCTTCGACGAGGTCGACGCGGGAATCGGCGGACAAGTCGCCGCCACCGTCGGCCGGCTGCTACGCGAGCTCGGGCGCTCGCGCCAAGTGTTTTGCGTAACCCACCTGCCGCAAGTGGCCTGCTTTGGTGACCATCATTTTGCTGTGCGCAAAACCAGGCTAGCCGACGGGCACCCGGTATCGCGCACCGAGGAATTGACCGGCGAGCAGCGGGTGCAGGAGATCGCGCGCATGCTCGGTGGCGCTCAAGTCACGTCCCTTACACAGCAACACGCCCGTGAAATGCTCTCGGGGCGCTAGCAGACCCGGGGGGCCACCCAGCGCGGCTATTCTCCCTTTGGGCGGTTCGGGCAGCTCTTGTTGCGGCAAATCCCATAGAGCGCGAGCGCATGCTCCTGCAGATCAAATCCGCGCTCTGAGGCAACGCGGCGCTGGCGTTCCTCAATTTCTGGATCCACAAATTCTTCGACGTGCCCGCAGTTGACGCAAACCAGGTGATCGTGGTGGGGACCCTCATTGAGCTCAAAAACCGCACGGCCGGCCTCAAAATGGCGTCGCGATAGCAAACCCGCCTGCTCGAACTGCGTCAGTACCCGGTAGACGGTCGCCAAGCCCACGTCCAGGCGATCGGCGCTGAGCAATCGGTACACGTCCTCCGCACTTAAGTGATGCTCACCAGTCTGAGCCGCCTGCCGCTGAAAGATCTCCAGAATCTTCAACCGCGGAGCGGTCGCCTTCAGTCCACTGACTTTCAGTTCGGTCGAACCTGGGTTTCGCGCCATTGTCTGCTCTTCGGCCGTTTGACAAAAAGCCACAAGGAATCGGGGTGCGGCACCAACTCGCGTGCACTTACCGATGCCGCCAGCGACCAACGCGCCAGCTTCCAAGCCACACGGCCGCAGGAGATATGATAGCGTCGCTGGCTTGTCGAAGACCGTATTGCGTGTCGTTTGATTTTGTCCTGGGTCATGATTCGAACATTCCGTGCCTTTTGCTTGGCCGCCATTGCCCTGGCGACGGGGGCCTGCTCCTCGCCCTGGGTGCCGAGTCTGCTTCGACCCTATCGTCCGGATGTGCAGCAAGGCAATATCGTGACAAAGGACATGGTCGAGCAACTGCGTCCCGGGATGACACGCGATCAGGTGCGCTTTTTGCTGGGCACCCCCATGCTGACGGATGTCTTTCACCAGGACCGGTGGGATTATCCGTACTATCTGCGTCGGCGCTCCGGGGAGACGCAGATTCGCAAGCTCGCCGTGTTTTTTGATGAGGGAAAGCTCGCGCGCGTTCAGAGCGACGACATGCCGGCTGAGCCGCTTGCCGACATCTTGATTCTGGGCCCAAAGGCAAGTTCGACTGCGGCTGCGCCATCGGGCGGTGCGCCGCCGCAAGGTGCAAGTGCGCCACCGAAGTAAGGCTTGTGCGCGCGGCCCGAGGCGGGCCGGCGCAAATGGGAAAAAATGAAGCTAGCCATCGCCGGTAGCAGCGGCCGCATGGGTCGCACCATCATCGAAGCGGCGCTGGCCGCGAGCGATCTGCAGATCGTGGCCGCGCTCGATCGGCCCGATAGTCCCGATCTGGGTCAAGACTGTGCTCAGTTCCTGGGCAAAACGATTGGCGTACCGATCGTCGCTGACCTTGCTGCGATTTGCAACGCCGAGGTATTAATCGATTTCACGCGGCCGGCGGCGACACTTGCCCACCTGACGGTCTGCGCGGATCACGGCATTGGTGCGGTAATCGGAACCACGGGATTTGATTCCTCCGGCAAGGCAGTGCTGGCGGCGGCTGCGGAAAAAACCGCTCTGGTCGTGGCACCAAACATGAGTGTGGGCGTGCAGGCGATGCTGCGCCTCGTGGAACTTGGCGCGCAGCTGCTGGCACAAGGATACGACTTGGAGATTGTTGAGACGCACCATCGCGACAAGGTCGATGCGCCTTCTGGCACGGCCTTGCACCTTGGCGAGGCAGCTGCCCGCGCGCGTGGCCAGCGGCTGGAGTCGTGCGCGGTCTTCTCGCGCCACGGGCACACGGGGCCCCGGGTCGAAGGCAGCATCGGATTTTCGGCGATCCGCGGTGGCGATGTAATCGGCGACCACACCGTTTTATTTGCCGGCACGGGCGAGCGCATCGAGATCACGCATCGCTCTTCGAGCCGCCAGGCGTACGCGCTCGGTGCCTTGCGGGCAGCGCGTTTTCTGAAGGGACGCAAGCTGGGTCTTTTCGACATGCAAGACGTACTCTCAGGGTGAGCAAGCAGCCCCGCGGCCTGCGCGCATGCGGATTTTTCGCCTTGCTGGTGTTGGCACCTTGCTTGGCGGCGCAAACCGTCACCGATGATGCCGGCCATTTGCTTCAGTTGGCGCATCCTGCTCAGCGCATCGTCAGTCTTTCGCCCGGCATTACCGAACTGCTCTTTGCGCTGGGCGCCGGCGATCGCGTCGTAGCCACGAGCGAATTTTCGGACTACCCGGCTGCGGCTCGCCAGCTGCCGCGGGTATCCAGAGCCCAGGGAATCGATCTGGAAAGAATCGCCGCCATGGAGCCCGACCTTGTCGTGGTCTGGGGCAGCGGCTATTCGCCAGCACTGCAACAAGCACTAGTTGCGCTTGGCCTGCCCACCTATGTCTATGAGCCGCGCACACTCGAGTCCATTGCCTCGTCCATTGAGCGCCTCGGCGCGCTCACCGGTATCGCGAGTGCCGCAGCGGTCGCGGCCGATTTCCGTGACCGACTTGCCGTGTTACGCGGGCGCTACGCGCACCGTACGCCGGTGCGTGTCTTCTACCAGGTCTGGGGCAATCCCATCATGACCTTATCGGGCAGACATCTGGTAAGCGAGGTAATCCGCACCTGTGGTGCGCGCAATGTGTTTGAGGCGCTTTCGCCACTAGTGGCAACCGTCGACACCGAGGCCGTCATTGCGGCCGAGCCGCAGGTAATCATTGCTACCGAAGCGCACGGGATCGACCGGGGAGCCCTGGATTTGTGGCGTCGATATCCGCAACTGCCAGCGGTCGCCAATAATCACCTCGTGACGTTGGACGCCGACGAACTCGACCGTGCGGCAGTGCGGATTCTGGATGCCGCAAGTGCGCTGTGTGACCAGGTCGAGCGGGCGCGACACTAAACTCGCGCTTCGCATTGGCGTAGGCGCAAAACGCGCCTTGCCAACGAACTGCCTCAGATTGCGCGACGCCCGTCGCTAATCCAGTGAATAATCGGCGCCCATTGCTCGATGTCCTGCTGAACACGGGCCGGCGCGACGTCCCAAAGTGTCAGTCCCTGGGCAGCAAGCTGCACATAATTTTGCGTATCGCGCAAAAATCCTAGGAACGGCACCCGTGTTTCTTGAACGTAGCGTTCCAGCTGAAGCGCTGCGCGGGTGCGCGAATCCACGCGCGTGCCAACAATAGCCACACGGCCGTTGGCGACGGTAGCGCCGTGCTCGGCCAGTTTGCCCAAGAAGGCGTGTGTTGCCTCGATGTCAAACAGCGATGCTTGCAGGGGCACAATGATCTTCGCTGACAGCCGAACCGCATCGCGTAGCGCCGATCCGTTGATACCGGCAGGAGTATCCAAAACGATATGCGTGACGCCGCGCGGCGGCTTAGCAACTCCCGCGGCGTCAATGTCCCAAGAAGTAATTGTTGGTGCGCTCTGGGGCCGCAGCCGGAGCCAGCCGCGAACCGTTTGCTGTCGGTCCAGATCGCCGAGCATGGTCTGCTCGCCGCGGCCAGCGTAGAAACCTGCGAGATTGGAAGCAACCGTTGACTTACCGACACCGCCTTTTGAATTTGCAATGAGGATTACTGGCATGGAGTTGTTCGATGTGTTTGCAGTTGTTGTTGAGGAAAGATAAAGGCGCGACTATATCGGATTTAATCAGAAACGCCACCAGTTGATACGAAGACACGATGAGCATCGACCTGCACTTGCACGATCTCGGTGCCAAACAGCGGCGACAGATGCTCCTGTGTGAGCACGCTATGGCTCGCACCGGCCTGCCAACTGCCGTCTCCATGTAGTAGTAAGGCGTGGGTGGCAAAGCGGGCCGCCGCGTTGATGTCATGTAACGCGCTGACGTACGTGCACTGCGTGCGTTGGCTAAGCTGTAGCAAAACCTGCACCTGGTGGCGCGGGTCCTGGTGCGATATGGGTTCGTCAAGTAGGATCAAAGGAGTCTGCTGTGCAAGGCCCGCTGCCAGCGCGACCCGCTG
>Ga0187769_10001810_pt1 | contig 12332 bp, 14 predicted proteins | sample 0116_SJ02_MP02_1_FD_133140 | JGI IMG/M metagenome (GOLD analysis project Ga0187769, IMG submission 133140) | Tropical peat soil microbial communities from peatlands in Department of Meta, Colombia - 0116_SJ02_MP02_10_MG | ecosystem: Environmental > Terrestrial > Soil > Wetlands > Peat | place... | reverse complement strand
GTCGGGAAGACTAATCCATCAAAACAAGGATTGAAACTAGAAAACTTGATCTGAGGCGACCCAGAGTACCCAAGTCGGGAAGACTAATCCATCAAAACAAGGATTGAAACATGCCTGCGCCCATACCGTAAGCTCGTGCTAGATAGTCGGGAAGACTAATCCATCAAAACAAGGATTGAACCTGACAAATTTCATGAGTAGAAACTCCACGCCCAATTGTCGGAAGCATGGTGTGTGTACTCATCGCCGCATCCGTCGTAATTTGTTCGCTAGACTACCTTTGAAAAGGGAATAGGTGAACCGTCGTTCGTTCGATTTTTTCGTGTGTGTGTGTGGGTGTGGTGGTGCGGGTGACCAAAATTGAACCGGTTTTCCCGTGTCCTTAAAATTCACCTACGTAGATGCGAATCCTGCCGGCGGCGCTAATACCTCTACAAGCGACATGAGTGAGTTGATTGTCAAGCGTCCGAATCAATGAATTTGATCTCGCGGAATACGATTCGGTTGTACGACTATGGAAGGAAGCTGGGTTGGTTCTTAGGCCCGGGGATGACTTGGAGGGTATACGGTTGAAGCTCCAGAGGGACCCTGACCTCTTCCTCGTGGCCAGGGACGGAAGCGATCTTGTGGGAACTGTTATGGGCGGCTGGGATGGGCGGCGGGGATGGATTTATCATCTCGCTGTGAAACCGTCGCATCAGAGACTTGGCATAGCGAACGAGCTTATCCGTGAGTTGGAGGAGCGGCTAGCAAGCAAGGGCGCGAAGAGAGTGAACGCTCAGATTTACCATTCTAACACTACGTCTCTGCATTTCTTCAGTGCATGTGGTTACGAGGAACGCTCGGACCTTGTGATGATCGGCAAAGCTCTACGAAAGTAGTCATTCAATAAGGTTAAGCTGCTCGAGCTTCAGGAACTGGGAGGTACTCACAGATAGGCGAAGGTTTCTCCAGCACACGGTTTATGGTTACCTCACCAATCATTCGGCAGAACTTAGTGACCTGCCCTAAGTTCCAGACGATGATTCTCAAGCCTGCGGCCGAGGCAGGGTCCTTTACGTGTGCGAGAACTTTCTGCGTTAACTTTCTCTCATCTTCCTCAGCTTCTTCGACCATTTCGACGGCTGAATTCGCTAAGGAGATGTCGCCCGTGAGCAGAGCTTTCATTGTCTGGTCTGAGACTCTGACTGTCTGAGCACCGAACTTCGCGACGTCAGTAAGAATTGACTCACTATTGATCTGTCGATCCTTCAAGGCGATGACTTCGTTTGCGACACTTTCCGCGGAATCCGCCATCTCCTCAAGGGTCTTGGCAACTACCCTGTTGCCCGCGATGTGCACCGGTGATTCTATTCCGATTTTAGTTCCCACGCTCCTGTCGCGGATTGCAAGGAGAAGTTGTCTGACGATCAGCCAGTATATCCTATCGGACTCTTCTTCCATATGGGCGACTTCGGCGGCAAGCTCCGGCCTTCTCTCGACTAAAGCCTTGAGCGATAGGTCGAGCATTGAAGTAAGGATGATGTGTAGGCGCCGCATCAGGCCGTATATTGGAAATCGCGTAGGGTCAACGAAGCTTTGCAGTGTCACTTGTTTCATTGTTTGTTCGACTATGCTGAGCCCGGTAAGGCGTTGTGTCGTTGAGCGTATTTCCTCCAGATGCTCTCGCTTCAGTTCTTCCTTGGCGACGATCTGGATAGTGTCGTGACCTAGAATGTAATTAGCCGTGATTACTCGCGTCAAGAGATGTGGGGAATTGCATAGATCGGCATTTACGATGCAATTTCTCACCTCGTCCCGCTTGTGTTCCGTTCCGGGGACAAGCTTGAGCGACCCGTCATCCTCTCGTTTTATGGAGACTATGTCACCGGCCTTGAGCTTTACATCCTCAACCCAGTCTCTTGGGAGCGATACTGTAAGCGTTGAATAACCGACACGTTGAACCTTTCGAGCTTCCAAAACCGGCACAATTTCAATATACTGTAAGGCCTAGAATATATGCTTCCTTATTCTTTTTCAAAGCCTAAACTAACGTGTTCGAACTATAGAGACTGTCATTTCTAATGGCCAGTAGGCTTCCCGATTCCTAGTTACCAGAGTTTACTTAGCCACCGAAAACGCGAAGGAGAATACGTATTCTCCTATCCGCCTCATCCCGGCATCTATCCTCTCCTCGGGTTCACTAACGAACGTCAAACGGATGTGTCCGACACCCTTCTCTCCAAAGAAGGACCCGGGTATTGCAATCACGCCTTTCTGTTTCGTTAGGTGCGCACACAGTTGTTCGTCCGTAATCTGCATGGTTGCCAAATACTTCCTCACATCAACGAAGAAGTAGAAAGCTCCATCCGGGGTTACGGTATTGGCTTCGGGGAGGTATTTCGCGATAGCTTTCTGCATGAAATCTCTGCGTTTGACATATGTTGGAATGACAAAGTCTCGAAGATACTTCTCCTTAGTATCGCCGGTAAGGAAGGTCACCATTGCACGTTGACTCAACGTATTCGGCGCAAGACTTGTGTATTGCTTAACTTTCTCCATCGCGTCGATCACTTTCCTCGGCCCTAGAACGTACCCCAACCTAAGGCCTGGGACAGAGGCCTCTTTCGAAAAGCTACCAAGCGCTATGACCCGTTCGTGAGCCCCTGGAAAAGTTGTAAGTTTGGGTTGCGTTTTGCCACGTTCTCCATAAGCGATGTCACGATAAGTGGCGTCGTATACGATCCAGAAATCATTGTCAACAGCGAGGTCAAGCAACCCTCTGACGTAGGGCGACTCAACTATTCTACCAGTGGGGTTGTCCGGGCTAAGTAGAAGGACGATTTTGGTTCGCCGGGTTATCAATGACTTCGTTAGCTCAAGATCGGGTTGGTATTTGTTTTCAACTGAAACTGGAAGCCGTGACACACGTCCGCCGGCGAGTTGCGCCGCCTCCAAGTAGCCCAAGTATGACGGATCGGTAATCAGAACTTCGTCATTCTTGTTCAGTAGAGATTGGAATGCAGCATAAATCGCCTCGGTCGCCCCGTCCATCATCATTACTTCGGATTCAGCGTCGTACGCTTCGCCTTGGTGCTTCGACCAATCTTCGGCGACCAAGTGTCTTAGATGCAGGTATCCCTTAGTCCCTGAATACATTGTGGCGGCTTGCGAATCTTCGGAAACCAATTTTATGATTTCATCGGAGACTTCCTTTGGGGGAGGTAAGCTGGGAGCTCCACCTCCGAAGGATATCAGTTCCTTTCGTTCGGATGCTTCGGCCAACAAAGCGGCAACGCGGCGAATCGGGGAAACATGTAGTCCAGTTACGCGATCAGAGAGCGTAGCCATATTTCACTGGCCTCTACTGTCTTGCAATAACTCAGGGCATCTGGGACGATTCAGGCTTGTGGTATATTAGATGCGATGAGGCATCAAGTTTGATAACCAACAGAAATTCCGAGTAGAGTATTACCTTCAGAAGAATGTGTACACAAAGTATGCTACTGGGGTCGGTGTCAGTGTGCTTGAACTTCATCGAGGAAGGAAGGTGTCACGTGAATGGGAGACCATGCATTCTTGGACCCCGCGGCGCCACGGCAAAGAATGAAGGCCACGAATGCGAATTGCACGGTCACTTCGATGTTTGGATAGCTAACGGTAACATGCTTGTGACCGACTTGGGGTTTCCACCGGAGGAGCCGGTCCAGACTGTTGCGTTAGGCGTCAACGAAACCGTCGCTCTCCAGATCGCATCCGACAAGTCAAGGTTGATGAGAATTCCTCTGACGACGAGTAAGCGTAGATGCATCCAATGCGCAGGATCATATTGGGTTTCTGAGCACATTCACAGTTCAGGCTTTACTAGAAGAGCCTTTGTTAGCTTCTGCCCCGACTGCCTAGGCCGATTTGACCTCTCTACCGTAGAGGGTAAGCTGGGGAAGAATCGCTACTGGTGCGGTTGATTCGGTCTACTGGGCGGCCCATGCTGGGATGCAATGGAAAGGTGCTTGGGGAGCGGACTCTTCTGGTGGATTTGCGCGCACGAATTCCCTTCCTCTTGTAAGCCCTAAGTAGTTCAGTGTGGTCAGCTCTTCTTTCTTTCCTGCCAAGAAGTGCTTTAGAGATTCCTTGAGAAGTTCCTCGCCTATCTTCGGAGCGCATAATTCGATAAACGAGCCGAACATGACTGCGTTGGCAAACATCTTGGTATCCGCCACGGTGCCCTTTGGCACGTCAAACTTCAGTTGATCAGCAATTTCAGTTGCCGGAATACCGAAAGACTTTACGTCATCGCGGTCGGGTGCACTATCAACCAATGATTTGTTGTACATGAACAGGCCTTTGGGACGAAGGTAGTTCAGAAAATCCATGGATGGTTGGTTCATGATTATTTCAACGTCCGGATCCTCCACGATCGGGTTGTCCACTTCCTCATCTGAGATAACCACGTAGCATTTTGCCTTGCCCCCGCGCGTCTCCGGCCCATAGGAAGGCGTGTAGGCGACATGTTTTCCGTCCAACATTGCCGTGTAGGCTATGTAATCGCTGAGGAGGAGGACGCCCTGGCCGCCGTGGCCGGCCACGAGGATCTTGATCTTCGTCATTTGCTCTCCACTCCAAACGTATCCTTGTACAAGCCCAACGGAAACTTCTTGACCAGTTTGTCGTTCACGAATCGCTTCGCTTCGAGAACCGGCATCTTCCAGTTAATCGAGCAGGTGCTTAGCAGCTCAACGAACGCGAACCCTCCGAGGGCTTGAACCTTGAATGCGTTCTCGACGGATTTCTTTGCGTCTAGAAGATTCTTGATGGTGTAGACGCTTCCTCTGACGCTGGATATTTCTTGGATCGCAAGGCTTACTCGCTTTACGTAAGCCGCCCCGTCAATCGTCGCCACGAGCTTCGAGACGTCTAGTTCTGTACCGGTTAGATGAACATCTCTGCCGAACGGCGTTGTTGTTGTAACCTGTCCCTCCATTGTTGTGGGGGCCATCTGTCCTCCGGTCATGCCGTAGATAGCGTTATTCACCAAGAAGATTGTGATTGGGGTAGACCGCTTTGCGGCGTAGATTAGTTCGAGAAGCCCTATTGAAGCAGCGTCGCCATCCCCTTGTACTGAGTAGACCATAAGCTCGGGGTGAACTCGCTTCAGGCCTGCAGCAACTGCAGGCGCTCTTCCGTGGGCGGCGACAATGTGGTCGCAATTGAAGTAATTGAAAGCTAGGACGCTACAACCGACTGAGTCAATCATCACGGTCTTTTCTCGGATGCCTAGGTCGTCCATAGCCGCGGCGATGAGTCTCGTCAGGGTACCGTGCTCGCAGCCCGCGCAATAGTGAGTTGGCGCATCGGTTAGCGCGCCGAGTTTACCCAATTTGACGGTGTATGCAACCTGAGTCATACCGCTACTACCTCCAATCGTCTGAGCTTGCTTTCTATCTCGACCTCGGTTGGAACGAGGCCGCCCGATCTGCCGATGAAGTCTACTGTAACGCCGTCGCCCGCCGCCAGCTTAACGTCTTCCAGCATTTGTCCCATGTTTAGTTCGACCACAAGAAACCGCTTACCTTGGGATGCGAGCGCTTTGAGCTGAGGACTCGGGAATGGCCACAGGGTTATTGGCCTGAATAGACCGATCTTTACGCCCTTAGAGCGCAACTTGTTTACCACCCCTTTCGCAACTCTTGCCGCTATGCCGAAGGCAACTATCACGGTCTCAGCATCTTCCGTACGATAATCCTCGAACCTAACCTCCTTCTCCTGTGCTCGCTTGTACTTCTCGTAGATCCTTTGGAGATGTTTGTAGTGCTTCTGGTGGTCAAGTTCTAGGGAGTTGAGAATATGTGGGGGCCTTCCTTTGGCTCCGGTCGCTGCCCATGCTGAAACATCGAAATCTTCTGGCGTGAATTGAGGGAACTCTACGTCTTCTTTGAGTTGGCCCGTGAACGCGTCTCCAAAGATCAACACGGGGTTTCTGTATTTGAACGCCAACTCAAAACCGACGCTGGGTAAGAGCGCCATCTCTTGAACAGAGTCGGGCGCGAGCACGATCAGATGATAGTTTCCGTGTCCTCCTCCTTTCGTACCTTGGAAGTAGTCGCTCTGTTCGGGTCCAAGGTTTCCGAGGCCCGGTCCTGCCCGGCAGATGTCAACTATCAGCAGTGGAAGCTCCATGCAAGCCGCGTACGACAGCCCTTCCTGTTTCAAGCTGAAGCCAGGGCTAGATGTGGCGGTCATTGCTCGGACGCCGCCCGAGGCTGCGCCGATCACCATGTTGATCGCTTCAAGCTCGCTTGCCGCTTGCAAAAAGAACTTGTATTCAGGATACTTCTTGCTGCCAAATTCCTTGGCGAGCGTTTCAGGGATTTCACTTGACGGCGTGATCGGGTAGGCGAAGTAAGCGTTTAGTCCTGCTTCTAGCGCACCGTAAGCGAGGGCCTCATTTCCTTTCAGGTAAACCCTGTTCCCGCTCATCTATGCTTTCACCCTAACCTCGCTAATTGCGAAATCGGGGCATACCCAATAGCAGACGCCACATGCCGTGCATTCCCCTTTCACGCCCCGGTACGAGAATTCGGCCGGATGAAATCCGGCCGAATTCAGTCGAGTCGACAGTTTCAGGTTACCTTGAGGGCACGCGACCACGCAGAGCTCACATGCCTTGCACCGTTCCTCCAAGACGATAACGTTTGCACGGGGTTCAACCGTGGACACTGTTTGACTCAAATCGTTACAACCTTCTTACTGCTGAAATTCTCTAAGACATAACGGAGCGTTTCATAATGCTGCTCTTCATCCAGCATTAGCATCATTAGTAACGTCTTCAGATGAGGATCGATGACTTGAGCCGAGGCGGAGGTGAATAGGCGAAGAGCCTTCTCTTCCATATCCATTAACCGCAGGAGTTCGTCACGGCTCTCGTTGATTGGGCCGAGTGCCTCCCACTGATTCGTGACCAGATAATTCATGGCGCAGTTTAGGACATCGCAGTGCTGCATGGAGTCACGCATGAGTTTTGAGTAGAGAACCTTGGCGATACTATGTTGGGTCTCGCTGACCTTCCTAGCGTATACTTCCGTCTCATGTTCCTCATGGGAGAGTTGTTCTCTCAACATTGAGACGAGTCTCTGGTTTGACATTTACAGACGCGGCAAGTCGGACATGGTTGTAATTACCCTTAGAAGTTCTGTTGGTACTCTACATGTTTTATTGACCATTGCCTGACTCCAATGCTGGCTTCTAGGCCTAATGAGCAGCGTTGCTGAAAGAGCGCCCACAAGAGGTTGCAAGGCCGCCCACGAACAGACTGAGCTTTGGCCCGAACCCTCGGTAATCAGCCCTGCAATCGGTTGAAGGAATGTGTAGACCCACAAGAATGCAGAAAGCACCAAATCAATTTGAAAGTCTGATAGAGCGAGAGTTCGCTGTAAGACGGGCGCCACGGGAGACAGGTTTACGCGCAGTACGAGAGTTACGAAGATACCGGCGCTTGTCAGCCCGGCCAGGGTCCACCGATTACGAACAGGCACCGCTCAACCTTCTCTTGCTCATTCAGGTGGAGACACCGCATTCGCGATCGCCATGTCTGAGAGAGTGTATTTCCGCAAATTCGCTACCTGCGAGGGGGTAAGGATGGTGCAAGCGAACCCCCAGTGAAATGAAATCCAATCTTCTGGTTTCACGCCGCTCACGAAACTCTTCCCCTGCACTTCCGCCAACACTTTTGCATGAACCGGCCTATCCAAGAACAGTTTACTTTGACGGCGGACCACTGGTTCATACTCAACCGTCAAGTTTCCGGTCTCATCAACCTGGACAACTCTGCCCCATGAGATTCGACACTTATCCATGAGGGGACCAACGGTTTCATCTCTACCCAAGCCGCTAGCGAATGATTCGGGCACCGTCCCCATCGTTGAGAAAGCGTTGAAGACGTGAAGTGCATGATGTGGAAACGGAGCGAAGGATTGCTCTTCAAAGAACTTCTTGATGTGTTCTTTGGGGAATTTCGCCTTGAACCTGGCTTTCAGGTGATCATAGAAATCGCCGGGTGCAATTTTCTGAAGGTAATCGTTACCGATCCAATATGCCTCGGAGGACCTGTAATCGAATGGATCTTGCGATCCGATAGATTTGGCGATGAAGCGGAGGTAAGGATAGGCGGCGTGGAATCCTTGCAGCGCCTTCACTAACTGATCACTACGCACGTTAGCCAGACATGCTTCAAACAGAACCTCGTTCTCATTAGGGCCGCAATAGCCTAACCGATTCGGCTGAAAACTGTGGCGGGCGGACAGTACTGCGCCGTCTATTGAGTTAGATTTCTTTTGCAACCTTCGCCCTCTATGGTTCTCCGCCGTTGAGTTCACGGATCATCTTCCACATTTCCAATACCTCGCCAGCTTCCCCTTCTGACAGTAACTTCACGGCGAAACCGCTTTGGACTAGTACGTAGTCGCCCATTTTCGCCTTCACTAAAGATATGTTGACCTTTTCCCTGACGCCATCCTCACCGTAATCGACCCTTGCCAAGTCCCCAGTTATTCCAACCACTCTTCCGGGGATGGTGAGGCACAACTTCGAACACAGGCATGAAATCTTCATCCGAGAGCTATATTTCTGTGACGCCGTTCCCATGTATGGAGCCAAGCCCCTAGTTAGAAATGGAAGACTAGTAAGCATCTTCTTAACCAATGGAGACCTCCAGCTAAGGGCAGGGCTATGGCTTGTCAAAGGGAGCCGAAGTAGTCACATCCTCCGAGGGCGAGGTGTTCGACATTGAACTTGAAGTCGATATTCTGAAGGAGAACCGCCGACTGGCCGAGGAGAACAAGAAACGGATGCAAGCAAAGGGCATACAGGCCATTGACGTCATGGGCTCAGTTGGGTCAGGAAAGACGTCACTAATCAAGGCGATGATATCGAAGCTCAAGCATTCCTACCGAATAGCCGTGATTGAGGGAGACGTGACCACCACAATCGACTCCGACATAATAGCTTCTGAAGGTGTGCCAACCGTCCAAGTTAACACTGGCAAGGAATGCCATCTGGATGCGAATCTGATCAGAAAGGCGCTTGATATCACACCGCTTAACAACCTTGACTTGATTTTCATCGAAAACGTGGGAAACCTCATCTGCCCTGCAGAGTTTCCGCTTGGATCTGATAGGCGGTTGGTCGTCATAAGCGTGACCGAGGGACCCTACATGGTCGTGAAGCATCCAATGATGTTCCTCGACGCTCAAGTCGTAGCCATCAACAAGGTAGACTTAGCAACGGCCATGGGTGTCGACCCGGAAAAACTCAGCATCGATGTCTCCCATCTTAACCCCAAAGCCTCTACGATCCGCACGAGCTGCAGGACGGGGGCGGGTGTTGACGAAGTAGTCAAGGCCCTTCAATTAAACGCAAGAGGGTAGGAGGTCCCCAATGTGCATGAACTCTCGATTGCAACATCCCTGGTCGAATCGCTACTAGAGATCGCCAAGAAACAGTCATCAAACAAGGTCGTAGCAGTTCAACTTAGAGTTGGAAAACTGAGGCTTATTTCGTTAGACCAGTTGAAATTCTCCTACAAAATCCTCTCCAAGGGTACCATACTCGAAGGATCGCGCCTGTCGATAGAAGAAACGCACGGGATTGCGAGATGCCCAAATTGCGGTTATGCCCGAGAGTTCGAAACTGCGAACATGGAGTTCCACTTTGCTCCACCCTCACTACTATGCCCTAGATGCACAACGACCCTGAACATTGAGGGTGGGGAAGAATGCCTGATAACGAAAGTACGCATGGCTGCGCCAAGTCGGTTGATGAAAGCGAGTCCGGCATCCTGATGCGGTTATACGGGCCGCTTGAGCATCTGTTCTCTATATAGAATCGCCACACAATATATAACAACATTAACCGTGGAACACCGTTCCGCCGGAAAAGGTGTTCTTTCAGAACATATTGATGGGTGAATAGCGTTGGAAATAAGGAAGGTTCAACGCGTTGGACACTCAACCCTGACCGTTTCCTTACCCAGGGACTGGGTGAGGCAAGTTGGGTTGAAGCAAGGAGGCATTGTCACCCTTAGACTCTCTGAATTCGGAGAACTCGTGGTTACCCCAGGCACAGATTTTGAAGCCGACGAAATGACTGTGTGCAGGATCAACGTGGATGCTTGCAAAGACAGCGAGCTTCTATCACGGATGATTACGGGGAGTTACATACTCGGCCGCGATACGACCATCATTACATCATCCAAGGACCTAACTTCAGAACAGCTTAACGCGATTCGCGACTCCACCAGGAGACTGAGCGGGCTAGGTATCGTCGAACAAACGCCGACTGAAACAGTCATACAATGCTTTCTTGACCCTGGAAAATTCTCCTTAGCAGGACTCATCTCACGCCTTCACAAAGTTGCGACTTCCATGTTAGAACGGACCATGCAAGCCTTGACAGAGCACAAGTGCTCACTTGCGTTGGAGGTCCTAGAACTCGAAAGCGAGGCCGACCGACTTTATTGGCTAATATTACGCCAAATCTTCCGCGCGATTTCGACAATACCGTTGTCACGTCACATAGGCCTAGAGTCAGCAACACATGCGGTCGGTTACCGAGCAGTATCGAAGTACTTGGAAGAAATAGCCGATTGCAGTGAAGCCATTGCAAGCCAAGTAATTTCATTGTCCGACGGAAAGTACGAGACATATTCCTCCGTGATTGACGCAGTCGCAAAGTTTGGCAGTGAGACGCTTTCGGTGACCGACAGCGCCATGGACTCATTTAGCATGATGGATATAGAACTCGCTAACGTTGCTATTGGCCGCTCAAAGAAAATTGAAGAAACTGAGAAGGAAATTACGGAACTGATAGTTTCATCAGTACAAGATAGAAAACTCGCCCTGGTCCTACGAGGAATCGTTTGGAACCTCCTTGATATCGCCCGGTCCGCCAAATTAATTTCGGAAGTAGCCATGAACCGGTACCTTGAAAACAACACAGACTTCTGTCAAATCTGGAAAGAGCGAAGACCCAGGGGAGACGCTCAATACCTCAAGAAGGTAGTAGCCTAGAATCATTTTTCAAACCAAAATCCCTAGCCATCGTCGGAGCATCCGCCGCACCCAACAGAGTAGGCTACACAATATCCGAGAACATGGTCACAAACAGAAAGCGCGGGACATTCAAAGGCCATGTTTACCTCGTAAATCCCAAGCATGACGAAATCATAGGCGAAAAGTGTTACCCGTCGCTTTCAGACCTTCCCGAGCAAGTGGAAACGGTACTCGTAGTAATACCCGCCCCAGGCGTTCCCGCGTTAATTGAGGAAGCAGGGAAAACCGGGGCGAAAGCGGCAATCGTAATCTCATCGGGATTCGCGGAAATTGGAAACAAATCCCTAGAACTGGAAATGGCCAAAGCTGCTCAGGCTCACGGCGTAAGAATCATCGGCCCGAATTGCCTTGGAGTCTACGACGCCTATACGGGCATGGACACCCTGTTCCTGCCGGAAAACAAGTTCCTTTCAGACGGCCGGGAAGTCGTAGCCACACCGCGGCCCAGACCTGGCTCCATCTCATTCCTAACTCAAAGCGGAGCGTTCGGAGCCGCCGCTCTCGACTACATGGCCGGAAATGGGCTGGGCATAAGAAGCTTCGTTAGCTACGGTAATAGATGCGACGTAACAGAAGATGAGTTACTACTCTACTATGAGAACGATCCGAAGACCAAAGTAGTTCTCATGTACCTCGAAGGACTCGCGAAAGGGCGAGAATTCCTTTGGCGCGCGAAGGAGACCTCTAAGCGAAAGCCAATAGTCGCATTGAAGTCGGGCAGAACTGAGGCGGGTACAAGAGCCGCCGTATCCCACACCGCTGCCCTCGCAGGAAGGGACCAAATCTATGATGGCGCGTTCAAGCAGGCGGGCATAATTCGAGCGACGACCGTGGAAGAACTCTTCGACTTCGGACGAGCGCTCGCGCTGCAACCACCAGCCCCCATCAAGAATGTCGCGGTCATAACGAACGCAGGCGGACCCGGGATTATAGCCGCTGACACTCTCGAGGAGTCAGGGTTGACTCTATTACAATTCCCTGACCGAATCAAATCGAAACTAACAGATTACAAAGCCAAGAAACTCCTCCTCCCAGTTCAATCAGGCTTCAACCCCCTAGACCTCACCGCAGAGGCAACCAGCGACATGTTCGTCCTAGTAATCGAAACGGTTCTCGCCGACCCGGAAATAGGAGGACTTCTGTTAATCCCCACCCACCAAACTCCCACCATACTCGATGACGTCGTCGGGAAGATAGCGAAGACCGTACGAAAGTATGGAAAGCCAGTGACCGTCTGCGACATGGGCG
>Ga0187769_10001809_pt1 | contig 12334 bp, 4 predicted proteins | sample 0116_SJ02_MP02_1_FD_133140 | JGI IMG/M metagenome (GOLD analysis project Ga0187769, IMG submission 133140) | Tropical peat soil microbial communities from peatlands in Department of Meta, Colombia - 0116_SJ02_MP02_10_MG | ecosystem: Environmental > Terrestrial > Soil > Wetlands > Peat | place... | reverse complement strand
TTCCCCACGCGGGCTGATCGCCGTGAATCCGCAAACTCTCATGACTTCCGCTAGCGGAAGTCATGAGAGTTTGCGGATTCACGGCGATCAGCCCGCGTGGGGAAAGCTCCACTCCATCTTCAGGCTTAAAGAAGTCCAACTTTGGCGCCTGACCGATTGCCATGATAATGGTGTCGCACGCCAGTTGAGTCTCGCTGCCCTCGTAGAATGCAGGGTTGAAGCGCTTGTTCTGGTCGAAGACCCATTTGGTTTTAAGCGCCTCCAGCGCCACCACTTTGCCTCCCTCGCCGATCATTCTCTTCGGCCCGAACCCGGGGTGCATAATTATGCCTTCGCCTTCGGCCTCTTCGATTTCCTCGATCGCCGCCGGCATCTCCTCGCGTTTTTCCAGGCACACCAGGTGAACTTCCTGCGCGCCAAGGCGGAGAGCCGACAGCGAGATGTCCACCATCTCCTTGGTCGCCACCGCACTCACGTTCTCCTGCGAAGGCTCCACATCTTCCACCCCGCCCGCATGTTGACGAAGAACTTCACGAGCGGCGGAACGCGCCACATCCATGGCGACGTTGCCGCCCCCGATCACGATCACTTTCTTGCCAATCGTAAACTTGTATCCCAGGTTGACGTTCAGCAGGAAATCGATGCCTTTGTAAACCCCATCCAGGTCGACTCCGGGAATGCTCAGATCGCGGCTGCGATGTGCTCCAACCGCAATCAGCACGGCATCGAAACCTTGATGGCGCAGTTCTGAAATCGTGAAATCGCGGCCGGCGGCCTGATTGAGTTTGAGCGCGATGTCGCCGGTCTCAAGAATTTCGCGCACTTGCGATTCCACCACATCGCGCGGCAAACGGTATTCGGGAATGCCGAGATACAACATTCCACCGGCCACCGGCGCCGCTTCAAAAATTGTTACCGAGTAACCCATAAGCGCAAGATCGTGCGCCGCCGAGAGCCCGACCGGCCCTCCTCCCACCACTGCAACCTTGTAGGGAAGCTTGTTCTGCGCGCGCCCGAGATTGATATCAACCGGGTGCTTGGACTCCGGCCCGTACTGCTCAGTCAGGAATCGCTTCAGCGCGCGGATGGCGATGGGTTTATCGATCTCGCCGCGCCGGCAGGCAGTTTCGCAGGGATGCGCGCACACCCGACCGCAGATCGAGGCCAGCGGATTGGGACTGCGGGCATAGCGATAAGCCTCTTCAAAGCGCCCCTCCGCGATGAGCCCGACGTATCGCCCGGCGTTGGTGTGCGCCGGACAAGCCATCATGCAGGGGAAGTTCGTATTGAGCCAGTCCCTGTCGACCTTCTTGTCTTTGTATCGCTTTAACATGCAGGCAGTCGGATTTCGCGATTGGAGAATTCTACGTTGTTAAAGCTTGCCACCGAAAGAAACATGGGGAGCGAAGGCCCATGCCACTGCTCCCCGCTTCTTTATCGAGGCTTGGCTTACTTGCTTAAGGTGAAATCCGTTTTGCCTTCGCCGACAACAGTCACAGGCTTGGACTGGGTCTTGGCGCTCTCGTTCCATGCGGTTAGGGTGTAGCTTCCGTCAGGAACATTCTCAATCTTATAAGTCCCGGACTTGTCGGTGACCGCGAAGTATGGCGTAGGCGAGACCACGATGTAACCCGACATGTCAGGATGAACATTGCAAAGCAGCGGCACCGCCCCCGGGCTGTCGAACTTGAAGGCCCTCTTTTCACCTTTTGGCCAGGTGCCGAGATTGTGGGTGAGCTTCTTGTTGCCGCCGACCGAGGGCCAGAAGACATTGTGCGCGACCGTGTCGCTGTTCAGGAACTCGACGGTCGTGCCTTGTTGGACGGCCATCAGATGCGGCTGAAACATTAGGCCCTTCTGGTCCATCACCGGCTTCTCAGTCGGGGCCGGAAAGGTTTTTCCTGCAATGGCTTCCACGTAAACCACCGACTCACCTTTGACGCCCGCAACTTTCCCGCTAATGGTGCCTGCTTCCGAAGTTACAAATGCTGTCGTTACGAATGCTGTCGTTACCAATACCGCCAACACGAGATTGCGTTTCATTCTCTTCTCCTCGCTAAAAGAAATAGTACGGGGCGGCTCCCCAAAATCAACGCACAAATCTCTGGGGCAACCTCACCTCATCTGCTCTACATTCTTGCGGCAGATGAACCTTATACCACAGTTCAACTCCGGACTGTGACAGAAATGACCCCGTCTCGCTCCTGCGGACAACAAGGGGGTGAACCACGCTTGAGACTTGGAAGGAAATACGGTCGAACGCTACGCTCATCTGAAAACAGGGGAGTTCTGCATGAAAACGGTGACTAGAGTTGCGTCATTTCCTACCATAGTTCTTGCATTCCTTGCCACATTGAATCCGCCCAGTGCGGTGGCCGTTCCAAGTTATGCGCGGCAGACGGGTCTAGCCTGTAGTGGCTGCCACTACGCTCCTCCCGAACTCAACCCCGCCGGACGAAGATTCAAGCTTCTCGGTTACGTCGACAAGGCGGATGAGACCAAGGTCATACACACGGATGGAGGCAAAACGCGCGCCGCGCTTGACCTTCTCGCTTCGCTGCCGCTTTCCGTAGCGCTCGAAGCCTCATTTACCTCGACCAAGTCACCGGTGCCGATGACTCAGAATGGCAGTTTTGAATTCCCTCAGGATTTTTCGCTCTTCCTCGCCGGGGCTTGGACAAGCCATGTCGGCAGTTTCCTTCAAGTCACTTACGACACCCAGGACGACCATTTCACCAGCGACAACACCGATATCCGCTACGCGAACAAGACGAAGATGAGCGGCAAGGAACTGGTTTACGGCTTGGACCTCAACAATAACCCGACTGTAGAAGACCTTTGGAACAGCACGCCAGCTTGGGGTTACCCTTGGATCGCTAGCGATTCCGCACCCACTCCCACCGCGACTCCGATCATCAACGGCCCTTTGGCGCAAGACGTTGCAGGATTCGGCGGCTTCGCCATGTGGGACAATCATCTGTACTTGGATGCCAACCTTTACCGCTCGGAACACGTGGGTCAGCTTCAGCCGAACGCAGGAAGTTGTTGCCTCCACAACATCCGCGGCCTTGCGCCCTACTGGCGCCTCGCTTGGCAAGAATTGACCGCGAATACGCAATATGAGGTGGGCACCTATGGCATGCACCTGCGGTCCAGTCCCGATGCGATAACCGGCCCGGAGGATGAATTCACCGACTTTGCTTTCGACACTCAGATCGATCGCACGTTATTCAGAACGGACGTCCTCTCATTCCGGGCCACCTATATCCACGAAAATTCCGATCTCTTGGCCACCCTCGCCATCCTCGCCCCTGGCGTGCCAGTGCAGGGCGCGCACCATCTGAATACTGTTATGGCTAATGCCGAGTATCACTTTGGCAACAAGTACACTGGCACATTCGGTTGGTTCGATACCGGGGGAACGGTCGATCCTAATCTCTATATGCCAAGTCCGGTGACCGGCAGCGCCAATGGAGACCCCAGAGGCGCCGGCTATATCTTAAATTTCTCCTACTGGCCGTGGCAGAACCTGCAACTCGCCGCGCAATACACCGGATACACCCGCTTCAATGGCGGCTCGACCAACTACGATGGCTCGTTCCGCAACGCGAGCGCGAACAACACCATCTATCTGGACGCGAAATTCGTTTTCTGAACCGTCTCTGGCTAACGTGCATGCACTTCCAGTTGCACCGGCCGCGCCACCGCACTCACGTCGGGATCGTAATACTCATAAACGCGCGACTTGAAAGTTCTGGCGCGGATGGGGTACTTGGCACGAAAACGGAAGTGCAGCGTGACAATATCTCCCGGCGCAATGGAATCGAAGTAGAGAATGGCCTGTGTCGCGGTTTGATTGAACTTCTCCAGCCGGCCGCTCTTCTGCGATGCGCTCTTCTCGACATAGGTCTGTAGATCTTCGCTCAGCAGGTCGAAGCCGGGAGGAATGCCCAGGTCCACCATTACCATGTTCGCGCTCTTGGGCAGATTGTTCTTGATGGTTGCCGTTGCGGCGGCGATATCGTCCTGCGCGAGATGCGTGCGATCATATGCAACGTCGATCGAGAGCGCCTCGTTCCCCGGCTTTTGGTCCCAAGGAAGGAAGTAGCTCCCGACGATCTGATAGGCCAATCCACCCTTGCCTTCGAAACGGATTTCGACCGTGTTAGCGTGAACCGGCCGTCTGACGATTCTTGATTCTGCGCTTTCCGGTTCGACGCTCTTCGATTCGATGCCCTTCGGTTTGACGCCGGCCTCGATATTCTTGAACACGAATTGATGCAGCAGATCGTTGTTTTCCGGCGTGAGCGTCAGTGTCTGCACAGACTTGCCGTTCAGCAGGATCTCAAGCGTGCCGCGAACGTCCGCCGCGCCTTTTTCGGTTGCCAGAAGCAAAGCCCGCAGCGCCATGATGGTTGCTTGGGTTGTGCCCCACGCACCGGATGCGTCCTTCTTCGCGGCGATGTAATTCATGGCTCTGCGTGCCGTACCGGACGCTTCGCCCCACTTCAGCAGCGCCTGCACCGCAAGGCCTGTGGTCTCTACGCTGGCGCTCTCGCCCCTGGCGTAGACGCCGGTTTCTTCCACGCTCCACCACGCCTGCTCGTCTTTTTCAGTGTGTGCGTCGAGCAAGAGTTGCATCGCTTGTCGGGTAAAGTCGCGATCTCTTGTGTGATCCACGCCGGCATAGTCAGCCGCAAAGTTGGCGACCACCGCCAAGGTATAAGCATCGATCTTGCCCTTCAGGTGGGCCTCGATAAACTGTTTGGCCTTCTCCACCGCCGGGCTCTGATACCCAGTATTCTCCAGGGCCCACGCGATGTAAGCCGTAATACGCAGCACATCGGTGTTGTAGCGATTGGTGGCCCCTTCGTTGATGAATTGCGTGTCCGGCTTCCAACTGCCGTCCGCCTGCTGTTGCACCGCCAGCCACTGTTGCGTGCGCGCGATGAGCCTGGGATCCACGTCGTAAACCTTCGACATATCACTGAACTCCATCAGCCCGTAGGAAGTCAGAATCTTGTTGGCTGGCGCGTTGCCGAACCACGAGAAGCCGCCCCCGGCCACTTCAAACGTCAGCAGCCGCTGGTATCCGTTGGCGATGTATCCTTCTGCCTTGGCGTGTACTTCGGGCGTCAGTTTTTTCGTGCGCTTCATGTAATCGAGCGCCAGCACATTGGGATAAGTGCTGGAGGACGTCTGCTCAAAACAGCCTCCTGGCATGCGAAGAATACTGTCCATGCCCTCGATGACCTGGCTCAGTGGTCCGGGATAAAGTCTGACCAAGATCTTGCTTGCATCCGGAATGGATGCCGTGGGGAAGTCTAGTTCGTGCTCGACCGTATTTTCCAGTCGCCCGTTAAACACCAGGTTCTGCTCGCGCCCGTTGGGAATCACTTCGATTTCCCGCACCACGATGTCCGCCCGGCTGGCCTCGCCATTCATGCGGGCGGAGAGCGCCAGCTTGAACTTGCCGATGCGCTTAGCTTCCAGCGTGAACTGCGATCCCCCCACGCGCGCGGAATCTACGGCTACAGATTTCTCCGGGACATCCTCTACCAATGAAAACCAGTCGCCTCGTTCCAGCTTCAGGCTCACATCGCCGCGTGCTCCGGAATAGTTGTAGACAGCCACGGGGATGGAAACTCGATCGCCCTGCGTAAGCGTGACCGGCAAGTCGAGATCGACGAAGAAATCCTGAAACACTTTCAGGCTGGAAGTTGCGCTACCCAGCGCGCCATGCGTGGTCGATGCGAGCATCGCCATGCGCCAGGTAGTGATCGAGTCCGCCATTGGAATAGTGATGCTGGCCACGCCGTTCTGGTCCGTGATGATTTCGGGATTGATGTAGAGCGCCTCAGGAAAGTAGGAGCGCACGTGCGCGGCCGGCGCGCCGGACTCTTCTTTCTTGTCTCTGGCAAGCAGGGCACTATTGGCGGCTTGCATGGCAAGCGGCATCGGCGCCCTCGGTGTAGCAAGAGCAAGGCCGTCGCGGGCGGCGATCGCGCCCCCGATGACACCCCCGAGCCTGCCCGCGGCAAAGGCCCGACCACCGCCTATGCCTACGTTCTCCGTTTGGACGACTACGCTTGCCCCAGAGACCTCAACCGTTTGAGCAGATGCGCCGACGGCTAGATTTGCGCCCAGCACTGCACGGTCCCGAGCCTGAAGAGCAAATTTCCTCGAAGCCGTCCTGAACCCGGCACTGGACACTTGCACTTCGTACTCGCCCGCAGCCAAGCCAGACAGAGTGAATTGCCCGGCAGCGTTGGCTAGCGCAGCGCGCGTTTTTCCTGTAGAAACCTCGCGAGCCTCCACGCTCGCGGCCGGCACAACCGCGCCCGAGGGGTCAGTAACGGTTCCGGTGATCTGCGCCAGGCCGTTGAACGGCCCGCGATCGTGTTCGATGTTCAGCTCAATCGCTCCCCCAAAGGAATCCGGGCTGGGATGCTTTACAACTTTCCCGGTGCGCACTTCCACGTACACCGCCATGTCGTCGCCCGTATCGAATTGGTGGTCCGCCCGGGCGCTACGCACCAGGTAGTGCGTATGATCTCCGTACCAGCGGACGCGCTCAACGCGAAGTTCGCTGCCCCACGCGTCAAAAATGTCAGGGCTGCCCGACCTTTTCATCTTCGCGAAAACCTTAGTCAGGTCGGCCCCTTCTGAGTTCTCCACGTAAGCTTGGCTGAGAAGCTTCGCCAGCCGGTTCACCTGCTCCCTGAAGCGCGCCTGGTAGCGGCCGGCGTACTCGGGATATTTCGTCATGGGCACGGCTCGGCCGAACTCTGTCTCAAACTTATTTGTGTTCACCATTTCGGTAGCCGAGAACAGCGCACGTGCCGCACGGTGCCGTTGCTCAACCTTCGACTCTTCCGTCGGCGCGACCACCTCCGGCATACCAATGGAATGGATTTCGTATCGCGGCTTCATCACTTCCTGTTCCAGATAAAAAAAGACTTTGGCGAAACCCGGCTGTTTTTCCGCCAGCGCAAACACCGCCTCATCCACCACCTGCAGGCCCAGTGCGGCATGAACGCCCTCGCCGTGCGAGTTGGTAACGCGCAAGCGGATGCGCGCTTCCGCTCCCGGTTTGTAGACCGGCGAATCTGCCGCAGCATCGATCTTCAACTCATCCGCCGGCTGCACAAAAACCAGCCGATGATCCCCCACCGGCACGGCGTTGCGGCCGAACAGGTAAGCGTTGCATTCCACCGTTCCCGCCAATTCAGGCGTCGCAGTCAGGACGAGTTCTGCGCGCCCGTTTTCAATGTCGACATCGCGCGTGAGCATGGTCTGCCCCTCTTTGACGATATCCACGTACGCAGTTCCCCGTTGTTTCGTGGAGAACACGCTCAGCGCAATGCGGTCTCCCGCACGGTAGACTGCTCGTTCCGTGCGCAACAGAATCTGATCCTCGCCCGCCCGAGCCTGCAATTGGACCTTGCTCGATGCATGGTTCCCTTCCTTGTCGTCAGCTTCAATCTCCAGAGATTCGGTTCCGGCGCTGGGCCTGATGGTCACGATGGCCACTCCCCCATCGTCGGAAGTGGCGCTCTGATCTGCGATTCCTTCGGCCTGAACCTTCAAGCGCGCGCTGGCCGGCGTGCCGTCAGGATACGAGGTAAGAATAAAAATCTGGTTCTCCAGATTAGGGACCAGCGTGCCGCCTTCCGGAACCGCAGTAATAAGCAAAGGCGATTCGCTGACCGTAACCGGTTCGCCGCGAATTTCCGCATGGCCCGCGGAATCTTTCACCGTAGCCTCAATCAGCACTCGAGCCACATCCTGGCTAAGCGGACGCCCCGCGAAATAGTTGGGCAGCACCAAGTCGAAATGATAGGCGCCGTCGCGATCCGTCTTGCCCTGCACCGCGCCCACGTCGAACACCGAGACATCCATGCTGGAAGCCTTGACGGTGATTTCCGCTTCATCCACCGGCTTACCAAAAAAGTAGTTCGCGTGAACCGTTCCCGTCACATGATCGCCGGGACGGTAGCCGCGCTTCGTGTGATTGTCCTTACCCGCAAAATCGACGGCCACTTTGAACTTGGGCAGAACATAACGCTCCACGTTCAAAGCGATCTCCGCTGTATTGGAAGGCGTTTCCTCTCCCCCGAGCAACGCACGCAGGTGATACGTACCCAGGTTGACTTCATCGGCCAGCGCAAATTCCGCCGACGCAATTCCGAACTTGTCGGTCTCAGTCGCCTTCTTGAAGACCTTGTTCCCGCGGGAATCTTCCACTTCGAAGGCCAGCTTGCGCTTGGCCGCCGCCTCATGATTGGCGCGGTCCAGCGCCAGAGCCCGCACATGAATCGTCTGACTGGGCTGGTACAGTGGCTTCTCGGTGGTCAGCAAAATCGAGACCTTGTCTTCCAGGCGGATCGGCTGAGTAAATTCGGTCGAACCGATCGCGGTGTCAACCGAGTAACGCAGTTGATAACTGCCCACCAGTCTGGCGGGAAAACGGAATTGCGCTTCTGTGGTCCCTCGATGGTTGGTTTTGCCCGTGAAAAGAATTTGGGATTTTTCGTCTGGAACCAGCAGTTCAATCTCCACGGAACCGCGGCCGGCGATAACCTCGTTCCTCGAATCCGTTACGATTACCCGCACGGCTGCCGAGCCGCCACTCAAGTAAGATTGCTGTCCTATGATGTGAATGACCGGCGTGCGCAGAATCTGCGAAATCGATTCCGTGGCTTCGATCTTTGTGCTTTTATCGTCGGCATATTCGAAGCCATATCGCACCCGATGCCACACCAGTTCGTCCACACCGAGCGGCTTCGAGAGCTTTATCTCCTCGTGCCAGTATCCCTTGCCTTTCGCCACATCGACAGGCCGCTCTGCCCGGCCAATTACCCGGTCCTCCGGGTCCAACACTTCCACCGTCAACTGGCCGCTACCGGCGTGAGCCGTGTCATAAGGAAGCGTCAGCCGCAATACGCCGTGCGAGAAAATCGCGCTGGCGCCACGTTCTCCGCCCGCCGCTTGAAACTGTTGCACCGCCACCGTGGACGCAATTAGCAACAATGCTGGAATGAAGAGTAACCAGAATCTCGGCGGGTTGGTGTTTCCACTGCAAGCTCCCATGGCATCTCCGTGATTGTCATCGGCCCCTACCGCTACTTGTGTGCTCAACAGTAGAACGCAACCACCACGCGCCCTTGCAGCTTAAAAGGGCGCAACTGCGCAGCCCTTGTGGCATAGACACCGGAAAGGCAAACTCGGGCCGCGGGGGCGTCAGATTTGCTTTGATTGGCGAGAGTGTACGGCTACGTGCGCGTCGGACCCTTTGCGGTCAACCCTCCCCTTCGTTTAAGGGCAGGTTGGATTCCTGGTTCCAGTCCCAGATCGAGAATAATTAGGGCCGTCCTCGCCTTCTGCGGGGCTGCCAAAAAAAAGAGTAATGAAGTTTTGGTTGTTCAGTCGCCCGTTCCCGTGAGGACGACGGTTTGCGGGCTGCCGCCGCCATCGTCGTTGAATCCTAACTGCGCGTTGCGCGCTCCAGTCCTAGTCGGATCGAAGGTCACTGTGACGGTGCAGGTTGCGCCGGCGTTCAGCGATGCTGGGCAATTGTTGGTCTGCGAGAAATCCTGATAATTCGTGCCCCCAACGTAAATTTGAGTTAGGCCCAGTGGCGTGCTGCCTTCGTTCGTTACGGCAACGGCTTGCGGCGAGCTTTGCGTGCCAACCTTCTGATCGCCAAACGTGAGCTTAAGTGGAACCACCTTCACGACTGTTCCTGTACCTGTGATCTCGATCACCTGCGGCTTCGACGAAGCGCTATCCGAAATTGTGACCGTGCCGGTAACGGTTTTCGTGTTCTGCGGCTTAAAAGTTATCTTGATCTCGCATTTCGCCCCTGCCGCCACGCTCTTTCCGCAATTGTTGTCCTGCTCAAACGGGGTTTTAGTTTTGAACGACGAGATTGAGAGCGCAGTGGTTCCGGTGTTGGTCAGTGTTACGGTCTGCGCAGGGCTAGAAGCACCGATGAGCTGGAAAGGAAAATTAACTGGAATAATGGGCGAGAAGCTAGCTACGCCGGTGTTAAGCAATATGGTGACATCCTGCTTGCCTCCCGGCCCACCGACGATGGCCACGTCTTGCTGGCCGTCACCGTTGAAGTCTCCTGAGGCTATAAAGCCTGACTCCGGCCCTGTGGCGTAGGTTTCAGCGGGCTGAAAAGTCCCGTCCCCGTTGCCGATGAGCAGCGTCAGCTGTCCGGTGGGGGTGTTTCCGGTGGCTGCAACGTCGAGGTTGCCGTCGCCGTTGAAGTCGGCAAGGGTCAAGCGATTTGATCCGGGGGGGTAGGTCGTAGGCCCGCTAAAGGTTCCATCGCCATTTCCCAAAAGAACAGCGGTGCCGAGGCCCGTGGTGGCTAACAAGTCCACATTACTACTGCCTTTGCGCAGGCGGGCCGACTGCACGTAAAAAGGACCCAGCCCCGAGAGGTAGGAGTTCCCTGCTGTGAAACTTCCATCCCCATCGCCCAGCAGAATCTGGAGTTGGCTGTTCCCGGAGCTTGCTTCGGTCACGGCCAAGTCTAGCTTGCCGTCTGAGTTGAAGTCGCCGAGGGCGAACCCCGAGAAATAATAAGGTGGTGAAGAGTAAACGACCGGGGGCATCTGGAGCGTTCCGTCGCCGTTGCCGAGGAAAACCACGATGCACTCGCAATAGGAACTAGATTCAATTGTTACAACGTCAAGGTCGCCGTTTCCTCTGAAGTCCCCTACGCCAACAAATGTCGCACTGCCCGAGTCCGGAAGGTCATAGCTCTTTGCGGCTTGAAAAGTCCCGTCACCGTTGCCAAGAAGAACGGTCACATTGCCACTGAGGAGGTTTCCGACGATTAAGTCGAGATTGCCGTTCCGGCTCAAGTCTGCGGCTGCAATCGAATCGGGCTCGTTGCCTGCCTCGTACGAGACCGGAGCCCTGAACGTCCCGTCCCCCTTGCCTATAAAAACGGATACTTGAGTCGAGTCGAATTCATTGGGGACGGCGATATCCAAAATTCCGTCGTGGTTGAAGTCACCCACTGCGATCGATTCAGCGCCATAAGGGGGCGTGATCGTTGAACGGGTTTCGAATTGGGCCAGGGCCACCGTGCTCACGGCAAGTGAGCCCGCAAGCAATAGCATGGCAGTCCGTGATCCGACAACGGGTCGATTCAAGCGAATACCTCGCGCCGAACTGCCTACAAGGTTAGCCGACCCCAGGTTGAATTTCGAGCACATTTTCCTAGCATCGTCGCGGGTTATGCCGCCCTTGGTAAGGAAGCCAGACCTGTGTCTTAGTGTTGACCCGGACCCGCCATGTCATATGCGATGGCCTCGATGCCCTGCTTTCGAAGAGCGGGCCTAAGTCCGGGTGGGCACAAATCTGGGCCCAGGGGAACTATCTGTCGCAAACAACGAGGGCAAATCAGCCCTAACCGCATGAGGGAACAAGAGAAAGAATTGGTGGGCAGTGCAGGACTCGAACCTGCGACCTCCTGCTTGTAAGGCAGGCGCTCTAACCAGCTGAGCTAACCGCCCCTGTTACGTTTGCGCGAACACATCCCTACAGCTTCGGCGGGGCAAGGACTTTGCTGCTGACGAACTCGCTTCAGAGGAACCGCGCGATCCGCGCCTGTGCGAGTATATGCGACTCGCGAAAAAATCGTCAAACCTCCGCATCACCATCAAATTGCTTGATTCTCCCTGCTAGGCGCTCCCTGCTAGACTGGCGCGGTGCGACGCTTAATCGTTAACGCCGATGACTTTGGCTATACCGCGGGGGTAAATCGCGGCATCGTCGAAGCCCACACGCACGGCATCGTGACTTCCTCCACGCTGATGGCCAATGGATCAGCCTTCGACGACGCCGCGCGCCTGGCGAAACAACTCCCGCGCCTGAGCGTGGGCTGCCATGTGATGCTGATTGACGGCGAACCTGTTCTCGATCCCGTTCGCCTACCCACCATCGTCACGGGAAAATCCGGCTCCGCCAGCTTTCGCGGTGGACTGAAATCTTTTGCCGCTCGCGCCTTGGCAGGTCGCTTCAATCCCGATGAGATCGAAGCCGAAACCAGCGCACAGATTCACAAGATCCAATCGGCCGGAATCTCCGTCTCCCACCTGGATTCTCATAAACATACCCACTTGTTTCCCGCGGTGCTGCGCCCCATGCTGCGCGCCGCGCGAGCCTGCGGGGTACGCGCCATTCGCAATCCGTTCGGGCCGCGTAAGCCGCTCGCATCCAGCGAATTGCTGGCCCGGCCCGGTCTCTGGGCGCGCTACGCCGAGGTCCGCATTCTCCGCTCTCTTGCCGGCAGGTTCCGCGAAGCAGCCAG
>Ga0187769_10001808_pt1 | contig 12339 bp, 22 predicted proteins | sample 0116_SJ02_MP02_1_FD_133140 | JGI IMG/M metagenome (GOLD analysis project Ga0187769, IMG submission 133140) | Tropical peat soil microbial communities from peatlands in Department of Meta, Colombia - 0116_SJ02_MP02_10_MG | ecosystem: Environmental > Terrestrial > Soil > Wetlands > Peat | place... | reverse complement strand
GGATACCACCCCCTGAACGACGGTCGTTTTGCCCACGCCGGGGATTCCGACTACGATTACCCGCAGGGCCACGCCCTAGCCAGCTCCTATCAGTCCTGCCAGGGCGGGGGATACCTCCTCCACCTGCTCCTTGAGGAGCATCTGATAGTACTGTAGGATGATGTCGACCATTAGTAGTATGCCGATGCCTGTGCCGAAAACACCGAACAGGTCAGACACACCAGCGACGAGACCGATGAGTATGCCCCCTATGATGGTGAGCGTGGGAATGTACCTGTTCAGCATCTGCTCAATCGAGAGTCCGGTCCTCCTGAAGCCAGGGACTTGGACATCTGCGTCCATGAGGTTCTTTGCGACCGCCCTCGGATTCAGCCCGCCTATCTCGACCCAGAGACGCGCGAAGAGCACAGCCATACCTACGAGGTAGAGAAGGTAGATGACGGAATGAATCGGGTCGGCCACAGTCTGGCTTACAGACTGCGGAGCGGTCAAGTAGTAGATGAACCCCCCTGTGGGATAGGAGCTCGTTGTCGTCGAGTTGGTGGATACTGGGAACACGGCGAGATAGTGGAACCAGGATGGCGGACTTGCTCCGTAGTAGTTGTTCAGTATTCTCGAGAAGAAGGTGACGTTGGCCCCCAGGGCTGAAACGAGTATGACAGGGATGTTGGAGACGTAGAGGAGCTTGATGGGGTAAACACCCTGGAACCCTCTGTACTTGATCGACGTGATCGGCAACTCCACCCTGATGCCCTCGATGTAGACCAGGACGAGCAGCATCACGATGGTGAGAGAGAAGGTGAGAAGGCTCGGGTACTTGAAGTCCCTGACCAAAATGCTAGGGAGCGTGTTGGTGAAGAACGCGCTGATGGTGTATGGGATGAACCCGAAGTAGGCGCTGACCCCTGCGCTCACCGTGAATGGTATGGGTGCAAAGGTGTACCACAGGACCGTCTGGCAAACGCCTGCGAGGATGAAGAGGGATACTCCGCTCCCAATCCCCCACCCCTTCTGGATGAGCTCGTCGAGCAGGAGGACCAGCAGACTCGCTATGAAGAGCTGGACAAAGACCACCAGCGCCTGCGTCTGACCGAGGCTACCGAGGGCGCCCCCGTAGATGTAGGCCAGTGACTCCCCTACGATGACGATGATTGTAAGGAACTTCGTCGCCGAACCGAAGATGGCCCTGTCTGCTGAATCGCTCATGTCGAGTTTTATGATGTCGCTGCCCACGAGGAGCTGCAAGATCAGGCCGGATGTCACGATGGGCCCGATGCCCAACTCCATCAGCGTCCCCTGGGTCGACGCGAACACTACCCTCAGGAAGGCGAGTTGATCGTTCGCCCCCACGCTGCTGAAACCGTAGAGCGGCGTGGTCGCCATCACCAGGTAGGCGACGAGCGCAATCCCGGTCCAGACGAAGCGCTCGTTCAGCGAGGGTTTCTTTTCGGGTTTGGGGATTTCAGGGAGAACTGTGCCTATGCTCTTGATGAAATCACGGACTGAAGCCAATTACTGGGCCTACTCCTGGACCAGTATCTTTCCGCCCGCGGCCTCTATTTTAGCCTGAGCCTTCTTCGTGAAGGAGTCGACCTTCACTTCGTAGGCTCTCTCCACTTCGCCTGAACCGAGGAGTTTGCCAATCCCCATCGACGAAAGGTCGAGCGATTTCGCGCCCCCTGCGAGACCGTCCAGCTGGCCCACGTTCACCCACCTAGCGGGGCGGACGTACCCGGGGGGTCTGAAGGGGTCTCGCCCGAAGTGGTCCGGGTCGTTGAGTATCATCCAGCTCCACTTGTGCTTGTGCAGTCCCGCGTTGCCGTGACCTCCCTGCTTGCCCGAGTGGCGGTGCTGTCCTATCTGGCCGTAGCCATGGGTTCTCATCCCTCTGTAACGCCTTGCCTTTCTCGCCCTCGTTGGCACCCCTAGATCATCCTCCTCACGATCGCGTCAAGCTTCGGGTTGTTCCCGAGCAGGCCTCGCTCCGTGGCCTGCCTGCGGAGGGACAGCTTGAACCCTCCTTTCGGCGGGGCGAGGCGGAAATAGGGGAGAACACCGTTAACCGCGGAAAGCCTCACCTGCTCCTTGACCATCTTTGCTGCAAGCTCCTCGTGCTTCTTGTAGCCAAGCTCCTTCAGGGTTGCTGCATCCAAGGATCTCGTTCCGCTGGCCTTCCCTCGTTTCTTCAGGAGGTCGGCGAGGAGCCCTTCGTCGATGGGGCACCAGGCGACGTAGTCCTTGCAGAGCCTGAGCATTCCCGCCGTGGGCGGGTCGTCGGTCACCACCGACGCCGAAAACTTCTTGGCGACCCAGAGTTCGTTGAGCGCCTTGCGCACAGGCGCAGAGCTGTTTATCTGCCCGTGCAAGTTGACAACTAGAAGGAGGCCCATTTTCAATCCACCTATACGTTGAGCCCGTGCGACATGCGGAACGCGTCGTACACTGCGTTAGCCAGGGATGACATGGTGTTTGTGGAGCCAAAGGTCCTGACCCAGGCGTCTTTCACTCCTGCGAGCTGAAGGAGATTCTTGAGTGCTGGCCCGGCAACCAGGCCGAGGGCACGTGGCGCGGGTATTATCTCGACGGTAACACTCCCCGCCTTCCCTCTAATCTTGTAGGGGACCGAGTGGGGCCTGCCGTCCCTGCACTCCCAAGAACCACAGCCCAGCTTGACAGGGATTATGTTGAGGAGGGCGGCAGTAGTCGCCTTCTCGATGGCCTCCCTCGTTTGCATGGCTTTGCCCTTTCCAACTCCGAACCAGCCGGCGCCGTTGCCGACCGCCACGACGGCCAGGAAACGCGTCAGCTCCCCTGCGTCAGTCTGTTTTTGGACGACGCTCACCCCTACGATCTCGTTCCTCAGGTCGGGGAGGAGTTTCTTGACAATCTCGGCTTCGCGGATCCTCTGCCCACTCCTGAATATCTCGTCGAGGGAGGTGATCTTCCCCTCGTTCACAAGCATGCCCAGCTTGGTCCTGGGTACCCAGGCCTGCTCCTCCTCCTGGCGGTCACGCCTGCCATACGACGACATCATTTGGTCGCCCCCGAGATGGCTGCCTTCACCTTCTCGAACTCGGCCGGATAGGCTTCGGGTTTGAATCCGTCCTTCAGGAGGGCGGAGAAGCTTCTAGAGTATGCCTCCCTGTCCTCCCCTGCGAGCTTCGCCGCGTAGTCTGCAATGGACTTCCCAGTAAGCCTGTCAGCGTCAGGGAACGCGTCCTCACCGACCGGGATCTTGACGCCCGAGTCGACGACCCCCTTGAGGAGGGCGGCGACCCTCGAGCCGCGGATGAAGGGGACGAGGCCGTTGTAGGCAACAGCCTCCTTCACACCCGCCGCCAGGGCCTTCTTCCCGGCTAGCAGGCCAAGCAGGTAGCACGCGGGCGTTGACTTCGCGGACCCGTGCCACCCCAGCTTTGCCAGTTCCTTCGAGTGCGAGGCCGAGAGCACCACGTCTCCCCTGACCGTGGGCTTCACAAACTGGGACGAGACGTTCTTGTTGGACACCCTGACAACAAGCAGAGGCTTCTGTGAGGTTATGGCCCTCTTCCTGGATCTGTAGTCTGTCACTCCCTCGCGCCTGCGCCTGAGCAAGGGCACGTACGACGACGTCACTTCTTTGCCTCCTTCATGAGGTCCATGAGGTGTTTGACCCCTCTGACCTGTCCTCCTTTGACCTGCTTGTAGAGCCTCTTGTAGACGTCGGGACTGATCTGCTTCCTGTCTTTGGCCACCTTGAGCCTCCACCTAAGGGCCCTCACCTTCGAGATCCACATGTCCTTCCTCGGGTTTCTGGCGTGCGCTGTGCCCTCCGTGGAGCCTGCGCTGCGTCCCCGTTTGAGTCTCTGGGATTTCGTCCTGAACCTCCCCCTGGAAACCCCCTTCTCTGGTGCTACGGTGATGGCGCCGAAGCCCACGAGCCCCCTGATGGTGCTCCTCGTAATGGCGTCCTGTATGAGGTCGGCGTACTCGTCGTTGAAAACTATCCTGTCGACCCCCACGCCCAAGACCGACGCCGCCAGCCTGCGCTTACTTTTCAGATTCAATTATCCTCAATCCTGTCGGATTCACGACCCTGATGCCGAGCTCGTTCGCCCTCTCGAGTATACCTTCCCTCTTCTTGGCGCCTACGGTCCGGCCGATTCTGGCGACGTCGCTCCCCGGGACCAGCGAGTCCAGGTCCTTCGGCCTCTGCACAACAAACTCCCGATGCCCACTTGGATGGAGTCCGCGGGCCTCAGGGGGCCCCCGGTATCCTACCCTAACGAGGGCGGGCCACCCCTTGTCTTGGCGTCGCATCTTGCTGTCCACGCCCTTCGGCTTGCGCCACTCTGGGTGTATCCTGACATAGCGCCAGCTCTCCTGCCTGACGAAGGCGGGCCTGGTCTCCTCCACTTCCTTCCGCCTGGCGACCAGCGCCTTCAGCCTGTCCTCCTCCGACTCCTTCGCCTTCGGCATTGTTCTACGCCCCCGCCTCCTTATGGTATATGTACAGCCCGTCGAGGAAAATTCTCTGGTCCTTCCTCTTGATCTTGGTTGCTAGCTCTATGTTTGCGGCGGTCTGACCCACGTCTTCGAGTGAGACCCCCTTCACTATGACGTCTTCCCCCTCCACGGAGACCTTGCAGTCCCCCACGATATCCGCGACTCTCGGGGACCTCTCGCCAACGAAGTTCTCGACCAAGACCTGCTTTCCCTTGGTCTTGACGGTAATCGGGAAGTGGGCATAGACGACCTTCACCTTGTAGGTGTATCCTTTGGTGACCCCGGTGACCATGTTGTTGACGATGCTTGATACTGTGTTTATGATCACGTTGTCCTTCTTCTTGGCCGAGAAGGGGGTGAAGACAACCCTGTTCCCTTCGACCGAAACGTTGACGCTGATCTTGTCAAAGTTCTTCTTGGCCTCTCCAAGCTTCCCCTTGACTGAAAGCATCCTCCCTGCGAGGGTAGCGCTTACTCCCTCTGGCATCTGGATGGCCGTCTGCGAGACGGGTTCAGTAGACATAACCAACTAGCCTCCCTCCTATCTTCTTCTCCTGAGCTTCGACGTGTGACATGACTCCCTGAGGGGTGGAGACAATCAGGGTCCCCACACCGACGGCTGGGAGGTACCTGTGTTCCCACTCCACTAGCTTCAGGGAGCGGACAGGGAACCTGGGGGATATGGCGCCACATTTGTTTATCCTCCCGAGCAGCTGGACCCTGAGCTTCCCTCCGACACCATCATCGATGAACTCGAACTCCCCAATGTATCTCCTCTTCTGAAGGACCCGCAGAACCTCGCTCGCCAGGGTTGACGCTGGTATGATTACGCACTCCTTCTTGTTCCTCAACTCTGCGTTCTGAAGGCTTGAGAACAGGTTTGCCAGGATGTTTGTCGCGGGCATTTCCACTGTCCTCTTAGTCGTACTTCCTAAAGCCGAGCTTCTCAGCGACTTCCCTGAAGCACTGCCTGCAGAGTATCAGGTCGTAGGATCTTATCACCGCTCCGTACTGGCCGCATCGCTTGCAGTAGTGCGTCGACTTCCCGTACTTCCTCTCCTTCGGGTGTCTCTCTTTCATTGGATCGTCACTCCGAACTTCTCCTTGAAGTACTGCATCGCCTCTTCCCTCGAAACCAGGTGGCCCTTTCCCACCCGGGACGTCCTGCGTCCCCTGCGTGCCACACTGAACCCTGGCCTCTCGAGAAGTATGGAGACGTTCATGCCGAGTATGCCTACGGCGGGGTCGTAGCGTATCCCGGGGATCTCTATGTGTTCCCTGATTCCAAAGGAGACAGATCCGCGAGAATCGAAGCAGGACTCGTTCAACTTCTTATCCCTGGCCGTCAGGAGCTTTTCTATCAGGGCGGACGTCGCGTCCCCTCTGACCGTTACCACCACCCCTATGGGCTCCCCCTTATGGATGCCGAAATCCCTTACAGAGCGCTTCGCACGTGTCTGCGTCGGAGTCTGTCCTGTAACCTGCTCGAGAACCTTCTTCCCTCTCTCGATGGCCTCCCCTGACTTCCCGAGGCCTATGTTGACCACTACCTTGCCTACGTGTATTCTCCTCATTGGGTTCTCCTGAACTGCAGCCTGGCTCATGACGCCGTGACTCCTACCGTTATCATCGGGACGTCGTTCCCTACTGGGAAGACGAGTCTGGACGGAATCTCCGCCTCGCCACTCGGAAGGGAAATCCTAACCATCTTCTCGCGCGAGATCGTCCCCTTCTTCACGTCAGAAATCTTGCCCATCTGGCCCGCCCTGTCACCTGTGAGCACAAGGCCGAGCGATCCCTTGGCGAGCTTCGCCTGTCCGAGCACTTTCTGGGAGGGGACCTCAATGAGCATCGCATCCCCCGGCGAGAGGTTGATCTTGTCGTCCAGCATTGAACGGCCGTCGTGAAGGCCATACTGGATGTGGCCCCCCTTGACCTTGGTCTTGGTGTTGATACTGCAGAGTTTTTTGGTAGCCTCGTCGGCGCTCACCTTCGCGAGCGATAGGCCTTTCGGCGTCGGGACTATCCTGAAGTCTGCTCCTTCCAACGGGACGCTGATGACATTGAAGAGTCCCACTGGGAACCGAGGGGTCCGCCTTTCCTTACCATCCACCTTGACCCTCCCCGCCTTCATCATGATCTTGAGTTCTTTTGAGAGTCTCGCCATTGAAGCCATGTCCCTAACGACTACCCCCAGAGGATAGGCTGCAGCGATGGGGTGTGGTCCTGGCATAGGTTTGAACACAAACCTGTTGGACTTCCTCGCTATGTCCCAGCTGCGAGGAGCTGCCAGGCGCTTCATCTTGTTACGCCCGCCCTTCTTTCCCATCTATGCCGTTCCCTCCAGCTTCTTTTTCCGGATCTTGTCCTCCAGCGCAAGGTTGGTGACAACAACGTTGGAGGAGCTGATCGGTACCGGTGACGTCCCTCCCTTGATTTTCTCTCGTGTGACGCCTTCGACCATCACGGCGCCTGCGCGCGAGTCGACACGAGTGATTTTTCCTTCGATGTCCTTGAATTCTCCTCGTACTATCCTTACGGTGTCCCCTACGCGAGGCCTGACGCTCCGCTTCCCGTGCCTTTCCCTGAGCTCAGCAGATAGCTGTGACCCGAACTTCATCGAACCCACCTAGATTATGATGGACGCCAGGTTGGCGATCCTAGGCCATTTTTCCGCGGCCTCGCTTGCCACCGGCCCCTTGATGTCCGTCCCCTTCAGGTCTCCTTCTGGAGTGATTATTACAGCTGCGTTGTCCTCGAAGACTATCCGCTGACCGCTCACCCTCCTTACCGGGTACTTCTGCCTGACAATCACTGCGCCGAAGACCGTCTTCTTCAACTCCGGCGGCCCCTTCTTCACCACACATACGATGGAATCCCCAACTGAAGCGGCAGGGATGCGGCTGTGCCTCCCCTTCGCCTTCGTCACCTGCACGACCCTCAGGGTCTTCGCCCCTGTGTTGTCCGCGCATGTTATGACAGCGTAGAGAGGGATCGCACGTGTGATGTAATTCTTGAACTCCTCGACCCCCTTGGCCGAGACCGCACGTGACTTCGTTGACACTATGTTCCCCTCCTCGACTCAACGACGACAAAGGAGATCGTTTTCGATAGCGGCCTGCATTCCCCGAGGATAACATCGTCTCCGTCACGGACGTCGATGCAGGGCGGGATGTGGGCGCTTACCCTGCTCCTCCGCCTCTCCCCTCTGTTGAACTTGGGGACCATGTGGAGGTACTGCATCTCCACCACCACGAAGCTCTTGCCAGCGGTGGAGACGACCTTCCCAGACAGGAGGCGACCTCTGACCTTGACATTCCCGTGGAAAGGGCACCTCTCGTCCTGACACTTCTTCCGTGGTGCTGTCACCTCGAGACCTGCAGTGGTCATGCGCCCCGCCTCCTGACCCTGTCCTGCAGCCTGCCTGCGATGTCGGAGCCGGTCACGACCTTCCCGGAACCCATGAGCAAGAAAGCGGCTCCTGCCTTTTCCACTCGGAATGTGCGCCCTCCCTCGTCGAGCAAAAGTGTGTTAGCAGTGTCGAGGAGGACCATCCCCGACCTCCCTGACTTCGTTGGGTCACTTGAAGTGACGACTGTTACCTTCTCGCCTATGATGTTCACTCTGAGACCCCCTTTTCGTGCATCACAGTGACCACTCTGGCGATGTCCTTACGAAGTCGCCTGATGTTGCCCACATCCTTCTTGACGACTCCCCTCTGTGCACCCCCGGCAAGCTTGGAGAGCTCCGACCTAAGGTCAAAGAGCGTCTGCCTGAGCTTGTCAGCGTCCTGCTTCCTCAGTTCCTTCGGCTTGAGCTGTGCCATCTTCTTTCTTCTCCGCTGCTCTGACGTCTTCTTTCAGCTGGAAGTCCGGCGGGAGAGCATCCTTCAGCGCTATCTTGACCTTGATCCCGTAGAGGCCAAGTTTCATCAGGACGTCGGTGGTGGCCTCGCTCACCGACCTTTCGGCTGTGTCCCCGCTCTTCGGCACAATGCCGGCCCTGTACTTTTCCCCATGGGACCTATCACTCCTAAGCTTGCCTGCGACTGAGATTTCGACTCCGGCAGCTCCCGCGTTCATTATGTTGTTCACGGACCACTGGGCGGCCCTCCTAAAGGCAGTGCCGCGTGAGACAATCTGGGCGATGCGGGCGGCCATGATCCTCGCGTTCAACTCTGGGTTCTCCACCTCGGTGACCGCAATCTGGGCGTTCGGGAAGCCGAACTTTGCGGTGACCTTGTCGGTCAGGTCCTTAATGCCCGTGCCGCGCCTGCCGATTGCGAGACCAGGCCTTGCAACGTAGACCTTCAGAGTCGTCCCCACGGGGGACTTCTGCACCTCAAGCCCCCCGTAGCCAGCGTCTTTGAGCTCCTTCTCGAAGAACTCGTCCAGCTCGGCGTAGGATTTGCTCGTCATCAGAATCGACTTGACGGTGGTTCGTTGCTGGACGGACATGCCTATACTTCCTTGCCTACGACTTCAATGTGGACCAGCTGGTGGAAGTTGGGCGAACTCCTACCGAAGGCCCTTGGCGTGTAGTCCTTCGTGGTCCTCCCAGCATAGCCTGCCGCGTGGATGATGCGGACCCTGTCCGTGTCGAGCCCCTTGAACTCCGAGTTACCTTCCAGATTGTGAAGAACGTCCAGATAAGCCTTGGCGGCCTTGACGGGGTAGGAGCCAGTAGGGAACCCCTGGAGCTCGCTCCTGTGGCCGACCTTTAGCTTGTGCCTCCTGAAGGCGACGGGCATCCTCTTGCTTTCCACGAGCTCAAGAAGCTCGATCGCCTTTGAAAGCGTCATCCCCTTGATTGTAACAGCTATCTCTCGGGCGGCTTTGGGGGATATGTTGACCTCCCTCCCGCTAGCCCTGACGTGCACCGCTGGGTCGAAACCCTCGAAACTGTAACCGTAGTGAGGCACTTTACCCCTCTCGTGAACCCGGCCGATTGTGAGTGCGGTTATAAACGTGTCTTTCATGAAACGGGCGAAGACAACTGGAAAACGGCCGTTTGCTCTTCGTCTCCCACAGTTTTCAGCCTCGCGCCCCAGCATGGGTGGACGCCTTGATGACGCCTTCAGCCCACTACTACGAGAGTTACCGTCCCGACGGCTAGGAAGAAGGCCATCAAAACGAAGACAATCGCATTCAGCAGCCACGCCCGCCGAGTGGGGTGCAGCCACTCGATTGCCATCACTCTTATCCCGTTGAAGCCGTGTATGACGGCTGCGAAGAGCAGGAAACCGAAGATCACCTGGTAGTAGGTCAGGTTCCCCGTCGCGTAGCCAAACGACAGGGTGGCATCGAAAGCCTTGCCGGCCAGGGGGCTGTGCAGGAGTAGGTGGAAGGTGAGCACGAAGACGAGGATCGTGGCAGTAACGTAAGTCACGACCATATTCCAGGATTCTTTCATCAGGCTCCCGCTCTTACTGTTGGCAGACCCCGCCATTCTCAGATCACCCCGACTCCAGCGAGCAGGTACACCCCTGCCCACACCCAGAGGGCTAGGACTACTACCGTTATCGTCCAGACAGCAATCTTCTGGTTCTTTCCTAGAGAGGTCGGGGAGTAGGGGTAGACGGGCAGAATTGGCTTCCCCATGAACTTCCCGAAAGCCTCGTTGAGGACGAGCCGAATCCCGTTCCCGCCATGGTAGAGGGCGGAGCCTGCGACAATCCAAAGGCCGACCAACTCAAGGGGGCCGAGAGAGTGGAGTGCCGCCATAGTGTTTGCCCACGCGGTCGAGCCTGCTCCCAACTGGAAGGTCTCGAAGATGTGCGCCATCAGGTAGCCAACGAGGACGACTCCGGTTATGCGGTGAAGCGTGTAGCTCCACCTCTCCAGATTGAACCCGACGGGGTTGAGGCTGGAGATTATCCCAGACTTGAACCTCTGGTCCCGTTTCACTTGTTGGGGCCCCCAAGGTCAAACGGTGGAGGCTTCACGCCCTCCCTGGCTGCTCCAGCGACAGGCGGAGGGACGAGTCTGGAGCCCTCCTTTCCGCGCTTTCTCAGTACGCGTTTCTTCAATACCTCCATCCTTGCCAGCTGCACGGCCTTAGCCGGGTCGACGTCCTTGGGGCAGACAAAGCTGCAGGCTCCGGCCATGTGGCATCTCCAGACCCCGTGAGAGGTGTCCAGCAGATCGATGCGCCTCTCCCATCCCTCGTCTCTTGGGTCGGCCATGTACCTGTAGGCCTGGGCGACGGCTTGCGGTCCGGTGTAGAACGGATCAAGCGCGACGGTCGGGCAGGCGGCGTAGCAGAGGCCGCACATGATGCAGTAGTCGAACTGGAGGAATTTCTTCACCTCTTCGGTGAGCACCCTGTACTCCCTGTCGGAGTGGTCCCGCTCGTTGACGTTGTTCCTTATGAGGTACGGCCTGACTGAACGGTGGAGGTCGAAGAACGGGATGATATCGACTACCAGGTCCCTAATCACGGCCATGTTGTGTAGCGGCTCGATGCTGATCGTCTCTTTGTTCAGGGAAGAGACTTGGGTCTGACATGCGAGCATCGGGCGCCCCTCGATTGTCATGCCGCAGGATCCGCAGATCCCCATTCTGCAACTATGCCTGTAACCGAGGGAACTGTCCTGCCTCTCCCTTACCTCTGTTAGGGCGTCAAGAACGGTCATGCCCTTTCTGTACTTGACTTCGTAACTGACGTGCTTGCCGCCGGACCGGCTGATTTTCAGAGTAATCTTGTCCATGCTCAATACTTCCTCTCCACGGGCTTCCACATGGTAATCGTCACGGGGGAGTAGCTGAACGACGGGCCATCGGTTGTCCTAAGGGCCAGGGTATGTTTCAGCCAGCCGGCGTCGTCCCTATTGGGGTAGTCGGTGCGGGCGTGCCCCCCTCTTGACTCCCGCCTGTTGAGGGCACCCTTGGCCACTACCTCCGCCAGTTCTAGCATGATACCGACTTCGAGCACGTCCTGGAGGTTATAGTTGAACACACGACCGCCGTCCGTGACCCTCACCCCCCTGAATTCGTCCTTCAGGGCCCTGACCTGTCTGACAGCGTCGCTCAGTCCTTTTTCGTCTCTGAATACATAGACCGATTTGTCCATGACGTCCTTGAGTTTCGCTTTCACAGAATAGACGTCGGCCGACGACTCCTCCCGCTTGAACAGTTCCCTGAAGATCCTGTCCTCCTCGGCAGCAACTGCGGAGCCGTCGGAGGGTGAAGGTGTTTTGGGTTCGGAGTCCAGATAAGCGGTGACATCTTCGCCAACAATCCTTCCGTAGACCAGGCATTCGGCGGTGGAGTTGGCCCCCAGCCTATTGGCCCCGTGTATGCTGACGCAGGCGGATTCGCCTGCGGACCAGAGGCCCGCTATGGGGCGACCGCCGCCGTCGAGCACCCTCCCGTTTCCGTCTACCCTGATTCCTCCCATAGTGTAGTGCGCCGTGGGCCTGATGCGAATTGGCTCTACAGCGGGGTCGACCCCGATGAACTTCATTGACAACTCCTTGATGAATGGAAGCTTGGAGTCTATCTTCTCCTTCCCCAGGTGCCTAAGGTCAAGCTGGAGGTAGGAGAGCCCCGAGTCTTCGTCCGTGAACCCCCTCCCTTCGTTGATTTCCTTCATCATGGAACGGGAGACGACGTCCCTGGGGGCGAGCTCCATCTTCGAGGGGGCATACTTAGACATGAACCTCTCCCCCTTCGAGTTCACGAGGTAGCCCCCTTCGCCCCTCGCCCCCTCGGTGATCAAAATCCCGGTCGGAATAAGGCCTGTCGGGTGGAACTGCATGAACTCCATGTCCTCTATGGGGAGGCCAGCCCGGTAGGCCAGGCCGATGCCGTCACCGGTGGTGCTTACGGAGGTGGCTGTGAACTTCCAGAGCTG
>Ga0187769_10001806_pt1 | contig 12341 bp, 12 predicted proteins | sample 0116_SJ02_MP02_1_FD_133140 | JGI IMG/M metagenome (GOLD analysis project Ga0187769, IMG submission 133140) | Tropical peat soil microbial communities from peatlands in Department of Meta, Colombia - 0116_SJ02_MP02_10_MG | ecosystem: Environmental > Terrestrial > Soil > Wetlands > Peat | place... | reverse complement strand
ATTGGCGCCTTCATTTACGACCTTGTCACCATTATTGTGCCGACCATGCTGACAGGAGCGTCACTCGTGGTCGCTGTGGCGTCACTAGTCCCGGCAGTTCCGTTCATGCTCGCGCACGAGATAAGTGACTTCGTCTTCTTTGCAGCAGTCGGACCGATTCTAGTCAGCACAATGCTCAAGGTGATTAAATCGAGGGGAACCCCATTGCCACACAGTGGTGTCCAGGAGTCTCTCCTTTCCGCCGCTATGGTAACCATGGTCTCTTCTTGAAGAGGTCAGGGGGTTCAACAGACATGCAATTACAAAGAGGAACTAAGCTGCCTGTTCGTTGAAGAGCGCCCCAGCCGTAGCGCTGAAACTCTGCCCGTAACAAAGGCCAATTGCCTCTTCGTTTGCCCGTTCTCGTAAGGTAGCAAGAGCAGACTTCATCACGTCTCCCATATCGAGCCCCAAAAGGATTATACAGCGAGGAGCTGGGAATTCTTCAAATTGAACCCGAAGCTAGTTCTTGAAGCGAAATCCGAGCTCGGGGAGGGTCCCAGCTGGGACAGTAGAAAAGGAGTCTTGTATTGGGTGGACATTTTCCGGGGGCTGGTGCACGTGTACGACCCGGACAAATCTGAGGATAGAGTAGTTCAGGCGGGGCACTACGTGAGCAGCGTGGTGCCCCGAAAATCCGGAGGAGTCGCCATTACCCTCCAGCACGGCTTCTATAGGCTAAACTTGGAAGAAGGGAAGCCCTCCCTCCTCGCTGGGGTCGAGGAGAACTTGGCGCGGAACAGGTTCAACGACGGCAAGTGCGACCCGGCTGGAAGGTTCTGGGCTGGGACCATGGACATCGAGGAGAAGAGCCCGTTTGCTGCCCTATACGTCCTCGAAAAAAGGAAGGCCGTCAGGAAGGTCTTGGAGGGAGTCACTGTTTCTAACGGATTGGGATGGAGCCCCGACAAGCGAACGATGTATTACATCGACACTCCTACTAGACGTATTTCCGCATTCGACTACTCTGAGCGAACGGGAGACATCGAGAACAGGAGGACAGCGATAGACATGTCGGGCCAGCCGGGTTATCCCGACGGAATGGCAGTAGATGAAGAGGGCATGATCTGGGTGGCCCACTGGGGCGGTTGGCGAGTCACCAGGTTCAACCCACAGACAGGAAAGGCATTGGAACACGTGGAGATGCCCGCGTCACAGGTGACATCCTGCTGCTTCGGGGGAGAGGAGCTGAAACAACTGTATTTGACCACTGCTAGGGCCGGCATCAGTCCCGATGCGTTGGCAAAGGAGCCTCAGGCGGGTGGGTTGTTCATGCTCGAAGTGGATGTGAAGGGGCTCCCTACGTTCTCCTTCAGTGGTTAGGAGGACGGGTGGTCGCTGTTCCGAATCATGCCTACTTGGAGGTGTCACTTGCCTTTAGCAGTCATCATCCCATGAGCACGCGCCTTCAGAACCGTTAATATCAACTCCCTCTGTACGCCTGAACGTGCTGAAGGTCCTCGTTCTCTCACCAATGCCTGAGGGCCTAATCAGATTATTCTTCGCAGAGAGCATGGAGAAGTACAAGATTGAGGCGGACTTCACCACCATAAACGAACCGGGCTCCGACAGGCTGAAGAAGGAACTGGCCGACACTGACATCATAATAGGGGACTACACGTTCAAGGTCCCTGTAACTGCTGAAATGGTGAATCTGATGACCAAGGTCAAGCTCATCGCGCAACCCTCCACAGGGTACGACCATATCGACCTCGCGGCATGCAGGAAGAAAGGAATACCCGTCACGAACATCGGCGGGGCGAACGCAGTGTCCGTGGCAGAGCACACGTTGGCTCTGGCATTGATGCTCCTGAAGAGAATAGGGTACGGACACCGGAGGATGGTCGAAGGTTCCTGGGTGCAGGAAGAGTTGCTGAACGTAGCCGCAGAGGTCCATGGGAAGACGTGGGGGATTATCGGTCTAGGAAGGATTGGAAGGGAGATTGCGACGAGGGCGAAGGCCTTGGGTGCAAACGTCGTCTACACGGACTTGGTCAGGCTCTCTGACGCTGACGAGCAGAAGCTTGGGGTTTCCTTCCTCCCATTGCAGAGGCTGCTCGCAGAGAGCGATGTCGTCAGCATCCACGTGCCTCTGACGGAGAAGACCAGGGGCATTATGGGAGAGAAGGAGTTCAGGCTAATGAAATCCTATGCCATATTCATCAATGTCGCCCGTGGCGAACTGACGGATGAGGAAGCCCTGGCCAAGGCGGTCACCCAGGGATGGATCGGCGGCGCCGGAGTGGATGTGTTCAGCTCGGAGCCCGCGGGGCCTGAAAACCCGCTGTTGGCTGCGGCAAAGGAGGGGGCCAACATCGTCCTCACACCGCACATCGCCGGCGCGACTAACGACGCAAGGCTCAGGATAATCCAAGCCACGGTCGAGAACGTCGTGCGAGTAGTGCGCGGGGAGCCACCCCTTAACGTCGTGAACCTATGAAGGTCTCTGAGCTCCTGGTCCGGTCCCTCGAAACCTACGGGGTGAAGAGGGCCTACGGGCTTGTAGGAACCTCAATCCTGGAAGTGATGGACGCCCTCTATGGGAGCAGTATCAGGTACACGTCGACAAGGCACGAGCAGGTGGCCGTAAGCATGGCAGATGCCGAGGGAAGGCTGACAGGGAGGCCAGGCGTCGCTTTTGTCCACGGCGGTCCTGGATTTCTGAACTCTCTTGTCAGCGTCACGAACGCGTGGAAGGACTGCTCGCCCATGCTCCTCGTGGCCGGGGCCGTGAAGAGGAGGATGGTCGGAATGGATTCGTGGCTGGAAGTGCCCGAGTCGGCGATGGTCTCCAGCGTCGTCAAGAAGGCTTGGCGGATAGAGAGGGGGTCTGAGGCTGGGAAGACGTTTGCCGAGGCGTACTCCCTCGCGGCGTCTCCTCCTTTCGGTCCGGTTTTCATAGAGGTCCCGGAGGACGTCTGGACCCAAGAGGCCGGAAGGGACGTAGTAAGCCCTCAGGTCAGGCTCGCCCGGTTGGCAAAAGAGGATGAAGTGAGCAAAGTAGCAGACGCGCTGGGGCGGGCGAAAAGACCCTTGATCGTGGTCGGAGGGGGTGTCAACACCCCGGAGGGGGCGAGTGCGTTGGAGGTGTTGCTTTCCAAGGTCGAGGTTCCGGTAGTGAGCTCGGGCAACGGCCGCGGGGCCGTCTCCGAAGGTGATTCCAAAGTGCTGGGAAGGATAGGATTCGGGGGAGGCAACAGCGTGGCAGATGGGGCCCTCGTCCAGGCCGACGTCGTTGTGTGCCTGGGGTGCGGACTTTCCGATGTGTCGACCTACGGGTTCAACCTCACGCCGAAAGGCGAAGCCTTCATGGTGGACTTGGACCCTCTATGGGACAGGAAGCCCATCCCGTGCGCGATGCACGCTGATTGCGATGCGACGGACTTCGTCTCGAAACTTGGGAAAGTAACCAGCGAGCTGAAAATGCAGGAAGACTGGAGGAAGTACATCGACGGTGAGCGGAGGGCCTGGAGCGCACTGCTGGTCACAGCTGAATCCCGAAGCAAACAGGGGTTCGTAAACCCAGCTCGTTTCCTCCGCTCCCTTGACCGAAGCATGCCAAAGGACGTAGTATTAGCAGTGGGCCAGGGTATCCACGTGCTCTACGCCTACGCCTTCGTTAGGGTCAGGTCGAGCCGCTCGTTCCTAGCGGCCACGAACATGGGTTCCATGGGATTCGTTTTTCCCGCGGCCCTCGGGGCCAAGATGGTCTTCCCCGAAAGGGAGGTGATGGGAATCATGGGGGACGGCGAGTTCCTGATGACGATGCAGGACCTAGAGACAGCGGTGAGGGAGAAGGTGGGGGCCAAGATTGTGATCGTGAACGACAACTCCTACAGAGTGCTCCTGATGAGGCAGAAGATACAGAAGATGGGGAGGGTGTTCGGCACCACGCACACCAACCCAGACGTCGTGAAAATTGCGGAGGCCTTCGGAGCCGAGGGGCTGATGGTGGACTCGGACGACAAGGTGGATGAGGCGGTGAAGTTCGTGACAGGAAAGTCGGACGTGCCGCTTCTCCTGGAGCTTCGGGTGGACCCTGAGGACTTGCCCCCGCTGAATGTACAGGGTTCGTTGATGTTTTAGAAATCAGGGAGAATCATGAAGCCTTCCTCCGGGTCTCCGATAGCCCTGTAGTTCCCCTTCGAGTACAGGAGGCCCATTAGGGCGGAGGTGACCGCGTCCAGCTCGTCGCCGTTCAGCTCGCTGTCGGGCTTTCCGAGGTCGACACCGTAGCGGCGGAGTGCCCTGGCGAGCAGGGGGAGCCCCGCCTGCTTCCTGGGCATGTGGAGGAGGTCCTGGACGGCGCCGGGGAAGCTCTCTACGACTTCGATGCCCCTGGCTTCAAGCGAACCTCTCAGCCTGATGCCCCGGCTCGTGAGCATCCGCATGGGGCCAAGCGAAATGGGGAAGAACCTGATGTGCATTCGTAGGAGCTCCTTGTCGCACTCCCTGAAATGGGGCGGGCCCTTGTCTTCTATGCGCTTCCTTCCCTTGGGAAGGAAGAGGGGGGCGTCGATGCTCACTACCGAAGGAACCGCACCGACGGTGCGTTCGAAGATCTCGTCGTCGGTGTGGAGGACCTCGGTCCTGCACCTCATGTTCGAATCCATTACGCAGAAACCCGTGTTTCTTTCCTCGCTGCCTGCCAGGTCGATTCCGACGGCTACTGAGCCCACGATGACCCCTTGATTTTGAGAGCTTTTTATCGGCGCGCCCGCCAGCGTGCGGCGTGGACTTCCTAGCTGAAGCGTCGCGGATCGAGCCTGAGATCATCAAGACGAGACGCATCCTCCACCAGCACCCGGAGCTCGCCTATCACGAAGATAGAACGGCGAAGCTGGTCTCGGATATGCTGGAATCGATGGGTATCGACGTGAAAAGAGGGGTCGGGGGAACCGGGGTGTTGGGGGTCCTGAAGGGGGCAAGGCCAGGCCGAGTTGTGGCCCTGCGTGCCGACATGGATGGTCTCCCCGTGCAGGAGCTTTCAGACGTGGACTTCAAGTCAAAGGTGGATGGTGTGATGCACGCCTGCGGCCACGACACTCACATGGCCATGCTTCTTGGCGCGGCGAGAATACTGTCGGAGAGCAAGGACGGGCTCTGCGGGACTGTAAAGTTCCTGTTCCAGCCTGCTGAAGAGCATGGAGGGAGAGGAGGGGCGATGCCCATGATCGAGGCTGGCGTGATGAAGGACCCAAGGGTAGACTACGTCTTCGGTCTGCACATAGACAGCACCCGGAAGTCGGGGGAGATAGGGGTCAGAGAGGGGGCGATGATGGCAGCCCCGGACACATTCAAGGTGAAGATCGTCGGGAGGGGAGGGCATGGTTCTGCGCCTCACGAGACAATAGACCCAATCTACGTGGCCGCCCACGTCATACTGGCATTGCAGGGCGTGTCGTCCAGGATGATCAATCCGGTCCGCCCCTTCGTGATATCCGTGGGCGCAGTCCACTCCGGAACAAAAGAGAACATTATTCCTGACGTGGCCATGCTCGAGGGGACCATACGGACCCTGGACGAGGCCACGAGGAAGCGAGCCAAGCAAAGGGTGGAGGCCGTGGCGAAGGGGGTGTGCAAGACCTTCGGCGCCATCGCCGAGGTAGAGTTCGAGACCGATGCCTACCCAGTCACCGTCAACGACCCCGAAGCAACCAAGAAGGCAGTAGAGGTGCTGAGAAAGATACCCGGCATTCGAATCAAGACGATCGAGCCCGTCCTCGGGGGCGAAGATTTCTCGAGGTTCCTTCAGAAGGCTCCTGGGACCTTCTACTTCCTCGGGACTGACAACCCCGCGAAGGGGTGTACCTACCCCAACCACAGCTCCAAGTTCAAGGTTGACGAAGACGTGCTGAAGTTCGGGACAGCCTCACTGGCCATGCTGGCTTACGAGTTCGGCAACCCGAAGGGACCCGCATAGGAGAGATAGATGTACGCGAAGAAGGTCTCCGAGAGAGTCTACTTGCTGGACACCTACGCCATGGGTATGGCAGGGGCCGTAAGCGCATACCTCGTGAATGGACCCAAGCCCACCCTAGTCGACTGTGGATACGCGTCCTCGTACGAGAACGTGCTAGCCGGCATGGCGGAAGTCGGCGTCATGCCAACGGACGTGAGGTACGTCATTCCCACCCACGTCCACCTTGATCATGCGGGGGCGACGGGGCGGCTGATTAGGGAGATGCCCAACGCCCAGGTGATAGCCCACGAGCGGGGGGTACCTCATCTCGTCGACCCGACAAGGCTCATCGAGAGCGCTACCAAGGTCTTCGGCAAGGCGATCATGGAGTTGTACGGCGCCCCCGAACCTGTCCCTGCCGCGCGGGTCACCGCCGTCGGGGAGGAAGTTAGCCTCGACTTGGGGGACGGCATGACGGCTACGCTCATGCACTCGCCAGGCCACGCCCCTCACCAGATATCTATGATGCTCGACAGGACGAAGGCGCTGATGACCGCCGACGCGGTCGGCATTGTGTACCCGGGAATGAAGGCACTGATACCGGCCACCCCCCCACCGAGCTTCGACCTGAGTGAGTACTTGTCCACCGTCGGAAGTCTCCGCCAGACGACCCCGTCCGAGCTTCTGGTCCCACACTTCGGAGCCAGAAAGGACGTCGACTGGGTCTTCGACAGCACTGCCAAGCTTGCCCAGACCTGGGTGGAGCAGGTGCGAGGGCTGAGGAACAAGGGCAAGTCCCTGGACGAGGCCTCGGAGGCCATGGAAGCCGAGGTTCTCAGGGAATCAAGAGGCGGCGAGCTCCCAGTATATGCCAAGGTCTCGGTGAGGGTCTCGGTCATGGGGATCATGCATTATCTCGACAAGAATCCTTGAATAGGAAGCAGCGTAGTCTCTGCCTGTGCCGCTGGTATACGCTTGCATCGCTCCACACGGGAGCGAGATAGTCCCCTCCCTGGCCGGGAATAAGCTCGGCCTGTTCTCCCAGACCAGGAAGGGGATGAAGGAACTCGCAATGCGGATGAAAGAAGCCAGCCCGGACACGATGGTCGTGGCGACGCCGCACAACCTCAGGCTCCAGAGGCACATCGGCGTGGTCACGGCCGAGCAATCCTCCGGCAGGGTGGCGGAGGGGAAGAAGGAAATCAGGCTGCGAGCGAAGTGCGACGTCGATTTCTCGAAGAGGGTCGTTGATGCCGCCGAAATGCGGGGACTTCCCGTGGTCGCCGCGAACTACGGCGCCCTCGAAGGGCCGATGTCGGACCTGGCCATGGATTGGGGAACACTCATTCCGCTCTGGTTCCTTCTGAAGGGCACGAGGCTCAAGAGCCGGGTTGTGATAGTCACCCCTTCGAGGGGGATACCCCTGCGCCAGAACTTCGAGTTTGGGAGAGTGGTGGCAGAGGTGGCGGAGAGTGTTGAGAGAAGAGTGGCTTTTGTTGCAAGCGCAGACCAGGCCCATGCACACAAGAAGGGAGGACCCTACGGCTTCGACCGGAGGGCAGCCGAGTACGACAGCCTGGTGGCTGAAGCGGTCAAGCGGGACAGGCTGGAGAGCATCATGGACCTGAACCCCGATTTCGTCGAGGGAGCGAAGCCCGACAGCCTCTGGCAGATTGCAATGCTCGCAGGCGCTCTCTCGTTGGTCAAGATGAACGGAAGACTCGTATCCTACCAGGTCCCGACATACTTCGGAATGCTCTGTGCGACCTATTCGAGAAGGCCGTAAATCTCATCCAGAGCCCTGATTTTCGGGCAGTCGTGGGATTCCTGCGTCCCGTCCCTGTCGATCAGGACCCCTTGCATCCCTGCGTTCCTTGCCCCCACGACATCTGCCTCGTAGAGGTCCCCGACGTGGACAGCCTCGGCCGGCGCGATGTCAGCCTGACGGAGAGCTATCCGGAAAATCTCGGGGTTGGGCTTCGAGAAACCCACCAGCCCGGAGACGACTATGATCTTTAGGTATCTGTGAAGACCGAGTGTGCGTATCGCCCCCATTGTGTCCGGTGGCGCGTTGGAGACGAGGCCGAGCGTGTAGCCGTCCGAACCGAGACGGCCGAGGGTTGGGACCACGTCGGGATACAGCTCAAGCGGGATTGTCTTCTCCATGAGAGGCCACATCTGGCGCGCAAGGGTGGACACGCGCTTCACCTCTTCCTCGGGCTGTCCGGGAAAGAGGAGTTCAAACACCATGGCGTCCAGTTGTCTGTATGCCTCCTCAGTTTCGTCCCCCGTCATCTTCCTTTCGCCGCAGTCCGCCAGCCATGGAGGCTCCGCCTTGCAGTAGGCGGAGTGCACCTGCTTGGGGGTGGCAGGGTACCCGGCGTCTGAGAGGACTCGGCTGATGATCCTGTCGCGCCTCATTACGAGCAGCGTGCCTCCGAAGTCGAAAAAGACCGCGCGGACGTTCAAGGCGAAAAACGGCGAAATCCCCGGTAGATATGTTTGAACCACGCAGCGCCCGTCCGACGCCGCCCTCAGGCGTTGAACCCTGGAATGAAGGGGGTCACTAGCATACTGAACAGAAGCAGCGTTAGGACGACAGCTGTGATCACGATATAGAGCCTATCGCCCTCGGCTGCAAAGAGGAAGACGGAGATCAGCACCCGCGAGACGGGGGTCGCGATGAGGAAAATTGCCCCCAGCTGTATCCACGAGATGGCGTTGAATTCGACCAGGCCCCCGACCAAGGACTGATAGCTGACCGGGAAGATCCCGTGAGGCAATTGGTTCGGAAAGTACCTGAGCATGGTTGACGAATCGGAGGTTCCGTTCGCGGCCGCAAAGAGCACGACCCCAAACAGGATGACCGCGGCTGAGAGCAACACCCCGTACCTCAAAACGTTCCCGATTACGACGTTCATCGACTCAGGGTCCTTCAGGTTCATACGGTCACCCCCAGCGCCCCCAGTATCATCTGGACCGCAGTGACGGCCAGCACGAGAGCGAATACCAGCCTGACCGTCCTGTTGCGCGAGCGGAGCAGAATCCGGGCGCCTATGGCCGCACCAATCAGAATCCCAAGGGCTACAGGTGCCACGAGGAGAGGGTTGACGTCCCCTCTGACGAAGTAGATGCCTGCGCTCGCCGCCGCAGTCACGCCTATCATGAAGTTGGACGTCGTCGTAGATACCTTCATGGGAAGTTTCATGCCCAGGTCCATTCCCAATACCTTGAAGGCCCCACCGCCAATCCCGAGTAGGCCGGAAAGCACCCCTGCGACCGCCGTTCCGATGAGCCCTGCTGCGGGCCTTGTCGTGTTGTACTCGATTGTCTTGCCGTCCCTCTCCGGGTAGGAGCCCTTCAGGCTAAGACGCTTGGAAAGGCCCTTCAGCTCTGGGGACTTCGGAATCTCCTCTCCTATCTTCAGGATTGTCGGCACAAGGCTGGCGATCAGGATGACCCCGAAGACCAGCTCCAAGGCAGCCGAATTGGCATACGCGGCGACTGCCGCACCCACGATTGCGCCCGAAGCGCTCCCTAACTCTAGGAACATACCCACCCTGAGGTTAGTGATCTTGTCTTTGACATAGGTTGAAGCCGCCCCGCTCGAAGTGCCTATGATGGCGACTATGCTCGCCCCGATTGCGAAGTGAATGTCGACGCCGAGCAGCAAGGTGAGGACGGGGATGATCACCACTCCTCCCCCGAGTCCCACTATCGAGCCAAAGACGCCTGCGAATATGGAGACAAGAAAGATGATCAGGACGAACTCGAATATGATCAATCAGGGCGGCTCGGGTTCTAATGCATACTTAGATTTTGTCGCTTTCGCAGGCACGGCAATCGTGGGCGTTCAGCCGGCCCGTTCCGAAGCTGCCGCGACTCGCCGGCGGCCAGAGACGGAAGCGAGGCTCAGGAGTCTACTTGGCGACCACCAGTGACGGTGGTGCGTGCTGGCTCGTCTCCGACAGGCCGTATCTTGCAGCTTTCTCCAGGTCCAGGCCTCCTTTCCTGCAGACGATTCTGACGATCCTGAATGTGGCCCAGGCGCCGAGCGCAATCAGCGCCCCGGTGACGTACCTAGAGGCGAAGCTGGTATCGCTCGAGGCATGGGAGGCGTTCCTGATAGCCACCTTTGCCAGATGCTTGTAGCATGCGTAGTACACGGCAAGCTGGGATGGGTTGAGTTTCACCGAAGCGAAATCCCTGCTCTTCAGCAAGCCGAGGGGGACGTTCTGCATCGGTATAATCGTGAACTCGAATGGAAGACCGTTGTCCAGCGTGGAGTTGCTCATCCTGTTGACTAAGGCGACTGTATCCCAGTTGTCCTCAGGGGTCTCGTCCGCCTGCCCCACCTGCACTGTGAACGCAGGGCGCCAGTAGCACTTGTTCATGACGTAGGTGCCCCGCCAGACTATGTCCGCCCAAGAGCCGTCAGGGCCCACCTTGAGCGGCAGGGTCTTGTTGGGCATGTGCTCGGCAGCGAGGCGGTCGCTCCCCGTCTCGACACCCACCTGGAGGCCTATCCAGTTGTCCGGCGCCGACCGCATGACTCTCGCGAGGTTCTTCATCAGGTCCGGGTAGGCCGCCGGTATCGAAATTCGGCCGTGAGTCGGGTTGGTGTGGCCGATCCCAGGGGTTGCCATGACGGTCTTTGTCAGCTCGACGAGGGCCTCCTCGTTGGGGGCAAAGTTCCTGCCGTGCTCATAGGCGAATATCTCGTCGCTGTGCAGCCAAGCGTTGCTCATCCCCGACCGAACGTTGACCTCGATCTCCCGCCTGACCTTCTCTGGGGGGTAGTAGCGGAGGGGCCTGAGGGTGACCTCGCAGAAGTCGCAGCCGATGCCGCAGCCCCTCATGACCTCCACCATTCCCTTAACCGATGGGCCGACTATCTCAGGGATGTCCTCGAGCTTCGGGAACTGCTTCGAGAACTGGTACCTCGTGATGAACTTCGAGTTGGCCTGCCATTGCTTGTGAAATGTCTCGTCAAAGGTCTGGTACCCATGAAAGAACTCGGTGTTCTCGCTGGAGTCTTCGAGTACGTAGCGGAACAGGTCGGAGATTATGTCGTCCGCCTCCCCTTGAAAGGCAAAGTCGATGCCGTTCTTTTCCAGCTCCTCCGGCCTCACGGTCAGCTCCCATACGCCGGGGCCTCCGACGACCACCTTCGCCTTCTTCCCTGCCCTTGCTCGGTTGACTCGTGCCATCAGGGTCTCGAACTCCTTCTGGACGTACGCGGGAGACTTAGTGTCGAAGAACACTGCATAGGACATGGTGAGGGGGCCGAGCCCGAGCGGGTCCATGGTGGTCACCCCGATTAACTCCGTGTCGTCGTCGACAAAATCCTGGATGTGGTCCTCGTGGGCGACCACTACATCCTCTCTCGGGTAGTCCTTCAGAACTGCAGCCTCAAGCTTCCGAATGGAATACGGGGCTATCGCTGCCCTCCCATCGACCGCCGGCGGAGGAGGCCCCTTCAGAAACGAGTAGAACGAGTTTGGAAGAACGCCCGTCGGCGCACTTGCTAGGAAGTCGAGGAGTGGGACGCTCCGGTAGTTGCGGGCCAGAGTGGTGTCTGAGACCAAGACATAGCGTGCCAACCTCGCATCACCCAGGTTGTCGTCGGAGGTGCCTAAAAAATCCTATAGCTCCCTGCTCGTTCAAATCGGGGCTCAGGTTGGGCTAGGGCAGCTGGGCAATCTCCGAGAGAGAAAGATTCGACGTGGCTGAGAAGTCGTAGTCGTTGGCATCGTAACCAGCCTCGCAGTATTCGTCTCTGTGCTTGATCAGCAACCAAGCCTCTTTGGTGGCGCCGAACCCTCTGGTGCGCACCAAGGCAAAGGACCCTCGAAGCTTCTTGCCGTAGAGGAAGAATTTCAGGTTCCCGTCCCTCAGACCCGCCGAGGCTGTCTCTTCAGCCTCGGCTCTGTCCTTCACCAGCCTTCTGGAGCCTTTTCCAATCTCAACCTCAGGGGTGTAAGTCCCCTCGTCCCAAATCATGACCGCTCCTGCTCCGTAGCCTCCCTGGGGAATGACCCCCTCGAAGTGCCTGTACTCGAGATCATGGGGTCCTGTGGGCATGGCCAGCCGCTTGACATCTGGGTCGAGGGTAGGGCCTTTCGGGACTGCCCAAGACGGCATGACTTCCCCAATCTCGAGCCTGAAATCATAATGAAGTGATGTCGCCCTGTGCTTGTGAACCACGAAGGCGAGTAATCCCTCCGTCATCTGCGTAGTTGCGACCCGGACCAAGGAAAAAGGGTTTTGCGGGGGGAGAACTCCTGTGCTTCCTAAGAAGGAACTGGAGCAACCAAGCGGGCGACTAGGTTAGCCCCATTCCTACCGCTAGACCGAGATGCAATTGGTGGCTAGTCGAGTTATCAGCTGACAACGTGAT
>Ga0187769_10001805_pt1 | contig 12344 bp, 8 predicted proteins | sample 0116_SJ02_MP02_1_FD_133140 | JGI IMG/M metagenome (GOLD analysis project Ga0187769, IMG submission 133140) | Tropical peat soil microbial communities from peatlands in Department of Meta, Colombia - 0116_SJ02_MP02_10_MG | ecosystem: Environmental > Terrestrial > Soil > Wetlands > Peat | place... | reverse complement strand
CTGTCGTATCTGTGCCGGGCAAGGACGTCGCAGGCGGCCGTTTCGCCGGCCACAGCGGGGCATCCCGTTCAGATGGGCGCACCGGGCCGGCCGATCGGGCTGCGCATCTCCAGGGCCCGCGCCAAGACCCGCTACCGGATTGGCCTTGTGCCTTGACCTGCGCTGAGACGCTGGAAGATCCTAGATCGGAGACCAATGCGGGCACGGTCGGGTTGAGGGGGGCCGGGGCATGAGCGATACCGCCACGCGCTGGCAGGACGGGCGGCCGCGCCGCGCGGGCGGGCCGGCGTTCGACCTGCTCGTATCGAAGCTGCGCCGCCCGCTGACGCGGGCCGGAACGGTGCGCCGTCCGCTGCTGATCGAGCGGCTGGCGCGGGCCGATCACCCGGTCGTGTCGGTGGTGGCGCCGGCCGGGTACGGGAAGACGACGCTGCTGTCGCAGTGGGCCGAGGCTAATGGCCAGGCCTTCGCCTGGGTGTCGGTGGACGAGCCGGACAACGACCCGAAGGTCCTGCTGACCTACGTCGCCGAAGCCCTCAACGAAGTGGAGCCGGTTGGCGACCGGGTATTCGCCGCCCTGGCCTCGCCGGGCAGCTCGGTGCCCGGCTCGGTCGTCCCCCGGCTGGGGGCGGCGTTCTCCTCGATGACCTCGCCCGTGGCGCTGGTGCTGGATGACGTGCACGTGCTGCGCGACGCAGAGTGCCGGTCCGCGCTGTCGGTGCTGGCTGATCACGTGCCGGACGGCTCCCGGCTGGTGCTGGCCGGACGAGATGAGCCGCCGCTGCGGATCGCGCGGCTGCGCGCCGAGGGCAAGGTCCTGGAGATCGGGCCCGCTGAGTTGTCGCTGACGCTCGGCGAGGCGGCATCGCTGCTGCGCAGTGCTGGTGCGGTACTGGGTGAGAGCGAGGTAGCGGCGTTGCATCAGCGGACTGAGGGATGGCCCGCGGGACTGTACCTGGCGGCGCTGTATCTGAGGGAGGCCGACCCGGTGGCGGGTTCGGCGGTCTCCTTCGGCGGCGGTGACCGGCTGGTTAGCCAGTACATGGAGTCGGAGTTCCTGGTGCGGATCTCGCCGCGGCAGCGGGATTTCCTGACCCGGACCGCGGTGCTGGAGCGGATGTGCGGGACGCTGTGCCAGGCGGTACTGGAGCTGCCCGGGTCTGCCGCGACCCTGGAGGGGCTGGCCCGGTCGAACGTGCTGCTGGTGCCGCTGGACCGGAGCGGGCAATGGTACCGGTACCATCACCTGTTCCGGGACATGCTGCTGGCTGAGCTGCAGCGTCGTGAGCCCGGCCTGATGCCGGTGCTGCGGAGGCGCGCCGCCAGCTGGTGCCTGCAGAACGGCCTGCCCGAAGAGGCGCTGGAGTACTCCATCGCGGCCGGGGACGTCGACACGGCGGCCCGCCTGGTGGGGGGCCTTGGGGTGCCGACCTACCGGCAAGGCCGGGTCACCACCGTCCAGCGGTGGTTCGGGTGGCTGGAAGGGCGGGGCGGGATCGAGGCGTACCCCTTGCTTGCCGTGCTCGCCTCGCTGCTGGCCGCGTTGACGGCGCGGCCGGTCGAGGCCGAGCGGTGGGCCGATGCGGTCGATCGCTGGAGGGACGCGGGCGCGTCCCGGCCCGGTGACCCCGCCGCCGAGGTATGGGCCGCCTTGATGCGGGCCCTGCTGTGCCGCCGCGGCGTCGAGCAGATGCGCGCCGACGCCGACGAGGCCGTGCGCAGGTTCGCGGCGGCGAGCGTGGCAGATCCGGCACCGGTGCTGATCCAGGGGATCGCACGGGTCCTTTCCGGTGACCTCGACGGCGGCGATGCCTGCTTCCAAGATGCGGCCGGTGCCGCCGAGGCGGCCGACTCGCCCGATGTTGCGGCCAACGCGCTGTGCCAGCGGTCGGTGCTGGCAATGGCACGCGGCGAGTGGAGCCAGGCCGAGGTCTTCGCCGGCCAGGCACGCACCGCGTTGCGCCAGGCCCGGCTCGAGGAGAGCTACCTGACGCCGCTGGTCTGCGCGGTGCAGGCTCGTGCGGCCCTACACCGGGGAGATGTCCCGGCCGCGCGCCGGGACCTCGTCAGTGCTCAGCGGGTGCGGCCCTTGCTGACCTATGCGCTTCCCTACCTCGCCGTTCAGGCGAGAGTAGAACTCGCCCGCGCTCATCTCGCGCTGGCCGACCTTGAGGGCGCTAGGACGCTCCTGCGGGAGATCGATGAGCTGCTCCGGCGGCGGCCCGGCCTGGGAACCCTAGCCGACGAGGCTCGGGCGCTCCGGGACCAGCTCTCCAAGGAACGCGGCTCGAACGCGCCCGGGCCGTCCGCGCTGAGCGCCGCCGAGCTGCGCCTGCTGCCGACGTTGTGCACGCACCTGTCGTTCCCCGAGATCGCCGCGGAGATGTTCTTGTCCCGCTACACGATCAAGTCTCAGGCGTTCTCGATCTACCGCAAGCTGGGGGTCTCCTCCCGCAGCCAGGCGGTCGCCCGGGCGCGGGACCTGGGCCTTCTCGATTTTTGATAATTCGCTTTTCATACCGTCGGGACGATGGCACCCGGCCCGGCACGAGGTGCAATCGATGAGGGCCCGACGGCGAGCGGAGGCATATGGGCCAGACGATCAGATTCCAGGAGATCTTGCGCAGGTTGACGATCATCGATGAAGGCTTCATCGAAGACCAGGCCGTACTCGGGCTCGGCCTGACCGGAGTATCGGCCCTTGATGCCAAGACTGCGGCGCTGCTGCGCCTGGGGGCGTCGGCGGCGATCGGGGCACCGGGGGAATGCCTGCAATGGAGCGCTGGCCGGGCGCTGGCAGCGGGCGCCACCGAGGAGGAGATCGCCGAGGCGCTGCTGGCGATCGCCCCGGTGACCGGGCTCGCCCGGGTCGCCGCCGCGGCACCCGGTGTGGCCACCGCGCTCGGCTATGACATCACGGCCGCGCTGGAGGACCTGGACGATGGCTAAGGCTCCCCGGCCGGCGCCGCGGCACCTGAGGAAGGCCTCTGGCTGCGCCAGCGGCCGAGCTTGCATGCGGGGCCGGATGAAACAGATGTCCGGTGAACGGCGATGAATGCCGAGTTCTTCGCGCTGGCATTCAGCGCGGCGCTGAACCCCAAGCTGCTGGCCCTGGACCTGCTGCTGATCGAGAACCGGCGGCCGCGGGCGATGTTCTTGTGCGTACTGCTGGCCGGGATGACCGTGGCCCTGACCATCGGCCTGCTGGACGTGCTCACCGTCCACGCCGATGCGATCAGCCACCAGGGCAAGGCCAGCGCCGGAGTCGACCTGGCCATCGGCCTGCTGCTGCTGGCCGCCGGCCTGCTGCTGGCCACCGGCCGCCTGCACGGCCGCAAGCGGGCACCGGTCCCGGCAGGTAACGCCCTGCCAGAGCAGCCGGAGAAGACGGACAAGAAGGACAGCTGGGCGGCCCGGGTGCTGGCCGAGCCGCGGCTCGGGCTGGCCATGCTGGTCGGCGCGCTGGTCGGCCTGCCGGGCGCCAGCTACCTGACCGCGCTGCACCATCTGGTCAAGGGAAGTACTCCACGGCGACCCAGGTCATCGCCGTTGTCGTGTTCGTGGTCATCGAGTTCTTGCTGATCATCATTCCGTTCGTGTTCCTGGAGCTGCGGCCGGAGGGTACCAAGGCACTGCTCAAGCGCTCCCAGGACTGGCTGCTGGGCCACGCGTTGCAGCTCATGGTGGCCATCGCCGTGCTCTTGGGCGCCTACCTGACGGTCAGCGGCCTGATACGCCTCAGCTGACCAGGCACCGTGACCGGCCCGCCTGCCGCCCGCGGCCGCAGATCCGCTTCCCAGACCAGGCCAGTGACAAGATACCGCGGACTTAGCAGGCTGAGCGGAAGCGGATCGACGGCAATCACCGGACATAACAGCATGTGAGGACCGTCATGGGGCCGAAACCGGTCGTAGGTGTGCCGCGGCCGAGGGCTTGGGATCCAGCAGCCAGGACTTGGGCAGGCCGAGCCCCAGCCCCGGCCTGATCCGCGACCAAGCCTTCGTCAATGATCTCCAGCTTGCGCAGGATCTCCTGGAATCTGATCGTCTGGTCCATACCGTCCTCGCCGCCGGAGCGCCCAGATGCATCCCGGACCGGGCAAGCCCATCACCTCTACGGTCGTGCCGCGAACGTGATCGTCACATCGCCCCGATGTGGGTATGCGTTCAATGACCAGCGTGGCAGCGGCGGGTCCTGCTGCTGGGCACACAGCGCCCGCCGCTGCTGATGCGTTGGGGTGTCCTTGTGCTCGGGGCGCCCCGTGTTAGCACACCGGGACAAACGGCGCGGCGGCGAAGGCTAGGCGCCGAGCAGGCCGATCGCCGTCGCTTTTTGCACCGCGTCGTTGCGGGAGGAGACGCCCAGCTTGCGGTAGATCGAATACATCTGGCTTTTGACCGTGTACCTGGACAGGAACAGCCGCTCGGCGATCCCAGGGGTGTTGAGGTGCGTTTGCAGGTAGGGAAGCAGCCGCAGCTCGGCTGGGGTAAGCGGCGACCTTCCGGTCGCTTCGGTGGTGGTGCTGGAGGCAAGGACGCGGCGGAACTGTTCGACCTGATCGGTGAGGGTCCCGAGCGCCGGGCGCTGGCGCAGGATGTCGTCGATCTCGCTCAGAAGCTGGCGGGCCGTCGCCACTTCGGCCAGGGCGAAGTACACCCTGGCCAGCTGCAGCCGCAGCCGGACGGCCACCTGCGGGTGCGCGTAGGTGGCGCCCGGGCGGGCCCGCATCCCCCGGGTGAGCTGGCGGCGTGCCCCGGTCAGGTCACCGCGGTGCACGGCGAGCCGGGCCGCCTCGGGGAAGGCCAGCAGGCACGCGGCGTAGTCGTGCAACCGGTTCTCATCGATCGTGGCCAGCGCACGCTCCAGCCGCCCCGCCGCCTCGTTCCAGTCGCCGCGATCCATAGCCAGCATCGCGAGTTCGGATTCGCCCAGGACCATCAAATCGGTGATGCCCATCGGGACGGCGACGGCCAGTGCTTCGGTGAGCAGGCGGCGAACCTGGTCGAGGTGCCCGGCGAGCAGGTGCGCTTCGCCGAGCTGGTAGAGCGCCTCGGCGCGCCACGGGCTCCAGGAGGGCTCGTGGGCGACCGCGAAGGCCGCGTCGGCCATCATCTGCTCCGGGCCGCTGGCACACATGGCGGCCCGCACCATGGCCCGGGCCGACTCGAAGGAGGCCGACCCGTCCGCAGGCGCACCGTCGAACGAGGCAGCGTCAAGGAACGCCGCCCACCGCTCCGCCCCGGCCGTGTCATCTGTCAGCACGCCCACCCAGCACGCGAACACGGCCAGCGGCGGGTAGCGCTCGATGTTCGCATCGCCGATTGCGCGGCACCAGCGCCGAAGGGTCGCGATCTGCCCGGCGTTGTCGAGCATCAGGACGAACGGAACCAGGCTCGTGCGGAACTCCGCGGCCAGCCGCGGCGCGGCGCGGCCCAGTACCGACACGCCGGGACCGCTCACGTCGGCGACCAGGTCAGCGCCACCTAGGCCCGCCCGGTACCACGCCGACGCCAAGGACACGAGCAGCGTCGAGGGATCATCATCGAGGCGGTCGAGAGACACCCACGCCACCCGGCGATCCTCCGCGGCGGCCCACTCGGCCAGGAACATCGACTTGCCATAGCCCGCCGGCGCCGTCACCGTGACCAGCGGGCAATCGCTCGAACGAGCGGTTGCAACAAGGTGGGCTCGGCTGACGGCGCCCGGGTGCAGCTGCGGGGCGGCAAACTTGGCGTCAAGCGGCAACCGGCTAAGTTCAGGCGCTGCGGGAGTCGCTGCATTCGAGTCCACGATCACGGTCGGACCTTCTCTTTTCTGGGCCCCGTCGGCCGCGCCGGCCCGGCGGCACGGTCAGCCAGGCCGGACCGTTCGCGCACGTCAGTACCGACCATGACCCCGACAGTCTTGCCACCCAAAAGCCTGTTCCCAAAATGCTGATATGAGCCGTCGGACCAGGTCAATGGACACTTGTGCCGGGGAAAGGACATAAGTGTACGGCCGTGATCCGGCGTCCCGGCGATACGAGACATGCAGTGCCAGAGGTGGCGATGTGCTGGAAGACGCCGGCACGAAGATCGACTCGGCCGCCAGCACGCTGCTCACCGATTACGTGTCGGCCACCTGCCTCGGGGAAAGCGTGTCTGGCTGGTCTGGCTCGGTGGGCGAGGATCTTCGTTTACACCGGCACGGTCGGGCGCCGCCGTAGGAACGTCCATTTTGCGTACAACTTTCTGGCTCGCTCTCGCCCGCATTGACCTGCCGTTTCCCTGCCCTTCACATCGTTTGCTGCTCTTAGTCCCCAGCGCCCTGTCTGTGCCTGGTTCCATCCTGAATCTGTCGTCGAAGCCGCTACGAGCCTTGCATTACCAATGATCATGGCCCGCGCGGCGCGCGGAGAGAGGCGGGCCGATGGCCGTCAGGGTGAGCGCCGAATCGGGATTCGACGCTGCCTACATGCTGAAGGGGCAGGCTAAGCGCGCCACGCCAGAGCGGACGGCGGGAGGCTACTACATCAATGCGGCGCAGGCGGGGGAGGCGCCGGGCCGGTGGTTCGGTAGGGGCGCCGAGGCGCTGGGGTTCGCCGAGGGCCAGGTGGTGGAGGCGGTGCCGTTCCTGGCGGTCTACCGGCAGGTTCACCCGGTGACGGGGGAGCGGATGGGCCGGGCGCCGGGCGGTTACGCCAAGACGAAGGACATCCTGGCCCGGCTGCTGGCCGCCGAGCCGCACGCCACCGCGGAGCGGCGGCTGGAGCTGGAGCGGGAGGCGGCCCAGCACACCAGGCGGTCCCCGGCCTACACCGACGTGACGGCCAGCCACGACAAGACGATCTCGATCGTGCACGCCGCGATCCGCGAGCAGGAGCGGCGGGCGCGGCTGGCCGGGGACGCGCAGGCGACCGTGCTATGGCGGGCACGTGGGGCCCGTTGGCAGGAGATCTTGCAGGAGGGCAACCGGCGGGGCCTGCAGTACATGCAGCAGATGGCCGGGTGGACCCGCACCGGTTACCACGGGAAGCGGATCGACGGCGTCGAGCCAGGCAGGTGGGAGCGGGCACTGCCTATCGTGACGACGTGGCTGCAGGGCACTAACCGCCAGGGCGAGCCGCATGATCACAGCCACAACCTGTTCGCCCGGATGGCGATCACCGAATCAGACGGGAAGACGCGGGCTCTGGACACCATGCGGATCCGCGGCCACCTGGGCGGCAGGTCTGCGGTGGTCGCCGCCTACGTGGAGTCGGCGCTGACGCGCGAGTTCGGCGTGCAGTGGGTGCGCCGCGCGGATGGCATGGGCAACGAAATCAACGGCGTCACGCAGGAGTGGAAGGACGCCTTCTCCACCCGCACCCAGCAGGTGGACGACAAGGAGCGACGGCTCGCGCTGGACTGGGAGCTGCGGTTCGGACGCAAGCCGACCGCGCGGGAGATGCTCTTCATCCGGCACACTGCGCGCGACTACTCGCGCAAGGCCAAGGACGACGCGCAGATCGACTGGGACGCGCTCACCCGTGAGTGGGACGAGACGATCGGCGGTCGGCTCGCCGAAGTCGCTGACGCCACCCTGGGCCAATGGGGCCCCGCACCCGCGGCGTCCAGCCGGGGGGCGCACGAGCAGGCGATCCGCGCCGCGCTGGCCCGAGTGCAGCGTGAGCACAGCACCTGGACGAAGGCGGACCTGATGAAGGCGCTGGGCTGGTCGATGGGCCCGGAGTTCGCCCACGTGGACCCGGACGAGCGGCAGGAACTGCTGTTCGCCCTCACCGAGCGGGCGCTCAGCCCGGACTTCGGGGTCAAATGCCTGGAGGCGCCGGAGTGGCCGCCGGTGCCGCAGGCGCTGCGCCGCGAGCTCGACGGGCGCAGCGTCTACACCGCGCCCGGCACTGAGCGATACGCCACACACGGGCAGCTGTCGATGGAGGAGGCGCTGGTTCAGCGCGCGCAGCGGCACGGCGCCCCGTTCATCACGCGGGAGGCGCTGGCCGCGCGGCTCGGCGCGGACCCCGACGTGCTGGACGCGGTCTTGCGCGAGCATACGCAGGACGCCGCGCGGCGCACCCGCGCCGGGCTGCGCCTGGACCAGGCGTCGATGATCTACGAAGCCCTCACCTCGGACCGGCGGGTCTCGGTCGGCGTCGGTCCGGCCGGGTCCGGCAAGACCTATACGGTCGGCCTGGCCGCCCGCGCATGGGAGGCAGGCGGCGGGCGGGTGATCGGAATCACCAACTCGCAGGCCGCGCGGAACGTCCTTGCCGAGGCCGGTGTCAGCGACGCCTGGAACTCGACCCGGTTCCTGAACTGGATGAGCCGAGACCACGGCACACGGCTGCCGTCCCGGACGCTGATCGTCATCGACGAGGGCAGCACCATGTCGATGACCCACCTGGCCGGGATCGTGGCACTGGCCGAGCGGGACCACGCCAAGGTGCTCATCACCGGCGACCATCAGCAGCTTGCCGCGGTGGAAAGCGGCGGCGGGATGAGCCTGCTCGCTGACCGCCTCGGTCATACCCAGCTGGCGTGCCCGGTCCGGTTCGCGGCCGGCTGGGAGCAGCGGGCCAGCCTGCGGCTGCGCGAAGGCGACAAGACCGCGCTGGAGACCTACGACGAGCACGGCCGGATCACCGGCGGCGCCCGGGCCCAGGTGTTCGAAGACGCCCGCCGCGCCTACCTCGCCGCCCGGCTGGCCGGCGAGGACGTCCTTCTGATGGCCTACACCCGGGAGGACTGCCGCGAGCTGAGCCGGATCATCCGCGACGACCTGATCCACCTGGGCCTGGTCGACCGCAGCCGGTCCGTCTCGCTGGCAGGCGAGACGCGCGCTTCAGCGGGGGACCTGATCGTGGCCAGGGAAAACGACCACCGGCTGGTGACCGACCCGGGGCACACACTGGCCAACGGGGACATCCTCCGGGTCGAGGCGGTCACAGACCAGGGCCTGCTGGTGCGCCGGGTGATCGAGGCGGGGAACGCAGGCCAACGGCTGGCGGAAGCGACGGTGCTGTACCCGGCGGCCAGGCTCGCCACCACCGACCTGGGTTACGCGGTCACCGGGCACACCGGGATGGGCGGCACTGTGCAGCACGGCGAGGCCGTGTTCCGCGGCCGCGAGCCGCGCGAATGGACCTACGTGGCGCTCACCCGCGGACGCGAGCGCAACATGGCCAGAGTGATCACCGAGCCGACGGCCGCCGACCCGGCACCGGGGACCGACGCGGATCCGGAGCTGGCCCGGCACGAGCTGCTGGTGCGGGAGCGGGCCGGCCTGCCACCCGAGCCGGCCAGACCCCGGCCGGATCGGCGGGAGCCGGTCGCCGTCCTCGCCGACTGCCTGGACCGGGAGGCGGTGGAGGACTCGGCGACCGAATACCAGCGAAAGAGCCTGGTCCGGGCTGATCACCTCGCCCTCCTGCACGCCCGCTGGGCCGACCACGTCCGGGTCGCCGACCACGAGCGCTACCGCCGCCTGGTGCAGGACGCTCTTCCGCAGGAGTGGCGCGGCAAGCTCAGCCCGCAGGCCACCTGGATGTACCGGACCATGAAGGCTGCCGAGCTGGCCGGCCTGGACGCCGGAGACGTGGTCCGGGCCGCTGTCCGGTCCCGGCCGCTCGAGGGGACCCGCGATGTGGCCAGTGTGCTCGACGCCCGGATGCGGGCGATGACCGAGCCGCTCGTGCCGCTGCCGCAGCGCCGGTGGAGTGACCAGGTGCCCGAGATCGCTGGCACGGACCGGCAGGAGTACCCGCGTCAGCTCGCCGAAGCGATGGATGACCGCAAGGAACGCATCGGCGAGCACGCCGCGCAGGCGCAGCCTGAGTGGGCGCTGCACGCCCTGGGCCCTGTCCCCGGCGATCCGGTCGCCCGGTTGGACTGGCAACAGCGGGCCAGCGCGATCGGTGCCTACCGCGAGCTGTACGGCATCGACGACCAGGCCGACCCGCTCGGCCCAGAGCCCGCGGGCAGCTCGCCCGACCAGCGGGCCGCCTGGCACGCCGGATTCGCCGCCCTCACCCGCACCGACACCGTCGACGTGCGGGCACTGCCCGAGGCCTCGCTCTGGCACCTGCGCGACAGCTACCACGACGAGACGGCATGGGCGCCCCTTCACGTGGGCAGCCAATTGCGCGGCGTCCGCCTCGTCGCCGAAAACGCCCGCCAGCACGCCATCCGCTCCGCCGCCGAGGCACAGGCGGCCAACGACCCGGAAACCGCCGGGCGCCACGCGGCCATGGCGGAGTCGGCCCGCGCCCTGCAGCAGGTCTGCCGCCGGATCGAGGTCACGCTGGAGACGACGATGGAAGACCGGCGCGCCTGGGACCAGCTCACCGTCGGCCCGCGCCGCCTGGCCGTGGCCGCCGACTCCGAGCTGCGCCGCCGCCACCCGGACCAGCCCATCGAACCGCTCCGCTCAGCCGAGGCCAGAGTGCCTGAAGACGATGGCATCAGCAAACCCCTGACCGAATCCAGGCTGGCTGAGCCGCCCGAATGGGCAACCGGGCTTGCCGAGCAGCGCCGCGCCTTCCAGGAAAGGCTCGAGGAACGGCAGAACGTGATGATCCCTGACGAGGACCCCGACTACGAGTTCCTCGGTCAGGCGTGGCCATGGCAGGATCGGGACCCCGATTGCATCCTCCAGCCGCCCAAGCCTGAACTGCGGCCCTGCTCCGGCGTCGAACGGCTCGCCGGACGCGAAATACCAGACCTGGAAGCCGAGGGATAACCTGCGGACGCGAGATTACTCGCAGGAGGAGGCAGCAGTGGATCCGATCGATGCCGTGAGGCTCAGCGACGCTCAGCGCGATCCGGACGAGTGCGACGATCCTGACTGCGCATGCCACGAAGACGCCGGCCGTCCTCGGCCCGGTGACGGCGCGGCCGAAGTCACCATGACCGAGGTATACAACCCGGGCGCTGCTTACTGACCCAGGTCAGGCTCGAGTCCGAATAGTTCGTCCATCACCTCTGCGCCCGTAGTAATCACCGGGCGGAGCTCGCGCCGGTATACGGTCTCGGTGACCCGGGTTGAACTGTGACCGACCAGCCGGGCGATCTCCTCCGAGCTGATGCCCCGCTGGCTCATGAGCGAGACGAAGGACGTGCGCAGCTCCCGCGGAGTCCACTCGCCCCCGATCCCCGCCGCCCTGCAGACGTCCTTGAACATCCGCCGGACGTTGCCCGCATCCAGCGGCGTTCCGATCTGGGTCGCGAAGACCAGCCCATGCTCCTGCCACAGGTCACCCGCTGCCGCCCGGTCGTGCCGCTGGCTCTCGCGGTGATCGCGCAGCGCGTCGACGGCCACCCGAGGCAGCCCCAGCGTGCGGCGCGATCGCCCGGTCTTGGTATCACCATGCGCTCGCACCGACCGCCAGACCGCCACGCTCGGCGGCACCGCCGGGTCGGCGTCGGGCCGGCCGTCCAAGTCGACATGATCCCAGCGCAGCGCCCGCGCCTCCTCCGTCCGGACCCCGACGAGCAGGCACAAGACGATGTAGGCGTGCATGAGCGAGGGCGGCCGCGGGGGACGCCCCGGGAACTCTTGCGTCGTCCGCGGCTGCCTCGACGCCCGGAGCAGGGCTGCGGCTTGTTCGAGAGCCAGAGCCTTACTGGGACGGCCGTCTCTTCCTTTGGGCGCGTCCACCAGCGCGGCCACATTCCGGGCTATGAGATCGTTCGCCTCCGCGTGCCGGATCGCCCGCTCCAGGCCCAGCCGGGCGATGCTGACCGTCTCGGTCGAGTGCGTCCTGGCCAAGCGGGCCAGCGCCGCGCGGACATCGGCTGCCGACAGCTCAGCAAGGACCTTGTCTCCCAGGTCATGGAGCACTGGTTTGAGCACGTTCCGGTACTTCGCCACGGTCTGGGTCGAGCGGCCGTCCATGCCGTCACTGAGCCAATCCTGGACCGCCAGCCCGAGCGTGTAATCGCGGGGTGCCCGGACAGATCGGGCAAGCTCCTCGTGCACGGCCTTGAGCTTGTCCTTCACCTCTTGCTTGGTCGTGCCGCTGACAACCCGGCGGATGCGCCTGCCGTCCGGGCCGTAACCGAGGCTGGCCGCGCCGACGTAGCGCTTTCGTCGGGCCACCCAGTAGATGGCGTCGTCACCCCAGCCTCGGCGAGCCATAGCCCGAGCATAGGCACCCGCACAGACAATGGCTAGCAGATTGGCTAGCACGCGAATAGAATTTGATCTTGATTGAAGCGGAGAGTGACGGCTGAACTGCTATAACTTTGGTGGGCCGTACTGGATTTGAACCAGTGACCTCTTCCGTGTCAGGGAAGCGCTCTCCCACTGAGCTAACGGCCCGAGTACCTCGCCGAGATGCTACCAGAGCCGCCAGTGGTCCGCGCGAG
>Ga0187769_10001803_pt1 | contig 12347 bp, 11 predicted proteins | sample 0116_SJ02_MP02_1_FD_133140 | JGI IMG/M metagenome (GOLD analysis project Ga0187769, IMG submission 133140) | Tropical peat soil microbial communities from peatlands in Department of Meta, Colombia - 0116_SJ02_MP02_10_MG | ecosystem: Environmental > Terrestrial > Soil > Wetlands > Peat | place... | reverse complement strand
TGGGTGGTTCAGGGTAGAAAAAGCGAGTATCAAGTCATGCCTGACATACCGTTCTGTTACTGTGACGATTACTACTTTCGAGTAATGGATAAGAAGCGAGGCTTATGTTACCACATAATCGCACAACGTATTGCAGCAGCCCTAGGCAAGTTCGAGAAGATACAAAAGAACGATTCACAATATTCAACCGTCACAGACCGATGGCGCGCAAAAGAAACAGGCCGCAAATCAGACTGAGTAGTTTTTAAATGGGAATTTGCTCTCTACCGACAGGCGGACGTTGGGATCTTGACAACTGATGATGCATGGGAACTGTTCCAGATTGGCATAACATTCCTAGCGTTCCTAGCGGTAATTGTAATCTTCGTCTATCTAGCCTATGAGAAACCTGCAGCATAAGCAAGTTGATTGTTCCGCCGCATACTGCATTAGACAATTTTCGATGGATGGTAAAGCGGAGCGGGCTGGAAGCCTGCAAAGTCTAGGGTGAACTGGTTGATGGAGAATGCGTTCGCGCAATTGCATAGGCCCATCCGTGTTCACTTGGAGAGTGTTGGATTAGAGGAGCCAAGCGACATACAGAAAATCGCCATACCACCTATACTTGAAGGCCGAAACGTTCTCGTGATCGCCCCTACCGGTACCGGAAAAACGCTTGCTTCTGTCCTCCCGATTTTCAACATGTTCATTGAACGTCGGTCCGCAGGTGAAACGAAAGGCATCTCGATTCTTTACGTCACTCCGTTGAGGGCTCTAAACCGGGATATTGTTCGTAGGCTTACCGATATTGGTAGAGAATTAGACATTAAAGTCCAGGTTAGGCACGGCGATACCACTATGAGCGCTCGCGCCGCGCAGGCAAGAGCACCGCCCGAAATGCTGGTTACGACCCCCGAGACCCTGCAAGCAATCCTTCCGGGTAAGAGAATGCGGGAACACCTCAAAGGTGTCATGTGGGTTGTAATCGATGAGATTCATGAACTTGCTACTGACAAACGAGGCATCCAACTAGCATTAGCGTTGGAACGATTGGAATACTTGACTGGCAGCAGTTTTCAAAGAATAGGGCTTTCCGCGACCGTTGGTGAAGAAGAAAAGGTCGGTCAGTTCCTCGCAGGGACAAACCGAAGTGTGACGGTAGCGAAATCAGATGAACTACGCCAAGTCCAGATTGGGATTCAATACGTAACGCCCAACTCCGAAGACACTAAAAATGCTGAGAAGTTCGGATTACCACCAACAACCATCGCTAGATCAAAGAGAATCGGAGAAATAATTTCAGACAAACGCTCGACACTAGTTTTCACAAATACTCGCGAACAAGCAGAGGCGGTAGGGTCACAGCTACGTGCCTTGAAGCCGGAGTTACCGATACGCGTCCACCATGGATCACTTTCACGTGAAATTCGCGAAGAAGTTGAGAAGGCTTTCCACGACGGGTCGCTGAAGGGTGTAATCTGTACTTCTTCACTGGAGCTGGGGATGGATATTGGTAGAGTCGAATACATGATCCAGTACATGTCCCCCAGAATGTCCACGCGCCTAATCCAAAGAATCGGCCGAAGCGGCCATACTTTGCGAGGGCTCGCCCAAGGAACTATCATAGGCGCATGGGCCGACGATCTTTTGGAATCGGCCGTGTTGGCCGCTAACGCCAAAGCCTCAAGAATTGAGAAAACAGTAATACACGACAACGCGCTCGACGTATTGGCACATCAAATAGCCGGCATCGCACTCGATTTGAAGCGAGCCAAACTCGCCGAGATCTATGAGATTATTCAACAGTCGTACCCCTACCGCAACTTCACGGGCGAAGAGTTACATGACTTCGTAAAGTTCCTCGACTCAATCAGAATAATCAGACTCATCGACGACGTGGTATCAGCCCGTTTCCCGAGAACCTTCAGATATTACTATGAAAACCTCTCAGTCATCCCTGACGTAAAGAGATTCGATGTCTTCGACTTCTTCAGAAAACGACGAATTGGCACCCTCGATCAAGGATTCGTGTCCAGGAAATGTAAAGGCGGCACGATTTTCATCATCCATGGACAAACTTGGAAGATCATCAACGTAAACGAAGAAAAGCTCTCGGTCGAAGTGGAACCCACCGCTCCCACACTCGACGCGATTCCGAGTTGGGAGGGGGAAATCATTCCCGTCAGCTACGAAACCGCCCAAGAAGTCGGCAGGTTGAGAGCATACATAGCTTCGATAATGGATCAACCGGCAGAACTAAAAAAGCTCCAGCGACAGCTCCAACTCAGCGAAGACGCCCTTGTCAAAATTACTGATACAATAAGCGCCCAACTGAAACATTCACAACTACCGTCAGATCGGCGCATCATTATCGAGAAATTCGAGAACTGCATCATCATCCATGCGTGTTTTGGTAGTACGGTTAACGACACGCTTGCGATGATCCTCGCCTCCCTATTGAGTTCAAAGTATGGAGTGAACGTAGCAACCCAAACTGACCCATACCGAATAGCGCTCATATGCCCCTTCAAAGTTGAACCTGAAACCGTAGCCCTTGAACTTCAAAAGTTCACGCCGGAAGACGTTGAGAAGGTTTTGGTGGAAGCCCTCCAGAATTCAGATCTCTTCGCATGGCGACATTGGCACGTAGCCAGGCGCTTCGGCGTCATAGAGAGGAAAGCCGACTACAAATCAAACCGAGGACGGATGCTCGTCCGCGCGATGAAGCAGTCACAGGTCAACACTGAAACCCAAAGAGAAGTTCTACTCGACAAATTCGACCTACTAACCACACAGGAGACCGTTGCAAAGATCCTTAATCGGGAAATTGCCATCGACATAGTCACCGAAAAAGCCGACACGTGCTCCCCCTACGCCACACCAATCGTCGACAAGATAATCCCACATGACTTACTCAGGCCCGTAGTCCCTTCCAAGTCGCTAACCGAAATTGTTCGAGAGCGACTCCTATCAGAAACGGTCCGGCTAGTCTGCATCTTCAACGGCGACTGGGACGCGATAAGAGTGGTCGATCAACTAAATCAGAAGATTCGCTGCCCAAAATGTGGATCGACGCTCATCGCTGCAACCTATACAAGGAATGATCAACTCGTGAAAGTGGTTCAGAAGAAGAAAAGAAACGCCAAGCTGACACCCGAAGAAGACCATGTCTGGAGACAAGCCTGCTTCAGCGCGAGCCTCGTCCAAACAAAAGGCAGAGAGGCAGTCGTCGTTCTGAGCGGGCGGGGCGTAGGCCCAGCCACCGCGACCCGAATTCTTAGAAAGCTTCACCGAACCGAAGAAGACCTATACTTGGACATACTCAAAGCAGAACGGGAATACGCAAGAACCAGGCTATTCTGGGACTGAACGAGCCCACTCAGGTTGGCCTGATCACGAAGTCACTTTCAACGTTATCGACAAGTGATCAGGATACCGAGGACGCCCTAAATCTTGGTATTCTTCTTCAGTTAAGGTAACGATTAGGCGCGGCGTTCCAAGCTGCTGCCCGACTCCAGGCAACTGTGTAAGTACCCTCTGAACAGCAATCGTAACCCCAGCCATTTCCCGATCCATATCCAGAGGCATCGTGACCGGCCCCTTGATCGTATCGCCCAATGTAACCTGCACCATAGGCCTTCCCTGCGAAGATTGGATAGGGGTAACGACTAGGACCGTTCCTTCGATTACGACGTCCGCCAAGTTTTTTGCACCTTAATCGCGCGTACTCAGTAACGAGCTATTCTAACCTTACGCCACTTTGTAGACGATATCGTTCTCTCGGACTCGGTCTGCAACCTTGAGACCGACTCGCTGCCCCGCTTGGGCGAGGAGAATCTGCTTATGTTCTACCTCCATCGAGTCCACAGTTTGTTCAACCTTGGTCGTGCTGCCTCGAATCACTATCTTATCTCCCTGCTTAAGCGGTGATGACAATTCTACAATAGCTACGCTTGCCTTAGAGTAGAAGTGTTCGATCCGACCTACCTTAGTATACGACGCTTCCATAGTTGGATCAGTGAAGATTACACCGCCCATCCTTGAATCCGTTACGGTTCCTCTCGCTAACCTAGGCGGAACAGAACATGCTTCCCATGTGTGTATTGTGTCCCAGTTTCGCAAGTGCCGGGGGTGAAGATATTAATGGCTGTCCCTGCAAAAATGAGTAGATTGATTGTTATGCCCACCGAAGAGAGGACTTAGTCCCTGGCCAATTTTCTGGAGTGAATTTGCTGTAAGGCGAACGAACCCTTGTCCATCGTACAAACTATCGTGGAGGACATACTCTCCAAGCGCCGCGAGCTTTCGCAAGAACAAATTCTCGCCTTGATCGAAGAGAAGAAGAAGGAAGGCCGCGGATTACTTTCAGACGAAGGCGCTGCCAGGCTAGTTGCGGAAGAGCTTCTCATACAAACCCGCGGAACGGACCTCGGACGCATGCAGGTGAAAGACCTCGTGTCCGGATTGAACGATGTGACCATCTCTGGGCGCGTCCTCCTGACGTGGCCACCCCAACAATTCCAAAGACGGGATGGAACACCAGGCCGCGTCATGCGGGTTGTTCTTGCAGACAAGACTGATCGAGTTCGCTGCGCGATATGGGACAGACACGTCGACGTACTCACTCGAGCGGGTAACCTGCAGGGTAGGGTGATGAGAATTGGCCACGCCTACACGCGACAGGGGCTGTCTGGAGACACAGAGGTTCACGCGGGCGACCGAAGCAGCATACAGATTGATCCCGAGGACATGCCTAAGTCTGATTTGCCAGAATTCGGAGACCTATTCACTCCACTCGGAAAACTGGCAGCCGGCGCGAACCAGGTGAATGCGATAGGAATTGTTCAGTCGGAACCTAGGTACTACAGCTTCGCGAAGGAAGAAAGAACAGGAAGTGTACTTCGAACAATAGTCGCTGACGAGTCTGGAAGCATTCCACTCGTTGCATGGAATGAGAGAGCTGAGGAATTGAGAGAGCTGAAGAATGGGGACATAGTCCAGATGCTGAATGGCAGAGTACGCCTCGACAAAAATGCCAGACTCGAGCTGCATGTTGAGAGTAGAAGCCAAATTCAACTTCTCAAAGCTGCACCCGACTACCTAAAGATCCCAACTGCTAAGTCCTACAAGATCGCAGACCTGAACGAACAAACAGGCTCAGCAGACATTAATATCCGCGTTCTCGCCAAAGGATCGCTCCAGGAAATCAAGAGACCTACCGGAGAGACAGTCAAAGTAACAAGGCTCATAGTCGCAGACGAGTCCGGAATCCTTTCCCTCTCTCTATGGGACGACAAGGCGCAGCTCGTAAACGACTTTGAAGAGGGAGACATCCTTGAACTTAAGGGAGTCTCGATCCGCGAACGAATGGGAGAGGTTATGCTAAGTCTAGGCAGGTCAGGCGGACTGCAGAGGTCACCGGGAAAAGCAGTAGGCGTCAGACCTGCTACCACTTTAAACGCCCTTCAACAGTCGAAAGGGCTAGTTATCGTGGAAGGCTCAGTGAATGACCAACCCATAGCCAGACAAGTGGTCACTGAAAAGGGCGAAACGATAAACCTCTCCTCATTCACTCTCCGAGACAGCACGAGCTCTGCCAGGGTAACATTCTGGCGAGACCAAGCCCCCGATGCGTTAAAGCTTAGGCCGGGTGTGCGCGTGAGAATTCAAGGGCTCAGAGTTCGGACAGGGCTGACGGGAGAATTCGAGCTTAGTTCAATCCCCCTCTCCCGCATCGAAGTTCTTGATGAGATTGTAAGGGAAAAGCCTGCTTGGGAGGACATACGACACGTCATTGCCCTCGAACCGGGTTTAAGCACCTGGATAAAGGGCATAGTGCTTGAGGTACCTGAAGATTCCAAGCTAACTGCCTTATGCGGAACCTGTGGCTCAGCTTTGAGAGCTTCGGAAAATGAGTATACATGCGAAACCTGCAAACAGCCAATATCCGGAAAGTTCGTGTTCACGGGTCGAGTGCGAGTAGACGACGGAACAGGCATAGTTGACATAGTTTTCTCTGAAATTGATGAACAGGCACTGCCAATGTTAAACCTCGCTGAGCTCAAGCATAAAATGGTTAGTGACCATGAGTCCCAGATCTTACTGAGTAAAGAGCAGTTGAACGTGGTTGGAAAAGAGATCGAAGTTTACGGAATAGCGAAGCAATCCGCTGGGAACGGCAAATTTGAACTAATTGCCAAAAAAGCCTTGCTGGCGACCACGCCCTAAGGTGGCAGCGACTTTGTTCCATGAAAAACCAACGGCAACGTACGCCGAAAATCTAATAACCTCTTACCCCAGCCAATAACACGTGGAAACCGGACAACAAAATGGAGACTCTGCAGTCCGCATGACGCCGCGGTTCTTCTTGCTATAGATCAAGCCAAAGATCCCCCTAGTAGGTTAGATCACTTGTCGCTTCTCCGAAACGTTATCGGCCCCCACCCTAGCCTACGAGACTACATCAATAACATCAGAAACCCAACCGTGAAAGGGACAGTTAAGAAACACGTACAAGAATACCAACCCAACCTCGCGGTAATTGAGAAATTCTCAAGCATAACAGATCGATTCTTCTTTGTTGTGTTCGCCACAGAATGGAACGCGGAATGTAGAGCACAACTACCGAATTTGGCTAAAGTGTTCGTTGCGGCGAACAACGCTGCCCTGAACATCAAAGTGATAGATTTTGATGAAAACCGAGACATTGCGGATGAAATGAGAGTTCTGCGAATACCTACCGTAATAGTTCACGACCGGGCATGGCGTGAAATTGGCCGATTCGTCGAAAAGCCAGCGCACGCCGGCACCATCGAAGAAGAACTGTGGCAAATCATCGAGAAGAATTCACAGAAAGCATAGTGAACCCTCGCTGGGTAGTCATGGATACTTTCACCTGCATCAGAACGCGTCGCGAAATCCGAGACTACCTAGACAAACCAATCCCTAACGAAACCCTCCAGCGAATCCTAGAAGCAGGACGCCTAGCCCCGAGCTCGAAGAACTCCCAACCTTGGCATTTCATAGTAATCAAAGACAGAATGACGCTCAAGAAGATCTCTGAATTGACACCTACCGGCGCACACATAGCCAAGGCAGCACTCGCCATAGCCATACTAATGGACGCAGCAAAACTTCCAGAGATCGACGGCGCACGTGCCGTCCAGAATATGGTACTCGAGGCATGGGAGATGGGAGTAGGTTCATGTTGGGTCACCAACTTCTATGATGACGGAGTGAAAGACCTGCTTGGCGCTCCTCAAAGGATGAAACTAGTTACCGTCATGCCGTTCGGTTACCCAACCGAGCCTAAAGCGAAGGGTAAGAAGATTCGTAAACCGTTAAGCGAAATAGTGCATAGCGAGAGATTCGGCCAATCATTTAGTACGTCGAAATCTTGACCACACCCGGGATCTTGAGTAGTTTCTGAAGCGTCGTACCGCTTGGCTCTTTCTCAACAACTAGGGTAAGCTTTGGTTCCGGCGTAAGGTCAGGATCGTCAGCCACTGCTTGCCTGATTGCTATGTTCTCTTGCGCAATCAAAGCCGCGGCCTGCGCTACGACTCCAACGGTGTGAGGGTCCGCGTAGATTTCGATTACACTGTACCCGAGAAATTTGGCGGCATCGGCAAGGAATGGGCCTGCGGGTTTGAGCTTCTCAAAGATAGACTTGAGCTCTTGGTCCGAGGTTATGAGTTGTGCTGTATCCCTTACAGTCCGTCGATCCACATCCAAGTATCGAGCAATCTTGACGTCCGAGAGTTCGATGCCTCCACAGTATATCTTGTTGCCTTCCTTGATCGCTAACCCACACTCTACTAGCGCTCTTGCGACCTTCTGCCGTCCGGGGTATTCTTTGAGTCTATCTGAGATTTGCCTCCACATTTGCAGTCTAACCTATGACGTACATATTTGTGCAACAAAGTCTTAAATGCTGCTATGCCGCTTCAGAGCGACATCAATAAACAGGATGGTGCATCCGTGAGCAAACCAGGTTCCATAGACAAGGAACATGCCGTCTACCTTCCCCAAGATGAAATGCCCGACCACTGGTACAACATTCTCGCCGACCTTCCTGAGCAACTCCCCCCGCCTCTTGACCCGCGAACCCTCAAGCCAATGTCGCCAGAACCATTACTGCGACTCTTCGCGAAAGAATTGGTTATGCAGGAAGTGGCAACAGAACGCTTCATCAAGATTCCCGACGAAATCTATGATGCATACCTACGCCTTCCCCGCCCCACGCCATTAATTCGAGCGAAGAGGCTAGAGAAGTTTCTCAACACACCCGCTCAGATTTACTACAAATGCGAGTACGTCAACCCCGCTGGTAGCCACAAGTCCAACACCGCAATAGCCCAGGCCTACTACAACAAGGCCGAGGGAACAAAACGGATCGTAACCGAAACCGGCGCGGGACAGTGGGGTTCCGCGTTAGCTATGGCTTCGGCGATTTTCGGTTTGAAATGTAGCGTCTACATGGTTCGAGCAAGCTACGACCAGAAACCAGGCAGAAGGGTCATGATGGAAACCATGGGGGCCGATGTAGTTGCGTCACCTAGCAAGAACACAAAATTCGGCAAAACCGTCCTCGAATCTGACCCCAACAACACTGGCTCATTGGGCATAGCCATAAGCGAAGCCATCGAAGACTGCGTCAGCCATGAGGATACCAAATACTGCCTCGGCTCAGTTCTCAACCACGTCCTCCTGCACCAGACAATCATTGGAGAGGAGGCAAAGAAACAATTCGAAATGATCGACGTTACTCCTGACTTAATCAGCGGATGCATCGGTGGCGGCTCAAACTTCGCTGGATTTGCATACCCATTCATGGCCGACAAACTGAAAGGAAAGTGCAAAACTGAATTTGTAGCTTGTGAACCGAAAGCTGTCCCATCAACAACCCGCGGGGTCTACACTTACGATTTTGGTGACACGGCTGAGATGACACCACTACTCAAAATGTACACCATTGGGCATAAGTATCAACCACCCCCAATCCACGCAGGCGGACTCCGTTACCACGGCAAAGCGCCATCGCTCTGTTACCTTATCAACAAAGGATACATGAGATCCGTCGCCTACTCACAAACCGAAGTATTCGAAGCCGCACAAATCCTAGCACGAACAGAAGGCATGATAATCGCGCCCGAAACCGCGCACACTTTGAAATACGCAATTGATGAAGCCTTACGCTGCAAAAAGTCTGGAGAGAAGAAGGTGATAGCGTTCAACAATTCCGGGCACGGCCTACTGGACCTTCAAGCATACGATGCCTTCCTAACCGGCAAACTCCAAGACTACGAACCAACCCGTATCGAAGTTCCGACTTTAGTCCAATGATGTGAGGTTGCTGAGTGAGTTTCCACCTGCTCCGATAGCTGTGACTTGGGTCTGAGGCGGCAAGTATCTCTTCTGCATGCGCAGCCCGGATGGCAAAGACTTCTGGAGCACGGGAGTGTACCGCGAAATCAAACCCTTGAACAAGATCGTTTACACAGATTCCTTCGCGGACGAGAAGGGGAACGTAGTTCCGGCAACACATTACGGTTTCGGCTCAGACTTTCCGCTTGAGAGGTTGGTGACCGTGACCTGCGAAGAATCTGAAGGCAAGACGAAGCTCACTCTACGCCATGCAGGTCTGCCAGCGGTCAACTAGGTACAAACAAGTGGCTCGACCTAATCAGACAAGCAGCAAGAAGCAGAAATTGACTGATTTCCTGCGCACATAATCGTGTTTCGATTCGTGAAAAACAGGGGAACCAGTAAGAGCGAGACGCGCCTTACTTACCCAAGAAGAGATAGAGAGATGAAAGAAACAAAAAAGACATTCGCATTAACGGTAGTGGTTGGAATGATGATAACCATTGTAATAGTGGATTTGATAATTCATGCACTAACTCCTATCGGGTCTCTCGCTTTCACCTATCGACTAATAGCCAATATCTGTACGGTCATAATATTTGCGTTAATCTATTGGTGGAAGAGATGAAAGGATTAACGAGCAAAGAACACTTGTTTCTACGTGTTCTTTCCGTGGTCGCTATCATAGATGCCGTTACATTCTACGCTGCCTCACGAAATCTGCAAACACTCATCGCCAACTTCACTGAGGTAATCACTCTGATAACCGTCCTCACTCTCTTCGTCCTCACGATTAACTTAGAGTTCTGGTGGAGATACATGCGAAGAACGGACAATCAGCGATTTTGGAAACCACAGAACTCAAACTAGATTCCCTTGCCCACACCGGCGTCACACACACGGGTACACCCCTGCCAGAGCAATCCCCAAACCTGGGGGGCTGGTGGAGTGTGTGTATGCGTTCTCTGAAAGTTGCTATGAGGAACTTTAGTTTCGGTCATATGAGGAGTTGGCATTATTTTCGCTACAATCTGTCAAGTGTGGCGGACACGATTGGGCGACTTGAATCGCAATCAAAGTTCAACTCGAGCCGAGAAAAGGTAACGTTACCTTAACGGTTGACCGTCGAGAGGTATACGCCTGCTGAGCAAGCGGAGATAGAGGAACTTAGGGGTCTCTTAATCTCTGAACATTAATGTCCCATAATGCGAACACTAATATACCAACGCCCATGCGATATATTGCAGGAGAAAATGTTACTTTGAACACGGAAACCAGAAAGCTTACGCTTGCAGCCCTGTTCGCAGTTGTTTCAATCCTCGCGATTCAGCCTGCTTTGGTTCACGCGACCTCGCAATCGGTGTTGATCAAGGCTCGAGGCAGCGCAACCTCGACAACCAGCGCCGTTTCACCCAGCGCAACTCTCTACCTGATAGGGAAGGCGAGCCTAAACGGTGGAAACATACAGTTCACGCAAATGACCGGTATTTTCCAAATCGGCCCAGTGTTTTACACGGTAACTGGAGGTCAAGGCCAAACCAATCAGCAGGGCGGCACGGTGCAGTTCAATTTGCAGGTAGGCGGAAATAATCCAGGGTCACTCGCACTTCAAGGGACGACAGCTGTCTCAGGATATGGATTAGCTGTACTATTCACTCCCCAACAAAGCAACCTAGAAAACCAATACTCACTCTGGCTGTACGGAAATATATGGGTCTGGTATGCACCCTACAGCTAGAAGTCTCAGACTGGACTTAGTTTCCTCCATTTTTCCTCTCTTTTTTACGAGCCTCTATCTCGCTGGGTTTCGAGGTTTTCGTTTATCAACCGATTGGTAACAGTCACAAGAATTCCGGCCTCTTCGTCGTAGGGGCGAGATTAAGAATCACGGGTCGGATTGTTAGCGAAAGGTGTAGAGTTGATGAAAGCCGTTCGAATCCATTCCCGTGGGGGTCCGGAGGCGCTAGTTTACGAAGATGCGCCAGTCCCCAAAATCGGCAAGGGAGACGCTCTGATCAAGGTTCACGCAACTGCTATCACGCCGACCGAATTCACTTGGAATTCGACTTTCACTACCTCTGATGGAAAGGATCGGCTGCCTGTCGTCCCAAGCTTCGAGGTCTCTGGCACTGTGCACGAGGTGGCCTCTGATGTATCAGACTTGTCACTGGGCGATGACGTGCACGGTCTGTTAGATTTCTGGCGAGATGGGGCAGCGGCCGAATATGTTGCAGCGCGAGCCGCCGATCTGGCTCCAAAGCCAACGTCGCTCGACCATGTTCACGCGGCTGCCGTACCATTGTCCGGACTGACGGCATGGCAGGCGCTGTTCGATCATGCAAACGTCTCCGCAGGTGACCGCGTTTTAATCCACGGCGCAGCGGGTGGAGTGGGAACGTGGGCAGTTCAATTTGCGCATTGGCGCGGGGCACACGTCATCGGAACCGCTTCTCGAACCAAGCATGCCTTCTTGCGTGAGTTAGGCGTAGACGAGGTTCTCGATTACACTGCTGTTCGTTTCGAGGATAAGATTCGAGATGTGGATATGGTTCTCGATACAGTTGGGGGTGAGACGCTGGAACGTTCTTGGGGGATTCTGCGTAGAGGCGGCGTCCTGGTCACGGTCGCTGGTGACGCTCCTGAGGAGAAGGCGACTAAGTACGGGGTACGTGGAGTATCTTTTCTCGTACAGCCGAACCGGGCTCAGCTCACTCAGATCTCTCAGCTAATCGATAGAGGCACCGTTCGCCCTATAGTCGAAGTCATCTATCCACTATCTCGCGCCCGCGAGGCATACGAGCGGGGCCTTCTAGGCCACAACCTTGGGAAACTTGTCCTACAAGTTTCTTCGAACCAGCAACCCTCAGAGGTTCACGTGTGACTAAGCTGTTGGAGGTGAGGAATTTGGGTAAGGTGATATTCTTCGAAATTCCCGCCGACAACCTTCCGCGAGCAAGGAAGTTCTACGGTACGGTTTTTGGTTGGAAGATGAACGAGATTCC
>Ga0187769_10001802_pt1 | contig 12348 bp, 10 predicted proteins | sample 0116_SJ02_MP02_1_FD_133140 | JGI IMG/M metagenome (GOLD analysis project Ga0187769, IMG submission 133140) | Tropical peat soil microbial communities from peatlands in Department of Meta, Colombia - 0116_SJ02_MP02_10_MG | ecosystem: Environmental > Terrestrial > Soil > Wetlands > Peat | place... | reverse complement strand
TGTAGCGCGAAATGTCGGGCAAATCGCCGCGATGCAGCCGAATGGTCATGCGCCATTGTTATCACGCGCGCCGGAATGAATTCCAAGGAATATTTTCGTGCCGCCGATGAGCCGTGACACCGAGACTCGGCGCTCTGGTGTCCCGATTCCGTAGTTCGCGTGATTTGGCGGCGCGCTCGATTGCGAACTTCGGAATCGAAAGGACACTAGCAACTTATTGATCTAGTGTGGCTTTGGTTCAGAACTCCGCACGACGAGCCCGGCCGGAATAATGGTGCGGACTTCTCAACCGCCGCACTAGCTGCCGAGTGCGGCTTTTGGCTGCCGCGAGCCGGCTCGGAAGGATTGCCCTAAGAGGTGTTCCTTAGGGGAAAATCCGGAATTTTCATTGCGCTCGTTCGGTGCCAGAAATCATCCGACGGAGTGTGTCATGAACGCCTCTTTTCATACGCTTGATCGGGCAACGCACGTGAAAATCCTCTTGACGGCGGCCGTCATCGTCGTCGCCGTGATGATCGTGAGCGCTCAGCTCAGTCACGCCGCGTCGGCGGTGCCGACGCCGGCTGCAGCCCAGACTCTGCTGCACCCGACACCGCGGCCGTTTTGGCGAGCGACCCCCAGCCGAAGCCTGCTCATGCCGACAGCCCAGCGCAACATACCGGCGGCACAGAGCGCTTAAATCATCGGCATCCGGCCCAGGAGGCCGACGAAACCGGACGCCTGACTTTGCTTCGCCGGTTGGAAGAGGAAGAAGCAAAATTGAAGACGGCAAACGCCCCAAGCCAGCGACAACGACGCCGTAAAGTCAGTCGTCGTTGCTCCATTCGCGCCAATGCGTCGGTTGCACTTCGATCCGGATTTTGCTGACGGCGTTGATCCAGCCGCCGAGAATGCGGCGGCAGGGAAATACCAGCGCGTGCGGACCGCCGGAATCGATGACGGCCAATTCGAGATCGCGGTCGAACGGTGCGGTGCTGATGGGGCGCCACATAAATCAAAAATCGGTCCGCCGGGCGGAAAGCGTGTTGATCTAGATCAAGGCTGCCGCCGCTGCAACGCGGTTTGGGCGCGCGTCGCGGCGACTTTTTCGCGGTTGATCCAGATCAAAGCGGCGCGCCGGGTCTCGGCGCAGTTTCGCCGCCGCCGGGTTTCGTTAGGGTTCGACCCCTCCCCGATGAACCTCCGGGAAACCCGGCGATTAGGCCCCGGCCGCGTTATTGGTCGGGGCTTTTTTTTGAGCATGATCGCGAAAAGTGGATACCGGTTTCCCGCCTTCACATGCCGCTTCGGCGGGCGAAGCAAGGTCGGAAAAGATCATGCTCCAGGGAACATCTAGGGCCGGGCCGAGATGGCCGGCGCGATCGGCGAATTGGCTGGGCGATGAACCGGTTCACGCTTCGCCAAGCCAAGCCCTAAATTCTGACGCTCGTTTTCACCTTGGCGATGGATACCATCAAATTGGCGGTGTTCGCCCGGCTGCGGATCGATTAAAGGCGCGTCGTTGACCCGCGCTACGACGACGATTGCGCGGTGCTCGAGCGAAAACGCAGGATGGCAAGCGCGAAGAACAGCCCGCCGATCGCCGCGACCAAGAGGAACTGCGGCCAGACCACCTCGATGCCGGCGCCGCGATACAGGATCGATTGCGCGAACGACACGAAATGCGTCGACGGCGACGCCTGCATCGCGGCGGCGAGCCACGGCGGCATGCTTTCCAGCGGCGTGTTGCTGCCCGACAGCATGTTCATCGGCATGTAGACCAGCATGTACAACAGCCCGAGCTGCGGCATCGACCGGGCGATAGTGGCGAGAAAGATTCCGATCGCGCAGGCAAAAAACAGATAGATCACCACGCCGACCATGAACAATGGAATCGATCCGGCGATCGGAATGCCGAGCAGCGCGCGGATGACGCCGTAAAGCGACAAGGCGGCCGCGACCGTGATAACCAAGGCGTTGGCCCAGACCTTCGACATCGCGATTTCGAACGGCGTCAGCGGCATGACCAGTAGATGGTCCATGGTGCCGTGCTCGCGCTCGCGCACGACCGCCGCGCCGGCGAGGATGATCGCCAGCATGGTGACGTTGTTGATGATGCCCATCACCGTGGTGAACCACGCCGTGGTGATATTCGGGTTGAACGCGATGCGCACGTCGAGATTGGCCGGCGACAACGGCACGCCCTCGCGGTGCGAGATAAAATCCTGGATTTCGTCCAATATGATCTGTTGCGCGTAACCCGATCCCAGCCCGGCCTGGACCATCACCGTGGCGTCGATGTTCACCTGAACGGCGGGATCGCGGCCGCCCAATACGTCGCGTTCGAAATTCGGCGGAATGTCGATGACGAAGGTGAATCTCCTCATGTTCATCAACGGAACGATGTCGCGCTCGGCGATCGGCTGCGGGGTGCGGAAATAGGGCGGCAAAAACGCTCGCGCGATCCGCCGCGACAATTCGGAATGATCTTCGTCGACGATGCCGACCGGGGCATTGTGCACTTCCTGGGAATAGCTGCCGGCTTGCGCGACGATGGCGAGCGAAAAAGCATAAATGACGAGGCCCAGCAGCACGAAATCGCGCAGGAAGCTGCGCAATTCCTTGGTGCCGAGCCAGAAAATGTTGGCAAGCGCGCGCATGGATTAGCGTTGCTGCTTGCGTAACAGCAACAGGCTGATGAGCGTCAGCGCCGGGATGAAGACGGCGAGTTCGGCGATGCTGGCGCCGAGGTCGCCGATGCCGAGACCCTTGGTGAAGGTGCCGACGCTGATCGGCACGAAATAGGTCATCGGGAAGGCGCGCCCCATGATCTGCGCAATGCCCGACAGCGACGACACCGGCGTCATCATGCCGGCGAACTGCGAGGCCGGCAGCACCGTCATGATGGCGGTGCCGAACAGCGCGGCGATCTGCGTGCGCGCGAACGCCGATATCACCATGCCATAGGCGGTGGTCGTGCAGACGTAGACGAACGCGCCCAAGAGCAGCGTCGGGAAGCTGCCCTTGAGCGGCACTTGAAACACCAACAGCGCCATCAGAAACATCAGCGCGAAATTTGTCATGGCGACGCCGATATAGGGAATTTGCTTGCCGAGCAAAAATTCGATCCGCCTGACCGGCGTCACGTACAGATTGGTGATCGAACCGAGCTCCTTCTCGCGCACGATGGCGAGCGCCATGAGAATGGCCGGGAACAGCGCCAGCAGCATCGACAGGCTCGACGGCACCATGGCGTAGATGCTGTCGAAATCCTGATTGTATTTGAATCGCATTTCGATTCTGGCCAGCGGGCGCGACTGCGGCAGCGTCGTCTTCACCGCCGGGTCGGTGAGATAGAGCTGATGCATGGCCTGCAGATAGCCGCGGATGGTGGCGGCACGGAACGGCATGGCGCCGTCCACCCAGGCGCCGACCCAGGCCGGCCGGCGGCGCTCGAGGTCGCGGCCGAAGCCCGGTGGAATTTCGACCGCGGCGTCGATGGCGCCGCTTTGCAGCCTTTTTTCCAGGTCGGCATAATCGGTCAGCGGCGGCTGCTCGACGAAGTAACTCGAGCCGCGCAGCTCCTCGAGATAGGCGCGGCTCTCGTGGCTCTGGTCGTGGTCGAGCACCGCGAAGGTCAGATTGTTGACGTCGGTCGAAATGCCGAAACCGAATACCAGCATCAACAGTGCCGTACCGAACAGGGCGAAGGTCAGCCGGATCGGATCGCGCAACAGCTCGATGGTTTCGCGCATCGTGTAGGCGAACAGCCGCTGCGCGCTGAACAGGCGCGGCGGCGGCGGCGGTGCGCAGCCGGCTGCTGGCGCGACGGCAACGGTTTCCGCCGGGCGCGAACCGGTGACCTCTTCGAGATAGCTGATAAAGGCGTCCTCCAGCGTGGCGGCGCCGCGAGCGCGAACGAGGTTCGCCGGCGCATCGGTTGCCAAGACGCGCCCGGAATCCATCAGCGATATGCGGTCGCACCGCTCCGCCTCGTTCATGAAATGGGTGGAGACGAAGATCGTCACGCCCTGATTGCGGGATAGATCGATCAGCAGTTCCCAGAACCGGTCGCGCGCCAAAGGATCGACGCCGGAGGTCGGCTCGTCGAGGATGAGCATTTCCGGCTCGTGGACGATGGCGACCGCGAGCGACAGCCGCTGGCGAATGCCGAGCGGCAAATTCGACGGCCGTTGATCGAGATAATCGGCGAGGCCGAATTGCGCGACCAGGCGGGCGAGCCGCGCCTTGGCTTGCTCGGCCGGCAAGTGAAACAGTCGCGCGTGCAGTTCGAGGTTCTGCCGCACCGTCAGCTCGCTATAAAGCGAGAACGACTGCGACATGTAGCCGACCCGGCTGCGGGCGGCGATGTCGCGCGTCTCGACCGGGTTGCCGAACAACAGCACCTCGCCTGCGCTCGGCGGCAACAATCCGGTGAGCATCTTCATAGTCGTGGTCTTGCCGGAGCCGTTCGAGCCGACGAAGCCGAATATTTCGCCGCGCTCGATCGTGAAGTTGACGTGGTCGACCGCGGTGAAGGTGCCGAAGCGGCGGGTGAGGTTGCGCGCAACGATGACCGGCTCGGCGGCGGCGAAACGGCGCGGCGGAATTTCGAATTTGGTGTAGCCGGCGCGGAGCTGTTCCGGCAGCAGCGCGACGAACGCGTCTTCGATGGTCCCGGCGCCGGTCCGGGTCTTGAGATCGGCCGGCGCTCCGGCCGCCAGAATTCGCCCGGCGTTCATCGCAATCAAGTGATCGAAGCGTTCGGCCTCTTCCATATAAGCCGTCGCCACGATCACGCTCATGCCCGGGCGGCGCGATCGGATGCGATCGATCAATTCCCAGAACTGACGACGCGACAATGGATCGACGCCGGTCGTCGGTTCGTCGAGGATCAGAAAGTCGGGATCGTGAATGAGCGAGCAGCACAGTCCGAGTTTCTGCCGCATGCCGCCCGACAGCTTCCTGGCCTGGCGATCGGCGAACGGCGCCAGCCCGGTGCTTGCCAGCAATTCGGCAATGCGCCACTGCCGCTCCGCTCGCGATTGGCCGAACAGCCGGCCGAAGAACGCCACGTTTTCATCGACGCTGAGGTCCGGATACAGGTTCCTGCCCAGACCTTGCGGCATATAGGCGATGCGGGCGCAGATCGCGTCGCGGTGCACGGCTTGCGCCATGTCGCCGTCGAGCACCAAGACGCGGCCGGATTGAATCTGCCGGGCGCCGGCAATAATGCCGAGCAGCGTCGATTTGCCGACGCCGTCCGGGCCGATCAGGCCGATCATGCAGCCGGCCGGCAGTTCGAGACTGACCGAGTCGAGCGCCAAGATCCGCCCGTAACGCTGCGTGACGTCGTCCAGGCGAGCGATCGGCCCGGCGGCTTCGCTCATTGCCCGACCGGGCCCTGCAGGGCGGGCGGCCACTTGGTCGCCGGATCGGTCAGCACGTAGCCGACGCCCGGCAGCCCGCTGCGCACCAAATCGGCGTGCGGCTTTAACCGCTCGGGATCGATGCGAACGCGAATGCGGAACATCAGCTTGTCGCGTTCGCTTTCGGTCTCCACCGTCTTGGGCGTGAACTGCGCCTGGCTGGAGACGAACGATACTTTGGCCGGAATCGCGACGTTCGGGTAGGCATCGAGCACGACGCGGGCGTCGGCGCCGAATTTCACCTTTCCCGCCGCCAGCGTCGGCAGATAAATGTCCATATAAACGTATGACGTATCGAGCATGGCGAAGACATGCCCGCCCGCCGGCAGCACTTCGCCGATATTGGCGATGCGGTACTGGATGCGGCCGTCGCGCGGCGCCACCAGCGTGTTATCGTCGATCTCGACGGTGTAGAGCTCGACATCGTGGGTGGCCGCTTCCAGCGCATGCTCGGACTCGATGACCCGAGCCTTGGCTGCTTCCAGCGCCGCGGCGGCGCTATCCAGCTGCTGCTTGCGCTGATCGAGAAGCTCTTCGGTCTCGACGCCTTTTTTCACCGTGTAGACGGCACGATCCAGTTCCTGTTGCGCGAGCAGCACCTGCGCATTCTGCTGGGCGACGTTGGCGTTGGCTTCGTCGACGGCGCGTTGCGCCTGGCGCACCGAGGCCTGCGAGCGCTTCAGCGAAGCCTGCAGGTCGCGCGTATCCATGCGGGCGACAGCCTGGCCGGCGGCGACCAGATCGCCTTCATCGGCCAGCATCGCGCCAATGCGGGCGGCGTATTTGGTGTCGATGTTGATTTCGTCGGCTTCAAGCCGGCCATTGCCGAAAGCGATGCCCGGCGGCAGCGGCGGGTGCAGCCGTTGCCACCAATAATAGCCGCCGCCGGCCCCGGCCAGCACCACCGCGATAAGCAGCGCGGCGCGAAGCCACCAGTTGCGAGGGGGCAAGCGCGGCACGACCGCCGGCAGGCCGCTTTCGGTGCCGACCGGCACCAGCTCGCGGCTCGGCGACACGGGCGGTGCCACAGGGCCGCTGGCGCTCGGCCAGGCGGCGCGGGTTATCTTGCTGTTCTGCTGGCTGTCGTGTTCCATGTCGCGACTGGGTCCGCCGCCCCGGCGCGAGCATTAGCCAAAGGCCGGGCCGCTCAAAATTCAGGTTTCCGGCTTAAGGGATATTACGGATGCGCCTGCGATCGCGGTTCCACGGTATTGATCAAGGTCAACCCCGGCCCACGGAACCTGCCTATAGTGCGGCCGGTGGCGCAGCGCTCGGCGGCTATCGAGGAGACCGCCATGCCGTTTAAGAACCGAACCGAAGCGGGCCGCAAATTGGCCGTCGCGCTTGCCGGCTATCGCGACCAAAATCCCGTGATCCTGGCGCTGCCGCGCGGCGGCGTTCCGGTCGCGGCGGCGGTTGCTTCGGCGCTGAACGCGCCGCTCGATCTCATTCTGGTGCGCAAAGTCGGCGTGCCGTTCGAGCCGGAATTGGCCATGGGCGCGATCGTCGACGGCGCAACGCCGATCATCGTCCGCAACGAAGACGTCATTCGTTACGCCGGCATCGCCGAAACCGACTTCAAGGCGGTATGCGACGCCGAATCTGCCGAAATCGAGCGGCGCCGCGCGCTGTATCTGGGCAGCCGCGGGCGCGCCGAGATCGCCGGACGAACCGCGATCGTGATCGACGACGGCATTGCCACCGGCGCGACGACGCGGGCGGCGCTGCGCGCCACCCGCATGCGCAACCCGAAACGCCTGGTTCTCGCCGTGCCGGTTGCGCCGACCGAGAGTCTGGACGAATTGCGCGGCGAGGCCGACGACATCGTTTGCCTGGAAGATTACGCCGCGTTCGGCGCGATCGGATTCTACTATTCCGATTTCCGTCAGGTTTCCGACGACGAGGTGATCGCGATCCTGAAGCGGGATCCGGCGCGGACGTCGAACAAATCGCAAGTCACGGCGGCATGAGGAATGATCTAAATCAATGTTATCCGCATCAACGATCGCCACTGTCTATGCTCCCAGCAGGGAGAACCGCCATGGCCGATGAAGCCCCGGACGACATTCCCGAATTGTCGATTTCACGGGAAAAGGTCTGTTACATCATCACCAAGGCGCGGGAATTCGACGCCAAGGACGTGGTGACCGATCCCGACGATTCGTCCAATCCGGCCGACGACGCGATGCTGTCGGTGCTGGAAGATCACCCCGATGATCCCGTCGTCCAGGAGATCAGCGCGGCGATTTTCGCCATGAGCGAGGACGAACAGGTCGATCTGGTGGCGCTCGCCTGGCTCGGCCGCGGCGACGGCACGCTCGACGACTGGGACGATTTGCGCGCTGAAGCCGATCGCGCGCACAACAAGCGCACCGCCTCCTATCTGCTCGGCATGCCGCTGTTGCCCGACTATCTCGACGAGGCGCTGTCGCAATTCGGCCTGTCGTGCGAGGAATAAAACCTGCTATCGGCGACGAGTTGGCGCGTCGGCGGCGGCGTGGTGGCGCGGGGTTTTCGACCGGCGGAACCTGGTCAATCGGCTTCGCGCTCGGCGACGCAGCAGTGCGGAACGTCGGCGTCGTCGGTTGTTTCGCTCAAGATCGCTCCGCAAATTGGATTGGCGCGGAACGTGGTGCAGCCTTTGAGGCCTAAATCATAGGCCATGTCGTAAATCTGTCTGAATTGGTCGAACGGCGTGTCCGCCGGAACGTTGATGGTCTTGGAAATCGAATTATCGACAAACGGCTGCAGTGCCGCCTGCATCCGAATATGGGCGCTGACCGGCAGTTCTGCGGCAGTGACGAAACCAGGCGGCATTGCCGTGCCGGCGCCGACCTGCCGCCGCCACAGGGAAAGCGCATAGTCGGTCAGCATGAATCGCTTCGGCGTGCCGTCCTCGGCAAGCACGCTGCGCGCGTAGGACGCGGCGAAAATCGGCTCCAATCCGCTGGAGACATTGCCGGCCAAAAGGCTGATGGTTCCGGTCGGGGCGATGGCGAGCAAGTGACTGTTGCGGATGCCTTGTTCGGCGATGCCGTTGCGGACGTCGTCGGGCAGGCCGCGGATGAACTTGCCGGCGAGATAGCGGTCCGGCTCGAAATACGGAAAACTTTGCTTTTCCGCCGCGAGCGCAGTGGAGGCGCGGTAGGCGGCATGGCAAATGCGGCGCATAATGTTGCCGGCCAGCGCCAAGGACGGCTCGCCGCCATAGCTCAGCCCGAGCATGACAAAAGCGTCGGCAAGTCCGGTAATTCCCAAGCCGATTCGCCGCGACCCGCGGGCATTCTCGGCCTGCTGCGGCAGCGGAAGACGCGAGGCGTCTATCACGTTGTCCAGCAGCCGCACCGCGACGCTTGTTGTTTGCTCAAGCTCGGCAAAGTCGATCCGGGCTTCGGCCGAAAACGGCGCCCGCACGAATCGCGTCAGGTTGAGCGAGCCGAGGTCGCAGGCGCCATAGGGCGGCAGCGGAATTTCTCCGCACGGATTGGTCGCGGTGAGGCGCTCTCGATACCAAAGGTTATTGCAATCGTTGATGCGGTCGATGAACAGCACCCCCGGCTCGGCGTAATCGTAGCTGGCGCGCAGAATTCGCTCCCACAATCGGCGCGCGCTCAGGCGTTGGATAATGCGGCAAGGTATCGGCCGGTCTTCGCCCGGCCAGTCGCGCCACACGGTTTCGCCGTCGTCGTCGAACGCTGCGGCCGGAAATACCAACGGCCAGTCGCAATCGCCGCGAACCGCGGCAATGAACGCATCGGTGATCTGGACGGACAGGTTGAAGCGGCGAAGCTGGCCGCCCTGCTTGGCGGTGACGAATTCCTCGATGTCGGGATGATCGCAGCGCAGCGTCGCCATCATGGCGCCGCGGCGGGCGCCGGTCGACAGGATGGTGCCGCACATCGCGTCCCAGATGTGCATGAAGGAAACGGCGCCCGAGGCGATGTTGCCGGCGGACTTCGCCGGCGTGCCGCGCGGCCTTAACGTCGAGAAATCCACGCCGATGCCGCCGCCCTGCTGCATCGTCAGCGCCCCTTCCTGCAGGGCGCGGAAGATTCCGGGAATCGAATCCTCGATCTTGCCCATGACAAAACAATTGAACAGCGTCACGCTGCGCGGCGTTCCGCTGCCGGCGTGAATGCGGCCGCCGGGAAGGAATTTGAAGTCCTGCAGGATGGCAAGGAAACGCTGCTCCCAGGTCGCCGCCTGCGCCGGCTCAACGGCAGCCAGCGCATGGGCGATGCGGCGCCACGTATCGGCGATCGATTGCTCGCGCGACTCGCGCTCTGCGTACCGATACTTCGTCTCCCAAACGTGGCGGGAGATATCGGTTGCCAAATCGTCCATGGGACATCCCGAATAACGCTAATCGGCCGGCGCGGCCGTTGTCATTGCGGCAGATCAAGACGAGGGCCGCGCGACCGCGCCATGATGGAACGCTTGGTCCGGATGCCGGTCCCCGATCGGCATCAAGTCGGGATTCGGTAAGACGCGATAAATGGCCATCGGCAAGGAGGTGCTGACCGTGCCGGTGCAGAATGCAGAAGTTGCGGCGATGTTCGACCAAACCGCCGAGCTTCTCGAAATCGAGGGCGAGAACCAGTTTCGCGTGCGCGCCTACCGGCGCGCGGCGCGCGTCATCGAAGGCTTGCCGCAGAGCGTGAAAAGCCTGCTGTCGGCCGGACGCGACCTCTCCGAGCTGCCCGGCATCGGCAAGGACCTGGCCGGCAAGATCGCCGAAATCGTCGCGACCGGTCACTTCAAGCTGCTCGACGCCTTGAAGAAAAAGCTGCCCGGCGATCTCGGCGAAATCGCCACGCTGCCCGGCCTGGGGCCAAAGCGCGTCAAGCTGCTGCATGACCGGCTCAAGGTCAGCACGCTCGCTGACCTCCGTCGCGTCGTCAAAACCGGGCGATTGCACCGCATTCGCGGATTCGTCCCGGTTATTGAACAAAAGCTCTCGGCGGCACTCGAGAAGCCGGTGGCGGAAAAGCGCTTCAAGCTGTCGGTCGCCGAGGCCGAAGCGGAGGCCTTGGTGAGTTTCCTGCGCGGCAGCGGCCGCGGCCGCGTCGTCGTCGCCGGCAGCTACCGCAGGCGCCGCGACACCGTCGGCGATCTCGACGTGGTGGTGACCGCCGCCGACGGCGCCGCCGTCGGCGATAAGCTGATCGGCTACGAAAACGTCGCCGAGGTCCTCGCCCACGGCCCGACGCGCACGACCGTCGTGCTGCGGTCCGGCCTGCAGGTCGACGTCCGCGCGGTTCCGGAGGAGTGCTACGGCGCGGCGCTTATGTATTTTACCGGCTCCAAGGCGCACAACATTGCGCTCCGCGCCATCGCCGTTCATCGCGGCTGGAAGCTCAACGAGTACGGACTGTTTTCCGGTCGGCGACGCATCGCCGGGGCGACCGAGGAAGACATCTACAAAAAGCTCGGGCTGGCGTTTATTCCTCCCGAACTGCGCGAGGATCGCGGTGAGGTCGCGCTGGCCAAGGCTCATCAGCTGCCGTCGCTGGTCACCCGCGCCGACATCCGCGGCGACCTTCATGTCCACTCCGATTGGACCGACGGCACCGCCCCGATCGAGGCCATGGCCAAGGCGGCGCAGGCCCAAGGTTACGACTACATGGCGCTCACCGATCACAGCCGCCGCGTGGCGATGGCGCACGGCCTCGATCCGGCGCGGTTAAGCCGGCAGGGTCGCGAGATCGATCGTCTGAACGAGACTTTGCCGGGCTTTACCGTGCTCAAGGGCATCGAGGTCGACATCCTGAAGGACGGCAGCCTTGATCTGCCGGACACCAGCTTGGCCAAGCTCGACATCGTCGTCGCCTCGATCCACTCGTTTTTCGACTTGCCGCGCGGCGCTCAGACCGACCGCATGATCCGGGCGATGAGCAATCCCCACGTCTCCATCATCGGACATCCGACGGGGCGATTGATCGGCGAACGCGAACCTTATGACATCGACATGGAGCGTGTTATTGCCGCGGCGCGCTCGCTGGGGCGTTATCTGGAAATCAACGCCCAGCCTGACCGCCTGGATTTGAACGATATGCACGTCCATGCGGCAAAGCAGGCCGGCGTCAAATTTGCGATCGCGACGGATGCGCATTCGGTCGACGCCTTCGCCTGCATGCGGTTCGGCATCGACCAGGCGCGGCGCGGCTGGCTGACCGCGGCCGACGTGATCAATACCGGATCGCTTGCCGAATTGCGCCAAGCGTTACGACACCAGCGATATTCGCTGCAACCATGCTGATCGAAGTCGACGATCGACCAGCCAACGCTCATGAGGTGTAGCCATGCTGAAAGAACTGAACGTCGATCAGGCGCGTTTCATCGCGCTGCTCGCCAGGACCGCGCGGACGCAGCGCGACGCATTGCTTGGCCATGTTGCCGAACGCGCTCTCGGCGGAACGACGCCCGGACGCGGCGAACACAACCCGACAGCCGAGCTCGGTTTCGATCCGGTGCCTGCGCAAGCGCCGCAAACGACGGAACTGCGCGAAGCGCTCGCGTCGCTGTCGGCGACGGCGCGCCAAGAGCTCTATTCGTTGGTGCGCATCGGTCAGGGCGATCTGGCCGCCGGGAATTGGCCGCGCGGCTTGTCCGAAGCCGAAGCGCTTGGCGACGGCACGGTCACCGCGGTCATCGTCAACGATCCGGATTTGCATGAACACATCGCCAAGGGCCTTTACCAGGCAAAGCTCTCGGCGTGAGGCTGCATACGGCGCTCCAGTCTTTCGTGCGGCGCGCGCATGATCGTTGCCGGCTTGCTCATAGCCGACCGATTTCGAACTCCTCGCACGAATAACCGAGCATCGACAGTCCTTCCTCGAGGAAATCGCCCACCAAGGGCGTGCCGAGGAGATAGTCTGCCGTCCGCTTATTGTGCGCGGCGGCGGCTTCTTCGCGCACCGACGGCCAGTCGGCGGCGCTG
>Ga0187769_10001801_pt1 | contig 12349 bp, 3 predicted proteins | sample 0116_SJ02_MP02_1_FD_133140 | JGI IMG/M metagenome (GOLD analysis project Ga0187769, IMG submission 133140) | Tropical peat soil microbial communities from peatlands in Department of Meta, Colombia - 0116_SJ02_MP02_10_MG | ecosystem: Environmental > Terrestrial > Soil > Wetlands > Peat | place... | reverse complement strand
GTCCACTGAGGTTAACGAAGAGGGAAAGACGCTTGTAAGGTCTATGCCGAGAATATCGAAGGCGTATGTCCCAGAGAACGATGTAAGGGTGCCAGTGGCCGACCCTTGGCCAATGGCTGGCCCCGCGGTGAGATAACCGCTGAAGCCGTTGGCGGCAGTGTTGTCACTCTCGATCAGCCGGATGTGGCTTGCGTCCACGATGTATCCGGTGAACTGGGTAGGGCCGAATGGATTGGGACCGCTGCAGTTCGACGTCACAAGTGTGAAGGTGAGGACGCCGGGAGCAGTGAGCGACACGGTTGAGCCGGTGAGTCCCGTTTTCGGCGGGCAGGAAGTGAACCCGGGGCTGCTCGGCGAGTTGTAATCCTGATCTACCACGCTGCCATTTCCCGACATGCTGCCGCCTGGCAAGTCGATGTTCAGAACACCTCCGACCGCGATTGGGTTGGCAGACGAGTCGGTGCCGCTGCCTACGAAGGCGTAACCGGCGGAGGGCAGGGTGCCTGCGGCGGCTGGGTCCTGCAGCTCGAGCGTGCCATCGGAGGAGTTCGAGTCAGTGTTGGAGTGGAGTTCGGCGATCAAAGCTTTGGAGCTGGAGAGAACTACGAGGCTGAAGGTTTCCGTAAGTGGATTGCCGTTTTGGTCGGTAGTGGCGAGGCTGATGATTCCGCGGCCGTCGGCGCCCACGAAATAGTAGCTGGAGCCGCACGAGGTCCCGCTGCTACCTGAGATGGGCGTAGCCACCGACCCTGCCGAAACTGTGTTGAGCGTTTGCTGGCCGGAGGTGATGAAGCCGGAGCAGGCGTCGCCGGTGCCATCGAGAGCAAACATGCCTGCTATCTGATACGGCAAGCTGTTGACGTCGCTTCCCTGGGCTTGGAAAACGTAGGTGCCATTGAGTACATTGCCAAACGCGCTGACTGCAAGCGGCGCCGAAACATTCTTAGTCTCGTCATAAGTCGAATATGCGACGATTTGCACATTCATGACGTTGCCGGGCACTGGGAATGTTGTGGGGGGTCGGTAAGTTATCGTGTCTCCGCTGTTCGAATGCGCTACGAGTTCTCCATTAGAGTTAAGCAACGTCCCACATGGATTATTCGGGTTCAGCAAAGCGGCACAGAGTTGCGGGCCGCAGTTAGGACCCTGACACACTAACACAAGCGACCAGGTCACTCCGTCGTTCTCGGGGTCGTTGGTGACCGTGGCAGAAAACGTGGCATTGCCATTAAGAGGGATAGCGGAGGGCGGCGAAGTCTGAAAGGAGATCGAGACGTTCTGCGCGGGTGGCGGGCCGGGATTCTGTACATTGTACGTGCTTCCGCCCCCGCATCCGGCGAGGAGCGAAATTGCCGTCACTGCAAGAGAAATGAGAATCCATCGTGTTGCTGGCATTGCTAGCCTCCTTGAACATCTCGCGCCCTTCGCCGGGCACAAATGCAAAAAGCTTGTTCACCGACGTCTGCGGCAGCACAACGAGGCGGGATTGCCGGAGTCACTGTCCGGTGCCTCGCAAGCGAACGTATTGGAACAAGCCATATTGCTGGTTTTCCAGGGTGTTGTAAGTGATCGTGAAGGTTCCAGTGTCAAATCCTGAGATGCTTGGCGTGAAAATGAATGCCAATGTGCAACTGCTGCCCGGGGGTAGAGTAAAGGGGCAGTTATCCTCTTCGATGTAATCGGATCCTTGCAGAGACTTTCCTGTAATTCCAACGGTAAGATTGTCCTTTTGGTCGTTGGAGAGCGTAATGGTCAACGCGGTGCTGGTCGTTCCTTTCAACCAGGTACCAAAATCCAGGCCTGCGGCGGGAGACATCCTGAGCGGGCCGGCTGGATTGGCTCTTAGCTCCACAGGGAAACGCCCGGTATCAATTTCGCCGACAGTATTCAATTCGAGAAAGTAGTCCAAGCCCGTGGTGACGTTGAGAAATGCCGCATAATCGGGCTGGGGTGCATAGGTCATCTGCACGCTGCAGCTCTGTTGCGGAGCCAGCGTCGTTCCTGAGCACATGTCCGATGAGATCTGAAAGCTAGCCGGACCGCCGCTGCTGTTGGGAGTGTCGCAATAGTACTCCACGGTGGGCGGACTTGTATCCGGGACAATTGTAGCGGGCGCTCCATTGGCGACCACGACCAAACCCGGGACCTGGCCACTCTGTGGAGGGCGTGGGAGGAAGAACGGCTGGCTCTGCAGCACATTCGCAATATTGCAAACTGAACTTATGTTGGCCGCTGGCAGAATTTGAACCGAGGTCGTGCCCTGGTTGATAAAGGACAAAGCTTGACGCTGACTCGACTCTCCAAGATCCTCCGTGCCGAAATCCAACTCGGGAGTCGAGGGCACCAAGACACTCAGGCCAATGCCGCTGACCGGCAAGTAGAAGGTCTTGTCTCCATCTGCGCTGCTCGGGCTGTTTACCGTCAGACCGGCAGATACCAAGGGGCTGCCAACGGCGACGTTCGGATTGAACAAACCCGGGCACTTGGCGGGCGGAAGGCCTAGCGGCAATGATCCAAAAGGGAGCCAAGGGCAGCTCTGTTGAGGCGCGAAGGAAATCGTAATCGTGCAACTGTTGTTCGGAGGAAGATCGAAGCTTGATCCCAGCGGAGCCAGCGTGGTGCAGTCGTTCGTCTCTCCAGTCGGCACCACGGTAAAATTAGGGAGGCCGTTAAAGTCGGCTCCGCCATTTTGGTAAAACTGATCGCTGTCATTCCCTGTGAATTTCATGCTCAGGCCATTCACTGGGTTGCCGGAAGGATCGGTGTTAGTCAAGGTGAACGTCTGTGTCGTCGGAACCGAGCCAAGCAGCTGCGGGAAAAAAGCGTAGGACACCGGCTCGATCGTAATGGGTTGGGTGCAGGCGGTCGAATTCCCAAGAGCCAGGCAGAGGTTGCCACCGTCTCCGGGATTCGTCAGGCTGCCGCCGGGGCAGGCTTTCGTGCTCACCACGGCGTATCCGTTTCCGTTGGATCCTTTTCCGACATTGTGCAGGACATATCCGCCCTGGGTATTGTCGTACGTGACTGGAGCGAACGTTTGTATGCCGCCAATCTGCCCGACGTCCGAGCCGCTGTTGGCGAAAATCTGCAGGACGACGCTGTTGCCGCTGATTTGGCCGTTCACGGACGCGGCTGTCAGGCATGGATAGTCGTTGAGGAGGGTGTAAGGATCTTCGAAAACCAGGGTACCGGTAACGGTCGCACTGCTGGCTCCCGAGCTATCTCCTTGACTGAAGAATCCAGAGACAGGGAAATCCTGGTTGTGGAAGCTATTGTTGCCGATGACGCTGTGAAAAAACCCCTGAAATGCTCCCGAAAGCGGGGGCACGGAGGTCGCGCTCCAACTTCCGGTGTCTTGCGCCGTGCCACAAGGCAGGATTTGACCGTTGACGTTGGCATACCCGGCGGTCAGACTGTAAGTGCCGTTTTGAATGGTCGAGTTATCCGAACTGAGAGTCCCGCCGCTGAGCGTGATGGTTTGTGTTGTCGGCGTACCATCGGAGCCCAGCGTGCCAACGACTGCAGTGATGTTGACCGTTTGACCGCTGATGGTTCCGGTAATCGTGGCTGTCCCGCTGTTACAAGCCAGAGAACTTCCAGTTGCGGCAATTGAGAACACGACTTGCCCTGTAATGGAACCACCGGTCTGTTGCAGAAACCCACCCTGCAGGCCACCGGTGAATGAGTTACCCGGGGGATTCTGCATCGTAAACTGCCAGTTACCCGCAACCTGAGCACCACTCTGCGGTGGACTCGAACTGCCGCCGCCGCAGGCGGAAAGCGCCATGATGAGGCCGGCTGCCAGCGAAATGCAGGAGCTCTTTCGAAGCCAATTCATGATGTCTCAATCCCTGATTTGCAATCCTTAAAGTTCCAACCTCTAAAACGCCAGCTTTAACGCAAACTGGATGGTCCGCGGCCGATGAGCATCGAGTGGGTGCAGGAACGAAGCTCCCGTTACACAGTCGGCGCCGCTCCCTTTGAAGCCCGCGGAGTACGCCGGACCCGCATAGCAACTGATGACGTTATTGCCGGTTCCGCCGGGATTATCTGGATCGTAGACGCGAAACTGCGTGTTATTGAAAATATTGAAAGCTTCCGCTCGAAATTCCAACTGGCCGGCTTCGGTAATCTTCAAACGCTTGGCGAGCGCCAAATCGAAATTGACGCGCCCGGGGTTATTCAGGAAGTTACGGCCCGCGTCACCGAAAGTAAGCCCGCGAGGAGCCACAAATTGCGACGGATTTCCGATGAGCGGTCCGAAGCTTTGAGCGTTGTTGGCAGGCTTGGCCTGTCCCCGGACCACGTCGGGATAGGATGCCGCAATGCCTAGCCCGCTGGAAACTCCCGCATTATCGGTGAAGGAAATGCCGGTGTTGCCGGCGCTGTTGATCACGGAAAACGGGGTGCCGGATTGCAAGAGAGTCACGCCAGAAATTTCCCAGCCGTCCCAAAGCCGGTCCCCCTTGGGGGACTTGGAAGCCGGAGCTGCCGTGTCTTGCGACTCTTTCTCATGAGCCCAATCACTGATGCGACGGGGAATATCCTTGAGGGGCAGTTGGTAGATGTAATTGAGGTTGAGGAGCTGCCGCTCATCGAAATTTGAACTGGCGCGGTTCGAACGGAGATCGTAGGAGTTTACCAGAACCGGATCGCTGCGATCGGAAGAATCGTCAATCGAATGGCTATAAGAATAGGAGACCCCAACGGTTAGTGGACCGCGCGTCCGCCGCAATGTCGCCTGGAGCGCGTTGTAACTGGAATCGGCCACATTCTGGAGCGATAGGACTCTGCCAAGGCCCGGGTACGGACGCCCCGGCAGGGAATTGACGTTTGAAATGAAGGAGTTTGTGCAAGCCGCCTGCAGATTAACGTATGCGGGATCTTGCGGTCCAACGATAACGCCGCTCTGAAGCTGGAAGGGAGTGGTGCCGTCCCCGGGATGGCCGGAGCCATAAAGCGGCGGAGGAACAGTACAATCGGACAGCGTAAGTGGTTCGTTCGGGCCGAAGGGATTCTCACTTAAGGGCAGGGGCTTCAACTGATTTAGTTGACGCTCGACCGTCAGGTGCGTGCCCTTACTGCCCACATAGGCTACGTTGACGATAACATCACGAGTGAATTCTCGCTGAACGCCAAAGCTCCATTGCTGCGCGTAGGGCCAGACAGCCTGAGTCGGAATCGAGGTAACGTCAATTGGGAACAGGGAACCGGGTGGTGGGGCAACCGCGTTGAAATACTTGTTCACGCAAGCCGGAGTGGCAGAATTAAATGCCGGTCCGTAGCCAACATTTCCGATACATTCGTAATTGACGGGAAATGGCTGGGTGATGCTGAGCACGAGCGGAGCGCTGGCTTCGAGCGAACCGGTATTGGCCTCGTTGCCGGTGCCGTGCTCATAAAAGATGCCATAGCCGGCGCGGATGGAGGTCTTGCCGTCGCCTTTCGGATCCCAGGCAAACCCGAGGCGCGGCGCCCAATTGAAGAAATGTCCCGTCATGCAGCCCTGGGGGACCCCTCCGACGCCACACTGGACCAGGCCCAGATCGCTCACTACGCCGGGATCGAGCGCAAACGTCGTTGGGTTGAACTGAATCGGGTTACCGGTAGCTTTGTCCAGAAGCTCCCCGAACACGGGATCAACGGCGAAGCGGGATTGGTTGAATCGCGAGGCCTCCCAGTTCCAGGCGTTGTTGTTCTTTTCTCGATAAGTACCAAACAGACTAAGTCGAAGACCAACATTTACAGTCAGGCGGCTACTTACTTTCCAGTCGTCCTGGACGTAAGGTTCAATGATTTGGTAGTGCTGGTAGTAACGGTGCTGTGCGGAGTCCTGCGTAAAGCTCTGGGCGAATCCTTGAACCACCCCGTCCCGATTCCACTGAGCCAGAAAATCGGCGAAGGCATTCCCGGTGCTGTTGGTCAGATTGCTGAAAGTCAGCAGCCCTTGCAAGTCGCCGGAGGCGGCGCCAATGGCATTGTTGGTTTGATTGCGCTGGGAGAGTATGTATTGCGCGCCGAACTGCAGTGTGTGCTTGCCCACCGCCTTGCCGACTTCGTCGCGCACCGCATAAGTCGGGTTGGTATGGCCCCAGGGCATGTAGGAGGGGTCCTCGGCAAAGCCCTTGCCGCCGTACGCGGCATTCGTGCCTAGAATAGCGACACCCGGCATTTTGCCGCCAAAACCGTTATTAAAAATGTAGCCGATGGCGCATTGGGGATTCAGGGTCGCCGGGTCAACGCTTAACGCCGGATTGCACTGGCCCGGCGCGGATGGATCGGTGACCAGGGGTTGATCAATCGAAGGGTTGCGCTGGAAAACCGCTCCGCCGGGCCCGTTCTGGTCAGTCAGAGTAATGGTCGCGTTCGAGTAACTCACATCTATTACGTTGAGCAGCGTTGGGGAGAAGGTTTGAGTGACACGTGCCACCAGGTTGAGGCCCGGCCCGATGAAACGATTCTGAATGGTCGGGAAGCTCGCCGCTGAGGGATCGGTGGTGCGCAATATGCTCCACTGTGGTTGCAGGACAGTGGTGTCCCAGGCATCGTGAATATAGCGGAATGACACTCTCAGCTTTTGCGTAAGTTGGTGGTCAATACGAAACAACTCCTCCCGCCAGTAAGTAGGGGGCGAAACCGCAGCGACGTAGCAACGATAGGGATCCGAAGGGTCGGGGCTGTAGGGATTAAAGTTAGGCAGATTATAACTGCAGCCTGTAGCTGAGTTGGGCAGCGGTATGAGATTCGCATTTAGGATTGCCAGAGCATTCTTGTCTACGCCGACCGACGGCGTTCCGAAGGGCGAGCCCTCGAGGAAAGGCAAGGGAATCTGGGTCTTTGTTGAACCCTGGTTGATGACGGACGGGCAATCCGGGTATTGCTGGCGGTCGAAAGTTTGTGCGCCCAAGGGGCACACATCCGAGAAGTCGAACATCTGCGAGATCTGGCCGGTGATCGGGTCGGGAGGGCTGAGGTTTTTCTGGATCCCCTGCGAGGTCAGGACCAGGCCGCGCTCTTTCAGGCCGGGGACCGCTTGATTGTATTCGGTGGGCGTCTTTTCCAGCCGAACCTCTTCGGAGAAAAAGAAAAAAGTCTTGTCTCTTTTTGTGTTGTAGACACCGGGGATGGTAAGCGGGCCACCGATCGTACCGCCAAAATCCTCCCGGCGATAGAGAGGAGCCTTATCCCCAAGATCGAAAAAGTTGCGGGCGTTGAACGCTTCGTTGCGGACGAAATCGTAGATATTGCCGTGAAACGCGGACGTCCCGGATTTTGTCGTCACCTGGGTAGTGCCGGAGGCAGTGCGCCCGTATTGGGCGCCGTAGTTCGAAGTCAGCACTTTGACTTCCTGTATCGCATCCAGACTGGGGTAGACCATCAGTGTGCTGGAAGCGCCGTTCAGACCAGTGTTAATCACGTCGCTGCCATCCACTTCAAAACTGTTGTACTCAACGCGCCCTCCGTTCACGCTGTACTTCACGCTGCCGAGCACGCCCACCTTGCCCTCATCCTGACCAGTCTGATTGCTGACTCCAGGCGCAAGAGCGATGAGTTGGGAGAAATTGCGCCCGTTGAGCTGGAGTTTTACGACCTCTTCCTGCGTGATCGTGCCCGAGACGGTGGCCGTCTCGGTTTCCACCTTTCCGACATTGCTGGATTCAACGTTCACTTCTTCGGGTTTAGCGGCTGCCGGCTCCAGAGGCACTTCGAGCGTGAGCTCGAGCCCGGGCGTCAGCGCAATATTGTCGAAGAGCTTCTTCGCGAAATTGGGAGCGATAGCGGTCAGATTGTAGGTACCGGGCGGTAGGCCGGTGAACGAAAACGAGCCGGTCGCGCTGCTTTCGGCTTCACGTTTCAGGCCGGCTCCATTGTCCAGCGATAGTTTTGCCCCGACCACGACGGCCCCGGTCTGATCGGTTACTGTCCCGCTGATCGAGGAGTTGCCGAGATTTGTCTTAGGCGGTCCCTGCGGCTGTGCTTGTGCGGCATACAACGAACCTATCAAGAGCGCCAGCGCGAGGACACACCGGACGCGACCCACAACCGAACTAGCAAGAAAGCTCAAAGCTGCCTCTCCGACGACGAATCGTTGCCGAATTGCTGGGGGAAAATCTCAGAGCATTTTGGGCCGGCGATCGACTGAGATCGCCGTGTATTCCACGCCGATTCTTGCGCGGCTCCACATTGTCTAGGAAGTCTATCATATAACTTCCGATTGGTGTCAAACGCTTTCCCTGCGCTGCGAAACTCGGGAGTCTCCCTCTGCACACGAACGACGGCCCAAACAGAATGAAGACTCACAGTGCGTCACTCCGATAACATCGTGCTTTGTATGGTGGAAAAACGAAGGGCGATTCTAGAGGATGATCTCGTGACCGGACGTTAAAATCATGTTAATTCCATCGCGAGATGTTTGGGATCAACCTGCTCGGTGTGTTGCGACAAATTCCTGCAGTGATGTGTCAGCAATTGCCTCGTAACCCATAAACTCTTTGGTACATCGGCGACGCCAGTTTCCACTTAGGATCAATGTGGTTTGTAACATTTCATTAATAAAGGTCGTAACGTTTCCTTAACATTAGCGTCATATTTCCTTAACTGACTTTTCTTCAACCTTTCACACACCCATTCAGCAGTCTCCGCTATCCTCGCTGCCAGTTGTGTGCCGCGCGACCGGGCGCAAGGTAGGGAGAGCGGCTCTCGTGCTTGGCAAAACTAGTTTTCGAGCGTGTAGCGCATTCGCACCCACGTGTTCTTGAGGTGGTCTTCGCAAAGAAAATTCAAAAAAGGAGAATAATAATGTCGCGAAACAAATGGCTGTTCGCGGGCTTGCTCGTGGCCGCGATCGTTTGCTTGGGCTTTTCCGCCCAGGCACAAACCGTAAAAGTGATGTTTGCGGGATCTTCAGCCGAGTGGCAGACCCTGGCTTTGGGCACATATAACGTCAGCAAATGTCCAAGCGGGGGAACCGCTCCCTGCGCTCACTACACCAACGGTTCTTTCAACCTCACCGACGGCCGGCCGACACCTCCAGTGGTGGACACTGGCGCCATCTGGGTCATCTGGGATAGCGCGAGTCCCCCGAACGTTTGGGCATTTATCAAGGTGGACTCCGGCGTAGGAAATCGCTGCTTCTTTGCCAATCCTGCATGTGTGGCGGGCATCCCGGCACCATTTCCGGGTCCCGGTAACAAGATCAGCTCCACTCTCTGGGGAGACGGATCGAGCGACTCAACTCCTCCGAGTAACGTGGAGGCGCTGTTCACCGGTCAGGGAGTCGCTGTGGATGTTGCGGCCACGGACATTCGTCCGGAAGATTCCTACTGGTCAACCTGCCGCACGAACTCGATCGCTGGGAATGGTACGCCGGGTTCCGGCGACTTCACCGACGGCCTCGGCTACAACACTATCAATAGCCCAGGCGTTTGCCCACAATTCGGAGCTCCGCCGTCAGCGTTGGCCGGCAGTGCCGTCCAGAGCGGCTTGTCGGGTAGTACGTCCAAAGCCAACGTTGTGGCCTTCAACATTAGCGGCACCGACCCGTTTACCAATAAAAAGGTCACTAGCTACACGACCTATTCAGTGGGAGCGGCTCCGGTCACCTTCATCTTTGAGCGCAGTGGCGGGCAGCTCGCCGGATTGACAAACGTGACTGACGCAGAACTGCAGCAGGTCTTCTCGGGCACGTACTGCGACGCCAGCGCGTTCGGCTTGCCTGCGGCGGGAATCCAGGCGTACCTGCGCGAGCCTCTTTCCGGCACCATGAACACCACGGAGGCTTCGGTGTTCCGTCGACCAACGGTTCCTGCCAGTCAGGGCGTTCTTGGCATCAGCCAGGAAACGGGCGTCAATGGCGCGAACCCTCTCACTGGCACCAGTGTTCCTTGTCCGTCGTCTAACAGCTTGGGCGGCCGCTGGCGCGGGATCGGCACCGGTGAAATCGTGACGTCCGTTCAGAAGTCAGTCACGAACAATGGTACCGATGGAATTGGCTACGTGTTCTTCAGCTATGGCAACGTCAATGCCATTGCTAACAATAGCAACTACGGGTACGCCACCTTAAACGGGACCGACCCAATTTTCGCGACCTACAGCAACGGCACCACGCCCTATGACCCCGGACAGCCCGTGGGTGTCGGTGTGTTGCCGGCAGCAGCGAACCTGCCATGCAACAGCGGCGCCTTCCCCTGCCCTGAGACCAGCATATGGACGGGCAGTCTCTCGTTCCCGAACGTGCGCAGCGGCGCGTATCGCGCATGGTCGCTGTTGCGTATCGTGAGCACCGGCACGGCGCTGACGAATGCCGAGAAAGTGATCGAGTCCTCGCAAGCATTCGTTGTCACCACCGTTCCCGACTACATTCCAGCTACATCTGTGAAGGCCACGATCAACGGCAAATCCTTCACCGATCCTGGTTTGACGTTGATTCGTTCGCATTACCAGCAGACGGACGGCAACGGCAATAAGCTTGGACCGAAGCCGGTCAACGCAGGTAAGACGGAAGCGGGCGGCGACATGGGCGGCTGCATTGAGTCCAGCACGAACGTGGGGACGCAGCTGATCCAGTACAACCCCAACTCCTGCGTGGTCCGGTAAGCTAGGCGGCTGATCCCGGTTGACGCAGTTCAACCTCGTACAAGGCGGGCCGTTCCAAGACGGCCCGCTTTTTTCGTGTGAGCCTGCCCCATCCTCCGCACAAAAGCATTTCTTGTCGGAACCAGCGGAAACATCTTCATCAGACCGTCCCATAAACACCGGCCGCGCAACTTGGGCCAAGTAAAGGACATAGAAGATTGTGCCGAGAATGTTAAATTTCGGTAAAAATACTACTATCTCAATAGGAATTATGGTATATTGTCGCGAGTCAAAAATCGGGCGTGACATTACCCCCCCTCCTGTCATTGCCCATACTAAGGAGAAAATTCAATGTCGCGAATGAAGTCGCTGCTCGTGGGTTTAACAATGACCTCTATTCTCGGTCTGGCCACGCAAGCCCAGTCCCAAACCGTCAAAACCATGTTCGCAGGTTCGTCCGCCTTGTGGCAGACGCTGGCTCTGGGAACCTACAACGCAGGCAAATGTCCAACTGGCGCAGGAGGCACCGCGCCGTGCTTCCACTACACCAGCAGTTCCCCTTTCAACCTTACGGACGGCCGCCCGACTCCACCCGTGGTGGATACGGGCAACATCTGGATCATATGGGACAGCGCCTCGCCACCCAATGTTTGGGCTTACATTTCAACCGATGCGGTTATCGGGAGCCGCTGCTATTTTGCCAGTCCGGCGTGTGAGGTTGGCATCGCCACGTTTCCCGGTCCCGGGAACAAGATCAGCACGACTCTGTGGGGAGACGGATCGAGTGACAGCACACCTCCAAGCAGCGTGCAGGCGTTGTTCACCGGCCAGGGCGTGAAGGTGAATGTTGGCGCCATTAACATTCGGCCCGAAGACGCTTTGTTCGCGACTTGCCGCGCCAACTCGCAACTCGGCAATGGGACCCCGGGATCGGGCGACGGACTCGATGGTCTCGGATACAACACGGTCAACAGCCCTGGCATATGCCCGCAGTATGGCGCTCCGCCAGCGGCTCTTGTGGGCAGCGCCATTCAGAGCGGCTATCCGGGCAGCACTTCGAAAGCCAACCTTGTGGCCTTCAACATCTCCGGAAAGGACCCTTTCACTGACGCCGCTGTGCCGGCTTACACAACCGTGACGGTGGGAGCGGCTCCGGTCGCGTTCATCTTCGAACGCAACGACGGTCAGCTCGCTGGCCTGACGAACGCGAGCGAATCTGAGTTACAGCAAGTGTTCTCGGGCGCGAGTTGCGATGCCAGCGCCTTCGGCTTGCCAGCGGCCGGTATCCAAGCGTACCTCTACGAAGTGCAATCTGGAACTGGGAACACGGCGGAAGGCACGGTGTTCCGGCGCCCGACTGTCCCCGCCAGCCAGGGGGTCCTCGGCGTGAGCCAGGAATCCAATGTCAACGCCGCCAATCCCCTCACCGGGACCAGTGTTCCTTGCCCCTCGTCGGACGGCAAAGGAGGACGATGGCGCGCGATTGGCGCCAGCGAGGAAGTCAAGTCGGTACTAAATTCGGTGAAAAACGATGGCACCGATGGCATAGGATTCGCGTTTTTCAGCTTTGGGAACGTGATCTCAATCGCCAACAACCCCAACTATGGTTACATCACGCTGAACGGAACCGACCCCATCTTCCAAACCTACAGCAACGGGACCTCTGCCTACGACCCGGGACAACCTGTCGGCGCGGGCGTGCTGCCTGCGGCAGCCACCCTGCCCGCGACTTGCAATGGCGCGTTCCCCTGTCCCGAGACCGAGATCTGGACCG
>Ga0187769_10001800_pt1 | contig 12353 bp, 9 predicted proteins | sample 0116_SJ02_MP02_1_FD_133140 | JGI IMG/M metagenome (GOLD analysis project Ga0187769, IMG submission 133140) | Tropical peat soil microbial communities from peatlands in Department of Meta, Colombia - 0116_SJ02_MP02_10_MG | ecosystem: Environmental > Terrestrial > Soil > Wetlands > Peat | place... | reverse complement strand
GCCGAGGCTCTGTACCCGGGATACAGTATCTCCGGGAATTACATCAGCGACTTGGGGGCGTACTGTCCCCAGTCCAACGCTTGGACGAACTACGCGGGGCCGTGTGTCGTGCACCAGCCCACGGCGATCATCTTCGACAGTTCCGTGTTCCTGCTCGGGCTGCTCGTCGCGGTCGCGGCCTACTTGTTCTCGCGCTCCGTCGGAAGGAACGTCTTCTCGGTACTACTCGTTCTCACGGGAGTCGGGGCGATGGGGGTGGGCGTTTTTCCGGAAACCGCGCCCCTCGCTCACGAACTTACCTCTGACGTCGCGTTCATCTTCGCCGCCCTCGCCGCCGTCTGGTCGTATCGTCTCGTGAAAGCGCCGCTGAACTACTTCTCGGGGATTCTCGGGGCGGTCAGCCTCGCGGCCATCGTTCTCGATGAGGCGAACGTCACGGCGGGACTCGGGGTCGGAGGGATCGAGCGCATGATCGTCTACCCGGTCATCGTGTGGGCCGTGGGATTCGGTGCGTACGCAATGGCGCCGGGTCTTCGCGTCCCCCCAGGTCCGTTCCCACCCAGCGCTCCCGAGTGGACCGGGCCGAGTCCTTGAGCCACGGGAAGCCACGCGCGCTACCCTGATCCGGCGTCTCGATACGGGACGAACATCTCGCGACGTCGCGAGCATCGGGATTCCCCGGGCCGATGCGATTCGACCGGACCTCGTCTCACCCCAGGGAACCGACCGAGACAGGATGACAGAACCCCGGATTTGGAAACCTTCTTCTCTCGGTCCCAGATGGGACTCAAGCACGCCATGACGCAACGCGCCCCCGGAGGGCGGTGGCACCGAGCTGTTCCTGTCGTCGTCCTGGTAGTTGTGATTGGGGTGGCCTCCGGCCTCCTAGCACCCTCGTTCGGGACCCGGAGCATCCATGGGGTCGGCACGGTCGGGTTGGGCGACCGAAACTTGGCGCTCGGGGCCGGGTCGCTAGGGGCCCCACCCTCCCCGACACCCCGCGGTGCGTCTTCGTTCGAGGACATCGGCGTCGCGGGTGAACCGTACAACCTCGCCTACGACCGCGCCAAAGGAGAGGTCTTCGTCACCGAGTTCGCGGCGGATGAGGTCGCTGTGATTTCCGACCGGACGTACTCCGTCGTCGACCAGATCCGCGTGGGCAGTGGCCCGAACGGCATCGCATTCGATTCCAACCAGAGCGAAGTGTTCGTCGCCAACCTCTTCTCGGGCAATCTGAGCGTGATCTCGGCCAAGACCGATCATGTCGTGGCGACGGTCAGCACCGGGGGGTACCCGTTCCTGGCAGCGTACGACCCGGCGGGCGGCGAGGTCTTCGTGTCGGATTATCGTTCTCCTCTCGTTCGAGTGATTTCGGACGTCTCCAACGAGGTCGTGGCGACCGTAGCCGTGGGTAGCGACCCCGGCGGCCTCGCGTACGACCCCGAGCAGCAAACGATGTTCGTGGCGAACAGCGGCTCGAACAACGTCAGCGTGATCTCCACGGTAACCAACCGAACCGAGGCCACAATCCCGGTCGGAGCAGGCCCGCTCGAGGTCGCCTTCGACCCAACGACCGACCGGGCCTTCGTGACGAACAACGGTGCGAGGAACCTGAGCGTGATCTCGGCCTCGACGGACCGGGTGGTCGGGTCGGTCCCGTTGGCCCTACCCCCGATCGGGGTAGCGTACGACTCGGGCACGAGGGACGTCTTCGTGAGCGAGGCGGAATTCGAGTCCAACGGAAGCATCGTCACCAATGTCAGCGTGGTCTCGGCCGCGACGGACTCGGTCGTGGGAGGTCTGCCGGCCGAGTCTTTCCCGAGCGGACTGCTGTACGACCCGACCGCGCACGTGGTGTTCGTGGCAAACGTAGAAGCGAACGACGTGAGCGTTCTGCCGGACGCCTTCCTCCTCACCACCTCCGGGGTGGGTCGGGATCCTCTCGGCGTCGCTGCGGCACCCTCGGACGATGCCGTCTACGTCACCAACTTCTTCTCGAACGACGTGACCGTGATCTCCACCGCGTCCGACTCGGCCGCCGCGACGATTCCCGTGGGGGTCGGTCCGACCGGGATCGCGTACGACCCGGCGAAGAATGAATTGTTCGTCGCGAACAGCGGTTCCGACAACGTGAGCGTGATCTCCGCGGCCACGAACAAGGTCGTGGCATCGGTTCCGGTGGGCGACTATCCGTTCGGCGTGGCCTATGACGCCGGGAAGAAGGAGGTGTTCGTCTCGAACTTCTACTCGAGGAACGTGAGCGTCATCTCGACCCGGACGAATGCGGTCGTCGCGACCGTTGTCGCGTTCGCCCTACCGACCGGGATAGCGTACGACCCGCAGGCGGGCGAGCTCTTCCTCGCGAACAGCGGCTCCGACTTCGTGCTCGTGATCTCGGACACGACCAACGACGGCTTTTACGCGATCACGGTCGGGAGCCTGCCGTACGGCGTCGCGTACGACCCGGCCCAACGCGAGGTGTTCGTGACGAACTACGGGTCGAACGACGTGAGCGTGATTTCGGTCGCCAAGAACGCCGTGGTCGCGACGATCGACGTGCCGGAGCAGCCGTACGGGGTCGCGTTCGACCTTGGCACGAACTCCGTGTTCGTCGCCGGCAGCGGCGGCGTGTTCGTGACCGAGATCTCGACCCTCACCGACCAGGTGATCCAGGAAATCCCCGTCGGGAACGACCCGACCGGCGTAGCGTTCGTGCCCGGTCTCGGGGAAGACTTCGTGACGAACGCGGGCTCGGATTCCGTCAGCATCGTGCTGGACTGACGTACTCCGGCGTGGGTCCGGGGTGCGGCCGGTGGGTCAGCACCCGGACCCTTGGGCGAGAGGAGGGGGATTCACGTAAGTCTTATCGTGGAGCGCTCGGTGAATGAGGTTCGTCTGAGGTCAGTCTTTGCCGGACGGACCGCGCAGCGAAACCCTCGCACGGGCTGAGGAGAAGGCCTGCCGAAGGCTGGCGAGGTCCGGTTGCGAGCCGGAGACACTCCGTCGGATAGTGTCGCACGTCCACGAGACCGTCTCCGAGCCATCGGGACGCGCGGCACGACTGTCCGAGCTCGCGGCATTCGCCAAAGCGATCGGGAACCGGGCGGCCCGGGACTACTTCCGGGCCCTCCGGGAGACGAACGCGATCGCCGAGTTGACGGACCCGAGGGTGCTGACGTTCGCCCGAACCGTGGACCCTCAGACCGCCGAGTGGTACTTCTGGGCTCTCTGGGGGTCGAAAGCCGTACGGGAACTCACGGACCCACGGGTGCTCGATTCCGTGGAGTTCTTCCGTTCCATCGGGGGACCCGCGACCGTCGAGTACTTCCTCTCGATCCGGGAGACCAAGGCGGCCGGAAAGCTCACGGACCCGAAGGTGATGGCGTTCGCTCGCGCGATCGGGAGCCGCGCGGCGACCGAGTATTTCGGGTCCTTCTGGGAGACGAACGCCGTCGACGTGCTCACCAGCGAGCGGTTGCTCACCCTGGCGCAGTCGCTGACGGGCGATGCGGCCGCGGAGTATTTCCAGGCGATCCGGGAGACGAAGGCCGTCGCGGAGCTTACCGACCCCCGCGTCCTCGGGTTTGTGAGCCTCGTAGGGAACCGGGTCGCGGAGGATTACTTCCGGGCCATCCGGACCAGCCGCGCCGTCGCCGAGCTCACGAGCGACGAAGTGACGGTCTTTGCCGAAGTCATCGGTAAGTCCTGCGCCCGGGAGTACTTCCGGGTGATCGACAGTACGAAGAAGGTCGCGGAGCTCACGAACGAGCGGCTGCTGCAGGCTTCCGCCGTGATCCGGGCCATCGGAAGCGACGCGGCGCTGGATTATTTTCTCGCGGTCGCGGGCCAGAGCGATCTACCGGTGGGCCCCGGGTCATCGCAGGGCGACGTCTCTTCGTCCGCCGACAGCACGGTGCCGGTGCTCACCCTCCTCGAGATCCCCCAATTCGGTCGGTACCGTGCGGCCGCTCTGCTGGGAATGACCGCGCTCTTTTGGTGGGGGGCGTGGCAGTCTGGGGTGGGGGCCCTCCCCACGACGTCGGGCCTCGTCGAGCTGGTCGCCGCCTTGGGTGCGTGGATTGCGATATTGTTCGGCACCCATCTTCTGACAGGTGTGCTCGCCGAGCGGTCTACCGAAGAGTTCATCCGGCGGCGACGGCGGCTTCTCAACGAGCACGGGATCCGTTGGCACGATTGCCTCTCCGGTGACCGGCAGTGCCCTCTCTGCTGGAGCTCGGCCCGAACTCACCAAGACGACCGATTCGACTACGGCCGATTCTGCCGGTGTCCGGCCTGTTAGCGAGAATTTGCTCACCCGCGGAGACTCGGCCCGCAGGGGCCGCCGGAAGCGAGGCCGGTTAGTTCAGTCCCCGTAGACGAGCTCGCCGTGGAGCTCCTGGTCGAGGCCGGTCACCTCGACCTCCTTCGGGACCCGGACCTCCATCATCCGGTCGATCCCGAAGAGGATCAGGTACGTCACCGCGAACGCGTAGGCGGCCGCGAAGGCGACGGCCGCGAGCTCCTTGCCGAAGAAGAGCGTACCGCCGAAGAACAACCCGTTGGCCCCGCCTGCGTTGATGGCCAGGGAGGCGAACACGCCCAGAAGCACCATGCCGAGCATGCCTCCGACGCCATGCACGCCCCAGACATCGAGGGCGTCGTCCCAGTGCCGCCGGTTCTTGAACGCGATCGCCAGATAGCAGACGATCCCGGCGGCCAGCCCGAACACCATCGCGGCGGTGGGCGACACGTAACCGGCCGCAGGCGTGATCACCACCAGTCCCGCCAGCCCGCCGGTAAGGAAGCCGATGAACTTCGGCTTTCCCTCGATCGCCCAATCCATCAGCATCCAGACGAAGCTCGCGATTCCCCCGGCGATGGCCGTGTTGAGGAACGCCACGACGGCGACGCTGTTCACCGCGAAAGCATTGCCGGCGGTGAACCCGAACCACCCGAACCAGAGGATCGCCATTCCGATGCCGGCCATGTAGAGGTTCTGCGGCTTGTCGCGGACGTAGCGGCTGCCCAGGTAGAGTACGGAGGCGAGGGCGCTCATCCCTGCAATCTCATGGACGACGATCCCGCCGCCGAAGTCGAGAACTCCCCATTGCTCGAGAAGGCCCCCGCCCCAGACCATGTGGGCGATGGGGTAGTAGACGAACAGCTGCCAACAGACGAGGAACACGAGGTAGGCACTGAACTTGACCCGGTTCGTGAACGCCCCGGTGATCAGCGGCGGCGTGATGATGACGACCATCATCTCGTACGCGAGGAAGATGTAGAGGGGGATCCCCGGGCTCACCGGGGACGGCGTTCCCGCCGAGATGTTCTGGAGGAACGCGTCGTGAAAGTTCCCGATGACGCCGTGAAAGTCTCCGCTGAAACAGAGCGAATAGCCGACCGTCACCCAGAGGAGCGTGGTGACCCCGAGGGCGGCGAAGCTCTGCATCATGATGGATATCGAGTTCTTCTGCCCGACCAGACCCGCGTAGAAGAACGCGAGCCCCGGCGTCATGAACATCACGAGGACGGTCGCGATGATCATGAACAGGGTGCTGGTCGCGTCGAAACTCGCCATCGGAATCGACCTTCGGAGCGAGACCTCGCCCGGTTCCCGGGAGGGCCCTCGGCCGGTCTCGTCTCGGCATCGGCGCGCCCGGGGTCATCACCTTTCTGTGTGGTCCGTATGACGTATCGGAAGGGACCCGGGCGCCCCGAGGCGGCAGAGCTTCGGGTAGGAGTCCGCCGAGCCCCCGAGGACGAGCTTCAAGAGAGGGAACCGTCTGCTCCCCGCGATGGCCCTTCGCTTTTGTCCCCGGTGCGGCGCCGCGGTCATCCCCCAGAGCACCCACTGCGTCTCGTGCGGTTCACCCCTTGCGGACGCCACGCCCAGGTTCTGCCCGAAGTGCGGCGCCGCCGTCGCGCCGGCGAGCGCCTTCTGCACCTCGTGCGGAACCGCCGTGAGTCCCGGTGCGACTTCGCGTGAGGGCGCCGCGGCCCCCCCGCCCGCGGGGGCCGCCGTCCCTTCTGGGGTGGGTATCCCCGTCACCGACCTCAGCACCCCGGAGTCGACCGCGGCGGATCGGAAAGCGCTCTCGAACGCAGCGTTCGCGGCGATGCTCGGAATCGCCGGGTTCTTCCTCTCGATTCTCAGCGTCGGGATCACGTTGGGCGTCGCGTACTTTGGTACCCTGAGCTCCCACGCCTGGAGCTTGTTCAACCTCACGGTGTTTGGCCTCCTCGCCTCGCTCGGTGCCTTCGGCCTGATCGTGACGCTCATCGAACTATGGTTGATGCGCCAGGCGTTCGCGGCGCTGGCTCCCTTCGATACCGGCTTCTCGACGCCCAGAACCCTGACGCCGGTCGCGATGGCCGGCACGCTCATGGTGATCATCGGGATCCTGAGCATTCTCGCCTCCAGCTCGGGACTGAGCTCCGGCGTGGACCTCGCGCTGATCGCCGTCGTGCTGATCGGCGCCGCGCTCGCGATCATCGGATTCTTTGCCCTCGCAGTGGGCGTTTGGAGGATGGGGGACCGCTTCGACGAGGACCTCTTCAAGATCGGGGCCGTCCTTCTCATCGTCCTCGGCATCGTGGGAATGGTGTTCATCCTGATCGGGAGCCGTGCGGCTCGTCGAAAGCTCGGCGATCTGACTCCCGTTCACGCGTTTGGCTGAGACGACGGTCGAGCGAGCCGTTCTCGGCTGCCCGAACGTGGGAATCGTGGCCCCCGAACCAACGCGAAGACGAAAAGGGGGCTCACGGGCACGTTCGAGGTCTCGTCGGGACTGTCGGAGAAGGAATTGGTCCAAGCGCTCGCGCTACGCCTCACCCCTCGGGCCGCGGGGCGGAACCGACGCAAAGGCGCAGGATTTGCCCGGCCCCGCTCTGGGTCGCGCATTCCGAAAGTCCGTTGAAGTAGGCCGAGATTGAACGATTGATGACTGAGGCGGTGGACCGGGCTGACCCGAAGCTCCCGCGGGCGGGAGAGCCCATCCTCCCCAAACCGCCCGTCGTCGACCGAATCTCGAACCCCGACTGGATCGACTGGTGCGACGCGGACCGTTAGCTCCGTCTCCCGGCGAGTCCTATCTCCCTCGTCAGGCGGTCGCTTCCACCTCCGCGAACGTGAATCGGCTGTTGCCGAGGAACCCGACGATCGATCCCGCGACGATTCCGAATCCCTGCCCGAAGAGCGGCGGGATGAGGCTCTCGGTCGCCAGCAAGACCGCCTCGTTCACGGCGAGGGATCCGAGCGAGACACCGAAGTAGAGGCCCAGCCGTCGCGACGGCGAATACCGGTGGCCGATCTCGGTTCGGAACGTCCAGAGGCTGTTGAACGCGAAGTTCCAGAGCGTCGCGACGACGAACGCCACCGCGCTCCCGACGAAGTAGAGGAACGGGTTGGCCGCCGTCTTCGACGCGAAATGGAGCGCGCTCCCGTAGAAGTTCGTGATCGGTGTTCCGGAAAGGCCGTCGACGGTGACCACGAACACCACGAGGTTGACGACCACCCCCGTGAGGCCCACGACCAGGAACTTTCCGTACGTGCGGATTCCCTCGGAGTTTCGAGCGATCGAGGAGCCTAACCGCGGCGACGCTCGGGTGGTCCGCCCCGACGTGCGAGAAGCTGGTGGTGATGCCATGGGAGTTTGGCCTGCCGTATGCGTGCCGGATGCCCGTTCGACCGGCATGGCGGACGGCTATAGATAGGAACGTTGGCGGAGTGACCCACCGAGAGGGTCGCCGGAAGTCCCTCGAAAGCTGGACCCGTTGGCCGCCGTTTGCTCCGCCGCGCGGAGTTCGGGCGCTAAATTCAAGTGGTCCCAACTCCCACAAGCAGGCCGGTTCCTCGGGCGGACACCATGGTCGACGCGTGTTACATCTGCCACCGGACCCAGGCCGACCTCGACCGGCTCAACGAAGAGATCCGGACCCGCGTCTATCTGGCCTACTTCGCGAACACCCGCAGCCAGGTCGATGACCAGCGCCGGAAGATCTCGTTCCTCCAGCGCCTCAAGGACGAAGAGAGCGGCGACCCGCACTTTCGCATCAACGCCTCGCAAGTGTTCGGGGACCCGCCCGCATACGAGAAGCTGATGCCCTGGATCGATCGGCTGATCGAAATCGCTCGGGCCCAGAGGGACGCACCGGACGAGAAGCGGACGATCGGTGAGCTGGTGGACCACCTTCTCGCCGAGGAGAAGCATGCCGGGGCCCAGCTCGAACAGAGCCTCGACCAGCTGCGGAGTCGCTTCGCGACGTCCGGAAAGGCCCCCGTGTCGCTCACGGAGTTCACCCTCCCGTTCCCCGTGGAATGGAGCCTCGAGGATTCCCCGGCGAAATGGCGGGCGAGCCAGCCGAGCGACCTCGAACCCTTGCGTCCCATCTCTGGGGAGGCACGATCCACGGTGGACGTGAAGGTACACCTTTGCTCGGTCTGCCGTCAGCTGATGGGCACCCCCTGATCACCCGGGCCGAGATCGGTGCTCCCGGAATCTTTGCCGTAGGGTGCTCCGTTCTCGAGGGTTTCGCTCGGTCGGAAGGGATGTAGCAACCCACCGCCGGGCTTCAATTTCAGGCAATCTTCTTATCCTGAAACGACAACAGGACGGCGGCCCGTTGGCAGTGGCTGCCGGCCGACCACGGAGTGATCAGTTGTGAGTTTGATCGTGTGCGTGCCGAACGCAAATCCGACCCTCGTCGGGTACTGCGACTCTGGCGACATCGCTTGGGTCATCGCGGCCACTGCGCTCGTGATGATCATGACCCCGGGACTGGGGTTCTTCTACGGTGGGCTCGTCCGCCGCAAGAACCTCGTCTCGACGATCGTCCAGTGCATGGCGATCTTCGCCGTGGTCAGCCTGGCGTGGGCGATTTGGGGCTACACGCTCGCCTTCGGTCCTTCCGTGCTGAACGGTTTCATCGGCAACCCGATCACGTTCTTCGGGCTCAATGGGGTCGGCTCGACGGCGAACACGGCCTACTCGAGGACGATTCCGGCGCTCCTCTACTTCGCCTTCCAGCTCAAGTTCGCGGCGATCACTCCCGCGCTCATCATCGGGGCCTTCGCCGGCCGGATCCGGTTCAAGCCGCTGCTGATCTTCATCCTCGCCTGGGTGACCTTCGTCTACTTCCCCGTCGCCCACTGGATCTGGGGCGACGGCGGCTGGATGCGGGTGATGGGCGTCGAGGACTTCGCCGGCGGCATGGTCGTTCATACGACGGCCGGTGTGAGCGCGCTCGCCGCGGCCCTCGTCATCGGGCAGGGGATGGATTTCGGGAAGGAGAGTCGACCCAACAACGTGCCGTACGTCATCCTCGGGACCGCGATCCTCTGGTTCGGGTGGTTCGGCTTCAACGCGGGGAGCTCGCTCGCCGCGAACGACGTCGCGGTCAACGCGCTCGTCGTGACCAACCTCGCCGCGGCCGCGGCGGGCACGAGCTGGATGCTCATGGACTGGATCTTCAAGGGCAAACCGTCCGCGGTCGGGATGTGCGTGGGCTTCGTCTGCGGCCTCGCGGCCGTGACCCCCGCGTCCGGGTACGTCGGCCCCCAGTTCTCGTTGCTGATCGGGATTGTCGCCGGGGTGGGTTGCAATCTGGTCGCGGGTTGGAGGGCGCGTACGAAGCTCGATGACTCGCTCGACGTCTTCGCCTGCCACGGCGTCGGCGGGATGTGGGGGACCGTGGCGACCGGACTGTTTGCCTCGACCGCGATCAACGCGGCGGGCCAGAGCGGGCTCGTCTACGGGAACGTTCACTTCGCGCTGCTCCAGATGTTCGCCGTCGCGGTCGTCGCCACGTACGCATTCGTCGGAACGTTCGTGATTCTGAAGGTCATCAACTTCTTCTCACCGCTGCGGACGAGCACGGTCGAGGAGAAGGCGGGTCTCGACGAGGTCCACTTCGGAGAGGAAGCCTACTACCCCGCGTCGGAGTAGTCGCGGGCGAGCGAGCCCGTTCGTCCGCGTTCGCTCGTAGACCCGGGACGACGCCGGGCCCCGGCACGGTCGCCGGGCCGGAGCCCGATCACAGCGGCACGGACCCGCGAATCGAGGAACCGTTCGCTTCTCCCACGACCGCGAACCCGTAGCCCTTTCCCGCGATGTCGGGGTTGGTCACGACGACCATCGACGCCCCGTTCTCGATCGGGATGTCGCTCGACCCTCCGGTGACCGAGACCCAGCCCTGGCTGAACGTGTAGCTCAGCAGAATCGTGCCGTTAGGGGCCGTCAACACCACATACCAGGAGATGAGACCGCCGCCGCTCGGGGGGTCCCCGGCGCACAGGCTCGTCGACGAGACATTCGCGGTGACCCCGACGTCGTTGACGATGTCACCGTCGAAGAGCTCGTACACCCGGGGGCTGACCTCCCGCGTGGTGACGGGAGCGGTGGAATTGGCCCAGGCCACCTTCTCGGTGTACGCCGTGCCGCCCTTCCCGCACGTGACCTGCCCGATAACGGGGGACGTCAGGTTGACCGAGATCGGCGGGCCGGGGTTCGGGGGCCCGGGACCGGACGACGGGACGAACGGACGGGCCGAAACGATCGCATAGATGCCCAAGAGGATGATCGCCACGACGAGTACTTGCCCGATGAGTTCGCGACGGCGGCTGCGTCGCTGCACCTGGTTCTCCCGGAAGGACCGCGCCCTCCCCTCGAACGTGCCGGGAGGAGCCGGCTCCCCTGCCCGCGTCGACGGAGCCGGCTCCGTCGGGGGTGGATTCGGGGCCGTCGGGGTCGGGGGGGTGCGGGGCATGGCTTGGCCTATCGGGTCGGTCATGCGCTGGGAGGGCTCTTCGGGATCAGCTCGAGGTAGGCTTCCTCGAGCACGAGGGTGCTGTTGGCGAATTGCGTGACCGGTCCGACCTGCTGGCAGAGAGAAAGCAGGCGCACCCGGGTCTCGTCGCTCCCGTCAAACCCGATCCGCCAGCGACGCTCGGAGAGGACCTGGGTCTCGTGGGCGATCCCCCGGAGGACCGCGTTCGGGTCCGCGGCGACGGGATGCTCGAACTCGACGTCCACCGTCCGGGGTCGGATCCGCTCGGCCACCCGTTCCGCCCGGTCTTGGAGGAGGACCCGGCCTTGGTGGAGGAAGATGAGCCGGTCGCACAATTCGGTCACTTCGAGCATCTGATGCGAACTCATGAGGATGAGATGGTCGCGCTTCAGACCCGTCAAGAGGCGACGAACGAGGACGCGTTCGGCCGGGTCGAGGCCGCTCGTCGGTTCGTCGAGGAGCAGCACGGTCGGGTCTCCCATCAGCGTCGACGCGAGGGAGACGCGCTGACGCTGTCCCTTCGAGAGCCAGCCGATCCGACGCCCGAGCGGCGGAAGGTCCAACAGTTCGTGGCACCGGTCGATCTCCCGGTCGACGTCGTCCCGGGAGAGCCCGCGGGCCCGCCCGACCGTGTCGAGTGCCTCGTGGACGTTCAGCGTCGGATACGGTTCCGGAGTCTCGATGAGCGCGCCGACGTCCCAGAGGGCGTCCTTCCGTCGGTCCATCGGGTCGATCCCGTTCACGAACGCCCGGCCTCTCGAGGGACGCAACAGCCCCACGAGCAGCTTGAGGGTGGTCGTCTTTCCGGCCCCGTTGGGCCCGAGGTAGCCGATCGCGCCGGAACCCTCGTAGCGGAACGAGACGTCCTCGAGCGCCGGCGGTCCCGTCGGGAACTGCTTCGACAGCGCGGCGACCTCGAACGAGCCCATGGTCACCCCGTCGACTCCTTCCGCTGGTAGAGAACCGCGCTCAGCGGGAGGAAGAACGCGATGTACGCCGCCATGATCTCGAGCCCCTCGATCACGGTCGCCGACCAGATGTAGTAGTACTGGTCCTCACCCACCGGAATCGCCTGTACGTGAATGAAATCCGTGTCGAGGAGCGCCCCCATCGCCCCGCCCGCATAGGTGAGGGAGAACCACGGTTCGATTTGCGCCAGCTCGACGACCTGTTCGAGAGTGGTGAACGCGACGTACAAGGCGACCAACGTGAACAGGACCCCGGCCGCAGGGGTGCGGATGAACGAGCTCACGCAGAACGCTACGCTGAGCGCCGCGAGAGAGAACACGGCGGCAACTCCCAGAGACTCGAATAGCAGGAGCCACGGAACCGCGCGCAGTCCGAAGAAATACGCCGCTCCCGCAGCCCCGAACACGTAGGTGACGCCCACCACGGCGACCGTCACGAGCGTGGCGGCGGCGTACCGGCCCGCGAGGAGCACCGGGCGGCGGATCGGGAGGACGAGCATGTAGTAGCCGGCCCCGGTGGAGAAATCGACGCTGAGCGCGTCCCCGCCGAAGAGCGCGGCCGCGAGTACCACCCAGAGGCCGGTGTAGACGAGGAAGTTG